>Ga0207710_10000058_pt1 | contig 172242 bp, 139 predicted proteins | sample KBSS24metaG_FD_184400 | JGI IMG/M metagenome (GOLD analysis project Ga0207710, IMG submission 184400) | Switchgrass rhizosphere microbial communities from Kellogg Biological Station, Michigan, USA - KBS S2-4 metaG (SPAdes) (version 2) | ecosystem: Host-associated > Plants > Roots >...
AGTCCTGAAGAACTGGCACATCTTCAACCGCTACCGTGGCTGTCCACGCAGGGTCGGCACGTTCGCCCAGGCCGTCTTCATCCTTGAGCAGGAGGGGATTTAGGAAAACCGACTTTGAAAAAGCTCATTGTTCGACGTATGCGACTTCGAGCAAGTTCTGCGACCAGATCTACTACCCGTGTCTCGATGCGACAATCGGCCGGCCGTATGCGCTGTACGTCCATGGCAACAGCGACACGACCGGCGCGATCCGCGGCGTCGAGACCATCACCACCGGGCTGGGCCGCCGCCCAAGGTGAGCCCCCTGCTCCGGATGGTCGAGTGGGTGCAGTGCGTCGACTACGCGGCGGGTGTGTCGGTGCCGCGCAGGATGTAGAGGTCGTCGCCGAAGACGGCGGTGATCTGGATCTGGCCGCCAAGGGCTTGGACGTAGCGGGCGATGACGTCGACGGTCGAGACTTCGCCGCGTTCGATCTGGGAGATCCGGCTCTTGCTGACGCCCATGTGCTCGGCGACGTCGGTCTGGGTGAGGCCGAGGAGTCTGCGACGTTCGGCGAGCCGGTGGCCGTCGATGTAGGCCTGGTTGCGCCTGCGTGCCTCGGCCAGAGCCTCCTCGCCGCCGGCGCCGGCGACGAGATCGGCGCGGACGTCGTTCCACCGGGGAAATCTGGTCATGAGCTGCCCTCCTCGGCTTCCCGTTCCTTCACGTACGCGGCGTACAACGTCTCCGCCCGTGGTATCGCCGTGCGATACCAGCCGGACCAGTTGCCCGACTTGTCGCCGCCGACCAGCAGTATCGCGCAACGCCAGGGATCGAAGACGAACAGAACGCGGATCTCCGAGGAGCCCGCGGAACCTGGCCTGAGCTCCTTGAGATCGTGGATCTCCGAGCCGACCAGGCGGTCGACCAGTGGGCGGCCCAGGCTTGGCCCGGCATCGGCCAACCGGTCCACCGCGTCGACGACGAGCGCCTTCGATCTCGGATCGAGCCCGTCGACCCAGGCCAGAAACTCTTCGGTGACGCGGACCTCCCACTCGTCCACAGCGAGAGTTTAGCAAATCCTCAACGTCTGGACTGTGGCCCGGCGCGGCCGAGGCCGGTTCGGTGGCCGCCGCCGCGAGGTGCGCGGCGAGGAACGAGGTCGTCAGATCGAGGTCGTCAGATCGAGGAGTCTGCCTGGCTGATGCTACGAGGCGTGTAGCATCGTCGCATGTTGTTTCGGGCGCCGAAGATCGACGCGGCCGATGAGCGGGTCCTGGCGGAGCTTGAACGGTTCCGCGTAGATCTGCGTCATCAGGTAGGCGAGCCGAGGCGTTGGCTGGGGCAGCTGCGGCGGAGCTTGATAGCGGGGGCGATCCGGGGCTCGAACAGGATCGAGGGTTACACAGTCGAGGTCGCCGACGCGGAGGCGGTCGTGGCCGGTGAGGAGATGCCGAATCGGTACGACCGGCATACCCAGGACGCTGTCACGGGTTATGCGGATGCACTGACCTATGTGCTCCAGGCGGCGCGGTTCGAGGTGTTCAGCTATCACCCCATGCTGCTGTCGGCGCTGCATTTCATGATGCTGCGCGGCGAACTCGACCGATCGCCGGGCCGATACCGCCTCGGCCCGATCTGGGTCACCGGCGCGCCGGACAACCCGCCCGTCTACGCCGGACCGGACGCGGCCGAGGTTCCCGAGCTGATGGACGAGTTCTGCGCCTGGCTTCAGGACGGCGACCGCGACGCCCCGGCCGTTGTGCGCGCGGCAATGGCGCACCTGAACCTGGTCAGCATCCATCCGTGGCGCGATGGCAACGGCCGCATGGCGCGCTGCCTGCAGACACTGGTGCTCGCGCGCGAGCTGATCCTGGCCCCCGAGTTCGCCAGCATCGAGGAATGGCTCGGATCCTCGCCGCACAACACGGCCCTTTACTACGCGGCGTTGGCCGAGACGCAGGGCGGAAGCTTCCAGCCGGAGCGGGATGCCCACGGCTGGGTGCGGTTCTGCCTGCGTGCGCACCATCTGCGTGCGCAGCTTGTCCAGCGGCGGCTTGACCTGGCGGCCGAGATCTGGCGAGCCCTGACCGATCAGGTCGCCGCGGCCAGGTTGGGCGAGCGGTCGGTCGCTGCGCTCTACGCCGCGACTCGCCCGGAGGGCGCACGCCGGGCGACGTACTCCCGTGACGAGGGACTGAGCCGTGACCAAGCGGTACGGGACCTGCAAGGCCTGAAAGCCGCCGGGCTGATCGAGGAGGTCGGACACGGCCGGACCCAGCGTTACATCGCCGCAGGGGCCGCAGCCGAGGCTGAGCGGACGATCCGCGCCGCCCACACCGCCCAGCCGCTGTGTGAACCCTATATATCAGAAGCGCGTTGACGGCGATCTGGACCAGCGTCCCGGCCGTCGTGCTCGAGTTGACAGTCAGTTGCTCTGTCGAGGCTCCTGCGGCGGGTCGGTTGTCGGCCGGGGGCCGTTGAGGCCCTCCAGTATGAGGATCAGTGCGCGGTCCGCCGACGCACGGCCCGGGACGGCGGTCGATGCCTGTTCCTCCGCCCAGGTAAGGCCGCTGACGATGGTGAACAGTTCGACGGCGTCGAGGTCCGCGCGTATCGCACCGGCCTCCTGTGCGCGGGCGAGGAGGGCGGCGCCGGCTGTGCGCATGCCCTCGCAGGCCGCGTGCAGCGGGGTGGTTGTGTCGTGCAGGGTCCGCAGGAGCGCGGCTGCCAGCCCGCGATAGGCGCCGGTGAACTCCATGAACTCCCGCAGCCAGGCCGTCAGCGCGGGGCCTGGCGAGGACGCGGCAGAAAGGTCGCGGGCTCGTGCGGACAGCGCGTCGAAGCGCTCTTGAAGGACCGCTTCGAGCAGGGCCTCCCGGGACGGGAAATGGCGATAGAACGTGCCGATCCCGACTCCGGCCTCGCGGGCGATTCCTTCCAGCGAGGCGTCCGTGCCGTGCCTGACCAGCGCGGCACGGGCGTGCGCCAGGAGCCGCTCGCGGTTGGCCCTGGCGTTCGCGCGCATGGCCCGGGCCTCGGTCATCTGGCTCCACCGCCTCTCGCGCACAGCGCACAGCGCGCCGCGCACAGACGGAGGCTACCCCCCCCCGAGAGGTCCTGTCGGAGGCTGCCTCCGGTAAGGTTCACCCTTATCGGAGGCAGCCTCCGATAAGGGTCGGCGTTAGGAGCCACAGTGGCCGTTTCCGAGGTCCGTCGGCAGCTCGGCCGGTTCGGGGTGTACATCCCCTCCGGCGTCCTGGCCAGCACGCCGGTCGCCATCCTCCGCAAGGAGCTCGCCCGGATCGAACGCCTGGGCTACGGATCGGTGTGGACCGGGGAAACCCCGCCGAGCGTGCCTGTGCCCAGCCGCGAGGCGTTCGCGCTGAACGGGCTGATGCTGGCAGCTACCGAACAGCTCATCGTGGGCGCCGGCATCGCGAACATCAGCGTCCGCACGCCCGGTGCGATGCACACCGGAGCCGCGACACTGGCCGAGGCCTATCCCGGACGGTTCCTGCTCGGCCTCGGCGGCCAGTCAGGCGAACGTCCCCTCACCCACCTGAGCGACTATCTCGACGCGATGGATGAAGCTGCACGGCACGTCTCCCCGCTGCCGGGCTCCGACTACCACCGGGTCCTCGCCGCCCTCGGGCCGCGCGGACACCGACTGGCCCGTACACGGACCGACGGCGTCCACCCGTTCCTGCAGCCCGTGGCGCACACAGCGGCCGCTCGCGCCGCGTCGGGACCAGACCCTCTGGTCATCCCCCATCAGGCCATCACGCTCGACGCGAACGCGGAGGCGGCCCGGTCGCTGCTACGGACCGTCTTCGATCTCGGCGCCGGTGCCCCCGACTCGCCTTATGTCACGAACTACCGCCGGCTCGGGTACAGCGAAACAGAGATCGCCGAGCGCAGCGATCGGTTGATGGATGACCTCCTCGCCTGGGGCGACGAGACGGCCGTCATCGCCCGACTCCACGCCCACCTCGACGCCGGCGCCGACCACGTGCTCATCCACCCGTTCGCCTCCGGTCTCTCCCATGCGGTCGACCAACTCGAACGCCTCGCTCCGCTACGCTGAGTTGGCGTCCGGCCTGCGGTGGAAGCGGCTACGGGAGCAGCTGACCTTGGTGGGTGACCTGAGTTCAGTCGATCGAGAGGCAGCTTGGGAGCTGGGCGCCACGGCGGCGGCGGGCCTGACGCCATGATCGTAACCATCCGTAACGGCCCGATGCGCCCTCATCCGCGCTACTTTTGCGACCAGATCTACTACCCGGTCCTGGACGCAACGATCGGCCGGCCGTACGCCCTGTATGTCCATGGCAACAGCGACACGACTGGGGCGGTCCGCGGCGTCGAGACCATCGTCACCGGCCTGAAATGGAAGCGCCTGCGCGAACCGCTGTCGATCGTCGGCGATCTTGAGGCGGCGGCCCGCGAGGCCTGCTGGAAACTCGGCGCCACCGCCGCCGCCAGCCTGATGAACGCCCTGTGAAGGTCGACGCGCGCAGGTATGACTCCGACTGTCCGGATCATTGTGATCGTCTTTGCGTAAAGGCGTCGAGGTGGTCGAGTGCCCAGGTCTCAAAGCTGGTGGCGGGGCGTCCGAGGAGCCGGGGAACGTCCTCGGTGAGGACTGCGTTGCGTCCCGCCCGCGCCCATCCGGAACCGGTGACGATGACGTCGACGACGGAGCTGTCCAGTCCGGAGGCGATCATCTCGTCGCGTGCCACGTCGAGCGGTACGTCGATGGTGGTGACCGGGCTGCCGAGCAGCCTTTCGAACTGGGCGGCCTGGTCAGGCACGGCCAGCAGGTCCGGGCCTGTCAGGGTGTAGGTCTGACCCGCGTGCGCGGCGGAGACCAGTGTTTCGACGGCGACCGCGGCCACGTCGCGCGGATCGATGACGCCCTGCCTGGCGTTCCCCGTCAGGTTGCGCACCGGGTTTCCAGATCTGATCGCCGGGGCCCAGGACAGGGTGTTCGACGCGAAAGCGGACGGCCGCAGCACCGTCCAGGCGATGCCACTGGTGTGCACAGCCCGCTCCGCCTGCTGGTGCCAGGCGCCCACTGGCCTGTTGTGGTCGTCGGTCTCGCCGGTCCCGATGGCCGAGAGTTTCACCACTCTGCCCACGCCTGCCGCGACGGCGGCTTCGAGCAGGGCCACGTCGTGGTGGGGCGAGGGTGATGCTGGCGCGGTCAGTAGAAATACGCTTTCGACGCCGGCGACCGCCGCGCGAAGCGACACGGGGTTGTCGAAGTCGGCCCGCGCGATATCCACGCCGAGCGAGGTGGGAACGTTCGCGGGGTCGCGCGTCATCGCGCGGACCGTCGCGCTACGGGCGACCAGCAGCCGGACGACTTCGCGACCGACGGTGCCGGTGGCACCGGTGACAAGGATCATGTGGGCAACGGTGCCAGTGGGCGTACCGCGGCGGATAGGACGTTTCGGCACGCCCTGTCGGCGCTGCCACCGCGGTCGCTCGCTACGGACAGGCTTCTATAGTGGCGCCGGTGGTGAATGACGACTCCGAACGCGTCACCCCGCTGCCTGTCGTGCTGCGGCCATGGATCTCGCAGCTGAGTGCCGCCGCGTCCGGCGGCGCACCTGCGCATCCCGTCCGCGCCGAGGCTCCGGACGCCGCGACGGCGCTGGTCGTACGTACGACCACGGATCGCACTGAACTCGTGGTCATGGGGCCTCGTACTCGCGCCGAATACTTCGAGGTGAGCAGGGTGCCGTTCTGCGTCAAGATGCGAATGCGGCCCGGCCGGGCTCAGGCGCTGCTGGGCGTTCCCCTGCGAGGACTCGTCGACAGAGTCGTCCCGCTGAGCGACCTGTGGGGCGTGGCGGGTGATCGGCTCGCCGATGATCTGTTCAAGGTCGGGTCAGATCCCACCGCGGTCGTCGGGCTACTTGCGGCCACGCTGATGGACCAGGTGCGGGCTCGGTCGCGTCACGATCTGGCTCGTGATGAACTCGTCCGCAGCGCGACCAGCGCCTTGACCAGCTCTGGACCGCGGGTTCGGGCGACAGCGCGGCGCCTGAATGTCAGTGAGCGACACCTGCGCAACCTCTTCACCGACGCCGTCGGCATTCCACCTAAACGTGTGGCCCGCATCGCGCGGATGCAACATGTGCTCGCGGGCGCCGGCCAGCAGTCTCTTACCCAGCTCGCCGCCGAAGCGGGCTACTACGACCAGTCCCACATGACCGCCGAGTTCCGCCGCATGATGGGAGTCTCTCCCGGAGCTTTCGTCGCCGGGCAGCTGCCCGTCGCCGCGCCCTGCCACTAAGCACCCTTGTTGATGTTGTGTCTTCGAGCCTGGTGGCCACGTAGCGTGGCCACCCAGCGTATGGGACTTCCCGCAATTTCTGCGGCTGCGTCTACTATCCCTGCCTGGAAGCCACCAGCGGTCGGCCTATGGCCTGTACGTCCATGGGTCGAGTGACACGACCGGGGGCCGTTCGGAGCGTCGAGACGATTACGACCGGTCTGAGGTGGAAGCAGGTGCGGCCGCCCGTCCTGGTGACGGGTCCACTGAACGAGGCGTCGCGGGAAGCCTGTTGGGAGCTTGGAGCCACCGCCGCGGCCAGCCTGATGGAGGGCTGACGTCCGGCTCTGCCACCACGGCGGCGACATAATGGAGCGGTGAGGGCAGAGATCGCGGGATTTGATCACATCACCGCCACCATGGCGCCCATCGCCAGGGTCGAGAGGGCGGCGGCGGCGAGCTCGACGCGGTCCCAGCCGCCTTCGCGGGCCGCGAGCCAGACGGCGTACGAGGTGTAACCGGCACTGGCCGCGAGCCCCAGGGGCAGGAGGAGGGCAACGGCGAGCAGGCGATGCTCGCCCGGCTTGTCCGTGGCCAGCCCCTGGCACGGGGGATAGGCCAGGACGGCGGTGACCAGGCCCATGACACCCAGGTGCAAGGAACGTCGCCGTCGCTGCGCGGTGGCGCGGCGGGTGCCGGCCAGCCAGCCGGCCAGAGCAGCGAAGGCCGCCGCCCAGGCCGGCGCGGGCAGCAGGGCGCTGCCCAGCAGCATCGTGTCCGCCATGCCGAGGACCATGACGGCCATCGCGACGGCTGCCGGCGGGTCCGCCGGCAGCCGACCGGCGACGGGACTGCCGACGACGCAGCGGCCCGCCCCGACCGCGGCCGGGAGCACGCAGCCGAGGGCGAGCGCCGCGTCCACGGCTCAGCCCTCGTGGTGGCAGCAGGCGCCACCGTGCTTGGGTTCGCTGGGCGGCACGTTCAGGGCCGGGTTGCGGTCGAAGAATCCGTAGGGCACAAGCTTGAAACCGGCGTAGTCGACCGGCATCACCGGCCAGTCCTCCGGACGGGGGAAGTGCGTGACGCCGAAGGTGTGCCAGATGACGAGGTCGGCGCCGTCCAGGTCGCGCCCGGCGGCCTGGTAGGCGGGCAGGCCGTCGCCGCCTGGGTTCTGGTTGACGAACTCGCCGGCCGGGTAGCGCTCCTCGGGCGCGTAGGCGGTCACCCAGAGTTGCCGGGTGGTGTAGGCGGCCCGGCGGGTCACCGAGGCGCTCGGGTCGGCGAGCAGCGTGGGCGTGTGCTCGGCGTGCAGGGCGTAGCCGGTTGGCTGGCCGAGCCCGTTGGTGCGCTTGGTGCTGGTGATGTGCCAGGTCCGCCCGACGGACGCATCCGCCGCCCGTGCGGCGTCCGCCTCCGATGTGATGCGATTCTTGGAGTAGGTGAACGCGTTGCCCCACGGGTTGGACTCGCTCACCGGGACGCGCACCGCGTCGACCTCGTCGACGGCGTTCGCCACGCCGTCGACCATCATGTCCAGGCGAGCACTGAACAGGTGCTGGTGGAATGGCGCGCCCAGGCCGGGGGCGACCTCGTTGGCATACGGCCAGTCCGCCATGCCCTTGTACGCCGAGGGGAAGAGGATGCCGGTCAGTTTCGCCTCGCACTCGATCTTGCCGTCGAGGTAGAGGTACCAGTAGAAGCCGTAGTCGTAGTTTCCGACGGTGGTGAAGAAGGAGATCACCAGGCGACGCTGCCGGCGCACCTCGGAAACGCGCTCGACGAAGAGGTCGGTGTGCTTCCAGAGCGTGCCGAAGTCCTCCTCGTGCATGCAGATGGCGTTGCCGATGGTCTGCGGGTTGCCGAACTCGTCCGCGAGCGTCGCGTCGAAGTAGCGGATCTCGCCGAGACAGTCGCAGCCGAGCTTCAGGCTGTTGGCGAACCGGCCGAAGATGTACTCGCCTGTATCGAAGTAGTTCTGCCAGTACCGCGTGGGTGAGGGGTCGGCGTACGGCACCACCATCTCGGCGATCGACGCCCGGTAGATGACCGGCCGGATCTCGCCGCCGTGGTCCGGGTCGGCGAAGGCCAGGTTGTGCAGTACCAGCCCCTCGCGTGCGTCGAAGCCGAGGCTGAAGGTCCAGTTGGCCCAGCTGACCCGGTCACCCTCGACGGTGAAGGACGGACCCTCGGGCTGGGTGATCTCGATCGGCTTGAGACCCTCCAGCGGCGCCGGGCGGCCTTCCTCGAGGTGGAACTTGCTGGGCTCCCGGGGAACCGGCAGCAGCTCGTGGTCGATGACGCGGATGACCTCGCCCGCGATGATGTCGACATAGGCGCAGAGTCCGTCCACCGGGTGGGCCCACGGGTGGTCGGTCGGGTCGGAGAACTGGAAGGCGAACACCCGGATGATCCGGCGGCCCTCCTCACCAGGGTTGTCGTAATGGCCGGGTGAGAGCGGGGCGGTGACCACATCGTCGGCCTTGAGCCCGCGCTTGGCGAGCGCGGCGACCCACTCCTCGCTGGTTCGCACGATCGGGTCGATCGAGCCGAACTCCTCGATGAGGATCGGCAGCTGCCCGCGCGCGGTGTCGACCGGGGTGACAGTGATCTCGGCGGTCGTCAGGTTCACGGCGACGTCCAGGGAGGCGCCGGTGGCGGAGTCGAGCAGCAGCGCCCTGGCGCGCCGGTCCGGGACGGGACCGGTGCCGGCGAGCGCGGCGAGCACCTCGGCCTTGTGCGGCTCGAGCAGTCCGAGGTAGGCGAACCGGGTGGCGTCGACGACATGCCCCGCCTCCCGCAGGAGCTGGGCCGTCCGCAGGATCTCGTCAGCCGTCAGGCTGGATACCGGCGTGCTGGTCATGGGCGCGGTGATCTGGATGGTCATGGCGAGGGCCCTTACTCCGAAATGGTGTCGATGACGTTCTGGTAGGCGGCCAGGCGGGTGCGCCGCAGCACGAGGGCCTGCGCCACGCCGAAGAGCGGGAAGGCGGCGATCACGACGAGGAAGGTGATCGTCAGCGGTCCGAACCGCGGCGCGCCGTGGGAATCGACGTCGCCCATCAGCAGCGGGAAGTTGTCCAGAAGGATCCAGGTGACCCAGCCGAGGCCAACCAGTCCGATCACGGGAGCGATCCAGGTCTTCCACACGCCCCCCGGAATGCGCTTGCGCCGGAAGTAGGAGATCACGGCCAGGCAGGTCAGGGCCATCAGCACCACGATCGCGAATGTGGCGACCCCGCTGAACCAGGTGAAGACCTGGAGGAACGGATCGAGCTGAAAGACGGCGAAGGCCGCGACGAACACCAGCGCCGTGGCGGTCTGCAGAAGCGACGAGACGTGCGGCGACGCGTGCGTCTCGTGCACCCGGCCGAGGTGGCGGGACAGCAGGCCGGCGTTCGACATGGAGTGCTGGTAACGGGTGATGACGTTATGGAACGACAGCACACAGGCAAACAGGCTGGTGAGTAGCAGGAGGTTGACGATCTCCTCGCCCGCCTGCCCGAGGTAGCGGTGGGTGGTCGTCATGATGAAGCCCGCGGAGTCCTGCTGGATCTCGGCGCCGAAGCCCTTCCCCCAGCCCTGGACAAGCGAGTACGACGCGAACGTGTAGAAGACCGCGATGAGCACGACGGCGGCGTAGGTCGCCCGCGGAATGGTCTTCTCCGGCTCCCTCGCCTCGTCCCGGAAGATCGCCGTCGACTCGAATCCGATGAAGCCGGCCATGGAGAACATCAGCGCGAGGGCGGGCGAACCGGACGTCACCGTGGACGGGGTGAACGTGTCGGCCGACAGGCCGTTGGCGCCACCCTGGGCCAGGATCACCAGCGCCAGCAGCAGGACGATCCCGACCTCGCAGATGAGCAGCACCCCGAGCACCCCGGCCGACAGCTCGACATGCCGGTAGCCGAGCACACCGACCAGCGCTACCACGACGAGGGCCCACAGCCACCACGGCAGCTTCAGGCCAAGGTGATCGTCGACCCAGTTGCCCAGCGTCGTGCCCAGGTAGCCGTATACCGCGACCTGGACGGTGGTGTAGGTGAGAATCGCCAGCCAGGCCGCGGCGAGCCCGGCCGGACGACCGAGTCCGTACCCGACGTAGGTGAAGAAGGCTCCGGGCCGCGGCACGTACCGGCTCATCGCGGAAAGGCCGACCGAGAAGAAGAGCAGAATGACTCCGCCGACCACGAACATGCTCGGCGCGCCGGCGCCGTCGCCGAGCAGCGCGGCGAGCGGGAACCCACCGCCGACGACGGTCAGCGGCGCGGCGGCGGCGACAACCATGAACACGATCGCGCCGGCGCCCAACTTGCCGCTCAACCGGCGGCCGACCGTCACCTCCGCTGTCGCGGCGACGGGATCTGCGATGGCCATGTGGACTCCCGCACGGGATGGGAATGGGCACACCAAGCGTCGGTCCGTGGCATTCCGTGCACGCTTCGCCGGTACGAAGATCTGGTGGGCGCCGGACGGGACCACCGGCGTGGCGAATCCCGTTGGGCGACAGCCTCGCGGCAACGGATATGTAACGCGGCCGCAACGCCGTTCGGCCTACCCTCGCGGTGCCACTCACTGGACGTGGCCCACCGGGGTCCTGGTGACCGGCCCGCGCCTGGCTCCGGATGGCGCCGCGGATGACACAGATCGGGGGAACGCGATGCGTGCGCTGAGCCGCGCGATCAGCGCCCCGCCGGCCGTCGACAGTGTGCCGACGAGCTCGCCGATGGCCGGGCTGAAGTGGCGCGCCGTCGGGTTGGTCGACGTGCTGGCCCAGTCGGCGGGCGCGGTCGCGCCGACCGCGGCGGCCGCGTCAATCCCCGCACTGGTCGTCGGCCAGGCCAGTGGGTCCTCACCGCTGCTGTGCATGGTCGTCGCCTGGCTGCTGGCCGGCGGCGTCTGCGCCGCCGTCAGCCAGTTCACCCGGCGGATGCGCGCCCCCGGTTCGCTCTACACGTTCACGACCAAGGGGCTCGGGCCGCATGCCGGCTTCGCCGCCGCCGTGGCGCTGCTCATCGGCTATGGCTTCGTGGCCATGTTCTCGCTCGTCGGCGCCGGCATGTACGCCCAGAACCTGGTCAGCACGGCCGGCGTGCCCGCCGGCGGCTGGGGCGCAGCCGCGGGCGTCGTTCTCTTCGGCGCCGTCTGCTTCGTCGTACTGCGCAGGGGTATCCGGATCTCAGCCCGAGTGACCCTGGTCGTCGAGCTGGTTGCGGTGGCGCTGATGCTCACGCTGCTCGCGATCGTGCTCCCGCGCGCAGACCCCGCCGCCTTCCTTCGCCCGATCACCGCGGGGGTCTCCGGCCCGGGCCACCTGGCCGCCGGCACCGCGGTGGCGATGACGGCGTTCGTCGGATTCGAGAGCGCGGCCGCGCTTGGCCGTGAGGCACGCCGGCCGTTCTTCGCGATCCCGCGCACGATGCGCTGGGTCGTCGTCGCCGTGGGGTTCACCTACGTCGCGAGTATGTACATCCAGCAGGTCGGCGCTGAGAGCTTCGGCTTCCCGCTGGCCAACGACGACCTGGCCATGACGCAGCTCGCCGCGCACAGCGGGGTGCCGCGGATGGGCCGGCTCCTCGAGCTCGGCCAGGCCACGTCTCTCGTCGCCTGCGCGATCGCCTCGCTGACGGCGTTCAGTCGGGTGGTGTTCACGCTCGGCCGCGAGGGGGTGCTCCCGGCGGCGGCGGGCTGGACCGACCCGCTGCTGGGGACGCCGCTGGTGGCGCTGGCCGTGGCCGTGCCGGCGACGGTGGCGGTGCCGCTGCTCTTGCTGGTGGGGTTGGGCTGGACGCCGTGGCACGCGATGTCGGTCCTCATCGTGGTCTCCGCGGTTGGTTATCTGACCGCGTACACGCTGGTCTGCGCGGCGGTGCCCGCCTTCCTGCACCGGATCGGCGAGCTCACGCCGAGGACCGGGATTCTCGCCGGCGGCGTCGCGGCGGTCCTGGCGGCGGTGGTCGGCGTCTACCTGGCTGTCATCGCGCATACCCAGTCGCTGGCCTTGTGGCTCGTGCTCGCGTCAGGAGCGCTGGGACTCGGCCTGTACGCCTGGCTGCGGCGGCGCCGGCCGGCGTGCCTCGCCGGGATGGGCCTCTTCGATGAGACGACGGTCGCCGACCTGCTCAGCGCGCAGCCGATCCAGGACGCGGGACGGGTGTGACCCCTCGGCGACCCGACCTCACCGGCCGCCAGCCCAACGCGGTGCTGTCCGCCCTGTCGGTTCTCGAGGAGGTCGCCAGGGTTGGGCCTGGGGTGACGGCGCAGCAGATCTCCGCCAACCTCGGCCTGCCGAGGGCGACTGCCTACCGGCTGCTGAACCTGCTCGTGCAGGACGAGTACCTCGTCCGGATGCCAGACCTGAGCGGTTTCGCGCTGGGCCGCAAGGTGGCGCTGCTCGCTGGGCTGTCGGCCCGGCAGGAGAGTGACCGCGCGATCGAGGCCATCCTGGCGAAGCTGCGCGCCCGGATCCGGGGCGGCGTGCACCTGGCCGACCTGCGGCAGGGATCGGTGCGTTTCCTTGACGTCGACGAGGACTTCCCGCTTAGCGACCCTGCCAGGATCGCCGCCGACCCGGGGGTGTCCGCGCTCGGCCGGCTCCTGCTCGCCGAGCAGGCCTGCCCGGCCGGAGCGGCCCCGGAGCCCTACGCGGTGCAGGTCGGCGCGCTCATCCCCGGCTTCGGCTGCTTCGCCGTACCGATCCGGGATCCCGCCGGCCGGCTGGTCGCGGCCGTCGCGCTGGCCCTGCCCGCGCCCCGGCTCGCCGCCCCGGCGCACCTCGTTGGTCTCGTCTCCGACGATGTCCCCCGTCTGGCCGCCGCCCTCGAAGCCCGCCCGTAGCCGGCGTCGAGCTCTCCTCTGATCACCCCGCCGCCGTTGCTCGCCAGCGTTGGCGGAACGCGACCGCAGGACGCCGGCGCTGGCCGGTTTTGCGGGTCGTGACTCGTCGTCCCTCGATGTCCGCGCTTCCACTACGCTCGTTCCGCCAGGGTTCACGGCTCCGGGACAAGAGGCCAGCCCGCCAAGAGTCCGCGTCGATGGTGAGGACCTGGCCGGTGAGGTAGCTTGCCTTGTCCAAGCCCAGGAACTGGACGGCCTCGGCGATCTCTTCTGGCGTGCCCGCCCGGTGCAAGACCCCATTCCCAATCTGGCAGCCCGTTCCCGCTGGCGAAGGCCCCGGCGTCGAACAGGCGATGCGCGGTCTCGCTGTCCGCAGGTCGCGGGTACCAGCCTGGCGGGCGGCGAGGTAGCCGCCCATTCATAGCACAACGACACAGTTCCGCCACCGCTGAAACGATCGTTCCAGCGGTGGCGGAACTGTGTCGAACCAGGTCGCCTTCGCTGGCACGAACCAGCGGTTTGGGTCTGACGAGTCATGCATCCTTGTTGATGTCACTTCTGCGACCAGGCCTACTACCCGGTGCTTGAGGCGACGATTGGTCGCCCGTATTCCCTGTACGTCCATGGCAACAGCGATACGACCGGAGCGGTCCGCGGGGTCGAGACCATCGCCACCGGGCTGAAATGGAAGCGGCTGCGCGAGCCACTGTCGATCGTCGGCGAGGTGGGCGCCGCCGCGCGCGAAGCCTGCTGGGAGTTGGGCGCTGGCACGGCAGCGAGCCTGATGCCGTAGTGCTCGGGTCCTGTCGAGCATCGAAGAGATTCATGCGCCATGCATGAAGGCGTGGTAGTGTGGACATATGAGCGAGTCCGCCGACGTGGGCATCGTCCAGGTGCGCGATGTCGATCCGACGACGCTCGCGGTCCTCCGCGAGCGCGCTAGATCGCTCGGCCAGTCACTGTCCGGGTACTTGCGGGACCTGATGGATGCTGACGCGGCCACGGAGACCAACGCCGAGGTCATCGCTCGCATCGCCCGCGACAGGGAACCGGTGGAGCTCACCATGGACGACATCCTCGCGGCGCGCGACGAGGGACGGCGTTGACCGTCACGTACGTGGTCGACTGCTCGCTCGTCATTGATGTGCTGTCCGTCCGCACTGGCGACGAGGTGCTCTGGCGGCGCCTGTCCGCCCCGCGCACGCTGCACGCCCCGCACCATCTCGACGTCGAGGTGGCGTCAACGGTCCGCGGGCTTGCCGCCGGAAAGAAGATTACTGATCATCGTGGCGAGCAGATGCTGGCGGACTATGCGCGCCTGCGGATCACCCGTCATCCGGTCTGGCCCTACCACCCCCGGATGTGGCAGCTACGGCACAACCTCGGCGCCTACGACGCCGCCTGCATCGCGCTCGCCGAAGCCCTCGGCTGCGAGCTGCTCACCGGCGACGCCAAGCTCAAAAACGCCGCCGGACACCGCGCGACGGTCATCGTCACCCGACAGTAAGCTGGCTTTTCTCGTAGGTCGGCACGTCCAGCTCGCCGAGCGGCCGGAAACGGGCGATCCCCGCGCTGTTGACCACGAAGTCGACTCGCTGGAGGTCGAGGAGGACCGTCTCGAACAGCTCCGTAACCCGTTCTGCCCGAGTGATGTCGACCTGCAGGGCCTGCACAGCACAGCCTGCCCGGCGCAGCGCCGACGCGAGCTTGGCGGCCACCGGGTCACGGGCGTTGAAGCCAATCACCACGTGGTGTCCGTCGACGGCCAGGCGATGGCAGATAGCCGACCCGACCGCTCCGGAACCTCCCGTGACGACAGCCACCTTTCCCGTGGGATTCACCGCGTTCACTGGTCTGCTCCTGTGTTGGTCGTCACCGTAGCCCTGTTTGTGATCACCAGAAGGCGGCGTCGGCGCGAGTCCGCCAACCATGTGAACGGGGTGTACTTCGGCAGTCTCCCGTTCGTGGCTGTGGCACATGCTATGACGGCGATCGGCAATACCGTGCGGCGCAGTGAAGCAATTGCGCAGGCGGCCCACCGATGGCGCGAACAACAGCAAGTCCAGGTCATTCTCACTGACCAGCGTGTTGTCTGTAATGTGGCCGGGCGGTGGTCGGCCTTCAGTCTTGGCGAGCTCATTGCGTTCTACCCGGAGCCGGCAAACTGGTCTGTCGTATTTGAGTTTCTCGACGCAGCGCCACTGCGTCTCGCCGGCCCTGGCGGCCCGGCGATCGCGACCTTTGTAGCATGGGTAATCTATGGAGAACGCAGGCTTAACGAACATCCCGCCTTCGATCCCCTCCGCAGCAATAGCACTCCTTTGAGTCGGTAGGCACAAATCTGGGTTGCTCTGCATCTGGTAGACGTACCGCCATTATCACCAATGGCAGCGTCCCGGTGACTGGGGTCGGCACATCTCCACGATCAAGCCCGTGCTCCTGTCGGGATGCGGCCGTCGGGCGGCCGTGCGCCCTGTATGTCCTCGGCGGCTCCGATGCCACGGGCGACGCCCGGCGCGAGGGACCGCGATCTCTGCTGTGAGGGTGGGCCGGCTGCGGTGGTGGCCGTCCGTGCCGACCCGGTGATCGCCGGGGTCATAGCCGGGAACCTGGTACTCGGCAAGGAGGGTGGCGGTCGAGAAGTTCCTGATAAGCTTCCCGCGACCTCGATATTCGATCTTGGCAATGGTCGTCAAAAGTGAATACAAGCCGACCTGTCGATGACTCGACGCCACCGTTCGAGGGATCGACGAGGCCTGAGCCCGGAGGCGTACATGATCGATGTTCCCGACCTTGCGCGCCTGACCGAGATGCTGTCCAGAATCGATGTTCTGGACACCGTAGAAGCGCTGGAACTGCTACTCGGCGGGAATTCGGAAACAGCCGCCGAACTGGCCGGTCACTGCACGGTCAGGCACATCGCTCTGGTCGTCTTCCCGGACCGGGTGAGCGAGGTCGTGGACTTCCTCCGGCTGAGCGGCCTGACGGTGGGCGAGCCGGTTCCGAGCACTCTCGTCCGGGCCCGGCTGGCTGACCGGTACGGCCGGGCCGCGGAGTCTCTCTCGGTGTCGATCGTGACTGGCGTGCGGCCGAGCCAACCATACCAGGCACTCGAGGTCTTCGTCGTTCCCGGAGTTCGGAACCGGGCGGACGAGAACGGTATCGCCGCCCGCGAACGGCTCGGCGCCTTCGAGACGCATATCGCCTTCGAAACAGTGCCGGAATCCCTCGATATCATACGGAAGCCAATCTCGCATCGAACCAGCCTGCGGACCGACGGCTGCGGTCACAACTCCTTCGAGCAGGCCGGCCAGGGTGGCCGCTCGGTGTTCTACTACGCCGTTTCGTTTCGGACGACGGCAGTACGGGTCCGCGTGGATTCCGCCGGCTCGAGCTGTTCTGCGGAGGATATCGCCAGAGGGCGCTGGCCGAACACGCGGCCGACCGCACAGCCGAGCACGTGACGGTCCCGGCGTCGAGGGCCCCGGGGACGGAGCCGGAGGCACGCCTGCTCGAGCTGGTGACCGGCCATATCACGACGAAGGCACTGTCCGTGACCGCGGAACTGGCTATCGCCGACGCCCTGGCCGCCTGTCCGTTGACCGGACCGCAGGTGGCCTCGGCGATCGGCGCCGAGCCGGCCGCGGTGACGCGGCTGCTGCGCTACCTCGCTGGTTTCGGTGTCGTGGCCGTGGCGGGCGACCACTACGCGAGCACGCCGATCCTGGACCTGGTGCGGCGGGACAGCGACTTCGCCGACCTGGCGCTTCTCTACGGCGGCGAGTTCTCCTCGGCCTGTCGCGTCGTCGACATCGGCGGTAGTGACGGCACGTTGCTGCGCGCCATCCTGGAGCGGGCACCCATGGCGACCGGAGTGCTGTTCGACAGGAAACACGTGATCACCGCCGGCTCGGTCACCGCGCGGTCGGCCGGCACGGGCGCCGTCGCCGCGGTCGACCGTGTCGAACTCGTCGAGGGGGACCAGGCGAAGCGCGCGTGATGGAGGACGAACCAGAAGATCAGCAGATCGGTGGTGAGGGGTCAGGCCACGTTGCATTTCAGTCGAACACCAGCGTGTCGTTACCGTGCGTACCGGAGCCCTTGATTCTCAAATAGTTTCCCGGCGGAGCCTCGGTCGCGGCATGCGCCGTCCCTGCCTCGAGAATGGTGTCCTGGCGCTCGTCTCTGCACGTATCACTGGCCTCGACGCAGGTCGACAAGCGCCGGCGCTCTGCGGCGGCCACGTGCGGATACCGTCGCGGCAGCTGCCTGAGCTGCCTCTACTACGGTGGGGCGGACAGGTTCGAGGGCGGCAGTGGCGCGGCTGATCGTCACGGCGCTCACGGCCCTCACGGCGCTCACGGGGGAGTTCGGTGAAGACCAGTCGGTTGGAGGCGTTCAGCGACGGCGTGCTGGCCATCATCATCACGATCATGGTGCTGGAGCTGAAGGTCCCCGAGGGGAACACGTTCGCGGATCTGCGCCACGCCACCGGGAAGGGTCTGCTCAGCTATCTGCTCAGCTTCGTCTATGTCGGGATCTACTGGAACAACCACCATCACATGTTCCAGCTGGCCCGCCGGGTGACCGGTGGCATCCTGTGGGCGAACCTCGGTCTGCTGTTCTGCCTGTCCCTGCTGCCGTTCACCACGGCCTGGACGGACGAGACGGACTACGCGCGGTCCCCGGTCGTCCTGCTCGGCGTGAACCTGCTGGCCGCGGCCTGCGCCTACGTGGGGCTCCAGCAGGTGATCATCCGGGCGCACGGCGCCGACTCGGAGCTCAGGCGGGCCATCGGCTGGGACGCCAAGGGGAAGTTGTCGCCGATGCTGTATCTCACCGGGATCCTGTCCGCGTGGTTCGTCGACACCCACGGCAGGATCGGCGTGATCATCGCAAGCGCCTGCTACACCGCCGTTGCGTTGGTCTGGATCGTCCCCGACCGCCGGATCGGCCGCGCGGTCAGCGAGTTCGGCTCCCCGGACTGACGGCCGGCGGCCGCCTGCCCGAAACGCCCTGGTCACCGTGCACCTTGAGGACGCGGACATGGAGCTGGCGTTCCGTCCGACCCGATGGATGGCTACGAGGCGTCTCGTCTGAGCATAACCGTAAGGCGAGCGCGACTTTCTTCATCCTTGGGACCAGATCTACTATCCCGTACTCGAGGCGACCATGGTAGATGCCGCGGAGCGAACCTGGCCGCTGACCGGACGCCGGGGTCGCGCCAGCCGGCGTTGGTATTGTTGAACGAGTTGTTGCCGTCGATATACCCGGGGCGCTCGCCCGTGGCAACACGTTGCGCCATCGGTCCTGCGTGCACTGGGTCGGCGGCGACCCGACGGCCTGGCTCGACAACCACAGGAGCGCTGGCAGCCGTATCGTCGGCGTCGAACTCACCGACGAGTCGGTCCGCCTTGCCGACCTGCCCCCGGCACGCCAACGGACCATCATGCTGCTCGGCCACGAGCAGACCGGCCTCCCACCTGATGCCCTGGACCTCGTCGATCTGGCGGTGGAAATCCCCATGGTCGGAACCGGTTCAAGCCTCAACGTCGCCGTCGCCGTCGCCGGCTCCCTCGTTCTGTACCGGCTCGCGGGCCTGCTCTGACGGGCGGTCCAGCTGAACCAGCCCCGACGCCGGAAAGCCGGAACACGCCGTGCTTTCGAGACCCGGAACGCCAGGGGTGTCAGCCAGCGCCTGGCTTTGGTAGCTGGATGGTTGTGTCTGTGGGCACCACAACGACGCGCCTGGACCGCGCTGGTCGAGGTGGCCGACCTGGTCGGCCTGGGCCCTGGCCGCTGACGCCGCTGCGTTCGGCGGTGTGCGTCTCCCGTGCTCAGAACTGATCTCGGCGCTATGATTCATGGCTGTGCGGCGGGTGAAGGTGATGGCCGACTACTACGCTTTTCCGCTGTGGGTCAGCGAGGAAGGCGGGATGCCGTCGTCCGAGGAGCTGCCGCTGACCGGCTCGCTGCGTGACGAGCTCGACCTGTGGTCGGCGGACTACACCCACATACTGATCGCCAACGGTTACAGCTGGCCGAGCGAACAGGTCCGGGCCGACTGGAACAAGCGAGGCTACGCTCTGGCGATCCGCGTGGCGCGGGAGCTGGGGCCTTCTTACGAGGTCGTGTTCTTTGATGAGCTACGACAGCGCGTCATCACGCTGAACGCTTCGAGTCGGACCAGCCGTCGCCTGAAGTGACTTCTTCCTGACCAGGGTTCGGCGCATTTCTGCGATCAGATCTGCTACTCGTGCCTGAAGGTGACCATCGGCCGGCGTTCAGCCTGGTCGCCCGGATGAGGTCGTAGTACCGGATGAGGTTCTTCACCCGGCCGGCCTGGCTGTAGTCGAAAATCTCCGTCACCAGTGTCGTGCCGTCCGGGCGGGTGTCGAGGCGCCAGCGCCAGCGGTGCCCCACGGGGTGGCGCCACTCGATGAGCCTGTTCTCCTCGTATGCCGTCACCTGGTTGGTGATGCGGTAGCGCAGCCCGTAGGCCTTCATGTTCATCGAGAACCGGGCCCCGGCCGAGAGGCGGGCCGGGCCCGAGATGACGGTGCGCACCGTCTGGGATCCGTCGATCTCGCTGTGCCGGCGCGCATCGGCCACCAGCGCGAACAACTCCGCGGGCGGCGCGTTGACGATCGCGGACCGGCTGATCTGGCGCGACCCGGCATCGACGACGTGGATGGTCATGAGCTCTCCCCGCGGTATTCCCGCTGCCCTGCGGACGGTTTGCCCCGTACCGGTCGAACGGGAAGGCCCGGGAAGCGGCGCGCGCCCGTGACCGGGGTTCGGCAGGTTCGGCAGGTCCGGCAGGTTCGGCGACCAGAGTTCCTGTCCGGTCCTTGATGGTTACGGTCGGCCGACCGTATGCCCTCTCCGTGGAATCTGCGTGATCGATCTGGCTTCCAGCGCGGTGGGAAAGCTCGTTCGTCCCGAACCGGAGACGCGCACAGGAACCGGTCATAGCCGCCGGAGTCGGCGGAGCCGGTCGCTCGAAGTGGCGCGTGGGGATTCGTCGCGCGACCATCGCCGAGTGCGGATCGACTACTTGAAGTAATCGCCATGTCTTCATGGGTTTCGCCTCTCGGGCGCGTCGAGGCCATGCCGGCGCGGGCCGGCACGACCGGGTCCAACGGTCACCCCGGCCGGCTGGGGCCACGGGTACAACCACGCGGTCCACGAGGTCCGGAGCGTTCCTTTCGGCCGGACATCGAGGGCCTGCGCGCGGTTGCTGTGCTGCTTGTCGTCCTCCATCACGCGGGCTTCGGCGTTCGAGGTGGCTTTGTCGGCGTCGACGTCTTCTTCGTGATGTCGGGCTTCCTCATCACCCAGCACCTGCTGCGCGAGCGGGCGGACACCGGGCGGATCTCGGTCCTGCGGTTCTACGCGCGCCGGGTGCGCCGCATCGTGCCCGCCGCCGCACTGGTGATCGCCGTCACCATCCTCGCCTCGTGGGCCTGGCTCTCGCCGCTGCGGCTGCAGGTCGTGGCCCGCGAGGGCGTCTGGGCGATGTTCTCCGTCATCAACCTCGTTCTGGCCCGCGACGGGACCGACTACTTCCATGCCAGCGACCCGCCGTCTCCGTTGCAGCACTTCTGGTCGCTGGCGTTGGAGGAACAGATCTACCTCGTCTGGCCCCTACTGATCACCTTTGCCGCCGCTGCGGTGGCCAGAGGCGGGCCGCGGTCCGCGGACCGGGCGGTGATACCCGTCCTCCTCGTCGTCGCTGGAGGCTCGTTCGCGCTCAGTGTGATCGTCACGGCGCGGGCGGCGCCCTGGGCGTACTTCGGCGGGCACACCCGGATCTGGGAGCCTGCGGTGGGAGCGCTGGTCGCGGCCTGGGCAGGCGGCTTCGGGCGGTTGCGGCAGGCGGTGGCGTCGCTGTTGGGCTGGCTGGGCCTGGCGGGGATCCTGGCCGCCGCCCTCCTGCTGGACGGACGTGTTCCGTTCCCCGGCGTGGCCGCGCTGCTGCCGGTGCTCGCGACCGCCTGCGTCGTGGCCGGAGGCTGTGCCGCGCCGCGGTACGGCGCCGAGCTGCTGCTCCGCCGGGCGCCGCTGCGGGTTGTCGGTCGAATCAGCTATTCCTGGTACCTCTGGCACTGGCCGCTGCTGCAGATCTGGCCGCAGGCGACCGGGCATTCGCTGACCGCCGGTCAACGGGCGGTCGCCGCCCTCGCGTCGCTGCTGCTCGCCGCCGTCACCTACCGGCTGGTGGAGAGGCCGGCTCGTTCCCGGCCCGTGCTGGTCCGCCGCCCGGTGGTGGGCCTGGGGTTCGGTGCCTCGTGCGCGGCGGCGGTCTGCGCGGTCTCGGCCTCGGCCGCGGTACTCGTCACGGTGCCGGGCACCGGCGTCTCGGGGACCGCGCGTCCGCTGGGGGAGCGGGCTGACCGTCGGATACTGGCGCCGTCCGAGCGTGCGCTGTGGGCCGAACTCGCCGGGCAGTCGGAGCGGCCGGGCTTCGCCGGCGTCACGGCGGGCCCCCTCACCGGGCTCCTCGCGCGTGCGCTCCGGGTCGACCGGCTGCCGCCGGACCTCACGCCATCGCTGGGCACCGCGGAGAACGACAACCGGGCGAACCGCTGCCTCGCGATGTTCGCGCCGACCACGCCGACCGGCTGCGTCGTCGGCGATCCGGCCGGGGCGACCACCGTCGTCCTGTTCGGGGACTCGCACGCCAGCCAGTGGTCCGCGCCGCTGGACGTCCTGGGGTGGGATCGGCGCTGGCGGGTCATCCTGTTCGCCAAGGCCGACTGTCCGCCCGCGCCGTACCGGAACTACGTCGAGGACGCACTCGGGCGGCTGTACACCGAATGCGACACCTGGCGGGCCGCCGTCCTGCGGAGGATCGGCGCGCTGCGGCCGAACCTGGTGGTGGTCGGCTCGCAGGCCCGCGACCAGGTGGCGGGCCAGGGCCCGGAGGTGATGGCTCGGCTCGTGCGAGGCCTGCGCGCGAGCGGCGCCGAGGTCGTCCTCATCCGGGACACCCCGTTTCCCGGGTTCAACGTGCTGGACTGCCTGGCCCGCCATCCGTCGAGGATCTCGGCGTGCACGCTGCCGATCGACGCGTCGAGGCTGACCTCGCCGGCGCGTGCGGTCGAGAACCGTGGGGCTCGTGACGGTGGCGCGCTGCTCGTCGACGCGACCGGCTGGCTGTGTACTGCCGACGGCTGCCCGTTGGTCGTGGGGAACACGCTCGTCTACCGCGACTGGAGCCATCTCTCGGACACCTACGCGAGGCTGCTCGCTCCCTATCTCGGACCGGCGTTGACCGCCGCGCTGCACGGCGGTCCCGAGCCGCCGGCCGTGCGCCTCGCCCTGCCCGGTCCGCGCCGCCCGCCGGCGTCGACTACGGACCAACACTGATCGCCCGCCACCCCTGGGCGGTCGAACAGCGTCCAGCGGGGCGTCTGCCGGTGGGCTGGCGGGTCAGGGGCCAGGACGGAAGCTGGTGGCAATCGTCTGCACATGGTCGAGGCTCGCCTGCCAGCGGTCCGCCGGAACAGTCCAGCGCATGCCGTAGCCGTGTCCGTTGCGGACGACCCCGAGGTCAAGGACATGCTGGAGGTGGCCGCCGAAGGTGTACGTGAACTCCCAGATCGCGTCCCTGATTCCGGTGCCGCCGTCCGCGGGCCGGATGGACAGGCGGGTGTAGCCGGCCGTCTGCGCACGGACGGCGGGCTCGAGGGCGTACCAGGCATCGATCGCGGACTGGCCTGCCTTCGCCCGCACCTCGACCACCAGTTCCGGACGTCCGCCCGGGGCGGTGGCGAGCAGACGGCCGTTGCCGCGGTCCATCGTGCGCCACGTGGTGGGCAGCGCCACCGACCAGCCGGTGGCGTCGTGATACGTCGCGTAACCGGCGCGGGCGGGAGCCGGCGTGGTCGATGTCGGAATGGTCAGGCCGAAGGTGTTGCCGGCGATGGACGGCGTGCGGGTCGCGTCGCGGGCGGTGGCCGGCGTCGCCGGCGAGGTGCTGGAGGGCCGGGTCCCGGAGGGCCGGGTTTTGGAGGGCGCGGTGTCGCCCCGAAGCTGTTCCGGTGCCATCCACACCAGCGTCCCGACCAGCGTGCCGCTGTGGGCGGCCGCTACGGAATCCGGCGGCCGGGTGATGCCGACATCGACGACCTTGGGCCCGTCGCTCGCCAGCAGGACGTCTGCCGGCTTCAGGGCAGGGTGCACCACACCGGCCCGGTGCACTGCCAGCAGCGCGTCCGCGAGACCGATCGCCAGTCCCAGCACCAGGCGCTCGTCCAGGGATCCGCGCTCCGCCACCGTGGCGGCCAGGCTCCGGCCCTCGATGTACTCCGTCGCGATGCAGGGCCGTTGCCCGTGGACATCGGCATCCAGCACCGCCGCTACGGAGCTGCCCTGAAGCCGCCACGCCGCCCGCACCTCATCCCGGAGCCGAGCCCGGAACCGCGGGTCGTCGGCGAGCGCTGCTGACAGCACCCTCACCGCGGCAGGCCGCGCGTCCGTGGACAGTCCCAGGTAGACGACGCCCATCTCGCCAGCGCCAATCCGGTACGCCACCTGGTAGGGCCCCATGCTGCGGGGATCATCGGCGTTCAGCGGGGTCAGCACAGCACACCGCGCCTCTCGGATGCTCGGCACAGTCTCGGCACGGCTCGGCACGGGCGCGAACCAGCGTCGGACCGGTGTGGTGTGGTGGCGGAGCACCGGCGACGTGAAGGGAAGCGTGATACGCATGTCCGGTTCACCGGCGGTCAAGGGCAGCAGCCTGCGGGATTTTCTCGTGCACAAGCGTGCGGCGGTACTGGCGCGTGGGGAGGCGATCGAGGCCGGCACCTACCCGAGCCCGCTGGTGCTGCGGGCCTCCTCGAGCGCCGCGGGCCGCAGTGGCGTGCCTCGTATCCGGATCCGTGACCATCAGATCCTCAGCGACTCCGCACCCGACTATGCGGGCCACGACCTCGGGCCCGGCTCGCCGGAGCTGGTGCTCGGTGTGTTCGCCAGCTGCCTGACCCACATGTTCGAGGTTGTCGCCGCCCGGCTGGAGATCCTGCTCGACGAGATCGTCGTGGAGGTCGAGGGCCAGATGGAGCCTCGGGTCGGCCGGCCCGGCTTCGAGGACGCACCCCGCGAGCCGCACAACATCACCTATCAGGCCACCGTCACCTCTCCCGCCACGGCCGAGGAGATCGAGACCCTCTATAAGATCGTCGAGGAGGAATGCCCGCTCCTGGCGCTGTTCACCAACCCGCAGACCATCAGCGGCTCGCTGCGGCACACCCTCAGCGCGTCCGCGGGGGAGGGGTGACGGGTGACGGATCCGGGCGGACGGGGAGCGCCGGCATCGGGGCGAGTGCGACGGGCTTGACCTGGAGCGCGCTCGAAGGTGAAGACTCGGGATGCCGGTGCCCCTCCGCCTCCCTCCCTTATCGAGAGGACTCCGCCCGCGATGCAGTTCACACAGCTTGGTCGTTCCGGTCTGTCGGTCTCGCGCCTGTGCCTCGGCACGATGAACTTCGGCCCGCTGACCAGCGAGGACGACTCCCACGCAATCATGGAGTCGGCGCACGAGTACGGCATCAACTTCTTCGACACGGCCAACGCCTACGGCCTGCGCTCGGCCGGCACCACGGGCCAGGGCGAGGGCAAGGGTTACACCGAGTCCATCATCGGGCGCTGGTTCGCGAAGGGCGGCGGGCGCCGCGAGCGCACGGTGCTGGCCACGAAGGTCTACAGCGCGATGGGAGAGTGGCCCAACGAGGGCAGGCTGTCGGCGCTCAACATCCGCCGCGCCCTGGACGCGAGCCTGACCCGCCTGCAGACCGACCACATCGACCTCTACCAGTTCCACCACGTCGACCGCGCCACCCCCTGGGACGAGATCTGGCAGGCCATCGACGTCGCCGTGACGGCCGGTAAGATCCTCTACGTCGGCAGCAGCAACTTCGCCGGCTGGCACATCGCCGCGGCACAGGCCGCCGCCGCCCAGCGCGGGACGTTCGGACTGGTCAGCGAACAGCCGATCTACAACCTCCTTACCCGCGAGATCGAACTGGAGGTGCTGCCCGCTGCCGCGCACTACGGCGTGGGTCTGCTGCCCTGGTCGCCGCTGCAGGGCGGGCTGCTCGGCGGCGTGCTGCGCAAGGAGCGCGAGGGCCGGCGGCGCGTGGATGGCCGGGCCGCGGAGACCCTGGCGGCCAGACGTAACCAGATCGAGGCCTACGAGGACTTCGCCGCCGAGCTCGGCCACGCGCCGGGTGACGTCGCGCTCGCCTGGCTGCTGCACCAGCCGGCCGTCACCGCGCCGATCGTCGGCCCGCGCACGCAGCAGCAGCTGGACGATGCCGTCCGGGCGCTCGACGTCAACCTGGACGAGAAGGCGCTGGCCCGCCTCAACGACATCTTCCCGGGCTACCGGACGGCTCCCGAGCACTTCGCCTGGTAGCGGGGGCCGGCCCGGTTTGTAGGGGTGCGGGGGTGGCGGACGATCAGCTTTCCGTGCCCCTGCCGCACGGGCCGAAGGCTCGGTGCGCGCCGCAATCACCACCCCATCACTGCGAGACCCCTACCGCGCCGACCGAACAAAGCTGGGGCGTGGGCGGAGATCCGCCCACGCCCCAGTCACCTACCGGTTCGGCTGACCGGGTGCGCCGCGAGGCGCACCGAGGCCCGGTGTTACCAGTTGCGGAACCTGCCCTTCATGCCGACCTGCGGGCGCCCGTTGCGCGCCGGGGCCGGCGTGGTCGCCGCGGCCTGTCCGGTCGCGGGCTGCTGGGCCCCGGCCGCGGCGGGCGCGGTGCCCTGGGCCCCGGTCGCCGGCTGGGTCCCGGCAGCGGGCGGCGTCTGTCCAGCTGCCTGGCCACCAGCGGTGGGCTGGCCAGCGGCAGCGCCCTGACCAGCAGCAGCGCCCTGACCGCCGGCGGCAGCCTGACCAGCGGCCGCGCCGGCCGGAGCGATGGTAGCCGCGGTGGCCACACCGTTGCCGTCCAGGGTCAGCGTGATCGGGTTGGCGAGACCGAGGTTCGCGCACCCCAGGTTCTCGAAGGAGCCGTTCGCGCGGGCGGCGAGGAACGTGAACAGGTTGGTGCCGGTCGCGGCGTCCGGTGTCGGGCCGTTCGCGAAGATGGCCTGGGCGTTGAAGACGCGGCGGATACCGGCCGGGTTGGTGAACAGGTTCGTGCAGTAGGCGGCACCGTCGCCGTTGTCACTACCGGCAGCGCCGAGCTGGGGCTGGTCGACGCCGAGGCGGAACAGGTTCGTCTTGGCCGGGCTCGGGTTGTTGTTGACGAGCGTCATCGGGTCGTTGAGCGGCAGCAGCGCGATCGGGGCCGCCTGGAACGCGGCGGCCTGCAGCTCGTTCAGCGGGAGCGATCCGGTGGCCTGTCCGTCCTGGGCGCGGTTCGGCCGGGTCCAGGGCGTGCAGCCCAGCGTCGGGAGGACGAAGTTGTCCAGCAGCACGTTGTCGCTGGCGTTCGCGAGGTTCACCGCGTTGTTGACGGCGTTTCCGATCGCGGCGGCCGCGGCGGCGTTCTTCTGGGCGGTCTGGCCGTTGGCAAGGGCCAGGTACTGCGCCGTCACGTTGTCGCTCTGGTCCTGGTCGATGAGCGAGAAGTCGCGCACGGTCGGGCAGGGCAGGCCGTCCTTCGCCATGGCGAGCGGGGGGACCTGCAGTCTGTTCGCGGCGATCAGCCGGTTCGCGGTCTGGAAGAACGCCGGGGCGTTGCAGTGCGCGAACTGACCGAAGATGGAGCCGTTCAGGCCGTTGACGCAGTTGCCCTGGGCGAGGCTGTTCGTTCCGTTGGCCGATTGGAGCGTCAGGTTGTTGCCGTTGAAGCCGAACCAGAGGGCGACGGTCGCGCCCGCCGGGACCTGGGCCGCCGCCGGCGGCGCGGCCGGCTGCGTGCCGGCGTCGATCACCAGGGGGTCGTACAGGGTGAGCTGGCCGTCCTGGGTGATGATGGCGCCCTGGACGAAGGCGGACTGCGCGACGTTCGCCTCGTTGCAGGGCCCGTCGGCCGCGTTGGTGGCGGTCAGCTGGTAGGGCGTCGCGAGACCCGCCGCGGTCAGCGGATTCGCCGGCACGACGAGCGTGCAGTTCGTGTTCGTGCTGCTGGTCGCGGCAGCGAGGTGGACCCTCCTGGCCGGGTTGCCGTTTCCGCCACCGCTGCATCCCGCCAGCGCCACGGCGGCGGCCGCGACAGCGGCGGCGAGAATGACGGCGGGCCGACGTCTGTTGGACGGGGTGGCGCTGGTCAGCGCGGAGACGCCGGCCGCGGATTGTGCGCCGTGCGGAGTTGGTGCGCTGTTCGAGAGTGGTGCGCTGTCCGGGGGCAGGGAGGTAAAACGCCTCCGGCGCAACCGCCGTTCGGCCAGGGGTGGCATGGGGCAGTCCTTTCTGGAACGGATCTCCTCGCGGCCGTGCGCGCCGGGAAGTAGCCGCCGGTGACCCCTCGGCTATGCCGCCTGGCCAGCGACGGCATAGCAGCGACGACATCGGGAGGGCGCACTGAAGACCGCAGGCACGGCAGGGACACGCGTGATGCGGGGCTGTCACGGGAACGCCGTCACGGAAAGGCTGTGACGGAAACGGGGCAGTGACGGGCGATGAAATACCCGGCCGCGCTGGTCGAATCATCACCGGCGCGGCGAGCACCATCAGGTCCGTGACAGTGCTGACGGCTGGTTCGGCCCGTGAAGGCCGGGCCAGCCGTGCGAGAGCGTCGGGTCAGGGGAACACCGGCACCTCCGTCCAGGTCCCCCCTGGGAAGTACGCGCTACGAAGCCTCACATCCGAGCGAACCCATGTCCATGCGCGAGCCCTATTTTGGGACAAATGGGCATATCTGACGCGGCGCGCGCGGCCGTGGTGAGAGGGGTGGCGGTGAAGGCGCAGGAGAACCGGACAGTGTGGAGCCTGATGCGCGATTGATGACAACAATCAGCGTGTACGTCAGAAAAGGTCGAAACAAATGGCGGATCGTCGCTGCCGCCGGGTCTGCCGCGGCCCCGAGGATCACCTCTCGACGTGCCGCCCGGGTGGGGCCCGACGGCGTTGCGGGGCGGCTCGCCCGGATGGCAGGCGGCCGGTCTGACACGGCACGGCGTCCCCATCCCGCCGCGGGTGGTGACAGTGAGGCGCCAGCCGGTGGCCGCCGTCGTTAGGATTGCCGGATTGTGCCTTCGCAGGGTGGGGTCGGTGTGGGGGAGCGCGGAGTGCCGCAGGTCGAGGTCGCGGGCGGGGGCCCGTCACTGCGGCTGCTGGACTATCTGGTCGCGCTCGCGCGGCAGCTCTCCGGTCGGCAGCGGCGGCGGTTGTCGGAGTACGACCCGCCGCTGATCCTCCCGGCCGACGTGCCCGACAGTCCCGCGGTGACGCTTGGCGGGTCGTCCGGCGACGCGTCCTGGCTGCGGGTGCGCAAGGTTGCCGATCCGCGTCCGCCCGTGCTGCCGGCGACCCTCGCGCCCTGGCTGGCCGGCGTGCCGATCGGCGTCACCACTCCGCCGCCGCTGCCCGAGGACCTGGACGACAGGTGTGCGCGCGCCGGCGAGGATCCGCAGGCCCTGCGCGCCCGGCACGCTGACTGGGTCGAGCAGCGGTGGCGGCCGTGGGCCGAACCGGCCCGCGCCACGGTGGCCGCGCGGCGGCTGTACCAGCAGCTGTTCGACCTGCGGCTGCGACTCGACCGCGACAACGCCACGCACGAGCTGGTCTTCGGCCACGGGGTGCTGAGCTGGCTCGCGGGCGGCCAGGCGGTGGAGCATCCCCTGCTCATCACCCGGGCGACGATCGAGATGGATGCCCGCAGCGGCGTGCTGACCGTCGTGCCGGACGGCGTGGCGAGCCTGGAGACCGCACCGCTGGACGATCTCGGGCTGTCCGGGATCGGCGAGCTCACGGCACTGCGCGACCGGCTGCGTGCCAGCCCGCCGGACCCGTGGTCCGCCCAGGATCGGGCGGACCTCTACGCCGAGGCCGTCGCTCCGCTCGGGCTGGACGCGGTCGTCCTGGCCGGCGGCGTCCTCAGCGGCGGAGATGTCCTCAGCGGCGGCAATGTCGTGGGTGGCGGCGAGGATCTCGGTGCCGCGGTCCCGCCAGACGACCCGATCCCGCGGCCGACGGAGCGTGCGGTGCTCGTCGACACCTGGGCGCTGTTCGTCCGCCCGCGGCCGGCGATGTTCCCGCGGTTCTACGCCGAGCTGCGTGAGGTGCTCGCCGAGCGCGCCCACCTTCCCGACGCCTTCGCGGCCGTTGCCGATGCCCGTCTGGCCGTCGACGACGATGCCCGCGCGGATGGCACCATCACCGGCGACCGTGCCACCAGCGTCCATGCCAGGGGCGGTGGCGGTGGCGGTGGCGGTGGTGGCAGTGGCAGTGATGGCGGCCCGGGCGGATCCGCGGCAGCGCGTGGCGTGGTGGGCGACCTGCTTGGCGAGCGGCTGCTACTACCGCTGGCGAGCAATGCGGAACAGGAACGCATCGCCGTCCAGCTCGGCCGCGCCAGCGGTGTCACCGTGCAGGGGCCGCCGGGCACCGGCAAGAGCCACACCATCGCGAACCTGGTGAGCCATCTCGTCGCGCACGGCCAGCGGGTGCTGGTGACGGCGCACAACGAGCAGGCCCTCACCGTGGTCCGGGACAAGATTCCCGAGCAGCTGCGGGACCTGTCGGTGGCGGTGCTCGGCGCGAGCTCCGCCTCGCTGACCCAGCTGCACGCCTCCGTCCAGATGATCATGGAGTCGGTGGCGGTCGTCGACGTGCGGGCGGAGCGGGCGGCGCTGGCAGGGCTGGTCCGCGAGCTCGACGCGGCCCGGGTGGAGCAGCGCCAGCTTGAGTACCGGCTCCTGGACCTGCTCGCAGACGAGGCCGCGGAGTTCCCGCTGCCGGACGGGCGGGCGCGGGCGGCCCAGGTGGCCGACTGGCTCGCCCGCCACGAAGCCGACCTCGGCCGGATTCCGGACGCCCTGCGCGAGGACCAGACCGCACCGCTGACCGTCGCCGAACTCGACGAGCTGCTGCGTCTGGCGGGCCGTCTCGCGGGCGACGCCGAGCAGGCGCGGCGCGACCTGCCGGACCAGGCTCGGCTCCCGGGCACCGCCGAGCTCGCCGACCGGTTGCACACCCTCGACGAGCTGCGCGACGACCTGGCGGAGCTGGAGACCCGGGGTGTCGGGCTCGCCGGGGTGGACGAGGTGGGGCCGGTGGCGCTCGCCGACCTCGTCGCCGCCGCCCGGGACGCCGCGCGCCGCGTCGAGGCCCTGGCGGAGCCGTGGCTCGACCGACTGCGCGCCCAGGTCGCGCAGTCGGCGTCGTTCGCGGCGCTGTGGAGTGAGCAGGCGACGGTGCTCGAGACCACAAGCACCGAGATCATCGAGCTGCGCCGGCGTACCCTCGGCCGGGAGATCGTCCTGCCCGCCGGCGACCATCGCGAGCAGCGCCAGTTCCTCGACGAGCTCCGCACCCGCTTCGCCGCGGGCCGCGGCCTGCCCCGGCTCGGAAACAAGGCGCTGCGGTCCTTCTACGGGGAGACCCGGGTCGACGGCCTGGACCTGCGCACCGCCGACGACGTCGAGCTCGTCCAGGCCCGACTGCGCGAACAGGTGCGCCTGGCCGCCCTCGCGCGGCACTGCCAGGATCTGGTCGACCAGGTCGGCGCGCCGCCGCTGCCGACGGACCCGGTGGCGCTCCTGCCGCTGGCCCAGGAGCGGGCGGCCCGGCTGCGGGACGCGGTCAGCTGGGAGGCCACCGACGGACCCGCGCTGGTCGCCCGGCTGCGGGCGCTGCTCCCCGCGATCCCGGCCCGGCCCACCAGTGAGCAGCTCACCGACGCCGCCACCGTCCTCGAGGCGGCGACGACCCGCGGGCGCGAGCGTGACCTCACGGCGTGGTTCGACGACCTGCTCGGCTATCTGGATGCCGGCGGGCGCGCGCCAGGCGCGAGCCCGCTGTGGGCGACGCTGCGCACCGCGGGCGAGCGTCGCGACATCGCCGCCTGGTCCGCTGCCATCGACGAGGTCGCGCGCCTCACCGGACTGCGCCCGCAGCTGCGCCGCCGCGATGAGCTGGCGGACCTGCTCGCGACCGAAACGCCCCTGTGGGCGGCCCGGATCGTCGAAGGCGGTGCACAGGCGGACGTCTGCGGTACGGCGCTCGACCTGCCCCGGCTGTGGTGCTGGAGGCAGGCCCAGACCTGGCTGTCCGCGTTGCATGGACGCGGCGACGCCACCGTTCTCGCGCACCGCGTCGACGAGGCCGGCGGTGCCGTGAGCGCCCTGGTGGAACAGATCGCGGCCCGGTCGGCCAGGCTCGGCATGAAGCTGAACCTGCGGGAGGACCAGCGCCGGGCGCTGATGGGCTGGCTGCAGTCGCTGGCCCGGATCGGCAAGGGCACCGGTAGGTTCGCCCGCCGCTGGGAGCACGAGGCCCGGGCTCAGATGCCCACCGCGATGGGCGCCGTGCCCATCTGGATCATGCCGATCCACCGGGTGCTGCAGAGCTTCGACCCGCGCCACACGGACCTGTTCGACGTCGTCATCGTCGACGAGTCCAGCCAGTGCGACGTCCTGTCCCTGGGTGTACTGGCACTCGGCCGCAAGGTGGTGGTGGTTGGCGACGACCGCCAGATCAGCCCGGCGGCCGTCGGGGTGGACCGCGCACGCGTCTTCCAGCTGATCGAGGCACACCTGCCGGCCTTCGGGCAGCGGTCGCTGCTGGACCTGGAAGCGAGCCTCTACGACACGGCGACCCGAGTGTTCCCTGACGTCGTCCTGCTGCGCGAGCACTTCCGCTGCGTGCCGGACATCATCGAGTTCTCCAACCGGTTCTACGACGGCCGGATCCTGCCGGTGCGCGAGGAGCGCGACCGCGGCATCGGCGCGTCGGTCCGCCCGGTGCGGGTGCCGGACGGAGTGCGGACCGGCGGCCAGTTCGGTGACGCCAACGAGCCGGAGGCCGCGGCCCTGGTCGAGCAGCTCCTCACCTGCTGCCGGGACCCCGCCTACGACGGCATGACCTTCGGCGTGGTCACGCTGCTGGGCGGCGGGCAGGGCCGGCTGATCGAGCAGCGGCTGCTCGAACGGCTCGGCAGCGAGGAGTTCGAGCGCCGCCGGCTGCGCGTCGGCGACGCCTACAACTTCCAGGGCGACGAGCGCGACGTCATCTTCCTGTCCGTCGTCGCCGACGACGCGCGCTACGCGGCGAACCGCAAGCTCGACCAGCAGCGGGTCAACGTCGCGGCCAGCCGCGCCCGTGACCAGTTCTGGATCTTCCATTCGGTGGATCCCGGCGCGCTGCATCCCGACGACGTCCGCGGCCAGCTGCTCACCTACGCCTACGGGCTGGCGAGCCCCCGCCAGCGGGCCGCGTCGCTCGAGGAGCGCTGCGAGAGCGACTTCGAGCGCCGGGTGCTGCGCGACCTGGTCGCCCGCGGCTACCGGGTCCGCCCGCAGCACCAGGTCGGCGGGTTCCGGATCGACCTCGTCGTCGAGGGCGACGGCGGCCGCCTCGCCATCGAGTGCGATGGCGACCGTTTCCACGGACCGGACCAGTGGGAGGCCGACCTACGCCGCCAGCGGGTCCTCGAACGCCTCGGCTGGCGGTTCTGGCGAGTCCGCGGCTCGGCCTACTACCGCAATCCCGAGCAGGCCCTTGCCTCCCTCTGGACAACCCTCGACGACCAGGGTATTCACCCCGCGGGACGCCACGACGGCATTGCGGCGGCGATCGTCGCGCCGTGATCTCACTCCCATGGATCGTAATGGGATATGCGGCGGATTCTTCTCGTACGTGTCACGCGTCGGCCGGGACGATGGTGGTTCCTGAGTCAGGAGGGCGGAAACGGGTCGGCGGAGGGGTTCGGGTGCTGCGGGTGTGGGTCGGCCGCGGGTATCTCGGGCTGTCCCTGCCAGTACTGCTGATGGGGCGCCGGGTTGTGGTCCCACTGTCCGCCCTGGGGCTGGGAGGGCGACTGCGGATACCACGGCTGCGGCTGCGGCGCTGCTTGACCGGGGCCGGGCTGTGGGGTCCCGGGAAACTGCGGGGCCCCGGGAATGTAGCCCGGAGGATAGCCGCCGGCTGCCTGCTGGGATCTGTCCTTCGAGCTCACCGCGAGCGCGAGAGCGGCGACCCAGCCGATGATCGTCCATCCCAGGAATATGTTGATCACAACGACCGAGGCGGACTGCCGCTGCCGGACCACCGCGACGATGCTCGGGATCAGGTAGAGCACGATGACGACAAGGCTGAGAACGAGAGCGACGACGACTTTCACTGCAATCCCCCGATCTTCCAACGCGCGGAGCGCCAGCTCGCCGCGAGTGGGACAGCGCTACCGTCCGGAAGAGTAACACGATGGTTGCGCATGGTTCTCGCCGATTCCGGTGTCAAGCAGGTTTGTTGGCCTGCGTTGGATTACCATCTCGCATCCAGTGCGGAAAACTGCTGGTCCGGCGTCTGCGGCGAAACGCGGTTGGGATCGCGCCCGGTCAGCAGGTACGCAGGAGGCGGTCCAGAATGCGGGTGCCGGCGTCCTCGAGCCCGGCGAGCGGCAGGATCGCCCCCGGTCCGAGCAGGTCGGCGGCGTCCCGCCAGGTCTGCTCGTCGGGGTCGTCCGGGAGGGCGATGAACGGCGCGACGTCCCCGGGGTACCGCAGCACCTGGCCGCGCCGGATCGCGAGGTGGGCATGCGGGCCCAGCAGGGACGCGAGCGCGGGATTGTCGAGGACCTCCCGCGAGGCCACGTCGGTCACGCGGCCACCCGGGCGGCGGGGTGGGCGGGCAGGGCGAGGTTGTCCCGCAGGGTGGAACCGGTGTAGTCGGCGCGCAGCGAACCGCGTTCCTGCAACAGGGGGACGACGCGGTCGACGAACTCGTCGATGCCGCCGGGGGTGACGTGCGAGCCGAGGATGAACCCGTCGGAGCCGTCGTTCTGGACGAAGTGGTCGATGCGGTCGGCGATCTCGGTGGGGGTGCCGACGAACTCGGTGTGGGCGAACACCCGGATCGCGAGCTCGCGCAGCGAGTACCGGTGCGCCGCCGCCAGCGCCCGCCATTCCCGCACCGTCTCGAACGGGTCCTGGGCCAGCCTCGCGCGGCCCTGGATCACCGGCGGACCGGTGGGGTCCGGGTCGACGTCGGGAAGGGGACCGTCGGGGTCGTAACCGGAGAGGTCCCGATTCCAGACGGTCTCCAGCAGGATCTGCGCGGTCCGCCCGCTGACCTGGGCGCGGGCGACCTCGCGAGCCCGCTCCGCCGCGTCGGCGGCGCTGTCGCCGAGGATGAACGCGCCGCCGGGCAGCAGCTTCACCGAACCCACCGGCCGGCCGGCGCGCACGGCCCGGGCCTGGATGTCGCGGTAGTACTCCTGCGCCGGGCCGAGTTCGTGGAACGGCGAGAAGATGGCGTCGGCGGTGGCGGCGGCGAAGTCCCGGCCCTGCGGGGACACCCCGGCCTGCAGCACCACCGGTCGTCCCTGCGGGCTGCGCGGCACCGTGAAGTGCCCGGCGACGTCGAACTGGCGGCCGTGATGGCGGAACGCCCCGGGGTCGGCGTCGCCGGCACGCAGGAACCGGCCCCCGGCGGCGTCCGCGGCCACCGCGTCCGCGGGCCAGGAGTCCCACAGCTCGCGGGCGAGCGCGACGAACTCCTCGGCCCGCACGTACCGGTCGTCGCGGTGCAGGAATCCGCCGCGGCGGAAGTTCTGCCCGGTGAAGGCGTCGAACGAGGTCACCACGTTCCAGCCGGCCCGCCCGCCGCTGAGATGGTCGAGCGAGGCGAGCTGGCGGGCGAGCTCGTAGGGCTCGTTGAAGGTGACGTTCAGAGTGCCGACGAGGCCGAGGTGCTCGGTGACGGCGGCGAGTGAGGCGAGGACCGGCAACGTGTCCGGCCGCCCGACGACGTCCTGGTCGAAGATCCGCCCGAGCCGTTCGCGCAGGATCAGTCCCTCGGCGAGGAAGAAGAAGTCGAACTTCCCGCGCTCCGCGGACTGGGCCGCATGCCGGAACGAGGCGAAGTCGATCTGGCTGCCGGCGTCCGGGTCCGACCAGACCGTCGTGTGGTTCACGCCGCCGACGTAGTGGCCGAGAATGATCTGCTTGTGGGGGGTGCTCATCGGGACACGACCTGGCTTCGGGTGGCGGCAGCGTAGCGGTTGGCCGGCCGGGGCAGGCCGAGGTGGCCGCGCAGGGTGTCGGCGGTGTAGGCGGTGCGGAACCGGCCGCGGCGAGCAAGCTCGGGAGCGAGCCTGCGGGTGATCGCCTCCAGATCGTCGGGCAGGACGGCGGGTCGCAGCCGGTAGCCGGAGACGCCGGCGGCCTGCCAGTCGACGAGCAGGTCGGCGAGCTCGCCGGGGGTGCCTGCGATGATCGACGCGTCGGAGCCGGCGGGCGCGTCGAGCAGCCCGTCGAGGCTCGCCAGCCGTTCCCGTGCCGTCTCCGCGTCGTCGTCGAGGACGACGAGCAGGTCGGCGAAGACGTGCAGGGTCTGCCCGGTTCGCCCGGCCCGGTCCTGCTCGTCGCGGATCTCGGTGACGATGGCGCGCGCCTGGCCGACGTCGTGCGGGGTCACGTACACGACGTCGGCGGCCCGGGCGGCGAACCGGTAGGGAATCGTGGCGTGCGCGAGCGCCGTGACCACCGGCTGACCCTGCGGCGGCCGGGGCGTGATCGACGGGCCGCGCACGGAGAACCAGCGGCCCTCGAAGTCGATGTAGTGCAGCTTCTCCCGGTCGACGAACCGGCCGGTGGCGACGTCGCGGATCTCGGCGTCGTCCTCCCAGCTGTCCCACAGCCGGCGGACCACCTCGACGTGGTCGGCCGTCTCGTCGAACGACTCGGCGACATACGCCTGGACCTCGGGCGTGTCGAGGGTGTCGAGGCGCAGCGGCGGCCCGGCCGGGCGGCGGCCGAGATGCGCGCTCTCCCCGGGCCGGCCGGCCTGCACCCGTACCCCGGCACGCCCGCCGCTGGTGTAGTCGAGGGTGGCGATGGCCTTGGAGATGTGGAACGGCTCGGTGTGCAGCGCCGAGATGCTCGGCACCAGACCGATCCGGGAGGTCAGCGGGGCCACCCGGGCAGCGACGAGGACGGCGTCGAGGCGGCCGCGCACCTGGTCGGTACGGCCGTCCGGCTCGCCGTCGAGACGGGAGGACTGCAGCGCCAGGGCGTCCTCGAAGGTCACGAAGTCGAGCAGGCCGCGCTCGGCCTCCGTCACCAGGTCCGTCCAGTAACCGGGGGTGAACAGCTCCCCGGGCCGGGCCGATGGCGAGCGCCAGGCGGCCGGATGCCACCCCGTGCCGTCCAGGGCGACGGCGAGGTGCAGCGGGTCGGTCTCGGACATGTGATCACCGCTTTCTGCTCGGACGCGCGGGTGAGAGAGGACCGGAGGAGATCAGTGCTGGCGGCGGTGCCATTCGTGGGCGAGCAGCTCGTAGGAGCGGACCCGGTCGGCGTGCTGGTGGGTGATCGTCGTGATGGCCAGCTCGTCGGCGCCGGTGGCCTGCTGGAGCTGCTCGAGGCGGTCCGCCACCGTCGCCGGGGAGCCGACGAGCTGGGTCTCGGTGCGGTCGACGACGAGGTCCAGGTCGTCGTCGGACCACTCGTGCGCGGCGGCCTGCTCCGGGGTGGGGAAGGGGATCGCGCCCGCGCCGGTGCGGATGCTGCGCACCCACAGCCCGTAGCCGGAGGCGAGGCGGGTCGCGGTCTCGTCGTCCTCGGCGACGACGACGTCCGCCGACACCGAGACGTACGGCTCGGCGAGATCCGCGGACGGGCGGAACGCGGCGCGGTAGGCGTTCACCGCGTCGAGCACGGTGCTCGGGCTGTGGTGGTAGGACGCGGCGAACCGCAGCCCCCGCGAGCCCGCCACCTCGGCGCTCGAACCGCCGGAGGCGCCGAGGATCCAGACCTCGACGTCCGCGCCCTCGCCGGGGCTGGCGTGGGCCTCCACCCCGGCGGCGGAGCGATAGGTGCCGCCGAGCAGGGCGAGGATCTCGTCGATCTGCTCGCCGTACTCGGGGGTGTGGGCGCCGGGCTGCTGGAGCAGGTCGAGCAGCGTCCCGATCTTCGCCGTGCTGATCAGCTTGGTGAGGTCGAAGCGCCGGGGCAGCAGCAGCCCGTTGTCGGTGCGCTCGTCGCTGCTGTGGGCGCTGCCGCCCGCCGACGACCGGTAGCTGGCCGCGGCCGCCGCGGCGGCGCTCAGCACGGGCTCGGGCTCGGGTGTCGCCACCCCACCGCCGTCCCCGCCCGCGCCGCCGTCCCCGCGAGCGCCGCCGTCCCCGCGAGCGCTGTCACCACCCGTGCCGGGGGCGACGCCGGACGTGCCAGGCCCGCCGGAGCCCTTGCCGTTGCGGGCGGCCTTCGCCGGGTCCGGGCGGCCCAGCGAACGGCCGATGCCCAGGTCGAGGCGCCCGGGGTGCAGCGCGTTGATCAGGCCGAACTCCTCGACGACGGACAGCGGCGTGCGATGCCCGCTCTGCACGCCCGCGGAGCCCAGCCGGATGGTCCCGGTGGCGCCCGCGACGAGGGCGATGACCACGGCGGGGGAGGAACCGAGCACGCCCGGGTTCAGATGGTGCTCGGCGAACCAGTACCGCCGGTACCCGAACTCCTCCGTGCGCCGGACCAGGTCGACGGTGTTGTGCAGCGCGGCCTCGGCGTTCGAGCCGGCGCTGACGGGGACGAGGTCCAGGACGGCCAACGGGATCTCGGGCATGGCGGCGGCCTTTCTGCGCGTCGGATCAGCGGGTGGAGGCGAAGCGGGGATCGGGACGGGTGCCGTCCACGGCAAGGTCGGCGAGGACCGCGCCGATGGCGGGCACGAACTTGAAGCCGTGGCCGGAGAATCCCGCTGCCACGACCACCGGGCCGTGCCGGTCCAGGACGAAGTGCGCGTCCGGGGTCGTCGTGTACGTGCAGCTGATCGGATGGAAGCTGTCCGGGTCCGCCCCCGGCAGCCACTGCCGAACGTACTCCCGCAACGTGGCGAGCCGGGTCGGTTCCGCGGTGAAGTCACGACGATCCGGGTCGACCACGGGGCCGATACCGTGGAAGCCGACCTTGACCCCCTCACCCGGCGTGTACAGCCCGTAGACCCCGCCGTGGAAGGCATGGGCATCCGCGCTCCCCGCGTCGGGCACGTGCACGAAACTCGGCCAGGCCTCCCGGACACCCGTCCCCGCGCCGCCGTCCGGGGCGTCCGTGCCGTCCGGGGCGGGTGGGAGCAGCGACGCGAAGTGCGCCGGCTGCTCCTGGGTGACGCGCAGCGCGGGCAGCGGCACGACGCCGCCCAGCAGCTTCTCTGTCCAGGCGCCGGCGGCTACGACCACGCGCCGGGCGAGGTAGACGTCGTCGTCGGTGCGGATCTCGACGTCGTCCTCGCCGTGCACCGTCAGGGCCCGCACCGGCGTCTCATGGCGCACCTCGGCGCCGTGCTTGGCCGCGTTCTCCTGCAGCGCGGCGACGCTGCGGTCGGCATGCAGACGCCCCGACTCCGGATGGAACAGCACCCGGGTGTCGAAACGCAGGCCGGGCCAGCGCTGCGCGGCCTCGCGCGGGTCCAGCCACCGCGCGCCGACCCCCGCTTCGGCGGCAGCCTCGGCGACCTGGTCGAGAACCGGGTCACCGCCGTGCTCCAGCCCACCGGTCACGGTGAGCAGGGACGTGCCGGTGAGCTCCTCGAGCTCCCGCCAGCCGGCCAGGGCCCGCTGCGCGAGCCGGATGTAGCCGACGTCGGGGTAGACCAGGCGGAAGATCCGCGACGCGCCGTGCGAGGCGCCGCGGGTGTGCCCGGCGGCGAACCGCTCGAGCAGCACCGTCTCGACGCCGCGCCGGGCCAGCGCCCACGCCGCGGCCGACCCCATCGCCCCGCCGCCGAGCACCACGACGTCGACCCGGTACACGCTCACCGACCCACCCCCACCCCGCCAGCCATCGCCGTGTCCGCCACCGCGCCCGCCGGGCCGTCCAGGGTCGGGACGGCGGCGAGCAGGCTGCGGGTGTACTCGTGCTCCGGACTGCGGAAGATCCGTTCCACGTCGCCGGACTCGACGATCCGGCCGTCCTTCATCACCAGCACCCGGTCGCTCACGTGGTAGATCACGCCGAGGTGGTGGGAGATGAACACGTAGGCGATGCCGAGCTCGGTTTGCAGGTCGGCGAGCAGGTCGAGGATCTGGGCCTGGATGGAGACGTCGAGGGCGGACACCGGCTCGTCGCAGACGATGACGCGGGGCCGGGGCGCCAGCGCCCGGGCGATCGCCACCCGCTGGCGCTGCCCGCCGGAGAGCTGGCGCGGCCGGCGGCCGAGCACCTCGCGGTCGAGCCCCACCTGGTCGAGCAGCTCCAGCACCCGCGCCCGGCGCTGTCCGCGGGGAACCCGGGCGACCGCGAGCGGCTCGGCGATGATCCGCCCGACCGGGTAACGCGGATCGAACGAGCTGAGTGGATCCTGGTAGATCACCTGGATGTGCTGGCGCAGCCGGCCGCGGGCACGGGCGTCGAGGTCCCCCCAGGCGGCGCCGTCGACCTCGACCGTGCCGGCGTCGGCCCGTTCCAGGTCGAGCAGCAGCCGCGCGGTGGTCGTCTTGCCCGAGCCGGACTCGCCGACGATCCCGAGCGTCTCCCCGGCTCGCAGCGTGAGTGACACGTTGTCGACGGCGGTCAGCACGCGGTGGGAGTCCAGGGGGAACCGTCGCACCAACTGCCGCGCGGACAGCACCACCTCGCCGCCGTCTCCCGCACCACCCGCCGCTGCCACGGGAACATCCGCTCGGGCCGGCGCAGCGTCCTGTCGCGGGAACGGCCGGGCGGGCGCCGTCGCAGGCTCGGCCGGGGCTGGGGACGCGGCTCGAGGCGCCGACCGCGGGGACAGGCGGGTGCCGCGGGCGTGCGCGACCGGCGCGGCGGCGAGCAGCTGGCGGGTGTAGGGATGGCGCGGGTCGTCGAGCACCTGCCGGGTCGGGCCGTGCTCGACGAACACCCCGTCCTTCATGACGTACACGTGGTCGGCCACCTGGGACACGACGGCCAGATCATGGCTGATGAGCAGCAGCGCCGTCCCGGCCCGGCGCCGCTGCGCGAGCATGTCGAGGATCTGCGCCTGCACGGTGACGTCCAGCGCGGTCGTCGGCTCGTCGGCGATGAGCAGCGCCGGGTCGGCGGCGATCGCCGAGGCGATCAGGGCCCGCTGGCGCAGCCCGCCGGAGAGCTGGTGCGGGTACTGGCCGGCGCGGGCCTCGGGCTCGGGGACGCCGACCTCGCGCAGCAGCTCGACGACCCGCGCGTCGACCTCCCGCGGCGGTACCACCCGGTGCGTGCGCAGCGTCTCGCCGATCTCGGCCCCGATGCGCCGCGCCGGGTCGAGGGACACCAGCGCGTCCTGCAGGACGAAGCCGACCCGCCGGCCGCGCAGCGCCCGCCAGCGGCGCGCCGTCGCGTCCCGGACGTCCGCGCCGTCGACGACCAGGCGCTGCGCGCGCACCTGCGAGCCGTGCCCCACCAGCCCGACGAGGCTGCGGGCGGTGACGCTCTTGCCGGAACCGGACTCCCCGACGATCGCGACGGACGCGCCGGGGTCGATCCGGAAGGACACGCCGAGCACGGCGTCCACCGTGCGCCGGCCCAGCCGGAAGCGCACCTGCAGGCCCGCCACGTCGACCAGGGTGTTCGTCGTCATCGGGCATCACGCCCCTCAAGCCGGGCCTGCAGGAACCTCCCGGCCACCGTGATGGTCAGGACGGTGAGGGTGATCACGATGCCGGGGAAGATGGCGGGCCACCAGGCGACCGCGAAGTAGGTGCGGCTGCTGGCCAGCATCGCGCCCCACTCGGCGGTCGGCGGCTGCGGGCCGAGGCCGAGGAAGCTCAGCGTCGACCCGAGGCCGATCGCCGCGCCGACCCCGATCGTCGCCAGGATCAGCACCGGTCCCAGCGCGTTCGGCACCAGATGACGGACGATCACCTGCCGCTGGCGCCAGCCCAGCGCCCGCGCGGCCTCCAGGTAGACCGATGCGCGGATGCGCAGCACCTCGCCGCGGACCACCCGCGCGAAGCCGGGGAGCAGGATCAGGCTCAGCCCGATGATCGAGTTCCGGGTTCCGGGACCGAGAACCGCGATGACCAGCAGCGCGAGCAGCAGCCCCGGGATGCTCATGATGACGTTGAGCACCCAGTCGGCGATCGCCGCGACCACCCTGCCGCCCTGCGCCGCGGCGACGCCGATCGCCGTACCGACCACGAGCGCCAGCGCCGACGCGCTCAGCCCGATCCACAGCGACGGCCGGGTGCCGTGGACGATCCGGGCGAGGATGTCCCGGCCGTTCTGGTCGGTGCCCAGCAGGTGACCCGCCCCCGGGCCGCGCAGGGTCTGCGCGATGTCGGCGGCGTTGGGGTCGGTGCCGGTGAACAGCCCCGGCCAGATCGCCGCGACCACCAGCACCAGCAGGAACGCGAAGCTCAGCGCCACGCCGGGCCGAGAGACCCGCGGCCGCCGCCAGCGCACGCGGGCGAGGGCCGCGTCGTGCGCCGCGGGGGGCGACGGGTCGGGAGCGGCCTCGGCCGGCCCGACGGGCGTGACGGTCACGACCGGACCTCCCCGTTCAGGCCGGCCGTCGACACGCCGGCGGCATCTGCAGTGGCAGTGGCAGTGGCGTCGGTGTCGGTGTCGGCGTCGGCGTCGGTGGTGGTGCCGGTGGCGGCGGGCTCGGTCGGGGAGGATGCGATCGCCGGGGCGGGGCGCAGCCGGGGGTCGAGCAGCGGGTAGGCGGCGTCGATGAGCAGGTTGATGACGACGTAGAACGCCGCCGCGACGAGCACGACGCCGGAGACCAGCGGGAAGTCCCGCCGGGCGAGCGCCCCGACGGTCAGCGCCCCGAGCCCCTGGCGGGAGAAGACGTTCTCGATGACGACCGCACCGCCGAGCAACGCCCCCGCGATCCACCCGGCGATGGTGATCGCCGGCATCAGGGCGTGTCGCAGGGCGTGGCGAACCAGGACGGCGGCCTCCCAGATGCCGCGGCTGCGCGCCGTCGTCACGAACGGTTCGTCGAGGACGCGTTCGAGGCTCGACCGCAGGATCTGGGCGAGGGTCGCACCCGGGGCTACGGCGAGCGCGATCGCCGGCAGCACCAGGCCGCGGGCGGTGTTCGCGCCGATCGCCGGGAACCAGTGAAGCTGGAAGGAGAAGACGGTCAGCAGCAGGATCGCCAGCCAGAACGCCGGCACGGACACCCCGACGATCTCCAGCAGCGAGAATGGGCCGCGCACCCACCGTGACCGGCCGGCGGTCGCCAGCGCCACCGCCACCGACCCGACCAGAGCGATCCCGATGGCGGCGGCCATGAGCTCGAACGACGGCGCGATCTGCTCGCGGATCGCGGTCGTGACGTCCATACCCTGGTTGTAGGAGTGGCCGAGGTCGCCCCGCAGCAGATGGCCGAGGTAGTCGAAGTACTGCACCAGCCAGGGCTCGTCGAGGGCGTAGTCGCTGATGATCTGTGCCCGGACCTCGGGGGTGACCGGCGACTGCCCGATGATCACATCGACGGCGCTACCGGACTTCAGGTGCAGCCCGGTGAACGTGACGGTGACCGCGCCCCAGAGCACCAGCACCGCGTACCCGACGCGGCGGGCCACGGCGAGGCCGACCGTGCGGGCGGAGGAGGCCGCGAGTCCCCCTCCGCGCCGCCCGTCCGCCACGAGGGCGATGCTCACCTGGACGTCCAGGCGTCGTAGAACAGCGGGAACGCCTGCGGCTCGAAGCGCAACCCCTGCACCTTCGTGCTCGACCCGAGGACATAGTTGAACACGTAGACCGGGAACACCGCGGCCGCGGAGGTGATCCTGTGCTGCGCGTCGCCGTAGAGCTGGGCCTGGCGGGTCAGGTCGGTGGTGTTCAGGGCATCGGCGAAGTCCCTGTCGAGGGCCGGGTCGGACAGCCGGGACAGGTTCGTGCCGAAGGCGGCCTTCGGGATGGCGGCGCTGCCGAACAGGGTGCGCAGCGCGTCCGGTGAGGCCCGCTGCCAGCTCATGTCGAGCAGGTCGAAGTCACCGGCGATGGCGCCCTTGAGGTAGGTCGAGTAGTCGGGGTTGGTGGTCTTCACCTCGATGCCGATGTCCTTCGCCGCGGCCTGGACCTGGTCGGCGACGACGTCCCGCTGCTCGCGGACGTACTCCTTGAGGTACGGATGGACGAGGGTGAGGCGTTTGCCATCCTTCGTCCGGTAGCCCTGGCTGTCCCGCCCGGTCCAGCCGGCCTGGTCGAGGAGCTGGTTCGCCCTGGCCCTGTCGGAGCTGTAGGACGACTCGATCGTCCTGTCGTAGCCGACCGTCGACGGCGACAGGGGCCCCTTCGCGGCCGGGAAGACGCCGAAGTAGAGCTTCTGGACGATTGTCGACCAGTCGATGCCGACCCGGAACGCCTCCCGGACCCTCACGTCGGCGAACGGCCCGCGGGTGGTGTTCGGGTAGTAGTTGTAGTTCCCGCCCGGCGCGGACGCGGTCTGGATCTGGAATCCCGGCGTCTTCTTCAGCGCCGCGACGTTCACCGGCGGGACGCTCGCGATCGCGTCGATCTGGCCGCTGGTCAGCGCGCCGTAGCGGGAGGAGTCCTCCGGAATCGTGCGGATCGACAGCGCGCTCAGGTAGGCCGGGCCGGTGTGCTTGGCATTCCCCGGCGCCCAGTTGTACTTGTCATTGCGGACGTAGTCGATGCCCTTGCCCTTGACGTAACCGCCGGAGCTGATGAACGGCCCGCTGCCGACGAGCTTCGAGCAGAGCGCCGCCGGCGACTGCTTCAGCGTGCTCGGCGCCTCGATCCCGAGATAGGCCGACGCCAGCGACGGCAGGAACGCAGAGTTCGGCGCGCTGAAGTGCACCTGCACGTGGGTCGGGTCGACGACGGTCGAGCCGGTATAGGTCGCGATGGTGCCGGCCGCGAGCTGCGACTTCGTGGTCGGCGCGACGATGTGGTCGAGGTTGGCCTTCACCGCGGCGGCGTCGAACTTCTCACCGTTGCTGAAGGTGACGTCGTCACGCAGGACGAACGAGTAGGTCTTCTGGTCCGGCGAGACGGTCCAGCTCTTCGCCAGCCATGGCGAGAGCGTGCCGTCGTCGCTGAGCGCCACAAGCGAGTCGACGATGGAGCGGGCGAAGAACCCGTCGACGTCCGCCGGGCTCTGGTGCGGGTCGAGGCAGGCGCCGTCCGAGTTGATCCCGAACGTCAGCGTCCCGCCGCGCACCGGCGATCCGGCCGCGCCTGCTCCGCCACTGGAGGACCCGCCGCCGGCGGATCCGCCGCTCGACCCGCAGGCCGCGAGCGCGAGCGTCGCGGACAGGGCGGCGGCGAGCGTGAGGCGGCGTTTTCCGCCGTTCCAGGCGCCGAAGACGGTGCTGACCATCGTGGTCTCGTTCTCCTTGGTGACGTGCGTGAGAAGTACGGAGGAAGCGCTCGGCATCGCGGCGCCCGGCGACGGCGCCGCACCGATCGGCCCGTGCGCGGGCAGGACCGAGCCGCGGCAGGCCGAACAAGCGTGGCCGGCCCCGGGGAGGAGTCCGGGCGGGGTCCCGTCAGGTCGCCTGCGGTGGGGGAGTGGTGTGGGCAGCCGGAGGAGGCCCAGGCCAAGCCGTGGGCGCTGGATGGATCGGGAGAGGGAAGCCTGGTCGGCCCGCGAGGGATCGACCGGCGCGCGGTCAGTCCGAGGCGCCGGGGCGGGAGGCCGAACAGAGGCAGCTGGAGGACCGGTGGAGATCGATCGGCAACCGACGGGTCAGCAGCCGCGCCGCCCGGGAGACCCGAGATCCGGCCATGGCGGTGATGCCCGGGGCGCCAGGCGCGGCCGTGGAGCGGCGGCCACTCGGGTGGCGAGTCGCTCCGGGCATGCTGTCGTCTCCTCTGCCGGGGTCCGGGAGGCCGGGCCAGCGTCTGCCCCCACCCGCCGGGCGGGGCATCTCCATGCCGGGGCCGCGGCGCGACACCCGGGCGGTTCCAGACCAACCTGCTCGCTGGCCCGCACGAACGTAGCCCCGCGATGTCGACTTTGTCTACGGGTTCCGTAGAGATTGTTCCGTGTTGGAACCGGTACCGTCCGTGGCGGTAGATGTGTGCTGAACTTGTTCGGTTCGGGCGGGCGGCAGACGGCTCCTGACGGTCGTCGACGGCGCGGGTGGTGCCTACCGCATCGACATCGCGACCGCCCAGGCCACATGTCTGCCATTCCTGGAGGCGCCAGGCGTGTCGGGTTGCGCCTCTCGCGGTGCCGTCCTGATCGCGGAGGTCTCCGTGTTGTCCGTGTATGACCGCGGTGTTACAGGGGGTTGCGCGCACTCGCCGGGGTGGTGTGCCATCAGGACATCAGCGGCCGTCTGGAGGGCAGCGGCATGGCGTGGACCGGTACCGGGGGTGGGGCGTGAAGTTCCTGGCCATCACCCTGATCGTGCATGCGCCGGACCCGATCACCGGGGTGCGGCCGTCGACGACGGCGCGGCTGCGCGAGGTGGTGGACAACGCCGTGCTGGCCGAGGAGCTCGGGTTCGACGGGTTCGGGGTGGGGGAGCGCCACGAGCGGCCGTTCATCTCGTCATCGCCGCCGGTGGTGCTCAGCCACATCGCCGCCCGCACGTCGACGATCCGGCTGTTCACGGCGGTGACGACGCTCAGTCTGCTCGACCCGGTGCGCGCCTACGAGGACTACGCGACCCTCGACCAGCTCTCCGGCGGGCGTCTCGAGCTCATGGTCGGCAAGGGGAACGGCGCGGCCCAGGCGCAGCTTTTCCACGTCACCACCGACGACCAGTGGGACCGTAACCGTGAGTCGTACGAGCTGTTCCGCCGGCTGTGGCGGGAGGAGAAGGTCACCTGGTCCGGTCGGTTCCGCCCGTCGCTGCACGAGGCCGAGACGTGGCCGCGCCCGCTGCAACGCGAGATCCGGATCTGGCACGGCAGCGCGACCAGCGAGGCGTCGGTGGATCTCGCGGCCCGCTACGGGGACCCGCTGTTCTCGGCGAACGTGACGAACCCGGTCGAGCCCTACGCGGCGCTCGTGCGCCACTACCGGGAGCGCTGGGTGGCCTATGGGCACGATCCCGCCGACATCCTCGTCGGCGCCGGGACCGCCGGCTACTACGCGACACGGCGCTCCCAGGACGCGATCGACCGCTACCGGCCCATCTTCGACGCGCGGAACGCGCTGTTCCGCCGGATGGGGCAGGAGCCCGTCTTCCCGACCCTCGAGGACGCGATCGCGCGCAGTTCGATCCTCGTCGGTAGCCCACAGCAGATCATCGAGAAGGTCCACTGGTACCACGAGCGGCTCGGCCACGAGGTGATGCACCTGCACGCCGACGCCGACGGCCTCACCCCCGCCGAGCACCGCGCGGCCCTGGAGCTCTTCCAGAGCGACATCGCCCCGGTCCTACGTCGGGAGATCCCCAGCCGCCCCTTCCCCGCCGCGGTGCCGGCCGAGGGCGGTGGCGAAGGGAGCGTGGACGGCGGCGTCGCCGAAGCCGGTGCCGGCACTGCCGAGACCGGCGTCTCGGCATGACCGCGGCGGAGTTCCTCTGGTACATCCCGAACGAGGCGCAGCCCGGCCACCGCGGGGACGACGCGGTCGCCGGACACAACAGTCTCGACACCCTCACCCGCCAGGCCCTCGCCGTCGAGGCGCACGGCTGGCTGGGCGCACTCCTGGGCGCCGGGTGGAGCCGGCCGGACACGTTCACCGTGGCGACGGCGCTCGCGGCGCGCACGACGAGTTTCGAACCGCTCATCGCCGTGCGCCCCGGCTACTGGCGGCCCGCCCACTTCGCCGCCGCGACGGCCACCCTCGACCAGCTGTCCGGCGGCCGGGTGCGGGTGAACGTCGTCTCCGGCCCGGACGAGCTCGCGGCCTACGGCGACGACGAGGCGGACCAGGCCCGCCGCTACGATCGCACCGGCGCGTTCATGCGGCTGGTCCGCCGCCTGTGGACCGAACGGGACGTCACCTTCCGCGAGGACGACTGGCACGTCACCGCCTCGACCGTCGCCGCCCGGGTCCAGGCACGCCCCGATCGGCCGCATCCGACGCTCTACTTCGGCGGCGCCTCGCCAGCGGCGGAACGGGTCGCGGCCACCGAGGCCGACGTGCAGCTCTTCTGGGGCGAGCCACTCGACGACATCGCCGCCCGCATCGCCCGCCTGCGGGAGCTGAGCGAGAAGCTCGGCCGCGTGCACCCGCCGCTGGCGTTCGGGCTGCGTGTCACCACCGTCGTGCGCGACACCACCGAGCAGGCCTGGGCCGACGCCGAGGCCAAGGTCGCCGCCCTCGCCGCGCGTCGCCGTGAGCTCCCCGAGCACCGCCGCCACGCCACCGCCACCGGCCAGCAGCGCCTGCTCGACCTGCAGTCCCGCGGCGAGGTCCTCGACGACAACCTCTACACCGCGCCGGGCCGGATCGGCGGCGAGGGCGCCGGCACCACCTGGCTGGTCGGCTCGGCCGCGGACGTCGCGCGCTCCCTGCGCCGCTATGCCGACCTCGGCATCACCCACTTCGTCCTGTCCGACACCCCCTACCTCCAGGAGATCGAACGCCAGGGCACCCACCTCCTGCCCCTGCTGCGCTGACCGCCCCCGGGCCCCCGACCGCGGGGTTGATCGCTAGCCGCGACCTACGCCAGCGTCCAGGGCTTCAACGTCGGCGTCATCGTCACCCGGCAGTAGCGGCAGGCTGACGGCGTCGGCTGTTCGTGGCCGCCAAGTCCTCACGGCCGCCAAGTCCTCACGGCCGCCAGAGCCAGACGTGGTGGCCGTCGGCGCCGGCGGCGAGGACCCGACCGTCGAGGGAGAACGCGAGGGAACGCACTGCGGTCGTCGGGCCGACCAGGGGAGTGGGCGGGCCCGAGGCTGGTCGGGTCGGGACGTGTCCCAGCGCCGGACGGTCTGGTCGGCGCTGCCCGCGGCGAGAGTCCGGCCGTCCGGCGAGAACGCCACCGCGTGGACCTGACCGGAGGTGTCGGTGTGAGGCACCGCGAGACGCCGCGGGTGTGATGGGTCCGCGACGTCCCAGAGCCAGAGGGTCTGCGGCCCGTCGGTGCCGACGGCGAGGGTGTGGCCGTCAGGGGAGAAGGCAACGGCGTTGATCGTGTCGTTGAGGTTCACGACACTGCGCACATAGGTCAGGAACCGTGGGCGGTCCGGGTCGGCCATATCCCAGAACCGCAGGACACCTTCGGTGCCGCTGGCGGCGAGGACGTGGCCGTCCGGGGAGAACGCGCGCCGCGCCGTCATGCCCGTCTGCCGACATGATCGTGAAGAATCCGCCGCGGCTCCTCGGGGCGTACCGGCGCGGCGCACGAGTGCGTCGGCCGTGGCGGTGCCGACGTCGGAATGGCGGTCGCCTCGCCCGCCGACGGCAGGTGAAACCGGCGTGTAGGGGCGGTGATACCGCCGCTCCCTAGCGTTCTGGTCACGTTCGGTTCCCCGCCACGCCCCCTGCTCCATGGAAGGAAGACGCGTGACCACCATGCCCGCGGTCCAGGCCAGTGGCCTGGTCAAGAGGTTCGGCGACCTGCGCGCCGTCGACCGCATCGACCTCGACATCGGTCAGGGCGAGATCTACGGCGTCCTCGGCCCCAACGGCGCCGGCAAGACGACGACCCTGAAGATGTTGGCCACGCTGCTGGCCATCGACGGCGGCCGGGCCGAGATCTTCGGTGTCGACGTCGCCGCCCAGCCGCACCGGGTCCGCCAGCTCATCGGCGTGACCGGCCAGTACGCCTCGGTCGACGAGGACCTGACGGGCGCCGAGAACCTGTGGCTGTTCGGCCGGCTGCAGGGCCTGCGCTCGGCGGACGCCCGCGCCACCGCGCGCCGGCTGCTGGCACAGTTCGGCCTCGAGGACGCCGCGGACCGGCGGATCTCCGCGTTCTCCGGCGGGATGCGCCGCCGGCTCGACCTCGCCGCGTCCCTCATCACCCGGCCGCCGCTGATCTTCCTCGACGAGCCGACGACCGGCCTCGACCCACGCACCCGCGGCCAGATGTGGGACACCATCCGCGGCCTCGTCGACGACGGCTGCACCGTCCTGCTCACCACCCAGTACCTGGACGAGGCCGACCAGCTCGCCGACCGGGTCTGCGTGATCGACCACGGCCGCAAGGTCGCCGAGGGCACGCCGGACGAGCTCAAGTCGCAGGTCGGCAGCTCGACCCTGCAGCTCGCGCTGCCCGCGGGCGCCGACCTCGCGCGGGCCGCCGAGGTGGTGCGCCGAGTGCTCGGCGAGGACCCGGTCGCCACACCCGAGTCGGGCCGCCTCGGTGTCCCGCTCGACGACGCCGACCGGGCCGCCGACGTGCTCATCGCGCTGCGTGGGGCGGGGGTCGCGATCGCCTCGGTCAGCGTCGCCAAGCCCACCCTCGACGAGGTCTTCTTCGCCCTCACCGGCCACGGCACCAAGGACGAGAAGGCATCCCCGACCGGCGCGTCCAACGCCGACGAACCCACCCTGGAGGCCGCCCTGTGAGCACCGTTCTCGCCGAGCCGTCCGCCGCGCGCCCGAGCCCGCGGACCCCGGCCGTCGACCCGGCCGCCGCCGTCGCCCGCGCCCGACCCCGCGTCGGGGTGGGAGAGGTGCTCACCCAGACCCTCGCGATGGCGTGGCGGGCGTTGAAGAAGATGCGCCGCAACCCGGAGCAGTTCTTCGACGTGGCGCTGCAGCCGCTGCTGTTCACCGCGATGTTCGCCTACGTCTTCGGCGGCGCGATCTCCGGCGACGTGCACAGCTACCTGCCGCTGCTGATTCCCGGCATCGTCGCGCAGACCGTGCTCACCACCTGCATGGCCACCGGCACCCAGCTGCGGGAGGACATGGACAAGGGTGTCTTCGACCGGTTCCGGTCGCTGCCGATGTCCCGCATCGCGCCGCTGGCCGGCCCGATGGTCGCCGACCTGGTCCGCTACCTGATCGCGGCGGTCCTCACCTACCTGATGGGCATGATCCTCGGCTACCGGCCCGGCGGCGGGGTGCTCGGCGTGCTCGGGGCGATCCTGCTCGCGGTTCTCACCGGCTGGGCGATCGCGTGGGCGTTCACCTGGATCGGCACGGTCGCCCGCAGCGCCCGCAGCGTCCAGGGCATCTCGATGATGATCCTGTTCCCGCTGACGTTCCTGTCCAACGCGTTCGTGCCGGCGAAGACGCTCCCCGGCTGGCTGGCGGACTTCACCAGGGTCAACCCGGTGTCACACCTGGTCTCCGCCACCCGCGACCTCGCCAACAACGGCGTGCTCACCGCCCAGGTCGGCTGGACGCTGCTCACCGGCCTCGCGGTGATCGTGATCTTCCTGCCGCTGTCCCTCGCCAGCTACCGGCGCCATCTCTGACACGCCTCCGGCCACCCGCCCGGCCAGCTGCTCGACGAGGACCCGCGCGTCGTCGAGCAGCCGCGCCGGGCGCTCGCGGTCGACCTCCGCCCGGGCCGCCCGTAGCGCGCCGGGGGCGCGGCGCTCGGCGAGCGCCTCGGCGCGGGCCCAGCCCAGCGACGGGATCGCCGCCGCGTAGGAGAAGCGCTGGGCCATCGCGAGCAGCCGGATCGCCTCCTGCATGGTCATCGCGGCGGGCTCACCGCCGCGCAGACCCCAGGCGCCGAGAGCGAAGAGCAGCGTCCCGCATGCCGGAACGTCGGTGCCCGGTCCGCCGTGTCGCAGCGCCAGCACGCACCGTGCCAGCCCGGATCGAAAGAGGCGCTCCCCGGTGGCGAGGCCACTGTCGTCCACCACGTGCCAGGCGAAGGCGGCGAGTGCCACCGCGTCCCCGGTCAGGGCCCAGGGCTCGGTGCCGGTGCGTTCGGCGCCGGGCCACCGCATCGCCCGCAGTTCCGCTGCCGCCTCCAGGTGCAGGCGCAGTCCTTCGGCCGTGTCGCCGCGGGCGATCGCGATCTCTGCCCGGCCGATCGCCGCCATCATCGGCCCGCCGTACAGGGTGCCGTCCGACGGGGCTATCTCGGCGAGCAGGTCCTCGGCGGCGCCGAGCCGACCGTCGTTGACGGCGTCGAACGCCAACAGCGCCCGCAGCTGTGCGACATCGTCAGAAGCACCGAGGCGGGCGAGGATCGGCAGTGCCGCCCGGGCGTGGGCGCGGGCGGCCGTGAGATCACCGGCGCGCATGGTGAGCTCCGCCAGCCTGGAGTGGGCCATGGCCGTCATCCACGGCCCGTCCTGCGGCGTGGCCAGAGCCAGCAGCTGCTCGGTGGCGGTTGCGGCGGCCTGTGCCTCGCCGGCGTTCTCGTGCAGATGGGTCAGCCACATCAGGCAGGCCAGCCGCAGCTGCCGGTCGCCGCCCTCGACCATCCGGGTGAGCTGGGCCGCCGCCTCGGTGGGGGCCGTCGGATCGAGGGCGATGAGCGCCCGGGCCGAGCTGGACAGCCACGGGTCGCCCGCCGTGGCGGGGCCGAGCCGCGTGAGCAGCGCGCGCAGCGGTGCGGGCAGGCCCTCGTCGGTGATGAAGATCGTGACCGTCGCCACCGCGATCGCGGCGGCCGCCGCGGCGTGGGCCGTGCTCGGCGGCGGCGTCCACCCGGAGAGCGTCGCGGTGACCGATGCGGCGAGTGCGGACATCCGTATGTGCTCGCCGCGAATCGCCCAGAACAGGCCGAGCACCGCCACCAGCCGAACGACCGTCTCACGGTCGCCGTCGGCGAGGGCGGCCCGCAGCTCGTCGGCGAGGTTCGCCTCCTCGGCCGCGAGCGCGTCGATCGCCGCGAACTGGCGCTCGGTGGCCAGGTCCGGCCCGTGCCGGTCGGCGTGCCCGACAGCCCAGTCCCGCAGGGCGCGGCGGGCCGCGGCCTGCTCCCCGGCCTCGGTGAGGCGCAGCCGCCCGAACTCCCGCACCGTCTCCAGCATCCGGTAGCGCACGCCGCCGGCTGTCTCGCGCACGCTCAGCAACGACTGGTCGACGAGGTTCTGCACCGCCTCCAACGCGTCGACCTCGGTGGCCGGGCCCAGGACATCCTCGGCGGCCTCGAGGGTGAAGCCGTCGGGGAACAGCGCGAGCCGGCGCAGCGCATACCGTTCCGGCTCCGCCAGCAGGTTCCACGACCAGTCGATCACCGCGAGCAGGGTGCGGTGCCGGCTGGGCGCTGACCGGTCGCCACCGCGAAGCAGCGTGAACCGGTCAGCGAGGCGGCGGTCGACGTCCTCCACCGACATCGCCCGCACCCGCGCCGCCGCCAGCTCGATCGCCAGTGGCAGCCCGTCGAGCCGGTCGACGATCCGGGCGACCACCTCGCCGTCGAGCCGGACGGAGGGCCGGGCCGCGCGAGCCCGCTGGCCGAACAGCTCAACAGCATCGGCCCGGCCCAGCTCCCCGAGCAGGTACACCCGCTCGGCGCCGATCGCCAGCGGTGCCCGGCTCGTCGTGAGCACCCGCAGGTCGGCGGTGGTGGCGACGAGGAAGGCGACCAGCTCGGCGACCTCGGCGACGAGATGCTCGCAGTTGTCCAGCAGCAGCAGGCCGGGCCCCCGCGCGAGCCGCGCCGCGATCCGGGCCCGCAGGTCGACGCGCTGCGCGGGGCTCAGCGCTCGCCGCTCGCCGATCGAGTCGCGCACGCCGATCGCGGAGCCGACCTCGCCGAGCAGGTCCTCCGGCGCCGTCACCCCGACGAGATGGACGACGTGGACCACCGGCAGCGTGCTGGCGCGGGCGAGCAGATGCGCCAGCCGGGTCTTGCCCAGACCGCCCGGCCCGGTGATCGACACCACCCGTGACCGCTCCAGCAACGCCCGCAACCGCACAATGTCGTCGTCACGGCCCAGCAGGGCGGTGGCGTCGTACCGGATGCCGCTGCGCACCGGCCGGTCGAGGGCGAGCAGCTCGCGCTGCACGGCGGCGAGCGCCTCCCCGGGGCTGGCTCCCAGCCGCTCCCGCAGGTCCTGGCGGTGCTGCTCGAACCGTGCCAAGGCCGCCGCCGGCCCGCGCACCGCCGCCTCGCTGCGCAGCAGATCGACCAGCAGCACCTCGTCGTCGGGCCGGTGCGCGTGGGCGGACTCCAGCAGGGGCAGCGCCTCGGCGTGCTGGCCCGTCCGGCTCGCCGCCCGGGCCAGCAGCAGCCGGGCCGCCGCCACATTGCGCGCCGCCGCCCGGCGCACCTCGGCGAGCGGGCCCTCCTCCTGCTCCGGCACCGTCGGCAGGGGCACGCCCAGCTCCACCGCGTCCCGGGCGAGACCCACCGCGGCGAGCGGATCGGGCGAAAGCAGCCGGCCGGCCTCGGCCACCAGCCATTCCAGCAGACAGCTGTCGACCTGCGTCGCCGGAAGCGCGAGCCGGTAGCCCTCGCCGTCGCGCGCCACCACGTCGGGCCCGCACACCGCCCTGGTCCGCGAGACGACGACCTGCAGACCCTTGGTCGCGTTCGCCAGCGGCTCCCCGCGCCAGATCAGCTCGACCAGCCGCGCCGACCGCACCGGCCGCCCGTGCTCGGACGCCAGCGCCGCCAGCAGCGCCCGCGGCCGGTCACCGACCACCGGAGTGCCCTTCCACCGCACCCCGTCCAGAAGCGTCAGGCTCACGATCACTCTGATCAGTCTAGGGACGCCTCACGTCGCCGCGCCCGTGACCGTGGCTGGTAGCGACGTCACTCCCCCTACGTCCCCCGCCGGGCGGCTGAAGGTCCGGCGGTAGGTGGTGGGGGCGACGCCGCGGCGGGCGATGAACTGCTCGCGCAGGGCGGCCGCGTTGCGATAGCCCGCCTGCTCGGCGACCTGCTCGACGGGCAGGGTGGTGGCCTCCAGCAGTTCCTCGGCGCGCGACAGCCGCTGGTCACGCAGCCACGCGTGCGGGGACGTCCCGGTCGCCGCCCGGAAATGGCGGGTGAACGACCGCCGGCTCATGAGCGCCCGGGCAGCCAGCGTGTCGACGGAGATCGGCTGGTTCAGGTGCGCCCGGGCCCATGCGAGGACCTCGGTGAGGCGCCCGTCGTCGCCGTCCGCGGCGACCGGGGCGCTGACGTACTGGGCCTGGCCGCCGTCGCGGTGCGGCGGGACCACCAGGGCGCGCGCGATGGCGTTCGCCCGCGCCGCGCCGTGCTCACGGCGCACGACGTGCAGGCACATGTCCAGGCCGGCCGCGGCGCCCGCGCCGGTGACGATCCCGCCCTCGTCCACGTAGAGGGCCTCCGGCTGCACGTCGACACCGGGATGACGGGCGGCGAGCTCGTCTGCGAACTGCCAGTGGGTGGTGACCCGCAGGCCGTCGAGCAGGCCCGCCGCGCCCAGGGCGAAGGCGGCGACGCAGTGCGCGGCGATGATGGCCCCCCGGTCGTGGGCCGCGCGCAGCGCCGGCAGCAGCGGGTCCGTGGCGCCGACCTGGTACTCCACCCCCGGCAGGATCAGGATGAGCTCCGCGCGGGCCAGCAGCCCGAGACCGTGGCGCACGGTCAGTGGCAGGCCGAGGTCGGTCCGCAGCGCGCCCGGCCGTCGCGCGCAGACCGCGAAGTCGAACCCGCCGGAGTCGAATCCGGTCGTGTCGAATGCCGTCGTGCCGAATGCCGTCGTGCCGAATCCGGTCGTGCCGAATCCGTCGGTGCCGAATGCCTCGATGCCGGGACGAGGCCCGAAGACCGCGTGGGCGATCCCGAGCCCGAGCGCGGTGACGCCGGGTGGAGCGTAGGCCGCGACGCGATGGAAGGCCATGCCCGCGATGCTCCCAGGGATGGCGCGGTGCCCGCCGATGTTGGCCCGAATTCCACGGACGATGGCTCACCGGCCAACGGCGGGAGTCGGGCAGGCACGGAAGTCTTGCGGAATGAGCGATAGCGACGAGACGGCAACAGGGGCGTCACGAGTGGGAGCGTCGAGAGTGATCCTGGTGACGGGCGCCACCGGCCAGCAGGGGGGTGCCGTGGCCCGTCGACTGCTCGCGGACGGCTGGCGGGTGCGGGCGCTGACCCGCGATCCGGCGAGCGCCGCCGCCCGCGGCCTGGTCGGGGCCGGAGCCGAGGTCGTCGCCGGTGATCTGGATGATCGCGGCTCGCTGGACGCCGCCGCCGCGGGCGTCCACGGGGTGTTCAGCGTCCAGCGGGGCGCTCTGGGCGTACCGCCGCTTGCCTTCGAGGACGAGGTCAGGCAGGGCCGCGCCGTGGTGGACGCGGCGGTGGCCGCCCGGGTCCACCACCTCGTCCAGTCCTCCGTCGCGCGGGTCGAGGAGGGCGGGGGAGGTCGTGCGTTCGCGAGCAAGCGGGCGATCGAGGAGCACATCGCCCGGGTCGGCGCCGCGGCGACGATCCTGCGGCCGGTGTCGTTCATGGAGAACTACGCCGACCCCGCCTTCGGCGTGCAGACCGGGGTCCTCGCCACCCCGTTCGCCCTGGACATCCCCGAGCAGCTGGTCGCCGTCGACGACATCGGCGCCGTCGCCGCGCTCGCCTTCGCCGACCCGGCGAGCTACCAGGGGCAGACCGTCGCGATCGCCGGCGACGCCCTGCGGCCCGAGCAGACGGCGCGGGCGCTCGGGCGGGCGGCCGGACGCGACATCGTCTGCACGCAGATCCCGATCGAGGCGGTGCGCCCGGGTCAGCAGCGGGGCCGCGGACGTCGCCGACTTCCTCAACGGACGTGGCGGCTACGGCGTCGACATCGCCGCCGCCCGCGCGCGCCAGCCCGGTCTGATGACCTTCGAGACCTGGTTGGCCGGACCGGGCCGGGCGAAGCTCGCCCGGCTGTTCGCCACACCTGCCTGACCAGCGCCGCGGGTCGCCCTGCACGTCCTGCCGGCCCCTGGCGCCCGCGTGCTCCCCCGGTGCGCTCGGTGCGCTCGGTGCGACGTCAGCGGGCGGGGGTGGCCCGCGGGTCGGGGACGCCGACCGGGTTGGGCCACATCAGCAGGTCGGCGGCGGCACGGGCGAGCGGGGTCAGCAGCGTGGCGGCCCGGTCGACGGCGGCCGGGCCCAGCGCCTGCCAGGGGGCACTCGCGAGGCGGTCGGTGGTGGCCTCCAGGTCGTGGGCCGCGGTGCGCGCCGCCTCGGTCGCGGCGCCGGACGCGTCGAGCCAGCCGCGGGCCCGCAGCCGGCTCGCCGCGGCGTCCCACTCGGTGTCGGTCCAGCCACGGATCTGCTGGTAGAAGGCGCGATCCACCCCGCCCCGGGCCACCCGCCAGGCGAGACTTTCCGGGCCGTCAAGCCCCGCGGCGACGAGCGCGGTGATATGCCCGTCGCCGCGATGTTCCCGCAGGACGGTGGCGGCCTGCCAGAGTGCGCCGAGCGGGTCGTCGGGCCAGGGCAGCGCGGCGTTCGCGGCGCCGAGCACCCGTCCGCCGACCGGCAGCTGCTCGGCAGCCGAGCGCAGCAGGGACGCGAGCTCGGCGAGGTCGTCCGGCGCGATCCCGGCGACCAGCGGACCCAGAGCGGCGCGGGCGCCGTCGAGACGCACGACGAGCGCCTTCTCCGGGGCGATCCTGGTCCACAGCTCGGGCAGCGCCCGGCCCACCATCGCGGGTGCGAAGCCGAAGAAGGCGCCGACGACCGGCCCGGCCTCCACCCGCCCCAGCGGCGACGCCCGACCGGCGAAGTAGCCGCGCCAGTACCCCCGCAGCCCGGCGTCCTCCCAGGCGGTGACGCTCGCCGGGGCGAAGTAGGTGACGGCGTGCACCGGTTCGAACAGCCGCCACATCCGCTGCGCCGGGCTGAGCCCTGCCTGATCCACGTTCGCCGGGGCTGTGTACGTCGCAGCCGTGTGCCCCGGGGCCGTGTACCCCGGGGCCGTGTACCCCGGGGCTGTGTACGCCGCGGCTGTGGATGCCCTGTTCGCCTCGCCCATGGCGTCCACACAATGCCGTTGCGTGAGCGAGGTCAACCGATTCGCGCTGCCGTGGCCCGCCGGAGGCGGGCGCAGCCTCGACGCTCACGTTTTAGTTCGTCTGGTGTCGCACTGTGCTGCCATTCGGGGGCCCCTCCGGCGGGCGTCGCACGATGCCGAGGGGCTGAACACGGTTCGAGGGCCCCGCGGCGTGCTTCTGCCTCGGCGTTGGATCCGTCGGCATTTTGGATTCGCCGGCGGGTTGTAGGGATCGGCGCGTTGAGGGGATCGGCGGGTCGGGGTGACGGCGCCACCCGGTCACCTCTGGGCGCGCGGGCCGCGAGATAGTCGGTGGGTGATGAGCATTGTGCGCCGGAATCTGGAAACTACCATCCTAAAAGCGACAGAACTAGTACGTGCTAGCGTACCAATATGGATGTCGGGAGACGGGCTGAGAGTGCGGCGGCGGTGCGGCGGGCGGTGACCCATCTGGGGCGCCGGCTGCGGGCTGAGCGGCCTGCCGGCGCGCTGAACGGGACGAAGCTGAGCGTGCTGAGCCATCTCTACCGGCTCGGGCCGAGCACCCCGAAGGCGATCGCCTCGGCCGAGCGGCACCAGCCGCAGTCGCTGTCGCGCACCTTCGCCGAGCTGGCGGCCGCTGGTCTGGTCGTCCGCCGCCCCAGCGAGCATGACCGCCGCGCCGCGGTGCTGACGATCACGCAGGCCGGCCGGGAGGCGCTCATCCAGGACATGGCCGACCGGGACGCCTGGCTCACCGGCGCCCTCGGTGACCTCACTCACGCCGAGGTGGAGCTCGTGCGCATCGCCGCCGAGCTCCTCGACCGCGTCGCCGAGCGCCCATCCCACCCCGCCCGCGGCGCGGATCTCGGCCGTGCCACCGAGCCGAGTCCCGGCCGTGCCACCGAGCTGGACCCCGACCGCTCCGCAGAACCGGATCCCGGCCGCGATACGGACACCCACGCGCTCGCCCCCGGGCTATGCGCCGACACGGGGAGGCTCGCGTGACGAACGTGCAGGAGCCGGACTGGGTGCGCCATGCGGTGTGGTGGCACGTCTACCCGCTCGGCTTCACCGGCGCGGACACGGCCGGGGCGGAGCGGGGCCTGGGCCGGGGGCTCGCTCACGTGGGTGACTGGCTCGACTACGCGGTGCGGCTCGGGGTGAACGGGCTGGCACTCGGCCCGATCTTCGAGTCCACCAGTCACGGCTACGACACGGTCGACCATCTGCGCATCGACGCGCGTCTCGGCGGCGACGCCGCGTTCGACGACCTCGTCGCGCAGGCTCGCGAGCGTGGCCTGCGGATCCTGCTCGACGGGGTGTTCAACCACGTCGGCCGGGCGCACCCCGCCCACGCCGAGACGCTCGCCCGGGGCAGCGGCGCCCCCCGTGCGGCCTGGTTCGTCCCGACGGGGCAGACCACTCCGGACGGCAGCCCCCGGTACGCCACGTTCGAGGGCCACGAAGGGCTGGTCACCCTCGCCCACGACAACCCGGCCGTCGCCGACCACGTCGCCGAGGTCATGATCCACTGGCTGGACCGCGGTGCGTCCGGCTGGCGTCTCGACGCCGCCTATGCCGTGCCCGTCGACTTCTGGGCTCGGGTGCTGCCCCGGGTCCGCCGGGCCCACCCCGACGCCTACCTCGTCGGCGAGGTCATCCACGGGGACTACGCCGACATCGTGCGGCGCTCGGGGCTCGACGCCGTCACCCAGTACGAGCTGTGGAAGGCCGTCTGGAGCTCGCTCAACGACGGCAACCTGTTCGAACTGGCGTGGGCGCTGAAGCGGCACGACACCTTCCTCGACACGTTCGTCCCGTTCACCTTCGTCGGCAACCATGACGTCACCCGGCTCGCCAGCCGGCTGCACGACCCGCGGCACCTTGTCCACGCCCTGGTCGTCCTGTGCACCGTGGCGGGGACGCCGAACGTCTACTACGGCGACGAGCAGGCGTTCACCGGCGTCAAGGAGGACCGGGTCGGCGGGGACGACGCGGTCCGGCCGGCCTTCCCCGGCGGGCCGGACGAGCTCGCCCCCTACGGGTGGCCCGTCTACCGACTGCACCAGGAGCTCATCGGCCTACGCCGGCGTCATCCGTGGCTGCACGCCGCCCGCACTCGTCCGCTGGGCATGGCGAACCTGTCGATGTCCTATGAGTCCGTCGCCGACGGGCACCGCCTGGTCGTGGCGCTCAACCTCGCCGACACCTCCGCCGACTGTTCGGCGCCCGGCGCCGTCCACGTCCTCGCCGGCGGCGCGGACCTGCGGCAGCCCGGTAGCGACGACGCCATCGCGCGGCTGCCCGCCCATGGCTGGGCGATCATCGCCACCGCCGACAGCTGAGACGGGTCGAGCGCGGCACGACCACGTCCCCCTGCCAGGGCGAACCAGCTTCGACTGACAGGTGGCCGCCAGGTTTGCGGGGTAGAGAGGCGGTCCAAGGCCAGAGACAGAGATGTCGACGGATCCGAGGAGGCCGATGGTCGAGCACGCGCACGACACGGAACACGGTCCGCGCCACCTGAACGTGATGACGCCCTCCCGGCCGGCAGCGACCGACCGCCGACCCGTCAGGCCGTCAGCCTGCCAGCCGCGGCGGACCCCCGACCGCGGGCGACGCGTACCCGGCCAGCAACGCCTCGGCCGACAGCCCGCGGCCCCGCCCACTCCACCCGGCCAGAGCGAGGCGGAGGAGCAGCCCGGGCCCGACACACCGCCCGGCAGAGCGGCAGCAGCGCCCGGTGCGACATCGGCACGGGCCGACATGGCCAGCGGCGGCCGCAACCGGGCGCTGGACGGGCTGCGGGCGCTCGCGGTGCTGTGCGTGCTGGTGTTCCACATGGACTCGCTGCCCGGTGGCTATCTCGGCGTCGACGTGTTCTTCGTGCTCAGCGGCTACCTCATCACCGCGCAGCTGCTCGCCGAGTGGGACCGGACCGGCGCGGTGTCTCTCACCCGGTTCTACCTGCGCCGCGCCTACCGGCTGCTGCCCGCGTTCTGGCTGCTGGCCGGGGTCGGGGCGGTGGCCGTCGTGGGCCTGGGGATCGGCTCGGCCGGCGAGCGGGACGAATGTCCCATCCAACGCCGATCCCGCCGCTGGACCCCGATCGTCACCACCCCGTCGGTCCCACACCAGATCCCCAGGGGCCATCGACCAGAAGTCCGCGCCGAGCTTCATCCGTCGGGATGTGCCGTCCACGAGGGTTCGTCGAGAACGAACAGGCCGTCGGTGTCCGGGACCACCATCTCTGTCGCCAGCCCCCACCGCACCGGCGACGCCACCGACCCATCGGCGTCTGTCTGTTCCTCACACCCGGCCATAACCAGCTCCCTTCCGAGGGGATGACGAGACATCCGTCGTCCGCCCAGGCCCCGTCCACCCGGAGGCGACCTTCCTAGGAAAGGACTTACACTCGGCCGATGAGCAGCAGGCGTGGGGCATCTGACCGGATCTGGGCCGATCTGCGCGACCAGATCACCTCGGGACGTCTCGATCCGGGCGCGGCGCTTCCCTCCACCGCCGAACTGGCCCGCCACTACGGCGTCGCCTCCGAAACCGCACGTCTCGCCGTCACGCGCCTCAAGGAGGAGGGTCTGGTCACCGGCCGCGCGGGCGCCGGGGTGTACGTCCGGACCCGCCCACCGCTACGCAGGCTCGGCATCGACCGCTACGACAAGGCGAAATGGAGGGGTGCCGACCTGATCGCCTTCGCTGCGGACCGCGTCGCTTCTGGCCGGACCTGGGAACCTGGCGACCAGACCCAGACCGTCCGGCGCATCTCCGCCCCACCCGACGTCGCCGCAGCGCTCGGCATCGCCCCGGACGCCGAGGTGTACGAACGCGCCCGTCTCATCCGCGACCAGCGCCAGCCCACGCACACCCTGACCAGCTACTACCGCCCCGACCACGTCGATGGCACCCGCCTGACCGACCCACGCCCCGGCCCCGCCGGACCGGGCGGCGGATTCCAGGTCCTGTACGAACGGGGACTCGAACCCGACACGATCGAGGAAACCCTCCAGGCCCGGATGCCCACCCCGGACGAGACCGCGACCTTGCAACTACCGCCAGGCGAACCCGTCGTTGATCTACGCCGAACGACGTTCACCGCGGACGGCACGCCCGTGGAGTACGCAATCGGCGTGCACGCGGCCTCCCAGTTCGCCTGGACCTACCGCTTCCCGCTCCCCAACTCCACGGACCGCGCGTGACCGCGCCCGCCGGCATTCCCCCCGAGCTACGCACCGCGGTGGAGACGCTGTGGAACTTCCACGACATGCACCACGAGCTCCACCCCACCGACCTCGGCATCGGGCTGGGCAGCCACGATCTGAACGTGGCCACCTGCACCGCCGACCTGTACCACCGCGGACTGTTCCCCCGGATCGTCTTCACCGGCGCGAACGCCCCGACCACCCACGAACGGTTCCCCCGTGGCGAAGCCGTTCACTACCGCGAACACGCCCTCACCCGTGGCGTCCCGGACACGGCAATCCTCATCGAACCCACCGCCCGCAACACCGGCGAGAACATCACCCGCACCCGCGACCTCCTCGCCACCCACGGGCTCACCCCCACATCCGTCACCCTGATCTCCCGGCCTTACCAGGAGCGCCGCGCCTACGCCACCTGCCGCAGACTCTGGCCCGACGTCGACGTTCTGTGCGCCTCCCACCCCATGAGCCTCGACCACTACGTCGCCAGCATCGGCGACGCCAACCGCGTCATGGCCATGCTCGCCGGCGACACCCAGCGCATCTGGATCTACGCCGAACACGGCCACGCCATCCCCCAGCCCGTCCCCGACCACATCCGTGACGCCTACCGCCAACTTGTCGCCGCCGGCCACACCAGCCGCCTCATCACCTGACCAACACACAACGACTTCTACCGCCGCCTGCTGGAGGACCCGGCCCTGGCACCGTTCTTCGCCGACGTCGACCTGGCCCGGCTCAGGTCCCACCAGCGGTCCTTCATCGCCGCCGCCATCGGCGGGTTGGAGATCTACGCCGGTCGTGACATGGCCGCCGCCCACACCCACCTCTCGATCACCGACGCCGACTTCGACGCCGTCGTCGTCCACCTCGTCGAGACGCTGACCGGCCTCGGCGTCCCGGCGGAGACGACCGGCCAGATCGGCGGCGCACTCGCACCACTGCGCGCCGACATCGTCACCGCCCCCACCCCCGCCAGCGAACCAGCGCTCTGAGGCGTCCCCGGCGGTGCCTCACCCGCCTACACCGGGTGTTTCGTGGTGCAGGATCAGCGCGGAGCGGGACGGGACGCGTCCGATGAAACCGGGAACCGCTTCCCCGCACTGGCACGCTCGCCCGGCTCCCGCGTTTCCGGCACGCGCTGGCCGGGACGCGCGAGCAGGAGGCCGACGAGCAGTGCGGCGACGCTGATGGCGGCGCAGACCCACAGTGTGACGGCCATGCCGTCGACGAACGCCGCCCGCACGGCCCGCAGCAGGGTCGGGGACCCGACCTGATGTGCCGTGGCCACACCGTTGGCGACGCCCCGCCGGGCCGCGTGGGCCGAGGTGGGCGGCAGCTCGCCCGTGGGGAGATGCGCGCGGTACACCCCGCCGGCCACCGCCCCCAGGGCTGCGACGCCGATGGCGCTGCCCAACTGGCGCAGCGCCATGAGGAGTGCGGAGCCGGCGCCCGCACGCTCCCTGGGCACCGCGCTGAGCGCGACCATCGTCATGGTGGACAGGCACAGGCCGAGACCGAACCCGACGGCGGCGCTCCAGGCGGCGGTGCGGCCGTACGAGGAGTCGATGCTGGTCCGGGCGCCCACCGCCGTGCCGGCGGCGGTCAGCGCGAACCCGAGCGCGGCGACCCGGGCCGGGGCGTGCCGGCGCACCAGCAGGGTGGTGCCCTGAATGCCGGCGACCAGGCCGACGGCCAGGGGCAGCAGCCGCAGCCCGGTGCCCAGCGCGTCGGTACCGAGGACCGCCTGCAGGTACTGGGGAACGGTGAACAGCAGGCCGAACAGGACGAAGCTCGCGAGGGTCACCAGGATCGTGCCCCAGGCGAAGCCGCGGGAACGGAACAGCGTCGGGTCCACCAGCGGCGTCCCTGTCCGGGTGACCCGGCGTTCCCACCAGGCGAGCACCCCCAGCGCCACCACACCACCCATGAGGGCGCCCAGCGTGCGGGCAGCACCGAGGCCGTGATCGCCGACCTGGATGACGCCGTAGGTCAGCGCGACCATGCCGAGCGCCGAGATCGCGACGCCGCCCAGGTCGAGTCGCGTCGACGCGTGCGTCGATGACCGCGGCACCAGCACCGCGACCGCGACCAGCCCGACCACCACGACGGGAACGTTGACCGCCGACCTGCTCGCGCACCTGCGCCAGGTGGCCCGACGCTTCCAGGGCGTCCTCGGGAAGGCATTGCGCGGGCTCATCGTCGACATCGGGCACCGCCAGGAGTTGGCCGGACTGCTCCAGGCGCAGGTCGGCCGGCTCACCGCGGAGGAGCAGATCGCCGCCATCCTGAGCCGGGCCGTGGCTCGCGGTGAGGTGGACCCGGGTGTGGTGAGGCCCCGGGTCGTGGCGCTCCCACTCGACCTGCTGCGCCACGAGGCACTGGTCCACGGAACGCCGGTCCCCGACGCCGCCGTCGTGGCCATCCTCGACGACGTCGTCCTGCCCCTGCTGACCGGCGCCCCGACGGCGCCCACCCCCGCCCGCAGACCGCCTACCTGCCGCGCTCATCCGCCAATGCCCGGCGGCTGACGGAAAGCGTGGAGCAGTGGCGTTCGGGTGCTGTGGTCGAGCGTCGCCGCCGGGCCCTGACGAGTGACACAGACCTGGACCGGCCATGCCTGCGTCAGGCGGGGGTGGGCTCCAGCGGTGGTTGTTTGCGGGTGATGCGGTAGTCGAGGACGAGGAAGGGGAGGCCGAACAGGGCGAAGGCGTGTTCGGCGCGCAGGTCGCCGTCGCGGGTGAAGACGTCGAGTTCCTCGGTGAAGCCGTGCACGGCGAGTGCGGTGAAGCGGTTGGCGGCCTGGTCGCGGTAGGCGAGGTAGTGCCCGGGATGCTCCAGGTCGGAGCGGCTGGTCAGGCGAAGGCCGCCGTCCGGGCGGGCCAGGGGGAGCAGGGTCGCGGTGAAGCTGGACGCCGGGAGTGGGAAGCCGACGCTGACGTAGCCGCGCTCGCCGTCCCGGTAGGTCGTGTAGATGCCGACGTAGATCGGCTCGTCGGTGTCGGCGAACGAGCGGATCCAGCCGCGGACGTCCACCGTGCCGCCGAAGCCCGTGCCTCTGTCCGCGCCCGCGCCCGTGCCCGTGCCCGCGGAGTCCGCGTCCGGCGGGAGGCTGATGGTGTCGATGCGGCTGCGGATGCCGCGCTGGGTCTCGCGCTGGTTCATCGGCACGTTCGCCTGGCAGAGCGGGCGGGCGAGGGCGTTGCGGTAGAGCAGGTAGCCGGGGCGGACCCACAGCCGCCAGCGCGGCGTGATGTCGAGGGCGAACCGGGTGGTGTGCTCGTAGAACTCGCGGACGAGCGGGTCGACGCCGGCGGGGTCGAAAGCGGGGCCGGCCAGATCGTCCAGAGCGGCCACGATGCCCACGTCGGCGGCGTCGGCGACATACTGGCCGCCCAGCTCGTCGGCCAGCTCGCGGACGTACCCGGTGCCGACGCGGCGCGTGCGGGCCTGGCGCGGCACGACGAACGGCAGCCGGTCCGCCGGGACCCGCTCGGCGAGCAGGCTGACCTGCGCGTCCGGGAACAGCAGCGGCGACGCCGACCGGTACGCCGCCATCGTGACAGCGGCGACCACGGCCGCCGGCAGGGGGCGGCGCCGACGGCCCGCGAGCACCGTCAGTGCCGCGCCCACCGCGGCTCCGAACGGCGGCCCGAGCAGCACCTTCGGCGGCCGCAGACCGAGCAGGCCGGCGAGGCTGCCCGTCGCCGCGCCCACCGCGACGGGACTGGCATCGGTCAGCCGCCCCGCCGCCCACCCGAGCGGCGCGACCAGGGCGGTGCTGGTCGCGATGCGTTGCCACAGGGCGGGAATCTCCCCCGGCCGCTGCCGGGCCCGGGCCACCGCCTCGCCCGCCGCCAGCGCCGCCGCTCCCGCGAGTGCACCCAGGCCAACCGCCCGCCACCCGCGGCCCGCGGCGAGCGCCGAGCCGCCGGTCGCTCCGATGACGGCGGCGGATGCGAGAGCCGCCCCTGCGTTCGCCGGCCTGGTCGGCCCGTCCCTCGGCATGGTCACGATGTTCTCAGCACGCCTGCCGCTCGGGGAAGAGCGACCTTTCCGATGACGCGCTCGAGCCGTACGGTCGGCGAGACGCATGAGCTGACAGGGCGAGCGTGTCGGGAGCGGGCGCACTCCCGAGCCCCGAGAGCCGCCCCGCTGTGGGGGCGGCGGTCCGCCGGGGGTTTTCCCGCTGTCGGGCCAGTGCTCGGCCGTCGCCCGGTCGATGCATAGTTCGATTCCGCCCCTGCTGGTGGCGGAGTACGACGACGATGCGGTGGGGCTCGCGACCGGCTTCACGGTCCCGCGCTCCGTCCTCCCCTTCGTCCTCGAGTGGGCGAACGCCGCCGGCGGAGACGGCTGAGCGGGGGTGGTTCCGCGACCGGCGCCGTATCGCCGGGGCCCGCGGCTCCAGACGACTCTCGAGATGCCTCAGTCGACCAGCCCACCGGGTGTGAGCACGGCCTTCTCGGCTGCTGGACCGGTACTCGCGACGGCGTCGTCGCCGCTGAGGCCAGCGAAGGGATTGGGCGCGGCTGCGCCGTCCGGCGGGATGCCGGGGACACGCAGCGTCGCGAAGATCACCTCGCGGCGCAGGCGGAAGCCGAGCTGCTCGTAGAGGCGGATCGCGTTCATGTTGGACGCGGTGGCGTGCAGGAACGGCGTCTCGCCGCGGGCGTGGACGAGCGCGGTGACGGCGTGCACCAGGCGGGTGCCCAGGCCCTGGCCCTGGTAGGCGGGGTCGGTGCAGACCGCGCTGACCTCCGTCCAGCCCGGCGGGTGCATCCGCTCGCCGGCCATCGCGATGAGCGCCCCGCCGCGGCGGATGCCCAGGTAGGTGCCCATCGCCAGGGTGCGGCGCAGGAACGGGCCGGGACGGGTGCGCGCGACCAGGTCGAGGATGTCGTCGATGTCGTCCGGCCCGAGCCGGACCACCTCCGGATCGGGCGCGGACGCGACGTTCTCCCCGACCATCTGGACGCCGGGAATCCCCCCGACGACCTCCCAGCCCGGCGGGGGCGGGACCGTGAGCCCGGCGACCGGGAGCAGCGCCCCGGGCCCGAGCAGTGCGGCCGCGTCGCGCCAGGTGTCGTCGTCGGGATCGTTCGGCAGGGCGATGAAGGGAGAGACGTCCGCCGGGTACCGCAGGACCCGCCCGCGGCGTACGGCGAGGTGCGCGTGCGGCCCCAGCAGCGAGGCGAGGGCCGGGTTGTCCAGCGGATGCCGCTCGCCCCCGCGCCCCACGGGGACCCCGCCCACGGTGTGGACGTACGACGTCTCCGGCATCCCGAACCAACCCCTCGTCTGCGTACCTGGTGTCGAACGGCGGTGACCAGCGCGTCGCCGCACCACCGGGGCGAGGCGCCGATCCGTCGGCTCGACGGCGCCGCTGCCCGTGCGCACCCAGTCTGGCCCGGCGCGCGGGTCCCGTCCGGCGGTGCCCCGGGAACGTGACCGATCCGCGTTCGGGACGACTTCCTGGACTTCGGACGACGCTTGCACAACGGGTCGTGACTGTCCGGCGAACCCGGATGCGTACCGCTTTCAGCCTTCTACGATGCGTCCATGCAGCGACGTCCTGGTCGTTCCCTCCCGCTGTGCGTGGTCGGCGGGCTGGTGCTGGCGTTCGGGCTGGCGACCGGGGTGGCACCCACCGCCGCGGCCACGCCGAGCCCGGCGTCGAGTGGATCACCCAGCCCGACGGTCACGCCGCTGCCCGCGTCCGTGCCCGGCGTCCTGGCCGCGCGAACACCCGAGGCCACGACCTCCGGCGGTGCTGGCTCGACCTCGACGGCTCCGCACCTCACCCTCGTCCTGTTCGAGCGGGACGTGGTGCTCGTCGGCGCGCGGAACTTCCCGGCTGGCGCGACGGTGCGGCTGGTCGCGAGCGCCAACGGGCTCGGCGCCCAGACGACGGCCACCGCTGATGCAGGGGGCCGCGTCGTCGTCGGCTTCCTGGTGCCGGCGGGCTACAGCGGCCCGGTCACGGTGACGGCGTCGGCGACCCCTGCCCAGGCGGCCTCCCGGACCCCGGCACCCGTGACCCCCACACCGCCGACCCCCACACCGTCGGCTCCCGCCTCGCCGACTCCGGCGTCACCACGTCCGGCGTCGCCGAGCCCCGCCTCGCCGAGCCCCACACCCGCGAACTCGGCCTCGCCGAGTCCGGCACCTGCCAGCTCCGCCTCGCCGAGTCCAGGACAGTCGGGTGCACCGACGATCCCCGGGTCGACGGGTGCGCCGGTCGCGACCGCCGGGATCGCCGTGCCGGGTGCGCTGACGGCGTCGGCCACGCTCACCGTCACTGTGGACGGAGCCTCCACCGCGGCGCCGCCGGCCGCCTCGGCATCGCCCACGACTCCGACGTCGACCCCGGCGACCTCGGCACCGGCGCCAGCCGGGACGTCCGGGAGCACTCCGGCGCCCATGCCTGGCGCGACACCGGCCGCCGCACCGGCGGTCGCCCCACCCGCAGCTACGCCGTCGCCGTCGACGTCGGCCGGGACCGGCTCCGCGGGACCGGCACCGGTCGGTCCGCCGGCCGGCACGGGCAAGGGCTGGCGGCTCGCCTTCGGGGACGACTTCGACGGCACGGCGCTGGACCAGTCGAAGTGGCAGCTGTGCAACCCGAGCTTCCGAGCGCTGTGCCTGCCCTGGAACAACGAGAAGGAAGTCTTCAACACCGCGGCGACGAACAACCAGAACGTCCACGTCGCAGACGGGGCGCTGCACCTGACCGCGACCCGTGACGCCGGCGGCCAGATCCACTCCGGCATGGTCAGCACCGGCCCGTGGCCGGCGTCGTTCGGCCCCGCGCCCGCCGGGTACAAGGGCTTCTCCTACACCTACGGCTACTACGAGGGCCGGGTGCGCATCCCGCGCGGCAACGGCTACTGGCCGTCGATGTGGGAGCTGCCCGTGCAGGGCGGCCAGGGCGCGGCCGGCTGGCCGGACACCGGGGAGATGGACGTCTTCGAGATCCCCGGCAACAACCCGACCGAGTACCACTTCACCGCGCACTGGGGCGGCAGCGGCGGCGCCTGTGGCCACCCCTGCTCACCCCAGCAGGCCACCATCTCCGACGCCTCGGCCGGCTGGCACGTCTTCGGCCTCGACTGGGAGCCAGACGGCCTGACCTGGTACGTCGACGGCCAGAAGATGGGCCACACCGTCACCGACGCCGGCGCGGTGAAGAACACGCCGTTCTTCCTCATCGCGAACCTCAGCGTCGGCGGCACCTGGGGTCCGCTCGGCGCCGGAGTGGACGCGAGCACGCCCTTCCCGGCCAGCATGGACATCGACTACCTGCGCGTCTACCAGCACTCCTGACCGAGGCGGGGCGTGGTACGGCTCAGGCTCGCGCCTGGGCCCGCACGTGGGAGCGGGTGGCGAGAGCGGCGGCGAACGCGTGGGTACGGGCCTGTTCGGCGGGGTCACCGCAGGCGATGATCTGGAGTTCGGCGACGCCCGCGTCGGCGAACCGACCGAACTCCCGCTCCAGGGCGGACTCGTCCCCGGCCACCACCGTGTCGGCCGGCCCCCGCACGCCCTCGCGTTCGAAGACGGCCTGGTAGCTCGGCAGTCCGGTGGCCGCTCCGAACAGCTCGTGCACGCGGCCGCGGACCCGGTCAGGGTCGTCGGTGAGGCTCACGCAGACGCCGGCGAGGATCTCCGGCACCGGCCGGCCGAAGGTGGCGGCGGCGTCGGTGAGGGTCGGCAGAACATAACCGTGCAGGGTGCGTGGACCCATCCAGGTGGTGAGCGTCGCGTCGGCGAGCTCCGCGGTGAGGCGGAGCATGCGCGGGCCCAGGGCCGACAGGGCGAGCGTCGGAGTGTCCCCCGCGGGCACGCTGACCCGGCCGGTCGCGCTCCACCACCGGCCCTGACGGGCGACCTCCTCGCCGCGCAGCAACGGACGCAGGAGTGACACGTACTCCCGCAGGTTCTCGACGGGCCGCGACGGATCGTAGCCGTAGACGCCCTCGATGAGCGCCGCGTGGCTGGGCCCGACGCCGAGCACGAGCCGGCCGCCGGTCGCGGCCTGGGCGGTGCGGGCCTGCGCGGCGAGCGCCAGCGGATGGCGGGGATAGCTGCGCACGATGGAGGTGCCCACGGCCGCCCCCCGCGGGAGGGGGCCCACCGCGGCGAGCAGGGTCAGCGGATCCCACGTGCCCCTCTCGCTGAGCCACACGGTGTCTGCGCCCGCCTCGGCCACCGCGCGGATCTCCCGGCCCACCTCCTCGACCGTCCTGCCCTCGTCGTCGACCCACAGTCCGATCCGCATCCCGTCCGGCTCCCTCTCCCTGTCCGTACGTCCGTGTCCGGCCGCACCCAGTCAACGGCGGCGGCGTCCGGGCACCAAGGGGCAGTCCCGACGTGGTGCGATAAGGAAGACTGATAGATGGCGGACGTGGGACGGAGGCGAGCGTGGAGCTGCGGCAGTTGCGCTGCTTCGTCGCCGTGGCCGAGGAGCTGCACTTCGGCCGGGCCGCGGACCGGCTGCACGTGGCGCAGCCGGCGGTGAGCCAGCAGGTGGGGCGCCTGGAGCGCCAGGTCGGGCTGCGCCTGTTCGACCGTTCGTCGCGCCGCGTGCGGCTCACGGCCGCCGGCGAGCGCCTGCTCACGGAGGCCCGCGCCACGCTTGCCGCCGCTGACCGGGTGCTGGCGGTCGCCGCGGATCTCGCCGCCGCGCCGACGGGTGTGCTGCGGGTGGGGGTGAGCCACGGCCTGGCGTCGCGGCTGGAGAGCGTCCTGGCCGGGCTGCGCGCGGCCGATCCGGCGCATCGCTTCGACGTCGAGGTGGCCCAGGTGCCGGTGGCCGAGCAGCCCGCCGCCCTCTCCCGCGGTGAACTCGACCTGATGGTGACGCGCCCGGTCCCCACCCGGGACGGCCTGCGGATCGTCACCACCTGGCCGGAACCGGTGGTGGCGGTGCTGCCGGCGGGCCATCCGCTTGCCGGGCGGCCGGCGGTCCGGCTGCGCGACCTCGCCGACCTGCCCGTGCGCCTGCCCGCGTCCGGGTGTGATCCCGCGTTTCGTGCCTTCGCCCTCGCCGCCTGCCACGGCGACGGGTTCGAACCGCGCCTCGGTCGGCCGAGTGGCGATCCGGCGGGCACGATGGTCGAGATCGGCGTCGGTGACGGACCGCCGGTGTGGACGCTGACCTACGACGAGCCGCAGGTGCGCGCGTTCGCCTCGTCGGTGTCCGTGCTCCCGCTGGACCCGCCGCTGGTGGCCCTGGGCGCCGTCGTGATCTCCAGCAGCAGGCCCGCCGCCTGCACCCTCGGCCTGCGCGATGCGGGCCTGGTCGACGGGGGCATGCGCAGCGCCGACGCGTAGGGCGCGGTTCGGGACGGCGGCTGGCGGAAGGAGTCAGCCCCGGCCGCAGTCGGGCTGGATGCCCAGGGTGGCGTAGTACCGGGCGGCGTCGGCGGCGAGGGGGATCAGGCAGTACAGCGAGCTGTTCGTGATGGCCTGCCGGGGGGACTCGAAGTGCCGGCCGCCGCTGCCCGCGCCCCACAGGGCGGTCTCGTAGTCGGTGCGATGCTCGACGAGGTCGCGGGCGGTGAAGGCGATCAGGGCGGGATCGGCGCTCTGGTTGACGACCAGGCCGTTGGGTGTGCCGACGGTGGCGACCTCCCCGACGCCCGCGTAGTCCTGGGGGCTGATCGTCGCCGTCTCGTACACGCGGCCCGCCACGAACTGGGTGCCGAGGCGGGGACGGTAGTAGTCGTCCCAGTTGCGCGTCATCGGGCCGACATAGTCCGCCAGGGGCAGCATCCGCACCCGCACGCCGGCGCCGATCGCCTGGGTGATCTGTGGGGTCGGCGCGCCGCCGGCCCACAGCAGGGCGTCGACCCGCCCGGCCTTCAGGTCGGCGAGGCCGGCGTCGAGGTTCTCGGGGCGCGGCGTGGTCGGACAGCGCAGCACGTTGTCGAACAGCACCTGGCTGATCTGCAGGCTGCCCGAGTTCAGCAGGCCGCTGGAGACCGTCCGCCCGCACAGCTGCGCCGGGCTCGTGACCGACGAGTCCTCCCGCACCATCAGGTGAACGAGGTCGAGCCACAGCGGGCCGACCGAGCGCAGCCCCCCCAGCGGGGAGTTGAGGAACTGGTTGACGCCGATCCGCGCGTCGACCGTGGTGTTGAGCTGGCTGATCGACATGACGCAGGTGGAACTGGCGGCGTCCTGCAGGCGGTTCAGGTTGTCGGCCGTGCCGTTGGTGGCCACCACGTTGACGGACGTGCCGGGATAGCGGGCCTCGATGTGCTGCTGGAGCGCGACACCATAGCGGTAGTAGGGCGTGTTCCTCTGCCCGGTCTGGACTGCGACGGTCGGGCAGGCTCCCAGCTGGGCGGGGGTGTCCTTGCCGTCCGGGCGCAGCACGAACCACAGGACCGCGGCCAGCAGGACGGCGACCACGCCGGCTGCGACCGCCACGGCGGCCCGGCGCCGACGGGGCTCGGGCAGTGGCACGGGCTGGTAGGTGGATCGGTCGTCCCTGGAATCGGTGGGGCCCGCCGGCACGGAGTCGGGCGGCGGGACGCCGACGGTGGCCTCGGCCCGCGGCCTGACGACGACGGTCGTGTCCCAGCCGCGCCGGGCCTCGGCATGGCCCGCCTGGACCGGGTCGGTCTCCCCGTCGTCCACCAGGGCGGCGAGCAACTGGCGGGCGGTGGGGCGCTGCCGGGGATTCTTGTGCAGCGCACTGGCGACGATGAGCCTGAGGTCGTCCGGCAACCCGTCGAGGTTCGGCTGCTCGTAGCTGACACGGTCGAAGAGTTCGGCGAAGTCGCCGTCGCCGAACGGCGTCCGGCCCGTTGCCGCGTAGAGGACGACGCCGGCCCAGGCGAAGATGTCCACCGCGGGGGTGATCTCGACCTGGCCCCGGTAGCGGGCCAGATGGGCCTGCTCAGGAGCCATGTAGGCCGGGGTGAGCCACTGCGGGACGTCGTCCGGTTCGGTGCTCTGGCCGCCGTCCTCCCGGCCGCCCGCACCACCACCACCGCTCTGCCCGCCGGCCCCGGGACCGCTGCCGCCGCCGGTGCCGGTGCCGCGATTCCCGACGAGGGCCGACGCGACGCCGAAGTCGATGACGCGGGCACCGTGGCGGGCCAGCAGAACATTGCCGGGCTTGAGATCCCGGTGGACGATTCCGGCGCTGTGAATGGCCCGCAGCGCCGTCGCGATGCCGATCGCGAATCGTTTCGTGTCGATCCCCGACAGCGTGTCGCCTTCGGTCACCTGGCGGCGCAGGTCCGGACCGTCGACGTACTCCGTGACCAGGTACGGGGTCCGGGAGGTCGTGTCGAAGGCCAGCACCGCGGCGGTGCAGAACGGCTGGACCCGCTGGGCGTTCTCGATCTCCCGCAGGAAACGGTCCCGGAAACCGGGGATCTGGACGTATTCCGCCCGGATCACCTTCACCGCCACCGGATCGCCGCGATCGGTCACGGCGTAGTAGACCGTGCCCATCCCGCCTTCGCCGAGCAGGCTGCGCACCTCGTAGCCGCCGATCCACTGCGGGTCGTACGGGCGCGTGGGCTGGCCGGGCAGGGGCGGCGGAGGCGTGGTCATCCGTGCTGCCCGCGCGAGAAACGGCGCCGGCCATGGCGGCCGTGTTCAGCACCGCTGTCGTTACCCGTCACCCTGCTCCCGACTGACCGCAAACAGCCTGCCACCACACCGGGATCCCCGGCGCGGATGACCATACCCGAGCGAATATCCAGGATGAAGAAGGCCGAGCGTCCTTCGTGGCCGCGGGCATTCCTCGCGCGCCTCCGCCGGCCGGATCCCGGCCGCGTCCCCACCCGTGGGCAGCCGGCGCGGCCGGCGGGAAGGGCTGGTCAGGGGGCCGGGATGATGCGGCGGGCGCGCAGGTCGTCGAAGATGCGGACGACCATGTCGGCGGGACCGGAGGCCACCAGGATGCCCACGGGTGGTGTGCCGCGGCCGAATTACTGGTCCTGGTTGGTACCGTCCTGGGCGGCAACGTACGCGGGGTGCCCCGGGTGACCGGGGAGAATCGGGAAGCCGGTGGGAGTCCGGCACGGGCCCGCCGCGGTGACCGGGGAGCCGCCGTCCACGCGTCCCACGCAGCCACTGGGCCCTCGCCGGCCTGGGAAGGCGGACGGCAGGCGTCGATCCGGGAGTCCGAAGACCGGCCCCGCCTCGACGCCGCCCCACCCGGGCGGCCCGACAGCGGGAGCCTGCCGTGCCCAGCCACCTCCGAACCGACCCCACCGACCGGCCCAACCCCGCCGATGCCCTGTACGAGCTGGTGTACCGGCGCCGGGACGTGCGGGGGGAGTTCACCGGCGCGCCGGTCGCGGACGACGTCCTCGCCCGGGTGCTCGCCGCCGCGCACGCCGCGCCGAGCGTTGGGCTCAGCCAGCCCTGGGATTTCGTCCGCGTCACCGACGAGGACACCCGACGGGCGTTCCACCGCCATGTCCAGCACGAGCGGGCCGTCTTCGCGGCCGGGCTGAGCGCCGAGCGCGCCGAGCGGTTCACCGGTATCCGGGTCGAGGGCGTGTTGACATCGTCGCTTTCCGTGGTCGCCACCTATGATCCGGCGCGGGGGCAGCCCGCGGTCCTCGGTCGGCACGCGATCGCCGACGCGGGCCTGTACTCGGTGTGTCTGGCGGTGGAGAACCTGTGGCTCGCAGCCACGGCAGAGGGCCTCGGTGTCGGCTGGGTGTCGTTCTACCGGGAGCCCTTCGTCCGGGCGCTGCTCGGTATCCCCCCGGGGATCCGTCCCGTCGCCTGGCTGTGCCTCGGGCCGGTGACACAGCTGCAGGCCCGGCCCGACCTGGAACGGCACGGCTGGGCTCGCCGGCGCCCGCTGGCGGACGTCGTGCACGCCGAGCGCTGGGGCGTGCGCGACCTGACCGAATCCGACCTGTGAAGGTCGCCCCGACACAATCTGGAGCGCACGTGAAGACAGGGATGTACCTCGTCGGCTCCGCGGGTCCGGCGGAGATCGTCGAACAGGCCCGCGCGGCGTCCCGCGCCGGCCTCGACAGCGCCTACGTGGGACAGGTGCTGTCCTGGGACGCGCTCACCCTGGTGGCGCTGTGCGCGTCCGCGGTCCCCGGGATCGAGCTGGGTACCGCCGTCGTGCCGACCTACCCGCGGCATCCGATCGCGCTGGCCGGGCAGGTCCTCACCGCCCAGGCCGTCGCCGACACCCAGATCACGGTGGGTGTCGGGCCGAGCCATCAGGCGCTCATGGAGGGGGTCTTCGGCTACCGGTACGACCGTCCCGCCCGCCACATCCGCGAGTACCTGACCGCGCTGATCCCCCTGCTGCGGGGCGAGGCGGTCAAGGTGCGGGGGGAGACGGTGACCGCCATCGGTCATCTCGACGCCCCCGTGAGCATCACGCCGTCCGTGCTGCTCGCCGCGCTCGGGCCGGTGATGCTGCGGGTGGCCGGCGAGCTCACCGACGGCACGGTGACGACCTGGACCGGGCCGCGGACCGTGGCCGACCACATCGTGCCGCGGATCAGCGCCGCGGCATCCACCGCCGGCCGGCCGGCGCCGCGGGTCGTGTGCGGGGTGATCATGAGCGTCACCGGCGACCCCGACCGGGTCCGCGCCGACCTCGACGCGCAGCTCGGCTTCGCCGGTGACTTCCCCGCCTACCGTGCTGTCCTCGACCGGGAGGGGCTGCGCGGCGTCGCCGAGACAGTGATCGCCGGGGACGAGGCGACCGTCGAGCGGGAACTGCGCCGCTACGCCGACGCGGGCGCCACGGAACTGGTGGTGGGGCTTGCCGGTGAACCGGCCGAGCAGGCCCGCGGCCTCGCCCTGGTCTCCGCCCTGCGCACAGCGCTCTGACAGACGACCGCCGGAACGGATGGGTGGCCCGACGGTGGGACGCCCGAACGGGCCAGGCGAGCCCGATCGGGCGCGCCGTGCCGCGCGGCGAGCCGCCCGGTTCCGTCCGGTAGCAGCGGTTGCCGCGGCCCGGCGGGCGGACGGAGAACCGCGTCGGAATCCCCCGGTGACGAAAGGCATAGCGGTCGCCGGCCGTTCCTGGCGCGTCGTCCTGCATTCTGGCCTCGTACATCGACGGCCGGCCGGGCCGGTGGTGTCCCGCATGGCGTCACCCGTACGGGGTAATGCCCGGGATATTCGCCGGGGCCGGCGCGGGGAGGGGGGAACGTGCGCGAAAAGTGGGGTGAAGGAGAACGCATCACTCGCCGGTGGAGGCGCGCTGCGTACTGACGCCGGTCGTCGGCATCCGGCGTGTCGAATGGTGTGCTCCACCTGCCACGTCGGTGCCAGGGCGCCGGCGGCGCGGCGCCGGTTGGCCGGAGTGGGCCCACCGGAGCGAGGGGCGCCCGGCCGGGGATCCCCGGCGATGGATCTGGAACTCCACAGCGAAGTGGTGATGGCACCGAGTGGCTAGAAAGCTGGGTAGTTCCTACACTCTGGAATCCCTGGTCGGTCGGGGTGGCATGGGTGAGGTGTGGCGCGGGCACGACGAGGCGGGAAACATTCGCGCCTTCAAGCTCCTGCTGCCCCATTTCACGGCCGACCCGGGGGTGGTGGCGCGTTTCATGCGAGAACGCGCCATCCTCATCCGCGTCCAGTCGCCCTTTGTCGTGGCCGTGCACGATCTGGTCGCCGAACGCGGCGAGCTGGCGATCGTGATGGAGTACGTCGAGGGCTCCGATCTGCGCCACGAACTGCACCGGCGCGGCACGCTGCCGCCCGCCGAGGCGGTCGCGCTCGTCGTCGACGTCCTCACGGGCCTGGCCACCGCGCATGGGCTGGGCATCGTCCACCGCGACCTCAAACCCGAGAACGTCCTGCTCGACCGCAGCAGCGGAAGCACCCGGCCGAAGGTCTCCGACTTCGGCATCGCCGGCCTGATGGCGTCGGCGACCCGGCTGACGGTGCCCGGTGGCATGCTCGGCACGCCGCTGTACATGGCCCCCGAGAGCGTCGACGGCAGCCCGGTCGGGCCGGCCGCCGACGTCTACGCCGCCGGCACGATGCTCTACGAGATGCTCTGCGGCGTCGCGCCGTTCGCCGGCCGGGACATGCTGTCCGTCCTGCGTGCCCACGCCGATCTCGTGCCCGGGCGACCACCCGGGATACCCGACGCGCTGTGGACCGTGCTCGAGGCCATGCTCGCCAAGGACTCCGAGGCCAGGCCCGGTGTGGACCATCTGCGGGCGCTGCTGCCGGCGCTCGCGGGCCTGCCGGCGTGGCCCGCTCTCGGGGACCCGCCGTCATCGGCTCGCCTGCCCGGCGCGTCTGGTGCGGGCGGCGCGTCTGGTACAGGTGTCGTGTCCGGTGCGGGGGGCGCGACGGTGCGGGTGCGGGGCGCGGCTCCGACCGGCCACAGCGGATCATCGGTGACCACCCGGCTGGGGCATGCGGGCGACGCGGCAGCCGCCGTCATGACGCCGCTGCCGTTCGGCTGGTTCGGCGGGGAACCCGACGACACCGCCCACCCGACCGTGCTGACCACACCGGGTTCCGCCCCGCCCGCCGCCCGAGCTCAGGCAGGGGACGGAGAGCAGATCCCCGCCGCCCCCCCGGACGGGGGCGGGACGCAGGATCCCGGGGTGGGCGTGCCGTCCGCGCGGCAGCCGTCGTCCGGGCAGGTGCCCACGGCGGACGGCGCGGGTGACGAGCCGGTGACCACGCCGGTGCCCGTCCTCCCCCCGAGCCCGCGATCGCCCTCCACCCCAGGATCGCCCTCCACCCCAGGATCGCCTTCCACCCCCGGAACGTCCGCTACTCCGGGTTCGCCGTCGGGCACTAAATCGCGGTCTGCGCCGGGGTCGCCGTCCGTGTCGGGGTCGGCGGGGATGCCGTCGCCTGTCGGGTCGCCGTCGGCGGCGGGCGCGCCGTCCCGCGCGGATGCCACCGCCGGTTCGCGTCGCCATGCCGCCGGGCGCACGGGGAAGGACCTGGGGCTCGGCACCGACCAGAACCGCACGATCGTGGTCCCGGTACCGGTCACCGACGGTGGGGCGGGCAGAGCCGCGCGGCGTGGTGGTCGTGTCACCAGCCGTGGTCACAGCGCCGAGGCGTCCGGGGTGTTCACCCGTCCGCGGATCATCGCGCTCGCGGTGGGCCTGGTGCTTCTCCTGACGGGGGTCGCGGTCGCCGCGGTTCGGCCCTCCGGGCACTCGGGTCCGTCGCCCGCACCGACGGCAAAGGTCAGCGGTCTGCCGGGCTCGGGGTCCGCGACGCCCGTGCCGGGAGTGCCGGGCGGGTCGGCGGGTGTCGGTGGCGTCCCAGGACTGACCGGCGCTCCCGGTCCCGGCGCCGGCACCGTCCCGCGTACCGGCGGCGCGCCGGCCGCCGTCCCGGGCGGTGGTTCCACGGTGCCAGGCGGGGCGCCCGCCGCGGGCACTCGCGGTGCCGGCGCCGGGCCCACCGCGACCACGCGGCCGACCGACCCGGCCGGTCCGGGCACGTCACCGCCCCCGCCGTCACCGGAACCCACCCGATCGGCGCCGCCGCCCGACTCCCCGAGCCCGTCGCCGCCCCCGCCGACCGACGAGCCGACCGGCAAGCCCACGGACAAGCCCACGCCGAATCCGACCCAGCGCTCGACGCCGAAGCCGACCCGTAGCTGCGCGGACTCCGGCACTGGCAGCAACCGGAAGCCGAGCGGCAATCGGGCCTGCACGACGTCCCGCCGGAACGTGTCGCCCCAGCCGGAGGACACCTCGACGGCGACCCCCGCCTAGTCCGTGTATGGGGCCGCGATCCATGTGTGGGGCGGTGGTTGCGGTCGGTGGTTTCAGGTGGGGCTGGGCGGGCCTGTCGCGAACACCCCTTTTTGTCCGGCGGGGGCGGCGTGGCCTTGTCATGATCGCATGGCTTCCTGTCCGTTCTGTCCCTGTGATCATGACGGGGTTCGGCTGCGCGGCGCATCGACGCCTTTGCGAATACGGGTGGGGGTGGTCGCGACTCTGACCGTGGAGTATGGCGCACGTGTGGGCGGTGCGCTGCTGCGCGGGTACGGCTCCGGTAGCGCTGAACCAGGCCCGCGGGTGTCCGTGAAGATCACAACCGGGCACACGGCCTGGCCTGGGCCGAGCCCCAGGCTGCGATCATGGTGGGGCGGCCCACGGTGGTCCGGGCCGAGCCATCCGGTGCGGCCCAAGCAGGGCCCCACACGTACCATCCGGTGACGGGACGTCCAGAGCACCAGCTCGCACGGCCGGGCCGGACCGGGGCGTCCTCCGGGCACATGGCACAGTCTGGCCCGGTGGAGGTCAGCAGACGGGGGGTGCGGGGGTCTGCTGGCCGCCCGGCGCCGCGCTCGGGCAACCGGTCGGCGGTGCCTGGGCCGATCCTGTCGGTGACGGGGCCGGCCCGATGCTCGGGGACGCACCCGACGTCGGCGAGGCCCGCTCCGTCGGGGTCGGCGTCGGGGCGGCCGTCTGGGGCGGGGCAGTGGACGCGGGCTGGGTGGGACTGCCCCCGGCCGTCGGCTGACCACCTGGCTGCTGCGGGCCGGCGGTCCGCGCGGGAGCCGCGGGTCCGCGGGCGACGCCACCCGTGGTCGACGGCACGCCGGCACCGCTGACCGGGGGCGGTCGATGCGCGGCGTCGGGAGGCACGCCGTCCAGCGCTGGCGCCGGCGTCGGCTCCACCTGCGGCTCGCCGCCACCGGACGAGACGAGCACCACGATGATACCCACCACGATCATCGCCAGCAGTGCGCCGCTGGCCAGGGGTGCGGCCCGCCGCCACGGTGCCGGCAGCCATCCGAACGTCGCCTCGAGGGCCGCGCTGCCCCACCCGCCGCCGCGGCCCTGACCGTCCCGCCGCCCGAGCCCGTCCTCACGTCTCAGGTCGCCGTCGCGTCTCGGTTCGCCGTCGCGTCCGCGTCCCAGGTCGTCGTCGCGGCCGAGCCCGACAAGGCCGGCGTCGCGGGTGGGCCGCAGGCCGGGCCGGGCACCGTCGAGATCGGCCGGTTGGTCCGCACGCTTGGCTCCCACGGCGGCGAGGACCGTCGCGTCGCGGCCGGCACCGTCGCGGGCGGCACCGTCGCGGGCGGCACCGTCGCGGGCGGCACCGTCGCGGGCGGCACCGTCGGGGGCGATGGCGGGCACCAGACGCGGCGCGGTGATCCGGGGTTGGGTGTGCTCCGACGCCGGCAGCGCGGCGACGCGCGCCCGGGCCCGGGCGGGGTGGGCCTGGGGGACGTCCGGCAGGCCGCCGACCTCCAGGCTGACGTCCTCCAGCCCGCCCCAGCGGGGCACGGGAACGGTGCCGAGGGAACGGTCGCCGCCCGGGGGCGGGGTGGGGCGCAGGGCCAGGGGATGGGTCGGCTGGTCGGGCCGGTCGGGGTCGAGGGCGAGGTCGAGGTCGAGGTCGGGGGCGGCGGTGGAACCCAGTGGTGGCCGGGCCTGCCACGGGGTGAGCGCGAGCGCGGCCGCCCGGTCGGCGTCCGCCGGCGTCTGCACCCGCGGATCCGAGACGAGCAGGCGCACGAGCTCGGCGGCGCTCGGCCGGTCCTCCGGGCGCCGGGCCAGCGCCGAGCGGACCAGCGGGACGAGGGCCTCGGGAACGCCGGCGATGTCCGGGGGGCGGTCCTCGCGCATCCGGGTCAGGACGTCGGGTTCCTCCGAGGCGAACGGGGGATGCCCGGTGGCCGCGTACGTCACGCAGGCGCCCCAGGCGAAGACGTCGGCAGGGGGCCCGGCGCGCTCGCCGCGCAGCTGCTCGGGCGCCATCCAGGCGAGGGTGCCGATGAGGATGCCGGTGCGGGTGTGGCTGGGGGTCCCCGAGGCGCGCGCGATCCCGAAGTCGATCACCTTCGGGCCGTCCCAGGCCAGCAGGATGTTGGAGGGCTTCAGGTCGCGGTGGACGACGCCGGCGGCGTGGATGGCGATCAGCGCGTCGGCGAGGCCGACCCCGAAGCCGTGCAGCAGGCGCTCGTCCATCCGGCCGTGGCGCAGCACCGCGTCGGCGAGGCTGGTGCCCTCGACGTACTCGGTCGCGAGCCAGGGGGAGGACGCCTCGGGGTCCGCGTCGAGCACGGCGGCGACGGCACGGCCATGGATGCGCCGGGCGGCGGCGACCTCCCGGCGGAACCGCTCGCGGAACTCGGGATCGTCGGCGAAGCGGGCGTCCGGGACCTTGACCGCAGCGGCCCGGCCCTCGGCGTTGAACCCGAGGTAGACGGTGCCCATCCCACCCGCGCCGATCCGGTTGTGGATGGCGAAGGGGCCGACCCGGCGGGGGTCGTCGTCGACCAGGGGGGTCAGCATCGGCCCGCCCCGGCCCACCCGACCTGCGCCGACATGGTCACTCCTTCGATCACCGTGCCAGGGCCTCGGCCGGGGCGCCGCAGGCCCGCCTCGGCGGGCATGGCCTCCCGGAGCACCACGACCGGCGGCCGGGGACGTCCCAGGCGAAACGATAGTGGTGCATGCGGTCCGTACGCGGCGGATCGACGCGCCGGGCGCGTCCGTGACGCCCGTAAGCCCCCGTCCGGGGATCCCCACCAAGGGCGCGCGGGTGTCCCGGGGCGCCCACGGTCCCCGGCGTCCCGACTGTCAGGGGTGAACACGGGTCATCGGCGGCTGCCGGGGGTCTGCGGGTCGGTGGAGGGAATCGGGTCGAGGGTGCTGAAGTTCGTGCCCGTCCAGCGGTAGCGCACGTCCGCGTGACCGGACGGGGACCCGATCGGGTCCTGCGGGTTGTACGTGTCGTATCGCAGCGTGACCTCGTGGTCGCTTGGCTGGTTGAGCAGGCTGACGTGCGCGCTGGGGTCCTTCGTGTCCGTGCCGAGATAGCGGCCCTCGGCGAAGACGAACGCCTTCTGGCGCGGGGTGCCGTCGGCGGCGGTCTGGCCGGTCCCGATGACCACGCTGAGCCGCTGGTTCTGCACGTAGGTGCCCATGTCCGGCTCGTAGCCGTTGGAGCGCACGACGGCCGCCGCGTCGTCCGCCGACATGGTGGCGGAGGTCGCGGACGCCGTCGGGCTCGGGCTCTGGGAGGTCGGCGACGAGACGGGGGCGCTCGCGGTCTGGGCGGGCGGCGCGGTGCCCGCCGGGGCGGTCGGGTTCGTGGTGGGTACCTGTGTGCCGGGCGGGAAGCTGACGGTCGACGTCGCGGTGGGCTCCCCGCCGCCGTCACCGCCCGAGAGGGCGACGGCCGCGCCGATGCCGCCGCCGACGAGCAGCAGAGCGACGACCGCGGCCACCAGAACGCCGCGGTGCTGTCCGGAGCCGCCTCCCCGGGGGTCACCCTGCCCCGGGGACGTACCGCCCCAGCCACCGCCCTGGCCGCCGTAGCCCGGCCCGGCGGCGCGGGGATCGGAGTACGGCGGGGCCGGGGCGGAACGGGATCCGTCGTAGCCCGGCCCGCCGCGGGGCCCGGGTGTGGCCGCGCCACGGCCGGCCGGGCCGCCGTACCCGCGGTCGCCGTACCCGCGGTCGCCATACCCGCGATCGTCATACCCGCGGGTGCCGTCGCCGCGGTCGTCGTAGCCGGGTGCCTGATGGGCGGCGCGGGAGTCGCGCCGTGTGGCGTCCAGCGGGTAGCCGCCGGCGGGGCTCGTCGGCGGACGTCGTCCGGCCGTGCCCGGTTGATAGCCGGGGGCGCCGAAGGCGGCCGGACGGCCCCCGGGAAGGGCCGGTCCGCTGCCGTCCGGCGGGGTCGGCGGCAGGTTCCAGATCTGCGCGAGCGCTGTCTCGCTCGCCTGGTCCGACTCCGCCGCCGAGCCGGCGTTGCGGTCGAGGAGATGCTCGAGGAGCGCGGTCGCCGACGGCCGCTGCTCGGGCTCCTTCGCCAGCGCCGCGTGCACGAGGCCCACCAGGTCCGACGGCACCCCGTCCAGATCGGGCTCGGCGGTCAGGATCTGCATCCCGATAGCCTCCGCCCGCTCACCCCGGAACGGCGGCCGCCCGGCCGCGGCGAACGCCACGCACGCCCCCCACGCGAACACATCCGCGGCGGGGCCCGCCCGGTCGCCCCGAAGCTGCTCCGGCGCCATCCAGATCAGGGTCCCGATCAGCATTCCCGTGCGGGTGTGGCTCGTACTGTCCGCCGCGCGCGCGATCCCGAAGTCGATGACCTTCGGACCGTCCCAGGCCAGCAGGATGTTCGCCGGCTTCAGGTCCCGGTGCACGACGCCCGCCGCGTGGATCGCCACCAGCGCGTCCGCCAGACCGATCGCCAGCCCGTGGACCAGCCGGTCGTCCAGGGCCCCACGCGTCGCCACCGCGTCCGCGAGGCTGCGGCCCTCCACGTACTCGGTGGCCATCCACGGGCGCTCGCCGCTGGGGTCGGCGTCCAGAACCGCCGCCACCGAACTGCCGCGCACGCGGCGCGCCGCGTCCACCTCCTGGCGGAACCGCGACCGGAACTCCGGGCTGTCGGCCAGCCCAGCCGACGGCACCTTCACCGCGGCGGGCTTCCCGTCCTCGCCGAATCCCAGGTACACGACGCCCATGCCGCCGGCGCCAATCCGGTTCGCCACCCGAAACGGACCGATGCGTCGAGGATCATCCGAGGTCAGGGGCGTCAGCACAGCGCTTCCTTATCTCCTGGCACACCGCGCGGCGGCGGGGTCGTACGACAGCACCGACAGGACCGAGCACATGCTCACCGGCGCGTGCGGATCCGCACGGCGCGAGGGAGCCTGGCGATTGTCTCGCGTGCCGGGGAACTCCCTCACCTGGTAATGGCAATGTCGCTTTCTGTGGAATGTTCATGTACGCCGGGTAGAGCAATGACGGGACGCCGTCGCCGGTGAACCCGTTCGGGTGGCGCCCGCGGCGGCGGACGGTGCCATCCGGGCAGATGTTTGCTCGCGGTCCGGGCTGGGGGGATATGTCGGGGCGCGATGCTTCTGCCATCCGGCGTTCGTTCGCCGGACAACCCCTGGCAGGCCCGCTTTCGTACGGTTGGCCCGCCAGTCTCGGCCTGGGCGGACGCCGCCGGGAACGCCACCCGGGAGCTGGTCCGTTGTCCGTACGGAGGGAGATCGGTGTGACCCAGGTCGAACGGGTGATCCCCAAGGGGGCTGACGCCAAGGTCCGCCCGCTGGTCAGCGGCGACGCGGGGATTCGCGGCTGGCTGGGCGCCGCCGGCCTCGCGGGGCACGTGGGAGCGCAGGCGGAGCACCTGGCCGGGCTGCGCGTCCTCGAGGAGGACGACGACGAGGCCACCCTGCTGCGCCCCGACGGCACCCCCGTCGACACCTGGCGCGAGAACTACCCGTACGACGCCCGCCTCGCCCGCTCGGACTACGAGCGCGAGAAGCGGCTGCTGCAGATCGAGCTGCTCAAGATGCAGTACTGGGTCAAGGAGACCGGGCAGCGGGTCGTGCTCGTCTTCGAGGGCCGCGACGCCGCCGGCAAGGGCGGCACGATCAAGCGCTTCACCGAGCACCTCAACCCACGCGGCGCCCGGGTCGTCGCGCTGGAGAAGCCGTCCCCACGCGAGCAGGGCTCCTGGTACTTCCAGCGCTACATCGAGCACCTGCCCGCCGTCGGCGAGATCGTCATGTTCGACCGTTCCTGGTACAACCGGGCCGGCGTCGAGCGGGTGATGGGATTCTGCTCGCCGGAGGAGTACCGCGAGTTCCTGTGCCAGGCGCCGGATCTGGAGCGGATGTGGACGCGCAGCGGTATCACCGTGTTCAAGCTGTGGTTCTCCGTGTCCCGCAGTGAGCAGCAGACCCGCTTCATCATCCGCCAGATCGACCCGGTGCGGCAGTGGAAGCTCAGCCCCATCGACGTCGCCTCCCTCGACCGCTGGGACGACTACACCGAGGCCAAGGAGGCGATGTTCTTCTACACCGACACGGTCGAGGCGCCGTGGACGGTCGTGAAGAGCAACGACAAGAAGCGGGCCCGCCTCGAGGCGATGCGCCACGTCCTGCACACACTGGACTACACCGGCAAGGACCCGGAGCTCGTCGGCACCCCCGACCCGCTCATCGTCGGCCCCGCCGTGAACCTCCTCGAGACCGGCGAGAAGGCCGACCGAACCTTCCCCTCCCTGTACTGAGCGGCGGCGCCGGTCGGAGGAGCGCTGGCAGGTGGTGCGGCAGTGGTCGTCGGTGGTGGACCATGGGGGGTGTGGAGGAAGCGCTGATCGCTGCGGTTCGGGGGGAGGAGCGGCGGCTCGCCGAGGTGCTGCGGCCGCGGCTGCCCTCGCCGCTCGACGAGCTCCACGACGACCGAATGGCCGCCCGTGGCCTGCGCCTGCTGCTCAAGCGGGAGGATCTCGTCCATCCGGACGTCCCGGGCAACAAGTGGCGCAAGGTCGCGCCGAACCTGGCCCGGGCCGCCGCCCTCGGCCATGACACGGTGCTGACGTTCGGCGGCGCCTTCTCGCACCATGTGCGGGCGGTTGCGGTTGCCGGAGCGGCGCTGGGGCTGCGCACCGTCGGGGTGATCCGCGGCGAGGAGCACCGTCCGCTCAACCCGGTCCTGGCTCGCGCCGCCGAGCACGGCATGCACCTGACCTACCTCGACCGCGGCTCGTACCGCCAGCGGGACTCGCCCGAGCTGGCGGTGCGCCTACATGCCAGGTTCGGCGGGTGCTACCTGGTGCCGGAGGGCGGCAGCAACGCGCTCGGGGTGCGCGGCGCCGCCGGGCTGACCGCCGAGATCACCCGCCCCTTCGACGTGCTGACCTGCTCCTGCGGCACGGGCGGCACCCTGGCCGGGGTCGCCGCGGGGCTGCGTCCCGGGCAGCGTGCGCTCGGCTTCCCCGTGCTGCGCGGCGGCGCTTTCCTCGCCCGTGACATCGACGCCCTGCAGCGCGAGGCGTTCGGCGGGCCCAGCTCCACCTGGACCCTGGAGACCGACTTCCACTGCGGCGGTTACGCCCGCTCCACCCCCGACCTGACCCGGTTCATCGACGACTTCGCCGACCGCCACGGGCTCACCCTCGAACCCGTCTACGAGGCGAAGATGCTCCTCGGCGTCTTCACCCTCGCCGCCGCCGGCGCCTTCGCCCCCGGCGCCACCCTCGTCGCCGTCGTCAACGCGCTGGCCGACGACGCACCCGCCGACCGCGGGCGCGTCCCGGCCGCCGAAGTGCCCGACCGCACCGCGACAGTGTGACTACAATCCGTTCGGAACCCACCTCGCCATGCCACCGTCCGGACCCGCCTGGCCCGGCGGAGCGTTCCCCGGAACGTGTCCGATCTTCCGGTGATGCGTTCCGCGGAGCGCATCACCGTGCCGTCGATGCGCTCTGCGGAAGGAACGGGCGGGCTGTCGGCGGAATCAGGCGGCGGTGACGATGCCATCGTCTGCTGTCAGGGCGTGGAGGGAAGCGGCGGGACGGGGGAGTCGTAGCGGGGGCGCAGGGGCTGGCCGGAGCGGCCGGCGTCGGGGCGGACTGCCAGGGTCTGGTGGATCTGGGTCTGGCCGGCCTCGAAGCTGAGTGCGGAGCCGGCCATGTAGAGCCGCCACACCCGGGCCCTGCCGGCGCCGGCAAGCGCGACGGCGTCGTCCCAGTTCTCCTCGAGGCGGCGGACCCAGGCGCGCAGCGTCAGCGCGTAGTGCTCGCGCAGGTTCTCGACGTGGCGCACCTCGAAGCCGGCGGCCTGCGTCAGGGTGGTCATCAGGCCGATCTCGTGCAGCTCCCCGTCGGGGAAGACGTAGCGGCGCAGGAAATCCCGGCCGCTGGGCAACGGGACGGGGCCGACGTGCGGGCGGTACCGGTGCGCGCCCGCTGGGTCGCCGGGGAAGGAGATGCCGTGGTTGAGCAGCCGGCCGCCAGGGCGCAGCAGTCCGTACAGGCTGGCGAAGTAGGTCGGCAGCATCTCCCGGCCGACGTGCTCGACCATGCCGACCGAGCTGATCGCGTCGAACGGGCCGTCGGGGATCTCCCGGTAGTCCTGCAGGCGGATCTCGATCGCGTCGGTCAGCCCGGCCTCGGCGATCCGGCGGCGGGCCTCGGCGGCCTGCTCCACCGAGATCGTCACCCCGACCCCGCGGGCGCCGTGGTGGCGGGCGGCGTGGATGAGCATGCTGCCCCAGCCGCAGCCGACGTCGAGCAGCCGGTCGCCGGGACGCAGGCCGAGCTTGCGGCAGACCAGCTCGTGCTTGGCCTCCTGGGCGGCGTCGAGCCCGGTGGCGGGGGACTCCCAGACCGCGCACGAGTAGGTCATCGTCGGGCCGAGCAGCAGCCGGTAGAACTCGTTGGACACGTCGTAGTGGTGGGAGATGGCGGCGGCGTCGCGGTCCTGGCTGTGCCGGCGGCCGCGCAGCCGGGCCTCCTCCGGCGGCGGGGCCGGCGGGCGGACGCCGAGCTCGCGCACCAGGGTGAGCATCGCCGCGCGCGACGCGCGGTCCAGCCGGCTCGGGGAGGTCGAGAGCCCGTCACGCAGGGCGAGGGCGGCGAACATGTCCCCGTCCACATCGAGGTCTCCGGCGACGAACGCCCTGGCCAGGCCCAGTTCGCCGGGACGGAACACCACCCGGCGGATCGCCTCGGGCGAGCGGACCAGGACGCGGGTGGACGTGTCGGGTCCGAGCGTCGAGCCGTCCCACAGCACGACCTGTACCGGTGGGTCGGCACCGAGCAGGGCCGCGAGCAGAGTGCGCGTCGCGTCGGCGACCTTCGGCGACCACGACGACGCCAGATGAGCATGGCCGGAGCCGGAGCCGGAGCCGGAGCCGGAGCCGCGGCCGGGACCGGAGCCGCGGCCGGGATCGGGGGCGGCGGGCTGGAAGTCCTCCAGTTCTCGGCTGGTCGTCACGGCGCATCCTCCGGCTCGTGTGCGCGGTCCCACGGCTGGGACGTCGCTCGCCGGAGTCGGACCGGTCAGCACCGCACGACCCGGACCGGGACGCAGCCCGGTGCTCCGCGCGCGCCGGTCAGCCTCGGCCCGTGGCCGGCCCAGCCCCGCGGGGCGTGGTCGCACCTGGGTTTCTGGGCTTCATAGTCCCCCAGAAAGGCCCGGCACGAACGGTGGCGCGTGTCGCATGCCGGTAGGCCGGTGAACGGGAACAGCCGTGCGTCTGACGACGCGGAAACGCCAGTTCACGGCGGGTCGATGCCGCCTGCCGCGCTCTGCCCGATGCGGGCCGGCAGGAACATGACGGGAGTCAGGCGACGGCGGCGGCGCCGAGCAGGGCCTTGAGGTCTCCCATCAGGGCGGGGGTGCGCTGCACCTTGTAGGCGTCGTCAAGGCGCAGCAGGGTGACCCGGCTCGCGCCCTGCAGGCGCAGGTGCACCTCCGTCGTCCCCGGATGAGTGCCGAGCACCTCGCGCAGCCGTTCGACCGTCGGCGGGTTCACCCGGGACGCCGGCATGGTGATCACCACCGGGGGGCTGAGGGCCTGCTCGCTGAGGTCGGGCACGGTGAGCTCGGAGGCGATGAGACGCGGGGTGTCCTCCCGCTTGTCCAGGCGCCCCTTGACGATGACGACGGCGTCCTCGGCGAGCTGCGTCGAGCACGTCTCGTAGGTCTGCGGGAAGAACATCACCTCCAGCCCGCCCTCCAGGTCCTCCACCGTCGTCAGCGCCCACAGCTTGCCCTGCTTGGTGACCTTGCGCTGCAGGCTGGAGATGATCCCGCCGATGGTGACGGTCGAGCCGTCGGCGTACTCGCCGCCGGTGAGCGACGCGATCCCGCAGTCGGCCTTCGCGGCCAGGATGTGCTCGACGTCGCGCAGCGGATGGTCGGACACGTACAGGCCGAGCATCTCCCGCTCGTGGGACAGCTTGACGGTCTTGTCCCACTCCTGGTCGGAGAACTCCTGCACGCCGAACACGGGGGTGGCGTCCGGGTCGTCGGCGTCGTCGAGGGCGAACAGGTCGAACTGGCCCTCGGCGTTCTTCTTCTTGACGCTCATGACGGCGTCGACGGCCTGCTCGTGGCGTTCGGCGAGGCCGCGCCGGGTGTGGCCGAGGGCGTCGAAGGCGCCGGCCTTGATCAGCGACTCGATGGTGCGCTTGTTGCAGACGACCGCGTCGACCTTGTCGAGGAAGTCGGGGAACGACACGAACCGGGACTTGGCGCCCCGGGTGCGCACGATCGACTCGACGACGTTCGTCCCGACGTTGCGCACCGCCGCGAGCCCGACCCGGATCTCGCTGTCGCCGTGCGCGGTGTAGTCGGCGTTGGAGCTGTTGACGTCCGGCGGCAGCACCCGGATGCCCATCCGGCGGCACTCGTTGAGGTAGATGGCGGACTTGTCCTTGTCGTCGCGCACCGAGGTGAGCAGCGCCGCCATGTACTCGGCCGGGAAGTTCGCCTTGAGATAGGCCGTCCAGTACGATACGAGCCCGTAGCCGGCGGTGTGCGCCTTGTTGAAGGCGTAGTCGGAGAACGGGACGAGGATGTCCCACAGCGTCTTGATCGCCGCCTCGGAGTAGCCGTTGGCCTTCATCCCGTCGGAGAAGGGGACGAACTCCTTGTCGAGGATCTCCTTCTTCTTCTTGCCCATCGCCCGGCGCAGCAGGTCCGCGCCGCCGAGGGAGTAGCCGGCGACCTTCTGCGCGATCGCCATGACCTGCTCCTGATAGACGATCAGGCCGTAGGTCGTGTCGAGGACGTCGGCGAGCGGCTCGGACAGCTCCGGGTGGATCGGGGTGATCTCCTGCTGGCCGTTCTTGCGCAGCGCGTAGTTGATGTGCGAGTTCGCGCCCATCGGGCCCGGCCGGTAGAGCGCGAGCACGGCGGAGATGTCCTCGAAGTTGTCCGGGCGCATCATCCGCAGCAGCGAGCGCATCGGGCCGCCGTCAAGCTGGAACACGCCGAGGGTGTCGCCGCGGGCGAGCAGCTCGTAGCTGGGCTTGTCGTCGAGGTCGAGGCCGAGCAGGTCGATGCGGATGCCCCGGTTGGCCTCGACGTTGCGCACCGCGTCGTCCATGACGGTGAGGTTGCGCAGGCCCAGGAAGTCCATCTTGAGCAGGCCGAGCGTCTCGCAGGTCGGGTAGTCGAACTGCGTGATGATCGCGCCGTCGGCGTCGCGGCGCCACACCGGGATGTGGTCGATGATCGGCTCGGCGGACATGATGACGCCGGCGGCGTGCACGCCGGCCTGGCGGATGAGGCCCTCCAGGCCCTTCGCCGTGTCGATGACCTTGCGGACGTCCGCGTCGGACTCGTACAGGCCGCGGATCTCGCCGGCCTCGCTGTACCGCGAGTGCTTCTCGTCGAAGATGCCGCCGAGCGGGATGTCCTTGCCCATGACGGCCGGGGGCATCGCCTTGGTGATCCGGTCGCCCAGCGCGTATGGGTAGCCGAGGACCCGCGAGGAGTCCTTGATGGCGGCCTTCGCCTTGATCGTGCCGTAGGTGACGATCTGCGCTATGCGGTCCTCGCCCCACCGCTCGGTGACGTAGCGGATCACGTCACCGCGACGACGTTCGTCGAAGTCGATGTCGATGTCGGGCATGGACACGCGCTCGGGGTTGAGGAAGCGCTCGAACAGCAGGGAGTGGGGGATCGGGTCGAGGTCGGTGATGCCGAGCGCGAAGGCGACCATCGACCCGGCGGCGCTGCCTCGGCCCGGCCCGACGGGGATCCCCTGGCTCTTCGCCCACATGATGAAGTCGGCGACGACCAGGAAGTACGAGGGGAACCCCATCTGGAGGATGATCCCGATCTCGTACTCGACCCGCTCGCGGTGCTCCTCGTCGTAGCCGTCGGGGAAGCGCCGGGCCATGCCGGCCCAGGTCTCCTTGCGGAACCAGCTCTCCTCGGTCTCGCCGTCCGGCACCGGGAAGCGCGGCATGAGGTTGCGCTTGGCGAACATGCCGGTCGGGTCGACCCGCTCGGCGATCATCAGTGTGGTCTCGCAGCCCTCGCGCCAGACGTCCGAGGAGTCGACCGCGTACATCTCCTCGGCGCTCTTGAGGTAGTAGCCCGACCCCTCGAACTGGAAGGTCGGGTTGGCCACCGTCGAGGCCGTCTGGACGCACAGCAGCGCGGAGTGGGCGTCGCGCTCCGACTCGTAGGTGTAGTGCGAGTCGTTCGTGACCACGAAGCGCATGCCCAGCGTGCGGGCGATGTCGATGAGACCGTCGCGGACCCGGCGCTCGATGTCGAGGCCGTGATCCATGATCTCGCAGAAGAAGTTCTCCCTGCCGAAGATCTCCTGGTAGGTGGCGGCGGCCTGCAGGGCGGCGTCGTAGTGGCCCAGGCGCAGCCGGGTCTGGACGATGCCGGACGGGCAGCCCGTCGTCGCCATCAGCCCCTCGGCGTGCTCGGCGATGATCTCCTCGTCCATCCGCGGCCACTTGATGTAGTGGCCCTCGATCGAGCCCCGCGAGTTCAGCCGGAACAGGTTCTTCAGCCCGACGGCGTTGCGCGCCCACATGGTCATGTGGGTGTAGGAGCCGCCACCGGAGACGTCGTCGCCCTTCTGGTGCGGCTCGCCCCAGCGCACGCGCTGCTTGAGCAGGCGCGACTGCGGGGCGACGTACGCCTCGCAGCCGATGATCGGCTTCACGCCCGCGGCTGTCGCCTGCTTGTGGAAGTCGTACGCGCCGTACATGTAGCCGTGGTCGGTGATGGCGACCGCCGGCATCTGCTGGCGGGACACCTCGGCGAACATGTCCTTCAGCCGGGCCGCTCCGTCCAGCATCGAGTACTCGGTGTGGACGTGCAGGTGGACGAAGGAGTTTGCCACGTCGGTCGGACCCTTCCGCGCGCCGCGCACGCCGGTCGATAGGCGGGAGTTGTCCCGGCAGCCTAGCTGCCCGGCCGCCGGTGCGATCGCAGCCGGGCCCGTGTCCCACACCGTGCCACGAGCGGGCGCGGGACCTGCAGCGGGGCGCGGTCACACGCTGTGCAGGCCGCCGCGCCTGCGGAAGATCAACGTCTCATGGTCGCTTGCCCGCGACAAACCGAACACGAAACCGGGTAGAGGAACCATGACAGCCGCCTTCCCGGCCAGCTGACCGCCGTGGCCATCGCGGAGGGTGACTGGCGGCCCTCGTAGCTAGGCGCGGGCCGCGGCGACCGCGTGGGCGATGACGTCGACGGCGCGATCCACGTCCGCCCGGGTGGTCGCCCAGTTACTCACCGACAGGCGCATCGCTGCCCGGCCACGCCACACAGTGCCCGTCACGTACGCCGCGCCACCGGTGGTGACCGCTTCGGTCACCTCCCGGGACAGCCGGTCGCCCAGCGCCTCCGCCCGTGTGACGTCCGGTCGTGTGACGTTCGGTCGTGTGACGTTCGGTCGTGTGTGATCCGCCGGCGTGACATCCGGCCGTGAGATGTCCGCCCGCGAGTGGTCGGTCGGCGGGGCGTCCGGGTGGACGGGTGTCCCCCGCGGGTGCGTCCCCTGGTCGGCGTCGACGCGCAGCAGGACCTGGTTGAGCGGCACGAGGCGCCCGGGCGCGGCGGGCCCGTCGGTGGCGTTGAGCACCCGGACCCCGGGCACCCCCGCGAGGCGCCGCGCCGCGTGGTCGGCGAGGTCGCAGCAGCGGTCGACGAGGTCGCGCAGACCCGACCGCCCCAGCGAGCGCAGCGCCGCGTACACCGCGAACGCCCGCGCGCGGCGGCTGAACTCCGGCGTCCAGTCCACCGGGTCGAGCGCCCCGGCGCCGTCGGGAGGGAAGTAGGCGGCGGGCGCCGCCATCGCGCCGCGGTGGGCGGCTCGGTCGGCGACGAGCGCGATCCCGCAGTCGTAGGGCACGTTGAGCCACTTGTGCCCGTCCGTGGCCCACGAGTCGGCCCGCTCCGCGCCGGCGACGAGGCCGCGGCGGGCCGCCGATCCCGACACCGCCGCCCACAGCCCGAACGCCCCGTCGACGTGCACCCAGCCCCCGTGGTCGTGGGCCAGCGCGCAGATCTCGGGAAGCGGGTCCGCCGCGCCCGTGTTGACCTCGCCGGCCTGGGCGATGACGATCGTCGGCTGAGGGGGATGGCCGCCGGTTCCACCCCGCTGGCCGCCGGCGGCCGCGAGGGCGGCGCCCAGCGCGTCCGGGCGCATCCGGCCGAGGCCGTCGGTGGGCACCGTGACGACGGCGCGCCGCCCGAGGCCGAGCAGGCGCAGGGCCGCGTCGACGGTGGCGTGGCGGTCCGCGCCGGCCAACACCCGCACCGGGGGGGCGCCGAGGAGCCCGTCGGCCTCCACGTCCCAGCCCACGTCGGCGAGCACCCGGTGACGGGCGGCCGCCAGCGCAGTGACGTGCGCCATCTGGGTGCCGGTGGTGAAGCCGACCGAGACGTGCGCCGGCAGGCCAAGCAGTTCCGCGACCCACTGGCCGGCGACCGCCTCCACCGCGCTCGCCGCCGGTGACAGCGAGGCCAGCGCCGCGTTCTGGTCCCAGACGACGGCGAGGACGTCGGCGGCGAGTGCTGCGGGCAGGGTGCCGCCGATGACGTAGCCGAAGAACGACGGCGAGCCGGTCGCCGTCAGCCCGCCGCCCACCGCCTCGACGAGCGCGTCGACGACCGCCACCGGATCGGTGGGGCCGTCGGGCAGCCGGTCGTCGAGGCGGGCGCGGACCTCGGCGGCACTGTGCGACGGGCGCACTGGACGCTCAGCCAGGCCCGCGAGCCACTCCTGGGCATGCCCGGCGGCGGCATCCAGCGCGGCCCGCAGCGCCAGGCCGGCTTCGCCGTGGCTGCCGGCACGGGCGGAGACGTCGCAGCCGACCTCAGCGGTGGCGGTGGCGGTGGCGTCGGCGTCGGCGGCAGTGTCGGTATCGGTATCGGTGGCGGGCATGGTGCTCAGGCGCCGACTGCCGGGGCTGGTGTGGCCGCGGGGGCAGGCCAGCCGGGTGTGGCGGCGGGAGGAGCGGACGGGCCGGGCGTGCGGCGGGCGGTGTCGGCCGCGGACCGGCCCGCGCCCGTCAGCCAGCGCGTCAGCAGGGTGGCCGTTCCCGCCGCGTCCTCGAGCATCGGCACGTGGCCGAGCCCGTCGAGGATCTCCACCTGCCAGTCCGGGCGGCGCGCGGCGACGTCGCGGGCCACCGCCACCGGGATCAGCCGATCGGCGGAGCCGTGCAGCACCAGCGTCGGCTGGGGCACCGTGCGGACCAGCTGGGACAGCGGGGCGGCGCGCAGCAGCGACCACACCACCGAGCGACCCGCGGCGACGAACGCCTGGTCGGCATCGGGCACGCCGGCCCGCTCCAGCAGCCCGCGTTCCATCGCCGCCCGGGCGGGTACGGGCACCCGGGAGGGGTCGGCGCAGATCCGCCGCAGGTTCTCCTCGAGCAGCTCGGTCGTCGTGCGCCGGGCGCGGCGGCGGGCAAGGACGGCCGTGCTCACCCAGGGCACGAACAGCCCTGCGAACAGGCGGGCGATCTCCGGATCCGGGCGCACCCCGCGGGGCCTCGGCAGCGCCGGGTCCACGAGGACCATGCCGGCCACGGAGGCCGGCCGGTGGCCGGCCTGCAGGACGCTGATCATGCCGCCCATCGAGTTGCCGACGAGAACGGGAACGGCGTCGAGCACCTCGGTGAGGAAGCGGTCGAGCAGGCGCTGGTTGGCCGCGACGTCCGTGCGCCGACCGGCCTTCGGCGTGCGGCCGTGCCCGGCCAGATCGACGGCCAGCACCCGGCAGGAGGTGGTGAGCAGCGGAGCGAGGGGCAGCCAGTTGAGGGTGGAGCCGCCGAGGCCGTGGACACACAGCAGCAGCGGGGCGCCCTGTGGGCCCCCGAAGTCGACGAAGTGCACCGGGCCGCCGAGCTGCGCCCAGTAGGACTGGTAGCCCTCGGGGGTGGCCGCGCCCGCCGCGGACACGGGCGCCGAGGCCTTCAACGGCACCTGAGGGCGCCCCCGGTCGCCGTGCGTATCCCCATCAGACGCGGCGCTGTCCGCAGCCATGACAGGACGTGCCGTGGCGGGACGCGCCGAGGCGTCACGTGCCGAGGCCGGGGTGCCGGCGGGCGGGTGCGCGGCCGGTGGCGGCGTGGCCGGGCCCGCGGGCCGCGGCGTCTGCTCGAGGCTGGTCATCCCTCGACGGTAGGACGCCCACGGCCGGCCGTGTAAGGCGAGGTCGTGGCGCCCCCGCAGGGGTGCTGTTCCGCGGGTGAGGGCTGGTGTGAAGGGGAGTACTGGTCTGCTGCGGAGGACCGGTCTGCCGGGGAGGACGGTGGCAGGCGTGGTGACGGGCCCGCGGGGAGCGCAGGGCCGGCCGCCGTGGCGGCCGACCCGGATCCTGCTCGGGTCACACGGACCGTGATACGCCCAGCCGCAGGCGCTTCGGGTTCGCGACCGAACCGAAGGCGATCTTCTCGGTGGTGTGGTCCGTGCCGTCCGCCCCGCCGGCGGCGCCGTGGACCGCGTCCCGCGGGCCCGAGCCGGGAAGCCCGGAGGTCAGAGGGCCGGGCTGGTTCTGCTCCATGCGCACGCTCCTTCCAGTGATGTCGACACCTGTCCCTAAAACGGTATCCAGGGGACGGGGTGCGCAAAGGCCTCGGGTGGCCCTGCTCACACCACGGAACCGAACGGTTCGGCAACGTGCTGTCTCGAAACGCAGGTCAGACCCTCGTCGACGCGGGCCCCGAGTCGCGCCGGCTGGTGCGCCACCGTGCCGGCCGGGCGTGCGCACCGTGCCGGCCGGGCATGCCACCGTGCCGGCCGGTGCGTCCCCGCGTCGCGTCGACCGCGGGGACGCACCGGCCGTGCGGCGGGAATCAGGCGGTCGGCGCGGGGGCCGCGGCCGGCGCCTGGGCTCCCGATACCGCCGGAGCGCCGGTGTGGCGGGGCGGGCGGCCGTGACCGCCGGGGGCGGGCCGGCCGAAGCGGTGGCCGTCGCGGCGAGCGTTGCGGTCGCCGTCCCGGGACGACGCGCCCTCCGGACCACCGCCGTGCCGCGGGTTGGAGCCCGACCGCGAGCCGCTGCCCGAGCGGGGCGCCCCGCCGAAGCGCGGGCCCCGGCCACCCGTCGACCCGCCGGTGCGGGCCTGCGGGATCTCGTCCCGGCTGACCCGCGGGGCGGGCGGCCCGGCGAGCTCCAGGACGATCGGGTCCTCGGGCGTGGTCGGCACCGGCCGCGCCTCGATGCCGACGGCCCGCAGCAGGCCGCGCACCTTGCCCCGCTCCGCCGGCAGGGTGACGAGCACGTCGGCCCCATCGGCGCCGGCGCGCGCGGTGCGCCCGCCGCGGTGCTGGTAGGTCTTGGCGTCCTCGGGCGGGCCGAGGTGCACCACGAGCCGGATGCCGTTGACGTGGATGCCGCGGGCGGCGACGTCGGTGGCGACGAGCACCCGGTAGAAGCCGTCGGTGAAGCCGGCGAGCGCCCGGGTGCGGGCGCCCTGCGGCATCCCGCCGTGCAGCGGCTCGGCCGGCACCCCGGCCCGGCACAGCGACTCGGAGATCCGGTCGGCGTCACGCTGGGTGCGGACGAACACCAGGGTGCGCCCGGACCCGCCGGCGAGCGCGGTCACCAGGGCGACCTGCGCGGTGCGGTCGGGCGCCTCCAGGGCATGCCGGGCCAGCGTCGTGACCTGGGAGGTCTCCGAGTCGATCGCGACGAGCACCGGGTCCGGCAGGTAGTCGCGCACCAGCACCTCGACCTCACGGTCGAGCGTGGCGCTGAACAGCAGCCGCTGCCCGGTCGACGGGGTCGCGTCGAGCAGCGCCCGCACCGCCGGCAGGAAGCCGAGGTCACACATGAAGTCGGCCTCGTCCAGCACCGTCATCTCGATGCCGCCGAGCTCGCAGGCACCGCGCTCGACGAGGTCGGTGAGGCGGCCCGGGGTGGCCACGACGAGGTGCACGCCGCGGCGCAGCGCCGAGATCTGCCGGCTGATCGACGTCCCGCCGTAGACGGGCACCATCCGCAGCCCCAGAGCCCGGGTCAGCGGCTCGAGGGCGTCGTTGACCTGCTGGGCGAGCTCGCGGGTCGGGACCAGGACGAGACCGCGCGGGCGGCGCGGCGCCGCCGGCCCACCGCCGGACAGGCGGGCGAGCATGGGCAGCCCGAACGCCAGCGTCTTGCCCGAGCCGGTGCGCGCCCGGCCGAGGACGTTCTCCCCGGCCAGCACGTCGGGCAGGGTCGAGGCCTGCACCGGGAACGGCGCGGCGATGTCGCGCTCCGCCAGCGCCTTGATCAGCCGGCGGGGCAGGCCCGCGTCCTCGAAGGACTCCGCCGGGGGCCGGGGGTCGCGAGTCGTGATGAGGGGAGCGGCCGGGCGCGCCGGGCCGCTGAAGCGATTGCCGCCATAGCGGGAACCGCGGCCGCCGCCGCGGCTCGCGCCGCTCGGTCCGCCGCGGCCCCGGGCCGGGCGCGGCTGGCGATGGGCAGCAAGGGACTGGGAGTTTCCGTGCTGAGACAGAGGTATCCGCCGATCAGGTCAGGGCCACCATGAGATCAGTTGGACGAGTGCGAAGGTCCGCACAAGCCCGCGTATCGTCCGGCGGCCGGGGTACGGCCGGCTCCGCGACCGGACCCACGGCGGGATTGTCCCGCTTTGGCGCTCGCACCGACCTCGCACACCCAGCCATTCAGCCGGGCGCGGACAGCCGCTCGGGCCGTCGTCCTGTTCACGGTACCTCGACGATCCGCCGGGCGGGACCCGCCGGCAGGGTGCAACGGGCGGGTGCATGCCCGTCTGAGGTGCTATGCCCGGTCACCGTCCGCCCGTGCCCTGATGCCCGGTGCCGGAATCGACCGTGCCCGGCGGGCTGTCGCCGCCCTCCCGGCAGGCCGCCGGGGCGGCTGTGGGTGCCGTCCCCGTCATGGCCACGGACCCGCAGCGTGCGGCGGTGGTCCGTACTGCCCAGACGAGGAGGACGAGGATTCCGGTCATGGTCGCGTACGCGCCGACGGCGTGTGCACCCGGTGCGTGCACCGAGGCGAGCTCCGCCACGCCGTCACCGATGGTGATGATGATCGCGATCGCACCTGTCGTGACCGCGACGGGGGCCGTCCGGGGGCGGATCGGCCTGCGCCCACCGCCGAACGTCCTGCCCACACCCTGCCGACCAGGCAGGACAGCACCAGCGGCGCAAGAATGAGCGCGGTCACGGCGAGAGCCGCGCCACTACTGCGGTGTGGCGTCACGTGCCCACACCCAGACCCTGCCCGCCGGACGGGGACGCCCGGATGGTGGGGACCATCGCCCTGCTGGTCCGAACCACTCACCCCGTCCGGCGATGCCGCCCCGCCCGGCCTACTCAGCGCGAGCAGGGGCGCAACGAGCAACAGCAGATAGTGCGCCCAGACGAGGTTCTGGAGATCACAGCCCGATCGGGCCAGTGGTGGCGGTGGTCCGCGGGGGCCACAGGACCTGGTGTGACGGGACCGACGGCACCGTCAGGCTGGGCCGAGCGGACGGCCTGGCCCGAACGTGGAGGTGCCGGGGAGGGCCACCGGACATCGGTGTGTCCTGCATGGGCCTGCCTGTCAGAAGACGAGGTCGGTCAGCGCGTGGATGACCAGACCGACCAGCGCGCCGACGACCGTTCCGTTGATCCGGATGAACTGCAGGTCGCGGCCGACGTGCAGTTCGATGCGTCGGGAGGTCTCCGCCGGCTCCCAGCTCGCGACCGTGTCACCGATGATGGCCGCGATGTCCCCCTTGTAGCGGGCGATGGCCCTGGTCGCGAGGTCGGCGGCGCCACGGTCGACGGTGGCGCCGAGCTCCGGGTCGCTGGCCAGGCGGGCCCCGAACGCGGCCAGCTCGTCGGTCGCGCGGACCCGGGCGGTGCTGCGCGGATCCCCGGCCAGGTCGAGCAGGATGGTGCGGGTCGTCGCCCAGATCGCGGACACGGCGCGGCCGACCTCCGGGTGCCCCAACAGCCGGCCCTTGACCTGCTCGACCTGCTCGCCGAGCTCGGGATCCGTGCGCAGCCGGCCGGCGAAGTCGCCGAGGAAGCGGTCGATCGTCTGGCGGATGCGGTGGAAGGGATCGGCCCGCAGCGCCGCGATCGCCTCCAGCGCCTTGTCGTACGCCTTGGCCGCGACCGCCTCGTCGAGCCACTGCGGCGTCCACGACGGAGCCTGGTCGAGGACCAGGCGGACGAACGTCTCCGGGTTGTGCACCAGCCAGTCCTGGATCTCGGCGACGAGGACGTCGACGATCCGGTGGTGCAGGCGGTCGTCGAGCACCCGTTGCAGGGCGGTGCCGAGCACGCCGGCCCAGGGCCGCTCGACCACGCGGGGCAGCACGGCCTTCTCGACGATCTCGCGGACGAGGTCGTCGTTCATCCCGGCGATCACCGATGTGAGTCGGTCGGCGATCTCGGTCGTCACCCGCTCGGCATGCGCCGGCTGGCGCAGCCAGGCCCCGACCCGCGCCGAGACGCCGATCCCGTCGACCTTCTCCCGGATCACGTCCTCGGCCAGGAAATGCGTGCTGACGAACGTCTCCAGGCCACGGCCGAGGGCGTCCTTGCGGTGCGGGATGATCGCTGTGTGCGGGATCGGCAGGCCGAGCGGGTGGCGGAACAGCGCCGTCACGGCGAACCAGTCGGCGAGCGCGCCCACGACGCCGGCCTCCGCCGCCGCGGCCACGTACCCGGCCCAGGCGGGGCCGCCGTGGCGGTACCAGCCCTGCATCGCCAGATAGATCGTCACGACGGCGGCGAGCAGCCCCGTGGCGATGATCCGCATCCGGCGCAGGCCCTGGCGCAGCCCTGGTTCGTCCGCCGTCCCCCGCGGGAACCCCGCGCCGGCGCGGTTCCCCGCCGGGTCCCCCATTGACCGCCGTCCCTCGTCCCGACCGCTGCCTGTCCGACTGATCCGCACTACGGACAGCCTATGCGGCTGGGCTCGAGCACCGCGGCCGAACACCGCCCGACCTGGAGCGGGGACACCTGCCCGGCAGCGGGCCCGCGCGGCCGCGGGGGATCACGCCGGCGGCTGGCCGGATCGCGCCCGCCGCCGCAGGCGCCGCCCGATGACGACGAGGTCGACCACCGCCACCAGGGCGAGCAGTGCCAGCACGGCCGCCGCGCCCACCTGCCCGCCCGCGGCGAACAGGCCGGCGCACACCCCACAGAAGAGCAGCCCGAACGTGGCGAGCACCGTCCGCAGGCCGAGGGCACTACGAGCTGGCGGGTACCCGCCCTGGTCCGACGCCCGCGGCCGCCACCAGTGCCGGGGCGGGGCGACATCCCCCCGCTCGCGCTGGTGCGGCAGGGATCCGGTCATGCTCACCGGTATGCCCCCGAGGCGCCCGCCGAACCCGAGCGGGCCGAGTGGCCTGAGCGCGCTGAGCGGGCCGCCGCCCGGTCAGGCGCCCGGGCGGCGGACCAGGCCGGGCATCCGGGCCGCGATCGCGGCGCGGGACTCCTCCGACTCGAGGCGCTCGGCGAAGATCCTTCCCTCGAGCTCGACGCGCTCGAGCAGTTCGGTGTCCTGCGGGTCGTGGAGCAGGGCCCGGGAGGCTGCGAGGGCCAGGGGCGGCTGGGCGAGCAGCGCGGCGATCCGATCGTCGACCCTGGCCGTCAGCGCCTCCGCGTCCGCCAGCACCTCGGTGACGATCCCCAGCCGGGCGGCCTCGGCGGCGCCGAACGGCTCCCCGAAGTAGACCAGCCGCGCCGCCGCCGCCGGCCCCACCCGCCGGGGCAGCAGCAGGCTCGATCCGAACTCCGGCACCACGCCGAGATTGACGAAGGGCAGGCCCAGCTTGCTGCGTTCCGTGGCGTACACCAGATCGCAGTGCAGCAGCAGCGTCGTGCCGATGCCCACCGCGGGACCGTCGACCTCGGCGACGAGCAGCTTCGTGCTGCGGGGGACTGTCCGCAGGAACCCCATCGTCGGCCCGTCCGGGCGCAGTGCCCCGCCGGCCAGGAAGTCGTCCAGGTCGTTGCCGGCGGTGAACGCCCCGCCCGCGCCGCACACCCGGATGATCCGGACCGAGGGGTCCGCCTCGGCCGCGGTGAACGCGGCCGTGAGCGCGAGGTACATCTCCTGGGTCACGGCGCCGCGCTTGTCGGGGCGCACGATGCGCACCGTCTGTACTCCGCCGACGACGTCGCTGTCGATCTGGCCGCTCATCGTGGCCTCCTCGGTCCATGGGGCCGCACCCCGTCGGCACGGCCTTCCACTCTGATCGCCGGTGTGCCCCGGTCGGGATCACCAGGGTGGTTCGCCGGCATCCCCGCCTGGTCCACGGGACAGGGCGCCGAGCGCGCCCACTGTGTCACCGTGCCGGCCGAGGCGAAAGCGGTCGCGCGGTCGCACGACGGGCGCAGGCGCGACGGTGGTGGCCGGGCGCGTCGTGGCAGCGGGCCGGAGCCCGGCGCGCCCGGCCACACCGACCTGCCAGGATGGGACCGTGACAGGCCCGAGCGAACCCGGCATCGCGCAGCGCACCGCCATCGTCGGCCCGGGCGCCGGCTGCCGCGTGCCGCCCCGCGACGCCACCTCGGTCGCGGACCTGCTCGGGCTCGTGGTGGACCCGGCGGCGCGCCGCGGACGGTTCGTCGCGGCCGCCCACCTGCTCAACACCCGCGGAACGCTGTGGGGCGGCTGCGCCCTCGCCGTCGCGCTGGAGTTCGTCCGGGCCTGCGGCGGCCGCGACGGCGTGTGGGCACAGACCCAGTTCCTCCAGCCCGTCCAGGAAGGCCAGACGGTGGATCTCGCCGTCGATCCCGCTGGCGGCGGCCTGTCGCAGGCCACCGTGCGCGCCACCGTTGACGGCCGGCCGGTGTTCGTGGCGAGCGGGACGTTCGGCCGCGGTGGCGAGGCGATCCGGTACGCGCCGCCCGCCACCTGGGCCCCGCCCGCGGCGGACTGCCCCCCGCGGGAGTACCCCGCCTGGCTCGACTACCGGCCCGACGGCCTCATCTCCCTGCTTGACCAGCGCTGGGCGCGCCCGGCCCGTGCTGATCTCGACGGGACGCCGGGCACCGGCCGCAGCGCGCTGTGGCTTCGCCTGCACCCGCCGCTCGCCCCCACCCGCGCGGCACTCGCGCTGCTCGCCGACCTCGCGCCGGCGGGCCTCATCGAGGCGATCGGCGACATGGCGTTCGGCACGAGCCTGGACAACCACCTTCGTCTGGTCCCGGTCGCCGGCCCGACCACGCCCGCGCGGATCGGTGGATGGGTCCTGCTCGACATCCGGGTCGAGGCGATCGTCCGCAACGTGGCACACCTCAGCGGCCACCTGTACGACAGCGACGGGGCGCTGATCGCTGTCGCCGGTCAGTCCGTTCTGGTCCACCGGGTACGACCACCCCACCGCGGCGGCGTCGACCGCACCCTCCAGCCTGGCCGGTCCGGCCAGTAGCGCCAGTAGGGCTGACGCCGGTCCGGCGCCGTCGCCCGATCCACCCGCGCGCTCCCTTCCCCTCGCGCGCTCCCTTCCCCTCGCGACCTGTCGGCGCGCTGCCCGCCCTGGCGCGCCGTGAGATGCCCGCAGGCCGGCCGACGCGTGCCAGGCGTCCCGGGCGGGCCGCCGCCGTGCCGTCGTGCGCCGCCGTCGAGGAACCGCAATCAGTGGGAGGTTCAGCCTGAATCAGGTGCAGCAATAGTCCTTTTTGTCCGAGTTGACTGGTGGTCATGAGGTGACGGATTGAGGGGAGATTGAAGTGGCTCCGGTGTGGGTAGCTCCGCAGCACCGCGCGGGGTGGGGCATTGTGCGCGGTCCTGATTGGCGGGTCGCGCCCCCGGTGGACGCTCACCGGCGCCTGCGGGGAAAGCACGAGGGGCGTCCACCCGTCTCGCGTTTCAACGGTGGCTGTGCGTCCCGGGATACGTTGATGTGCTCCCGGCAGGGTGGGTGTGCCGGCGTTGTCGCTGACCGGAAAGCGGGCCCCTGCCGATGCTGGCGAGACCGGGTTGATCCGTGCGCGTTGCTGCTGACCACCGTGGATTCATGCTCATCTTGGTCTCTGGTCGTTGCTCGGCACCGGCTACTCCGCTGCAATTCCGGCTCGCCGAGATACCGGGTCGCGGGCGGGCAAGAATTTTCGTCACGCCGTGCGACCCCGCCGTAGCCATTTGTTTGATCTGCCCCGCCCCTAACGTGCCGGGCGGAATCGCCCGCTAGAGTCGTCCGCACCCCCGGAACAATCGCCAGCTGTTCGGCCCGAGCAGCCAATGCGCCGGTCCGCGCGTTGTCGTGTGTGGTCCGTGGGGGACAAGTCCCGCTTGCACCTGAACACCAACCCCGCACACGAGGCGCCCAGCAGCGGGTGCCGGACGAGAGGACCGGATGCTCCAGAATTGGCCCATCCGCTCGAAGCTCGTGGTGATTCTCGTCGTCCCCCTGGCGGCCTTGGCCGTGCTGAGCGCGATTCAGGTGCGGGGGAACGTCGACAACGTCCGGGCCGCGAACCGCATCAAGGCGCTGGCAAACTTCTCGATCAAAGCGAATGACCTGGTCGCAGCGCTGCAGACCGAGCGGTACGCCACGAACTCCTACGCGGGCTCGAACTACATGGCGGTCCAGCTGGCGCAGGCCGCGGTGAACGCGCGGGGCCCGGTGGACCAGGCGCTCGCGACCTATCGGGCCGGCGAGTCCGCGCTGCCCTCGGGGGCGAAGGACGCCCTGGCCCCAACGCTGGCGTCCATCGCGACCCGCCTGGAGCGGCTGCCCGCGCAACGCAGGGCGCTGGACGCGCACCAGGCGCTCGTGGCCGACAACAACGCATACTTTAATGGCCTGGTGGAGGACCTCCTTTCCGTCAACGGGAGTGTTGCGGCAGGCAGCAGCAACGCCAAGCTCGTCAACGGAGCCACCACGCTCGTAGGTATTTCCCAGGCCAAGGAACAGGCTGCGCAACAGCGCGGCGCGGTCGCCCGGGTGATCATTTTCCGGCAGACGGATACGGTGACGCTGCGCCAGATCCAGAGCGCGGCCGGTGCCGAGGACGCCTGGTTGCAGCAGTTCCGCACCACCGCGACCCCGGATGAGCAGTCGTTCTACAACGTGACCGTCGGAAGGACGATCTCGGCGGCGTCGGCAATGCGCGACAACACCGTGAACGCCGTCGCGAACGGCGCGCCGCTGACGATTACCCAGCAGGACTGGCTGAAGACGGTCGACGCCAAGATCACGGCGATGGGTCAGGTCGAACGCCGGATCGCCACCGATTTGGGCGCGACCAGCCAGGACATCTCGAGTTCGGCAACCCGGGACGCGGTGCTGGGCAGTATCGGCGTCGCGTTGGTCCTCGTCGTCTCGCTGGCGATTTCGCTGCTCGTGGCGAGCCCGATGATCCGGCACCTGCGCCGCCTGCGCCAGGGCGCGCTGCAGGTCGCCAACGAGAACCTCCCCCGCGTCGTCGATCGCCTGCATCGCGGGGAGCAGGTCGACATGTCGGCCGAGACGTTCCCGGTGGACGTGCAGAGCTCGGACGAGATCGGTCAGCTCGCCGATGCGTTCGCCACCGTGCACGCGGTGGCCGTCCGTACGGCGGTCGAGCAGGCGGCGATGCGCAAGAGCATCGGTGACACCTTCCTGAACCTCGCCCGGCGCAGCCAGGCGCTCATCCACCGCCAGCTCAAGATCATCGATGTTCTGGAGCGCAAGGAGACCGACCCCGACGAGCTCGAGGAGCTGTTCCGCCTCGACCACCTCGCCACCCGTATGCGCCGCCACGCCGAGGACCTCATCGTCCTGTCCGGCTCCAAGCCCGCCCGTGGCTGGCGCCGGCCGGTCGCCATCAAGGACGTGGTCCGCGGTGCCGTCGCCGAGGTCGAGGACTACACCCGCGTGAAGGTGATGCCGATCGACGGCGGTGCCATCAGCGGTCACGCCGTCGGTGACGTCATCCACATGCTCGCCGAGCTCATCGAGAACGCCACCTCCTTCTCGCCGCCGCACACGCCCGTGCAGGTCAGCGGACACGAGGTGTCCAACGGGTTCGTCATCGAGGTCGAGGACCGGGGCCTTGGCATGGGCCCGGAGGAGTTCCGCTCCCTCAACGAGCGGCTGGCCAACCCGCCGCCCTTCGACCTGTCCACCAGCGAGCGGCTCGGCCTGTTCGTCGTCGGTCGGCTGGCGGAGCGGCACGCGGTGTCGGTTCGGCTGCGCCCGTCGCCGTACGGCGGCACGATGGCGATCGTCCTCGTGCCGACCACCCTGCTGCGCCAACCCGAGGAAGAGGAGCACGGCAGCGGCCCGCGGCGCGGCGCGACCATCCGGGCGCTGCCGACACCCGCCGTCCCCGCGCTCGACGGCCCGGTCGTCGACGAGGACGGTGTCCCGGGCGCCCCGTTCGCGGGCACCGGCGCGGGCGGTGGCCCCGCGGGGCGGAACGGCTCCGCCTTCGGGGTGGGCAACGGCTCCCTGGGTGAAGGCGACGCCTTCGCGGATGACGACGCCTTCACGGATGACGACCCCTTCGCGGCCGACGACACCTTCGCGGCCGGCAGCTCCGTGGGCGACGGCGAGTCCTTCGGGGATGGCGAGTCCTTCGAGGACACCGGCCCCTTCCCCGGCGCCGGGCTGCCCCAGCAGGGCGGGCCGCCGGCGCACACCGGCCCGCTGGTGGGCGTGGGTGGTGACCTCGTGGCGCCCCCTGCCGGGTTCCCGATGACGGGTCCCGAACCGCAGCGCGGCCAGGACGAGACGCTCATCGACGATCTTCCGGTGTTCGCCACCGTCCGGTCGAGCTGGTTCGTCGCCGATCGGCCCCGGCAGCGGCCGGGCGGGCGCCGCCGGGACGGTGCGGCGCGGCCCGTCGAGGCCGAGCCCGGCGCGGCGCCCGGGACGCGCGGTCCCGGTGCCGACCGCGGCGCCGGCGGGGATCTTCCCCAACTGCCCTCGCGGCGTGGCCGATCCGGGCGGGGCGCACCGCCGCCCGCTCCGGGGGACTACCCGGGCGAGGGCGCACCGGGGCTCGAGGGCACCGGACCGGTCCCGGCGGGCACCCGTCCCGACAACGGCCCTCCCACCGGGCCGGCCGGCTACGACGCCGCCCCCTATCCCCTGGAGCAGGACCGCAGGGCCGGCGCCGGCCAGGGCGCCCCGCCGCTCGGTTACCAGACGGGAGGGCGGGATCTGCCCGCGGCGGGCGGCAACGGATCCGCCCGCGGCGCCGAGGTGGCCAGGATGGACCCGCTCACCTCGCCGCTGAGCCGGGCGACCGGGCCACGCCGCGGCGAGTCCGGCCCCGACCAGGCCATCGTCCCGCTGCATCGGGGACAGACCGCCGGACGCGGGCGGGACACCGGCGGGCGCCGCCAGGCGGACCACGGCGGCCGGGGCCCCGAGGCCGACGGCGACCTCGGTCTGCCCAAGCGGACGCGGCGGGCGAACCTCGCCCCCCAGCTGCGGCGGGACGCGGCCGAGGAGCGGCCGGCGCCGCTCGCCGCCCAACGCAGCCCGGATGAGATCCGCAACATGATGTCGTCCTTCCAGAGCAACTTCGGTCGTGGTCTGGCGGATGGTCAGGATTCGAACGACGGCGATGACGTGGGAAAGGTGACCTGAGATGCGTCCGTTGGGACCGTCGGAGAACATGAGCTGGTTGCTCAACAATCTCGTCAAGAAGGTGCCGGAAGTCACCTACGTGATTGCTCTGTCCTCGGATGGCCTTCTGCTCGCCACCTCCTACGGGATGGACCGGGCCACGGCCGACCAGCTCGCGGCTGTCGCGTCCGGGTTCAACAGCCTCGCCCGCGGCGCCGGCAGGTTCTTCGGCGGGGGCAACGTGCGTCAGACGATCGTCGAGATGGACCAGGGCTTCCTGTTCGTCACGGCGGTCGGTGACGGCTCCTGCCTCGCGATCCTGTCCAGCCCGGGCGCGGACATCGGCCTCATCGCCTACGAGATGGCTCTGTTGGTGACCAGGGTCGGCGAGTTCCTCACCCCGGAACTGCGCGCGCAGATGCAGTCGGCGCTCCCGCTCTAGCCGGCCTCTCGCCAGCCGCCGGGGGTGCGGCACTGACCTGGTCACCCGGTCGACCCCTGCCATAGCGACCGGAACGCAACGAACTCTCGAGGCAGGAGGACCGGGATGTCGCACGACGAGGAATGGTTCGACGAAGAGGCGGGTCCGGTCGTCCGCCCCTACGCCGTCACCGGGGGCCGGACCCGGACCAACCGCGCGTTGGAACTGGTCGCCCTGGTGACCACCACGCCCAACGGGCGGCTGATGGCCGCGACGCTGGAGGCCGAGCAGCGCGCCATCGCGCTGCTGTGTCACCGGGTGCAGTCGATCGTCGAGATCTCCGCGCGCCTCGACCTTCCGGTCGGCGTCGTGCGCGTCCTCGTCGGCGACATGCTCGATCTCGGCCTGGTCAACGTGACCAGGCCGGCCCGCTCCTCGGACCGCCCTTCCGCAGCCCTCATCGAAAAGGTGCTCGATGGACTACAGGCCCTCTAGAACACGGTCGCCGGAGAAAGCGGCACTGCATCCGGTAAAGATCATCATTGCCGGCGGTTTCGGAGTCGGCAAGACGACGTTCGTCGGGGCGGTCAGCGAGATTCCACCGCTGACCACGGAGGCCGCGATGACGGCCGCCAGCATCGGGATCGACGACACGAGTTCGGTCACCTCGAAGACGACGACCACCGTCGCCATGGACTTCGGGCGGATCACCCTCGTCGACAGCGTGATCCTGTACCTGTTCGGCACCCCCGGCCAGGACCGGTTCTGGTTCATGTGGGACGAGCTGGTGCTCGGTGCGATCGGCGCGGTCGTGCTCGTCGACACCCGCCGGCTCGCCGACTCCTTCCCGGCCATCGACTACTTCGAGGAGCGGGACATCCCCTTCCTCGTCGCGCTCAACCGGTTCGACGGCGCGCGGGAGTACCGGGTCGAGGACGTCCGCGCGGCGCTGGACCTCGATCCTCGCCGCCCGATGGTGTTCTGCGACGCCCGCCAGCGCGAGTCGGTGCGCCAGTCGCTGGTCGCGCTGGTACGCCACGCGCTCGACGTCGTCTCCGCCGAGCAGGCGGGGCGACCGGTGCTGCCGCAGCGGTCCGGGTGAGCGCCCCGGACGACGGGGGGATGGGGGCCGGCACGACCGCGACGATCGGGACGGGACCGGCCGCGGTCCATGCGATCGCGCCGCCCCGGGGGTGGCGGGCCCCATATGACCCCGCCATGGGAACCAGTCGCGGACCGGCCGGCGGGGACGGCCGCGATCCAGGTGCGAGGAAGGGAACGGTGCTCGAACTCATCGGTCTCGACGACGTCGCGCTGTCCGCCTACCGGCTGTGGCTGCGCCACGAGTCGCTGAGCGTGACGGAGGTGGCCGGACTGCTGGGGGAGTCGGCGCGCGACGTGGGACGGGTCCGCGACCGCCTGGTCGAGCTCGGCCTGCTGCTGGCCTCCCGCGAACGGGCCGGCCACTTCGTCGCCGTGCATCCCGAGGCGGGCCTGGACCATCTGCTGCAGGCCCAGCACGAAGCGCTCATCCGCCGCCACGAGCGCCTCGTACGCGCCCGGGCACAGGTCAGCGCCTTCGTCTCCGACTACCTGGAGAGCCGGCCCGAGACCGACGAGGTGGAGGTGCAGCGCATCGACAGCGTCGACCAGGCCCGGGCCGAGCTGCTCGCCCTCGTCGGGCGCGCCGAACGGGAGGTCCTCACCCTGCACACCCGGGCGGGTTGGTCGACGACGCTGTCCAGCGACGTGATGCCGGCGGAGCTGCGGGCCCTGCGCCGCGGCGTGGTGATGCGCACCGTGCTGCCGCGGGCCCTGCGCCTCGACGAGCGCGGAGCCGGCTACGTGCGCACCGTGGCCGCGCACGGCCTGGACGCCCGCGTCCACGACGACCCCCGCCTCGACGCCACGACCGTCGACGGCCGGACCGCGCTGATCGGCCCCGGCCGGCCCGGCGGTCCGGCCATCGGCACCGGGCAGACGCTGCTGGTACGCGCACCGGAGCTCACCGCGGTCCTGCTGACTCTGTTCGAACAGGTCTGGGAGATCGCCGAGCCGCTGGCCGGCGAGGACCTCGGACCCGCCGACGGCGCCACGGCCGACATGCCCTCCGACACGGAACGACTGCTGCTGCGCCTGCTCAGCCTCGGCGTCAAGGACGAGGCCGCCGCCCGCCACCTCGGCGTCTCGGTGCGGACCGTGCGCCGGATGATCGCGGACCTGATGGTCAGGCTCGACGCCCGCAGTCGTTTCCAGGCCGGCACCCTGGCCACCCGGCGCGGCTGGCTCTGAGCCCGGCCAGGGATTCCACGGCCCCGCGGTGACGGACGGACCGCGGCGAGGGGACGCCCGGTGCCGCGGCGCGCCGGGCCTCCGACGGTCGCGCAGGCGATGGGACGCGGCACCTCCGTTGATTGGAGGGATGTTGCGTGTCACATGCGTGTCAGTTGGCACATGGCTGTCAGGGCAGCTTTGTGTCAAGCAAATCCGAGGACAGGTGCGCCGCGTGGCCGCATGCTTCCGGTGAACCGAAAACCGCTCACCTCGGAGGATCTGCGGGCGCGAGTCGGCGGTCGCGAGCCGCTCGCGGACCCGCGTGATCCCCCGTGACCGGTTCTGTCAGTCATGCGTGGCGTCCGCGTGGCCGTCGACAGACCTGCTCACATCACCGCCTGCAACGATGCAGGTGCCTGCCCATCCGCGTGACCCATGCCGGGCAACGCCACCCGCAGGCCGGGTACCTGCCGGCCGGGCCGCGCGCACCACCCCCGTGATCCGCTTTGCCGTGCCCCGACCTGCCCGTTCCCGTCGTCGTCCGAACAGTGGCCGCGCGCCGTCGTCGTCGCAGCTGCCGCCGCCCTCGCCGCCGTCGGTAGCCGGCGTCCGGCCCATTCTGTCAGAGCCGCCCGAGGAGCTTCACCGTGCCCCCAGCCGAGGGACCGCGTCCCGCCGCCACCGCGGCGCGCCCGACCCACCGCACCCTGATCGTGGCAAGGATGGACCCCGCCGACGCCGGCGCCGTCGCCGAGACCTTCGCCGAGTCCGACGCGGGCGACCTCCCCGGCATCGTCGGTGTCACCCGGCGGGAGCTGTTCGAGTTCCACGGGCTCTACTTCCATCTCATCGACGCCCCGGCGGACATCGCCCCCGCGGTCGCGGACGTGCGCGAGCACCCGTTGTTCGTCGACGTGAACCGAAAGCTGGAGATGTACATCGGCGCCTACGACCCGGCGACCTGGCGAGGCCCCCGCGACGCGATGGCCCGCAGCTTCTACCACTGGACGGCCGGCTGAGCGCCCTCGGGCGCACCGCGCTCGTCCAATCCGCACCCGCACCCGCACCCGCACCCGCATCCGCACACCTCGAGGAGCACACCGCGATGACCCAGTTGTGGACGGCCGACGCCCTGCTCGACTTCCTGGTGGAGGAGGCCGGGCTGCCCCCGGCGGACCGGCCGGGCGATCTCGGGGTGACCCTCCTCGACATCGGCCTCGACTCGCTGGCCTACCTGCAGCTGTCCGCGCAGGTCGCCGGCTCCTTCGGGGTCGATCTGCCGGCCGAGATGCCCGAGGACTACACGCTTGCGGAGATCCTCGCCACCGTCAACGCCGGCCTCGGTGAGCGCGAGCCGGTCTGACCCGGCCCCACCGCACCCGACCACCGCACCCGACCACCGGTCCCGCCGTCCCCAAACCACCGGAGCAGCTGTGAGTGGGCACACCGACAACTCGATCCTCATCGACGCCGACATCGACACCGTCTGGACGATCACCAACGACCTGCGCTCGTGGCCGGACCTGTTCACCGAGTACGCGTCGGTGGAGATCCTCGAGGAGACCGGGACCACCTTCAGGTTCCGGCTGACGATGCACCCGGACGAGAACGGCACCGCCTGGAGCTGGGTCTCGGAGCGCACCCTCGACCCCGTGGCCCGCGAGGTGCGCGCCCACCGCATCGAGACCGGCCCGTTCGAGTACATGCACATCCACTGGACGTACACCCCCGAGGGCACCGGCACGCGGATGCGCTGGGTGCAGGACTTCCACATGCGCCCCGCCGCGCCCCTTGACGACGCCGGGATGACCGCGCGGCTCAACGCCAACACGGCCCGGGAGATGGCGGTGATCCGGGACAAGGTCGAGCGGTCCGCGGCCGCCGGGTCGACCGTGCTGCTCGTCGACGCGCCGGTCGCCGGCCTCGCGGAACAGGTCTGAGGAGCATCCGGCGATGACAGCCCCGACGATCACCACCCCGAAGGTGCTCTGCATCCACGACGTGGCGCCCAACCGGCGCCGCGGTGGCGACATCCGCACCCTGCTCTCGCCTGCCACGGTCGGTGCGACCTCCGGCTTCCTCGGCACGCTCACCCTCGAGCCGGGCGAGTTCGTGACCGAGCACTGGCACCCCTACTCGGAGGAGTTCCTCTACTGCGTGCGGGGCCTCGTCACCGCCCGCCTGGACGGGCAGCGCCAGGCCCTTCCGGCGGAGCACGGCGTGTGCATCCCGATCGGCATGCGCCACCGCATCGAGAACGACGGTGACGAGACGGCGTTCCTGGTGTTCCACCTCAGCCCGCTGGCCCCCCGCCCCGACCTCGGCCACGTCGACACCGAGGCCGTGCTCGACCCGCACGCCTCCCACGCGCCCGTCATCCGGTCGGGCCCGCACGCCCAGGCAGACATCGCGGTCCCGCCGGCGCCGGCCGAGGCCGGACGGTGACCGCGCCACGGGGGGTGGCGGTCACCGGGATCGGCGTGGTCGCCCCGGGCGGGGTGAACCGCAAGGAGTTCTGGACGCTGCTGACGGACGGCCGGACGGCCACCCGGCGGCTGTCGTTCTTCGACCCGGCGCAGTTCCGGTCCCAGGTCGCCGCCGAGTGCGAGTTCGACCCGGCGGCCGCGGGGCTCGGTGCCCGGGAGATCGCGCGCAACGACCGGTTCGTGCAGTTCGCGCTCGCCGCGGCGATCGAGGCGGTCGAGGACAGCGGCCTGGACCTGCGCCCGACCGGCAGCGGCGGCCTGACCGACACCGGCCCGGACGGGGACCCGGACGCGCCGGTGGTCGGCGTCAGCATGGGCAGCGCGGTCGGCGCGACGACCCGGCTGGAGAACGAGTACGTCGTCGTCTCCGACTCCGGCCGGCACTGGGAGGTCGACCCGCACTACGCGAGCGCCTTCCTCTACCACGCGCTCGTGCCGAGCTGCCTGGCCACCGAGCTCGCCTGCCGGTTCGGCGCGCACGGCCCGGCCTCGGTCGTCTCCACCGGCTGCACGTCCGGGATCGACGCCGTCGGCTACGGTGCGCAGCTCATCGCCGACGGCGAGGCCGACATCGTGATCGCCGGCGCGTCGGACGCGCCGATCTCGCCGATCTCGATGGCCTGCTTCGACGCCATCCGGGCGACCACGGCCCGCAACGACGACCCGGAGCACGCCTCCCGCCCGTTCGACGCCAGCCGTGACGGCTTCGTGATGGGGGAGGGGTCCGCGGTCCTCGTCCTCGAGGACGCGGCGGCCGCCCGGGCCCGTGGAGCGCACATCTACTGCGAGGTCGCGGGCTACGCGTCCCGCTCCAACGCATTCCACATGACGGGCCTGCGCCCCGACGGCGTCGAGATGGCCGAGGCGATCCGGGTCGCCATGGACGCCGCCCGCGTCGGCGCGCACGACATCGGCTACATCAACGCGCACGGGTCGGGCACCAAGCAGAACGACCGGCACGAGACGGCCGCCTTCAAGCGCTCGCTCGGCGCGACGGCGTACGAGATTCCGGTCAGCTCGATCAAGTCGATGATCGGGCACTCGCTCGGGGCGATCGGCTCACTGGAGATCGCCGCCTGCGCCCTGGCCATCGAGAACGACGTCGTGCCGCCCACCGCCAACTGGAGCACCCGCGACCCCGCGTGCGACCTCGACTACGTGCCGAACGTCGCCCGCGACCACACCGTCGACGTCGCGCTGTCCGTCGGCAGCGGGTTCGGCGGCTTCCAGTCCGCGATCGTCCTGACCGGCCCGAACCGGTGAGCGCCGACACGGCAGTGACCGCCGCAGCCACCGCCGCTGTCGCCACCGGCCCGTCGTCCCCGGCCGCGCTGCCGGGTTCGGTGCCGGCCCCGGCGTCCAGGGGGGAGTCGGGGTCGGGCGCGGTCCGGCCGGTGGTGACGGGGCTCGGGATCGTCGCCCCCAGCGGGATCGGCGTCGAGGAGTACTGGTCATCGACCCTGCGCGGGGAGCTGCGGGTCGCGCCGATCACCCGTTTCGACGCCTCCCGGTACGACGCCAGCCTCGCCGGGGAGATCAGCGGTTTCGATCCCGAGGCGCAGGTCGACAAGCGGTACCTGGTGCAGACCGACCGGTGGACCTGGATCGCGATGGCCGCCTCCCGGCTCGCCCTCGCCGACGCCGCCTACGACCCCGCCGAGCACGAGCCCTACGAGACGGCCGTGGTCTTCGGGAGCGGCTCGGGCGGCAACGACTTCGGCCAGCGGGAGCTGTCCCGGCTGTGGACGCGCGGGCGGACCGCGGTGAGCGTCTACCAGTCGATCGCCTGGTTCTACGCGGCGGCCACCGGGCAGACGTCGATCCGCCACGGCCTGAAGGGCCCCTCCGGCGTCGTGGTCAGCGACGGCGCCGGCGGCCTGGACAGCCTGGCCCAGGCCCGCCGCGTCATCCGGCGCGGAACCTCCACCGTCCTCGCCGGCGGGGCCGAGTCCGGCCTGACCCCGTACGCGCTGACCTGCCACCTGTCCAGCGGCCGGGTCAGCACCGCGACGAGGGCCGTCGACGGCTACAAGCCCTTCGACGCCCGGGCCGGCGGCTACGTGCCCGGCGAGGGGGGCGCGACCCTGATCGTCGAGGATCCGGCGGCCGCCGCCGCGCGGGGCGCACCCCGGGTCTACGGCGAGATCGCCGGGTACGCCGCCACCCACGACGCTGCGCATCCCACCCGGCCCGCGCCGGACGGCCAGTGGCTCGCCACCGCCATGCGCCGGGCGATCGCCGACGCCGGCCTCGCCCCCGACGACATCGACGTCGTCTTCGCCGACGGCGCCGGGTCGCTCGACCTGGACGCACAGGAGGCCGCCGCGATCCGCGCGGTGTTCGGCGGGCGGCCGGTGCCGGTGACCGCGCCGCAGGGGCTCGTCGGCCGGCTGTGCGCCGGCGGTTCGGCGCTGTCCGTCGCCAGCGCGCTGCTGTCGATCCGCGACGGCGTGCTGCCCGCCGTGGGCAACCTCGACACCCCCCACCCGGACCACGGCCTGAACCTCGTCCGGGAGCCGTCGCAGGCGGCGGTCCGCACGGCCCTGGTCAACGCGCGCGGCTACGGCGGCTTCAACAGCAGCCTGGTCGTGCGCGCGGCGACCTGACCCAACCGTTGTGAACAACCATGTACTGAGCAACCGAGGAGACGAGTCAGCGATGTTCCCAGACCTGGCCGGACGCCGTGCCCTGGTCACCGGCGGCACCCGCGGTATCGGCCGAGCCGTGGTGCTCGGCCTCGCCCGGGCCGGCGCGACGGTGGTCGTCGGCCACCAGCGCCAGACCGAGGAGGCCGAAAGCCTGCGTCGCGAGCTGAAGGACACCGGCGGTGACCACCTGCTCGTCCAGGCGGACGTCGCGGAGCCGGCCCAGATCGGCGAGCTCATCGAGGCCACCGGCACCCACCTGGGCGGCCTCGACATCGTCGTCAACAGCGTCGGGACGATCAGTCACGTGCCGTACGCCCAGCTCCCGCTCGAGGCCTGGACCTCCGTGCTGGCGACCAACCTCACCGCCACCCACCTCGTCACCCAGGGTGCGCTCCCGCTGCTCGGTGACTCGGGCTCCGTCGTCAACATCGGCTCCGGCGCGGGTCTGGTCGGCGTGCCGCTGCGGGCGCACTACACCGCGGCGAAGACCGGCCTGATCGGGCTGACCCGCTCCCTGTCCAAGGAGCTCGGCTCCAAGGGCATCCGCGTCAACCTGGTCTCCCCGGGCGTCATCGAGACCGACCAGGCCGCCGGCATGCCCGAGGCCGCCCGCGCGGCGTACACGAACCGCATCCCGCTGGGCCGGCTCGGCGAGGCCGACGAGGTCGCCGCGGTCGTCCTGTTCCTGGCCAGCGACGTGTCGTCCTACGTCAACGGCGCCACCTTCACGGTCGACGGAGGCATCTGATGGCATCGACCCCGCCCTTCCGGATCATGCTCACCATGCACATCCACCCCGGCCGCGAGGCCGAGTTCGAGCAGACCTGGCTGAGCATCGGCGACGTGGTGACCTCGCATCCGGCGAACCTCGGCCAGTGGCTGATCCGCTCGGAGGAGGAGGCGAGCACCTACTACATCGTCAGTGACTGGGTGGACGAGCCGAGCTTCCGCGAGTTCGAGCGCAGCGACCGCCACCTGGGCCACCGGCAGGCCCTGCACCCGCTGCGGGCCAGCGGGTCCATGGTCACCGGCAGCGTCCTGACCCACCTCGTCGGCGCGGCCGCCCAGCCCGTGCCAGCGGCCGGCTGACCGTGGCGGGCGAATCCGTGGCGGGCGAATCCGTGGCGGGCGAGGCCCGGGTCCGGGTGATGCTCTGGGCGGTCGACCCGCCGGACGACCCCGGCGCGGTCGAGCGCGCGTACCGCGAGATCAGCTCCAAGCTCGTCGGCACCCCCGGCCTGCTCGGCAACAGGCTGCAGCGGTCGGCGGCCGATCCGTCCAGGTACGCCGTCGTGAGCGTGTGGTCCGGCATGACCGAGTTCAGCGCCTGGGAGCGGGGCGCGAACCACCGCGGCACGACCTCGCCGCTGCGGCCGCTGCAGGACCCCGAGCGCCGCCCCGTCATCTACACCGAGGTCGCCGCCTACGGCCCCGACGGCCCCTTCGGCGACCCGCCGCCGCTCTGAGGCGTCGCTGCCGCTGATCCCGGCGCCGCGCTGATCCTGGCGCCGTGCCGCTCTGGGGCGGCGCTGATCAGGCGGCGCTGATCAGGGGAGACGTGCCCGTGCTGGCCGGCCCGGGGCAGGCCGACCAGCGCGGGCCGACCCGTTCCATCGTGATCTTCAGTCGATGGGGCCTGTGTCGTCGGGGGTGAGATCGATGCGCAGGCCCTTGTAGCTGGGGTGGCGCAGCCGGCCCTGCGAGGTCCAGGCCGCGTATTCGACCTCGGCGACCATCTCCGGCTCGGTCCACACCGCGCCGCGGCCGACCTCGGCGGGAACGTCCCGGAGCGGGCAGGTGGCGCGCCGCAGGGGGGCGAGCAGCGCGGCGAGCCGGTCGAGGCTGGCCTCCGAGAAGCCGGTGCCGACCTGTCCGGCGTAGCGCGGACCGGTCTCGCTGGCAACGCCTACCAGCAGGGCTCCGATCCGGTTCGCCCGCCGGCCGGTGCCCGGCTCCCAGCCACCGACGAGCACACTTGCCCGGCGCACATGGCGCACCTTGATCCAGTCCGGTGAGCGCAGCCCCGGCCGGTACACCGACGCGCGCCGCTTCGCGACGACGCCCTCCAGCCCGGCGCGGGCGGTTGCGGCGCGGACCTCGCTCGCGGTGCCGACCAGCGGCTCCGGGACGCGCAGCCGCGCGCGGTCGGCCAGCGCGGCGAGCAGCGCCCGGCGTTCGTCGTAGGCCAGGGCGAGGGTGGAGATCCCGTCGAGGAACAGCAGGTCGAACACCAGATAGCGCACCGGGATCGCGGCCGCGGCCCGCCGCGCGAGCGCCGGGGTCGCGATGTGCACCCGGTGACTGAGCAGCTCGAAGTCGGGGCCTCCGATGGAGCCGAAGGCGACCACCTCGCCGTCCAGTACCGCCCGGGTGTTGCCGAGGGCCGGCCCGAGTGCCTGGAGTTCGGGGAAGACGCCCGTCACGTCCCGGCCGCTTCGGGTGCGCAGCCGGGCCTCGCCGTCGTCGACGAACGCGAGCAGTCGCACACCGTCCCACTTGACCTCGTAGGCCCACTCCTCGCCGGCCGGCGGGTCGGGCGCCGGCATGGCGAGCATCGGCGCGAGCCGAGTCGGCATCGGCTCGCCGACAGCGCCGGCCAGCGGCACATCCGGCGGCTGCGAGCCGAGTGGCTGCAAGCCCGGAGGCTGCAGGGCGGGAGGCTGGGAGCCCAGTGGCTGGGAGCCCGGCGGCTGCGAGCCCGGCGGCCGTGAACCTGGTAGATCCGAGCGTGGAGAATCCGCGTCCATCGGCCTTTCCGTCCGTTCCACGATCCGCGGCACTCCCGGCTGGCTGCCCTGGTCAGCGCGCCTTTCTGCGAGGGGTGTACCCGCTGCTGGCCTGGGTGGCCGGCCCTGCCGGATCCGCTGCCGGGAGGCACCGCTGCGTGGCCTGCCTGCGCCGCGGTGTAGAAATGCGCGGTCCGCGTGGAATGCGCCCGATCCGCGCGGGTGTCCGCCACGCGGTCCGGCTGGGCGCGGATCGGGGGACCCTGATGCCTGACTCGTCCGCGCTGGACGTCCTGATCGGCCTCGCGTTGCTGTTCGCCGCGTTCAGCCTGGCCGTGTCCAGGATCAACGAGGCGGTGCTCGGGCTCCTGCGCTACCGCGGCAGGCGGCTGGAGGCGGAGCTGCGCCGGCTGCTCGGCGGGCCGACTCCCGGGGGCGCCGCGGGCGAACGCGGCGGCGGGGACGGCGCGCCGGTCGACGTCGCCTCCGAGCTTCTGGACGGACCCCTGCGCGTCATGCGCGCCGCCGGCGAGGACGAGCCGTCGGCCGCCATGGTCGATCACCCGCCGGTGCGCGGAGCCTGGGCGGCGATGCTGCGAGCCCGCCGGCTGCGGCTGCCGTCCTACGTGCCGTCCACCGCGTTCGCCCAGGCGATGGTTGACCGGGTGAACCCGCCGGTGCGGGCCATGCTGTCGCAGCTGCGGCCGGACAGCCTGCCCGTCCCGGTGACCGACGAGGCCCGGGCCGCCTACCAGACGGCCTACGACGCGGCGACCCGCACGCTGGACGAGGCGACCGCCGGCGCGCTGCTCGCCGCGATGCCCGCGGAGCACGCGGCCGGGCGGGTGATCGCCGCCGCCCTCGTGGCCGCGGTCGGCCCTGGCGCCGTGGCCACCCTGGAACAGGGCCTGGCCGCGCTGCCGCCATCACCGGTGAAGTCCGCGATGACCGCGGCGATCGTGCGCACCGGGGGCGACCGGGAGAAGATCGTCACCGAGCTGGCGCAGTGGTTCGACCAGGCGATGGACCGGCTGTCGGGCTGGTACAAGAGACGCGTCGCCGTGTTCCTCCTGGGCTACGCGCTCCTGCTCTCGGCCGCCTTCAACCTCGACGCGATCGGCGTCTCCCGCGCGCTGTGGCAGGACGGCACGGTGCGCGCGGCGGCCGTCTCCGCCAGCGGCGCCGAACTGGACCCGTCCGCCGCGACCGGCACCTCCCCGAGCGGCACCCCGCGGGACAACGGCTCCCAGGCCGGCAGCTCTGGGGCCACTGCGTCTGAGGCTGGCGGCGCCGACACGGCCGACGCGAGTCCGGCCGACACCACGGAGGAGGCGATCCAGGCGGTCCGCGACGCGTCCGGCCTTGCCCTTCCCATCGGCTGGGTCCGCGCGGACGACCAGCGCGTCGACCCCCGCGAGCTCCCGACCTCGGTCGAGGGCTGGCTGCTGAAGATCCTGGGCGTCGCCATCTCCTGCTTCGCCCTCACCGCCGGCGCCCCCTTCTGGTTCGAGCTGCTCGGCCGGCTGGTCAACATGCGCTCGTCCGGCCCGAAGCCCCGCACGGCGACCGGAGCCTGACCCTCGACGGGCTGTTGACCCCGCTGTCTGATCGGAGGAGCGTCACGCGTGATGAGTGAGCCCACGGCGTTCCACGACGCGGTCAGCGCGATCACGTACCCCATGGCGATCGTCACCACGGCGGCGCCGGATGGTGAGCGCAGCGGATGCCTCGTCGGCTTCCACACCCAGTGCAGCATCGATCCGCCGCGGTACCTGGTGTGCATCTCGCGGGCCAACCACACCTTCGGCGTCGCCGACCGCGCCAGTCACCTGGTGGTCCATCTGCTGGACACCGCCGACGAGGAGCTCGCGACCCTGTTCGGCGAGCAGACGGGCGACGAGGTCGACAAGTTCGCCCGGGCGCCCTGGCAGGAGGGTCCGTTCGGCCTGCCGGTGCTGACCTGGCCGCGGGCGTGGTTCGCCGGCCCGATCCAGTTCCGCGCGAAGGTGGGCGACCACACCGCGTTCGTCCTCGAACCCGTCACGGGCGCGGCGGGAGGTCCGTTCCACCAGCTCGGCTTTCAGCAGGTCCGGGACATGGCACCCGGCCATTCAGCCTGACCGGCACCCGCACCCGCACTGGCCTGCCGGGGCCCAGGTGGACGTGGCCCTGCGTGGGCCGGACCGGCCCGGCTCAACTGCAGGTCAGGTCAGGTCCGCCTGGCACGGCGCGGTGGTTGTGCCCGCCGTCGCGCTCGCCATCGCGACGGCGGCCGCCGCGCCGTGCCAGCGTGACTGCGACCCGATCCCTCCGCGGGTCGCAGCCGCCTGTGCGATCTCGCCGACCGCTCGCCCGCCCGGTCGAAGCCGGGCGATCGTCCGAGCGGTAATCTCGATCGCGACGTCATGTCGTGCTGGCTCCAGCCTCCCGGATCGACCTCGACGGTTGCAGGTACCTTCGGCACGTCCGTGAGCGCCAAAGGGCAGTGTCCGCACCGGGCCAAACGGCCTGGGACGACTCCTGAAGATCAGGCCTGTGATCACGAGCGTGAGCGTCGCGACTCGGCCGTGGGGATCGGCGGGCGTGCGGGTCGCCGCTGCGGGCACGGAGGTGTCCGCGCAGGACATGTCCGGGCGGACCGGGGCGATCATTAACCCGGTTTCCTCGTTATGAAGCCATTGTTTCGGTTCGCTGGTGGCCGGGTTGGCCCGGTGATGCCCCCGTGGAGGTTGGTTTGGGCCGGTAGTCTCAAGCTGGCGGAACTGGGTTGATCGGCCGCGTCCGCGGCCCGCTCGCCCGGGGTATGTATGGAGCGCGAGTCCCCGAAGACACGAAACGCCGATCGAGACGTGAGGGCCGGGCAACGGTGGGTGTGCCACTGCTGGTGGATAATGCTGATCTGTCGGTGAAGACCCTGGGTCCATGCCGCATAGATTCTCCCCTTCTGCCCCTGTTGGGCGAACGGCCGACCACGCAGCACTACATCGACGAGTCGGACCGGGTCCTCTACGACGACACGGCGTCGATGATCTCTGGTCGAGGCGTCGATCTCGCCGATCTGCCCGGCTTCGAGCCGGCCGGCCCGCGCCGGAAGATCTACTTCGATCCGTCCAAGACCCGGGTCGGCATCGTGACCTGCGGCGGACTGTGCCCGGGGCTGAACAACGTGATCCGCGGGCTCGTCCTGGAGCTCACCTCGCACTATCGGGTCCGGCGGATCTTCGGGTTCCGCAACGGCTACCAGGGCTTCATCGCCCGCTACGGGCACGATGTCGTCGATCTGACACCCGAGAGCGTCGCGAACATCGACGACGACGGCGGGACCATCCTCGGCAGCTCCCGCGGCCAGCAGGACCCGGGCGAGATCGTCGACTGCCTGTCCCGGATGAACGTCAACATCCTGTTCGTCATCGGGGGAGACGGCACGCTGCGCGGTGCCCGGGAGATCTCCCGCGTGGCCACCGAGCGGGGCGAGAAGATCGCCGTCGTCGGAATCCCGAAGACGATCGACAACGACATTCCCTACATCGACCAGAGCTTCGGCTTCCAGACGGCCTTCGGCAAGGCCGCCGAGTCCATTCGGGTTGCCCACGCCGAGGCCACATCCGCCCCCGGTGGCCTGGGCATGGTCCGGCTGATGGGGCGCCACTCCGGATTCATCGCCTGCTATGCGACGCTGGCGAAGAGCAACGCGGACGTGGTCCTCATCCCGGAGCTTCCGTTCAAGCTGGAGGGTGACGGTGGGCTGCTCGCCTACCTGCGGCGGCGGATCGTCGAACGGGGGCACGCGGTCGTCGTCGTCGCCGAGGGCGCGGGGCAGGAGCTCATCACCGACCAGCCCGAGGGAGCCGACGCCTCCGGTAACCGCCGGCTGCACGACGTCGGCCAGGAGCTCTCGCGGCGGATCAAGGATCACTTCGACGCGGAGGGCGTCGAGCTGAACCTGAAGTACATCGATCCCAGCTATGTCATCCGCAGCGTCCCGGCGAACCCGTACGACAGCGTCTACACCATCCGCCTGGCCCACGCCGCGGTGCACGCCGCCATGTCCGGGCGCACGGAGATGGTCGTGGGCCGCTGGCGGCGCCGGTTCATCCACATCCCGATCGGGCTCGCCGTCAGTGAGCGCAACCAGGTCGACCCGGCCGGCGACCTGTGGATGTCGGTGCTCGAGGCCACAGGTCAGCCGCCCCGGTTCGAGTAGCCGCGAGCGCGCCGGCACGGGATCAGCCGCGCCCCAACGCCTCGCGCAGGATGGTGGCGATCTGGTCGGTCTCGATCAGGAACGCGTCGTGACCCGCCCGCGAACGGATCAGCCGCAGGGGCGCGCCGGTGAGCGAGGCGATGTCCTCCTGCAGGCGCAGCGGGTACAGGCGATCGGAGTCCACCCCGGCGACGGTGAAGGGCACCGGGCACGCGGCCAGCGCCGCCGCGAACCCGCCCCGCCCGCGTCCCACGTCCTGCGTCATCATCGCCCTGGTCAGCGCGACGTAGCTGCCCGCGTCGAAGCGATGCGCCAGCTTGCCCGCGTGGTGGTCAAGGTAGGAGGCCACCTCGAACCGACCGTCCGGCCCGGTGCGCGCGCCGAAGCGTTCCTGCAGTTCCGCCTCGCTGCGGTAGCTGATCTGCGCCACCCGACGGGCCAGCGCCATCCCGCGCTCGGGACCCGAGCCCGCCGGCCCGAGGTGGTAGTCGCCGCCCTGCCACCCGGGATCGTCGATGATGGCCTGGACCTGCACCGCGCACAGCCCGATCTGCTCCGCGGTCGCGACGGCTCCGCAGGCCAGCACCGCCGCCCGCGCGACCCGCTCGGGGTGGCCGACCGCCCACTCCAGAGCCCGCATCCCGCCCATCGAGCCGCCGATCACCGCCGCCCAGCGGCGGATACCCAGTTCGTCGGCGACGGCCGCCTCGGCTCTGACCTGGTCCCCGATCGTGATGTCCGGCCAGCGGCCGCCCCAGGGCCTGCCGTCCTCGCTGATGCTCGCGGGACCCGTCGTGCCCTGGCAGCCGCCGAGGGCGTTCGGCGCGACGACGAACCACCGATCGGTGTCCAGGACCCGGCCGGGCCCGATCAGACCGTCCCACCATCCGATGGTGGGATGGCCGGGCCCGGCGGGTCCCGCCGCGTGGCTGTCGCCCGTCAGCGCGTGCAGGACCAGCACCGCGTTGTCGGCCGACGCGGACAGCCGTCCCCACGTCTCATAGGCGACCTGGACGCCCGGCAGCACGCCGCCCCGTTCCAGCCGGAGCGGAGCGGGCAGGCGCGCGAACCGGCGCCGGCCGACCGGGTCGATGCCGGCCACCCAGGCGCCCGACACCCGACCGGCCCCAGCCCCAGCCCCGGCCCTGGTCCCGGCCTCGGTCCCAGCTGCGGGCGCGGGCGCGGCACCGCCGTCCGGATCAGCCCTTGGCCGCACGGAACCCGGCGTCGAGGTCGGCGAGGATGTCGTCGATTCCCTCGATGCCGACCGACAGGCGGATCAGGTCGGGGGTGACCCCGGTCGCCGCCTGCTCGGCCTCGGTCAGCTGGGAGTGGGTGGTCGTCGCCGGATGGATGATCAGCGACCGGACGTCGCCCACGTTCGCGAGGTGGCTGAACAGCTCGACGCCGTCGACGAACCGGCGCCCGGCCGCGGCACCGCCGGCGATACCGAAGGACAGGATCGCCCCCGCCCCGCGCGGCAGCACCGTGCGCGCGCGCTCGTACCAGCGCGAGGACGCGAGCCCCGGATAGGCCACCCAGCTGACCTCGTCGCGGGCCTCAAGCCACTCGGCCACCCGCTGGGCGTTCGCGGAGTGCCGTTCGATGCGCAGCGACAGGGTCTCCAGGCCCTGCAGGAGCAGGAAGGAGTTGAAAGGGGAGATGGCGGCGCCCAGGTCGCGCAGCAGCTGCACCCGGGCCTTGGCGATGTAGGAGCCGTGGCCGAGCGCTTCCCAGTAGACCAGCCCGTGGTAGCTCGGGTCCGGGGTGGTGAAGTTCGTGAAGCGGCCCGAGGCGCCGAAGTCGAACCGCCCGCCGTCGACGATCACACCGCCGATGGCCGTCCCGTGGCCGCCGATGAACTTCGTCGCGGAGTGCACCACGATGTCCGCGCCGTGCTCCAGCGGCCGGTACAGGTAGGGGGTCGCCAGGGTGTTGTCGATGATCAGCGGGATGCCATGGGCATGCGCCACCTCGGACACGCCCGCGGTGTCGAGCACGTCGCCGCGGGGGTTGCCGATCGACTCCCCGTAGAACGCCCTGGTGTTCGGCCGCACGGCCGCGCGCCATTCGTCGAGGTCGTCCGGGTCGGTGACGAAGGTGACGTCCACGCCGAGCTTGGGCAACGTGTAGTGGAACAGGTTGTAGGTGCCGCCGTAGAGACTGGCGGAGGACACCACGTGATCGCCGGCCTCGGCGAGGTTGAGGATCGCGAGGGTCTCGGCGGCCTGGCCGGACGCGGTCGCGAGCGCCCCCACGCCGCCCTCGAGCGCGGCCACCCGCTGCTCGAACACGTCCTGGGTCGGGTTCATGATCCGGGTGTAGATGTTGCCCGGCTCGCCGAGTGCGAACAGGGCGGCGGCGTGCTCCGTGTCACGGAACACGTAGCTCGTCGTCTGGTAGATCGGAACGGCGCGCGCGCCCGTCGCGGGATCGGGCTGCGCTCCCGCGTGGATCTGCTGGGTTTCGAAGGACCAGCTCTCAGCGCTCATATGATGGATCTCCCCGTGTCGGAGTGCGAATGGTAGATGGGGCGCGCCGCCACGACGCGATGGCTGCCTCGGCCGCCTGTTCGTGGGGCGTGCCGCGCCTGTGCTCGCGCCGTGCCGGGCGTCGGCCACGGCGGTTCCGGGCAGGGCGGCGGAAGCCGGGCGCAGCTCGATGGCTCGACATCCCCGGGGGGAGGCCCGAGCGGCGACCCGGCCGAGACGGTGCTGCCGAACGACACACCCGCGAGGCGTGCTGGCAAGGGCGGCCGCGCACAGCCGACGCCCACCCCGTCGACGGACGGAGGCGGTGCCTCAGGCGCGAGGCTGGCGGCCGGCCGGTGTGCCGGGGGCTGGGCAGGCGGCCGTACATCGACGGTTGGTCCGCAACCGTGACGCATGCCCGGCGTGTGCCCTCATGGTGCGGACGCTACAGCGCCGCGCGGTCGTTGTCTGCACCTGGCGCCGACGTCGCCGGCTGCGCTCGGGAACGTCCCGTACCCGGGTGAATCGTGGCCGCGCCGCGCCAGGCTGGACAGGGCAACGTCCCTACGTGACGCTACGAGATGTGTTGAGCTCGTCGCTGCAAATTATGATCGGGGATGTGGCGTGATGCGCCGCCTCGCTCCCCGCCTGGTCGGCCTCGCGCCGGTGCGGGCCGCGCTCAGCCGCGGGCCGCTGGCCCCCGTGATCGTTGACCGGTTCGTCGCCGGGCCCGCGGAGGCCGACGCGGTCACGGCCGTCGCCGGGCTCGCGGACCTCGGGCTCCGAGCGACCGTCGATCGTCTCGGCGAGGGCGTGACCAGCCCGGAGGGCGCGGGCGCCGCCGTCGACGCCTACCGCCGGCTCCTCGACCTCGCCGAACGGGCGGGGTCCGCCGCCGGCCTCGACGTGTCGGTCAAGCTGTCGGCCCTCGGGCAGGCCGTGCCCCGGGACGGGCGCAAGGTGTCCTACGAGAACGCCGCGGAGATCGCCGCCTGCGCGGCGGCGGTGGGCGCCACCGTCACGCTGGACATGGAGGACCACACCACCACCGACGCGACCCTCGACACCGTCGTCGACCTGCGCCGCGACTTTCCCACCGTCGGCGCCGTCCTGCAGGCGCAGCTGCGGCGCACCGAGGCCGACTGCCGCGACCTGGCCCGCGAGGGCTCCAGGGTGCGCCTGTGCAAGGGCGCCTACCGGGAACCCGTAGCGGTCGCCTACCAGGAGCGCCAGGAGGTGTCCGACGCCTACGCGCGCTGCCTGGAGATCCTTCTCTCGGCCCCTGGATATCCGATGATCGCCACGCACGACCCGGCGCTGCTCGCCGTGGCGGCGGGAGCCGTCGAGCGGCACGGGCGGGCCCCTGAGGGCTACGAGTACCAGCTCCTGTACGGAGTTCGGCCGGCGGAGCAGCGACGGCTCGCCGGGCGGGGCGCGACCGTCCGGGTGTACGTCCCCTACGGGCCGGACAGCCTGCCCTATCTGACGAGGCGGATGGTCGAGCGCCCGGCCAACCTGTTGTTCGCCGTACGAGCGCTGGGTGAACGCCGCGGGGGCGCGGAACGGGTGCGGTCCCCGCGCCCGGGAAGGAGCCAGTCGTGAGCGCCGGCGGACTGGCGGCACCGGATGCCGTCAACGAGATCCCGCGGACCTACGCGCCTGGGTCGGCCGAACGTGCCGGGCTGCGGCGGGCCCTGCTGCGGCTGGGGGGCGAGCACCTCGAGCTGACGAACACGATCGGCGGGCGCAGCCGCCCTGGCGGCGGCGCCACCCGGGAGGTCGTCCAGCCGCACGCGCACCGGCGGGTCCTCGGCACACTGCGGGAGAGCACGCACGCGGACGCCGCCGAGGCGGTCACGGCGGCGAAACAGGCCGCCGGCCCCTGGCGGGAGTGCGGCTTCACCGAGCGGGCGGCGGTGTTCCTGCGGGCGGCGGAGGCGTTGGCCGGGCCGTGGCGGGACACCCTGAACGCGGCGACGATGCTCGGCCAGTCCAAGACCTGCCAGCAGGCGGAGATCGACGCCGCGTGCGAGCTGATCGACTACTGGCGGTACAACGTCATGTTCGCCAGCGAGCTGCACGGCTCGCAGCCCCGCAGCGGTGCCGGTGAGTGGAACCGCCTGGATCTGCGCCCGCTCGAGGGCTTCGTCTACGCGGTGACGCCGTTCAACTTCACCGCCATCGCCGGGAACCTGCCGACCGCGCCCGCGCTGATGGGGAACACGGTCGTCTGGAAGCCCGCGCCGAGCCAGTCCTTCGCCGCGCACTTCCTCATGCGCCTGCTGGAGGCGTCCGGCCTGCCGCCCGGAGTGATCAACCTGGTCGGCGGGTCGGGGGAGGCGGTCAGCGACGTCGTGTTCTCCGACCCGGAGCTCGCCGGCGTCCACTTCACCGGTTCGACCGCGGTGTTCGCCCGGTTGTGGCGCGCGGTGGCGGACAATCTCGAGGGCTACCGGAGCTATCCGCGGATCGTGGGGGAGACCGGTGGCAAGGACTTCGTGGTCGCGCATCCGTCGGCCGACATCGACGTGCTGCGCACGGCGCTGGTGCGCGGCGCGTTCGAGTACAGCGGGCAGAAGTGCTCGGCCGCGTCCCGCGCCTATCTGCCCGCGAGCCTGTGGCGGCGGATGGACGGCGAGCTGGCGGCCGCCACCGAGGCGCTGTCGGTCGGGGACGTCAACGACTTCGACCACTTCACCGGCGCCGTCATCGACGCCCGCGCCTACGCGCGGCTCGCCTCGGCCTGCACCCGCGCGGCGGGCGACTCCACCGTCACCGTGCTGGCCGGCGCGCAGTGTGACGACACGGTCGGCTGGTTCGTGCGCCCGACGATCATCGTCGGCACGGATCCGGGGCGGGAGTGGTTCACGCGCGAGCTGTTCGGGCCGATCCTGTCCGTCCACGTCTACGACGACGCCCGCCCGCAGGCCTGGGAGGACGTCCTCGGGCTCGTCGACCGCACCAGCGGCTACGCGCTGACCGGCGCGGTCGTGGCGACGGATCGGGCCGCGATCGCCCAGGCCGAGAGGTCGCTGCGGTACGCCGCGGGCAACTTCTACATCAACGACAAGCCGACGGGCGCGGTCGTCGGCCGGCAGCCGTTCGGCGGGGCACGCCGGTCGGGCACCGACGACAAGGCTGGTTCCGCCCCTCATCTGCTGCGGTGGGTCAGCCCCAGGGTGATCAAGGAGAACCTCGTGCCGGCGGTCTCGCACGAGTATCCCCACATGGGTCGGGCCACCTTCGCCTCGGTGGAGCACGTCCAGGCGGCCACGGCCGGGGACGCCCCCGCCGCGGGCGACCACCGACCGCCTCCGGGTGGGTCCTCCTCGAGGCGTCGCGGCGATCAGCGTGAATAACGCGACATCGACCAGGCGATCGAAAAATCGGCGACAACGAGATCTACGGGACATAAACTGACGCGGTCACGCCCTCCTCAGAGCCCCGCCCTCCTCAGAGCCAGGAGCCGTCATGCCCGCAGCCGAGCCTCCGCGTCACATCCTGACCTTCTGTGGCAAGTGCAGCTGTGGGTGTCCCGAGCTGTTCGTCGACCACGACGCGCCGGCCGAGCGGCGCATCGTGCTCACCGATGACTTCGGCCAGCGGGTCCAGATGAGCGTCGCGCAGCTGGAGGTCATCGTCGAGGAGGCCCGGGCAGGCAGGATCACCGAGCTGGTCGACGCGGAACTCGCGCTGGGCGCGCGCTGAGATGCCCGGTCGCCCGTCACCGCGTGGGGCGGCGGGGCCTCGGGGCCACCGGCCGCGGTCGCGGTCTGGCTGGGACGGCGGCGCCGCGGCGCGGGCCCGGACGCGGCGTCGGTGCCGGCGGCGGTGAGCCACGATCATCTCGCGTCCTCCACCCCACACCTGCCCACCGTCGTCTCGGTCGTCGCCGCGACGGCCGCCGCGCTCGTGGCGGTCTTCCACGCGGCGCGGATCACCAGGCGTGTCGAGGGCAGCCGGCATCCGGCGGTGCCGGTCCTGTCCAGGCCCGGGAGCCGGTGGGCGATGTTCGCGCCGCTGGAGGCCGGGCACGCGGCCATCGCCGGCGGGATGGCGGTCATGTTCGTCTCGCCGTCCGGGTGGGGATCCTCGGACTGGTTCGCGCTGACCTTCCTGGTGCTTGCCGTCGTCTTCCTGGCGCTGATCCTGGCGAGCCCGGCCTGCTGCCAGCCGGGCCCATGGTCCTGCTGCTCGATGCTGGTCGTCGAGGCCCTGGCCATGGCCAGCATGGCGCGCGCGGGTCGCTGGCCCGTCGGGGACCTGACCGATCTTGATGACCTGTCCGGCTGGTTCGCGGTCATCTTCGCGGCCTCCGCGGCCGTGGCGATCGCCGGTCCGGTCCTGCGCCGGACGGTCTCGGCCTGGAGCGGTGCGCCGCCGTCGCTGACCCCCGCTGCCTCACGCCTGGTGATGGCAACCGGAATGCTGCTGATGCTGCTGTGATCAGAGCCCGTCCTCGGCGGTCCCCTCCCCGCCAGGAGGCGGGTCGGCCCGGAGCAGGTCTGGAGGGGGGCCGTTCGTGGCGGGAGGCGGTGTGGGTTCGTCGATCCGGCGGCGTGGGGGTGCGGGGATGTGGATGGCCGGGTCGGTGGGCTCGTCGTCGCCGATCAGGCAGCCCGCCGGCTGGGGGGCGGCCCGCAGCGACCGGGCACGGGGGGGACGGCCTGGCGTGGCCGGCCAGGCGATCTCCGTGGCGGCGTCGAAGAAGGAATCGGGCTGGTGCCTCGCGGCCTGACTGGCCGGGGAGTCGGTCTCGGACCCGGGCGGCAGGGCACGCCCGATCCTGGCCTGCCCGGCTGCCGGGTGGGGGGCTGGCCTCCCATCACCCTGATCGGGCGTGTTTCGTCCCGCCCGCGTGAATTCCATCGGCCGAGCGGGCTCGGCAGGCACCGACGGCGGTGATCCGCCCGGCGCGGGGCGGCCCGGATCGAGCTGCCAGACCGCGACGGCGATGCCGACGAGCCACAGGTACCACAGCAGTTGGCCGAGCACACGCCCGGTGACCGCCGCCTCGATTCCGAAGGGCAGCAGGACTCCGCCGAGGATGCCGGCCGCGGCGAGTCCTCCCGCTCCGGCGAGCAGGACGACCGCCGGCACCGGGAGGATGGCCGGCGCCGATGGGGGCGCCTGGCGGCGGGCCAGAACGGCCCGCGCGGCGTGGGCCAGCAGGACGACCGACCAGCTGGTGGTGAGCAGGCAGGCGAGGACCTCACCGACCATGACTCCGAACAGCGAGCGCGCCGCGTCGAAGACCGCCGACGCGCGGTCGGCTTCGGCCGGGATCGCGGCCCGGCGGGCAAGCGCGGGGACCGAGATCAGCCAGAAGCAGAGACCGGTGAGCTGGGCGCCCGCCGCGGCTGCCGCGAGAGCGGCCAGCACCGACCGCCCAGGACCACCGGGGAGCAGGCGGACGAGGCCCACGGTGATGGGAACCAGCAGCCCGGCGGCGATGCCGCACAGCACCAGGCCGACGCAGATGGCCAGCCAGTGCGCACGCACGGCGGTGAGCGTGTCCGCCGACGACGCGGTCAGCACCTCGGGATACCCGAGGACCCGGCGCAGCACGGTGAGACCGACGGCACCACAGACCGCGCAGAGCAGGAGGATGGCGGCGGTGCGGCGTTGGCTCGCGGACATCGACGCTGCTCCTCCCGAGCCCGCGTCCGGTGCGGACCGGTACGCGGTGCCAGTCATCGATCAGGGCCAGCTCGCTGCCGCCGATGCCACGTAGTAGATACATGACACAGAGTAGTCGACGGGTGGGTGGGGGCTGTCGAGGAAGGCGCGGGTCCCGTACGGCTGGCCGCGGACGGCGGCGGGGCCGGATGTACACACGGTGGGGCCAGCCGATTTCAGGTGTTTGGCGCGCGGCCTGTCGGGGGGGCGACTTTCGTGGGATCCCGAGTCGGGAACGGATGACCAACCACCTCTGGGTAGCCTGTCCTAACTTCGGGCAGCCTTACCTCTATTCGCGTCCAAGGTGTGTGGCGACCCTGGCAGTTCGCTTCCCTGCGAATTCCCTATCCGTGTGATTTGCTGGTGCCGGGGGGTTCGTGCGCCCAGGCCGGGCTGGCCGTTCTGTGTCGCCGTCGTCGCAGATCGTGGGGTGCCCGGACGCGGGTGGGCGAGCCCGATCGGTCGGATCGCCGTGGCGGTGCGTGAGGTCCGGCCGGAAGTGGTCGATGGAAAGGTGGCTATTGATGGCGACGCGTGGCGACACGGAAGTCGTTGAACTACTCAACAGTGTGCTGACGAACGAACTGACGACGATCAACCAGTATTTTCTGCACAGCCGGATGCAGCGGAACTGGGGCTATCACCGCATCGCTGAGCACTACTATCACGAGTCGATCGACGAGATGAAGCACGCCGACCGCCTCATCGAACGGGTCCTCTACCTCGGTGGCCTGCCGAACCTGCAGCGGCTGCACACACTGCGCATCGGGGAGACCGTTCCCGAGCAGCTCGAGGTCGACCGGTCGGGCGAGTTCGAGGCGGTGGACCTGCTCCGGCGCGGTGTGGCGCTGGCGCGGGAGCGCGGTGACGTCGGTTCGGCGGTCCTGCTCGAGGACATCCTGGTCTCCGAGGAAGAGCACATCGACTGGCTCGACGCCCAGCTGGAACTGATCTCCCAGCTCGGTGCCGCGCACTACCTCAGCCAGCAGATCCACAAGGAGGACTGAGTGCGGGGGCTCCGGGCCGGGTCATCATGCCCGGGCTCGCGATGCCTGTCCGGGCGATGCCGGTCCGAGCTATGCCTGTCCGAGCTATGCCGGATGGAGGTTGTGTCGCGGTCCGCGGGGTAGACGGGCTCTGGGCCTGCTGGTCCGGCGGGCGGCGCGCGCTGTTGTCGGCAGCGGGAGATAGTGTCCTGACGGGGATCGCTGCACCTGACGTCGACGTCCATGGGTTTCCGCCGCGGCGGCCGTTCGGAGGGGAGTGTCTGATGTGTCTCGCCAGCTTCCGCCCGGGCGTCGCGCCGGGCCAACGGGCTGCCGCCGTCCGGCCGAGCACCCACCTGAACCGTCCGGAGCCCGAACCGGGGCGCCCCCGGGCGGATCCCTTGCGAATGGAAAGGATCGTGCGCTAGTGGCGACGTACACGCTGCCGGATCTGAAGTATGACTATGGCGCGCTGGAACCGTCCATCATCGGGCAGATAGTCGAACTGCACCACGACAAGCACCACGCGACCTATGTCAAGGGTGCCAACGACACGTTGGAAAAGATCGCCGAGGCTCGCGACAAGGGCGACTTCGGGGCGATCGTCGGTCTGGAGAAGACGCTCGCGTTCAACCTCTCCGGGCACATTCTGCACTCGATCTACTGGGAGAACCTCTCGCCGGACGGCGGCGACAAGCCGGACGGTGCGCTGGGCGAGGCGATTGCCGCCGACTTCGGCTCCTTCGACGCCTTCAAGGCGCAGCTGAACGCCGCGACGACGACGGTCCAGGGTTCCGGCTGGGGCGTGCTCGCCTACGACGCGACCGGGCAGCGGCTCCTCGTCGAGCAGGTGTACGACCACCAGGGCAACGTGGGCGTCGGCAACACCCCACTGCTGGTGTTCGACGCCTGGGAGCACGCCTGGTACCTGCAGTACAAGAACGTCAAGGCCGACTACGCCGCGGCGCTGTGGAACATCGTCAACTGGGCCGATGTCGCTGCCCGCTTCGCGGCGGCGAAGGGCACCCCGGCAGTCTGATCCGCCGGCGCCCCTGTGGGCGCGGGCTGATGCGGGCCTCGCGCCGGGGCCGGCGCCGCGGCGGGCTGGCCCGATCTCTGCCATGGTCACAGCAGGGGCATCTCTTCGGAGATGCCCCTGCTGCTGGTCTGCCGGTATTCGCGCGATCCAGAGGTGGCCCGCGCGTGCCTGTGGGTGTGATGTAAAACACAGCATGGTTGCCTTGACGGGAGATCGATCCGTTACCGAGAGTGGTAACCATGTCTGTCGACGAGCGTCAGTCCGTTCGACGTCGATGCGGGTTCGGCCCGCTGTCTCTCCCCTGCGCCCAGCGCTGTCGCTGACGTCAGGGGATCCTGTTCGCCGGGCTGACCGCCCTCGGGCCTGCACGGGGCTTTCTGCCTTGTGGCCGCTGGTCCAGGGCCTCGGTCCACTCTCCCCGGCCTGTCAGGTGCCGCGCTGTCGCGCGGTTGTCCCGCCCCCTGTGGCTCCGGCTGTGATGCCGGGGCCCGAGACTGCCCGCTGACCTGTGCCTGCCCCCGGAAGGGGGTGCCGCCCCGACGCCTTCCGCGCGGGAGCGGCGGTCCGCATTCTCGCGAAGGAGAGCAAGGCGCCGATGATGTCGCCGATTCGCCGGCCGTATGCCACTGATTCCCAGACCGATTCCCGTTCCCCTGCCAGCCCTGTCGCCTCCGTGACCGCGACCCGAGCCTCCGCCTCCGCGAAACTGCCAGCGGGTGCCTCCCGCGCCACGGGAGCGGCTGCCTGGGTGCCGGCCGCGCGGACCGCGCCCAGCTCCGCGAGCTCCACCGCGATCGTGCCAGCGGCCGGTGTCAGCCGTGGGCGGTCCGCATCCGCCGAGGTCCGTTCCGCGATCGCTGTCCTCGCGGGGCGGGGGGAGGATGCCGACACCTTCGCCGACCTGGCGGCCCGCCTCGAGCTCGACGGGCACCAGGTCACCGTCGTCACCGACGGTGCCCGTCGCACTCCTGCCATCGTGGAGACCCGGGTGCCGGGGGTGCCCTTCGTGCTGCTCGGCTCGGACACCGGCGCGCTCGCGGCACTCGGTATGGTCGGGTCGCCCGCCGTGCGGCCCGACGCGCTGATTCTGCTTGGCCTGCCGCTGCTGCACGTCCCCGTCGCCGGCCTGCCGATCGAGGAGCCCTCGCCGCGGACGCTGCCGGACCTGCCGATCCTGCTCGTTCACGGCACCGACGACGAGATCAGCCCGCTGCCGTTGGTGCGCATGACCACGCGCACCGCGCCCAGGGCCGAGCTTGGCGTCATTCCCGGTGGCCACGACCTGTTGGCCGGGCCGGGGCGCCGCAGCGTGGCGGCCCGTGTCGTGCTGTTCCTGGAGTCGTTGCGGGACGGCCGAACCGGCCCGGCGGCCTGACTGCCTCCGACTGACCGGCGTGCCTGACCCCCGTGCCCTGACCCCCAGCCTGGCCCCCTGCCTCACCGCCGGGGGTCAGGCAGGGTCAGGGCAGCAGGTAGCCTCGCAGTACCGCTTCGTCGATCATGATGCGGATGTACTCCCACAGGGCGGGCGAGCCGTCGGAGATGACCTGCTGGTGGGCCAGTACCCGCGATTTCGTCACGCCGTGTGCCCGCCAGCTCGCTCCGCGGGTGTAGAAGTTCAGGAGCAGCGGCTGGACGCGGTCCAGCGCGCGGGCGAAGCGGGCCTCGGGCGTCCGGCGGGCCTCGAACTCGTCCCACAGCCCTCGCAGCGTCACCGCCTGATCGCCCGGTAGCTGGGGGAACAGCCTGTCGGCCGCGGCCCGCTCTCGTTCCTCCTGGTCCGTGGCCGCTCCCACGTCGTAGAGGTACGTGTCGCCGGCGTACACCTCCACCAGATCGTGGATCAGCAGCATCCGCAGGACGCGCGACTGGTCGACGCCCGGTGCCGCGTACTCACCGAGCACGACGGCCAGCATCGCGAGGTGCCAGGAGTGTTCGGCGTCGTTCTCCTGCCGGGACATGTCCAGCAGATGGCTCTGGCGCAGAACGGCCTTGAGCCCGTCGATCTCGAGCAGGAAGGCGATCTGGCGGGCCAGGCGCGCGTCGGTGACCCCCGGGGGAGGGGCGACGGGTTCCCGGCGGTGACCCCCTTCCGGGTGGGCGTGCCCGGTGTGGCCCTGCTCCGCGCGGCCGGATCTCTGCGGGGTCGTGGACATGGTGCTGCCTGCTCCTCCCGACGCGTGCTGCGGACCACCCGCCCGCCGGCACGCCCTCGCGACCGGGCCACGCCCGGCGGCGCCGGTGTTCGAGCCTGTTCGACGATACGGACCCGTGGCTCCCGGGATGGGCTGCGGTCGCGCGCGCCATCCTCAGCACAACCGGTGCGGCGACAAACGGGCCAAACCGCTACGTCAAGTTACGGATAAGGTGTCGGACGCGTACGCTCGGTAAGCGTGACGGTTGTCGTGTCGCCACCGCCCGCGCCCCGCGGCGGCCCCGGCCTGCGGGAGCGGATGCGGCGCCGCGGCGCGGCCACGCCTGATCGTGACCAGCCCACCCGGCTGCGCCCGCATCGGCGGGCCTGGTGGATGGTGCGCACTCTCGTCGCCCGCTGCGACGCCGGTGTGCGACTGGTGGGGCTGCTCGCGCTGCTCGTGACGACACTCGGGCTGTTCGGACTCACCCTGCGGGCGGTCGTCACGCACCGTCTGGAGGCCACCGACAACCTCGTGACGCACCAGGGCAGGGCGCTCGCGACCGCGCAGGAGCTGCGGGCGGCCCTGTCGCAGGCCGACGCCGCCGCCGCGGCGGAGGTGTTCGCCTCGGTGGAGCTTCTGGTGGACCGGGACGCGCCGGCCGGGCAGCTGCGCCAGCGATACGACGGGCAGAGGACCGACGCACCGTTCCAGCAGAGCGTCGCCGAATCCGCGCGGGACCTGCTGGACCTTCGCCGCCTCGACCCCGGGTTGTGCGCGCCCGATGCGGACACCCGGCGCGCGTCGGTCGTCCTGCCGCCGATCACCGATCCGGGAGCCCTCGCGGACGGCCCGGGCGGCGACAGTGATCCCTCCGAGGGTGATCCCGTAGACGGAGCCGCACCCGCTGTCGGTGATCCCGCGGACGACGCGGGCCGGGCGGGCAGCATGGAGCCGCCCTGGTCGGAACAGGCCCCTGCGGCGGCGGGGCCCGGCCCCGACACGCTCGCCCCCGGGCTCACCGGGGCCGAGGCCTGCCCACTTGATCTGCTGGCCGAGGCGATACCGGTCTACAACGGCATGGTGGAGCGGGCCCGGGCGAACAACCGGGCGGGACTGTCCGTCGGCGAGGCGAACCTGCGCGCGGCCTCGACGATGATGCGGGGCGAAATCCTTCCCGCGACGGAGATCCTGGTCGAGCGGTACGCCGATGCCGTGGACCTCGCCTACCAGCGGGCCACCGGGGCGAAGGGTGAATGGGCGGTGGTCGTCACGGCCGCGCTCGCGCTCGGCTCGCTGCTGGGGGCGCAGGTGCTGCTGGTTCGCAGGACCAACCGGCTGATCAACCCCGGACTTGTGCTCGCGACCGCCGCCGTGCTCACGGCGATCACCTGGACGGCGGTGGGCTTCGGCACCCAGCAGACGCGCCTCGACACCGGCCGCGACGCCGGCTACCGACCAATGACGCTGCTCGCCCGGTCCAAGACCCTCGCCCTGGAGGCCCGCGTCGACGAGAACCTGTCACTGGCCGCGCTGGGCAACGGTCTGCGCTTCGACGAGCACTTCGCCTGGGTGGCCCGGGGCCTCGGCTTCGACGCCGCCGGTGATCGGCTGCCCCCGGAGCCGGTCACCCGGCGCGGCTCCCTCGTCGTCGCGCTCGACAACCGGCGGGGCGCGGACCTGCCTCCCCAGCTGGAGGCCGACCTGCGGTCCTGGCTGCAGGTGCGGGACTCGGTCGTGCGCCTGCTGGCGTCCTCGCCGGACTCGGTCGTGGCCGCGGCCCGAGGCCCGGGCGACGCCGGATCCAGCGGTGGCGATCCCCGCACCTCCGACACGTTCGGCGAGGCCGTGACGCGGACCCTCGGACCGGGCACGACCGCGTTCACGCGGTTCCTCGGGACGCTCGACGCGGCGATCGACGGGGCCCGCGGCCGGTTCGAGGCGGATGCCCGGGGCGCCGCGGGGGCGCTGCGCAGCCTCTGGCTCGGCGCCCCGGCGCTCGTGCTCGCCGCGGTCGTCGCGGCGGTGGCGGGCATGTGGCCGCGACTTCGGGAGTACCTGTGAACCGTCGGTGGGCACGGGTCCGTGGCAGGTGGGCTGCCTCGGGCCGGGCGTGCGGGGCGGCGACGGTCGCCTGGTGCGCGGCGGTTCTCGTCGCGGCGTCCTGCAGCACGGCTCGCAGCCCGCTGCCAATCGAGGCCGGCCCCCTGCCGCGCTCCCCGGCGCCCGCGGCCCCCACCCCCGCGTCGTCGGGGGCTGGGGCGGCGGCCGGTCCCGACGGCACCTGCCGCCAGGACGGGCGGCCGGTACGGGCCAGCCGGCCGCCGCTGCGCCCCCTGCCCGCCCCCGGGCACATGCCGCCGGGCAGCCGGATGGCCGCGATCGCGCGGGACCGCGGATACCTGCGGGTCGGCATCGCCACCGACGCCCCGCCCGCCGGGCTGATGAACTGGCGCACGCTGCGCCTGGAGGGTTTCGACGTCGGCATCGCCCGCGCGGTCGCCGCGGCGATCTTCGGGGCGGAGCAGGTCGACAACCACATCCAGTTCCGTGCGGTGACCACCTCCGAGCGGGAGGACCTGCTGCGGTCGAACATGGTCGACATGCTGGTCGCCACCATGACCATCACCTGCGACCGCAAGCGCCAGGTCCGGTTCTCCAGCGTGTACTACGAGTCGACCCTGCGGATGCTCGTCCGCCAGAACACCGGCATCACCTCGCTCGCGGACCTTGCTTCCCGGCCGGTGTGCACCTCGGCGGGCAGCACCGCCAGCGAGAAACTGGCGCGGCTGCCCGCGCCCGCGCCGAAGCCGGTGGTCCGCCCGCGCATCGCGGACTGCCTGGTTGCCCTGCAGTACGGCGACGCCGACGCGATCGTCGGTGACGACGTGCTGCTCGCGGGCCTCGCTGCCCAGGATCCCTACACCACCGTGCTGGGTCCGCAGGCGTTCGGCCCGGCGTTCGCGGCCGGCGGGCAGCTCGACGAGCCCTACGGCATCGCCATGCCGATCACGGGCGACACGGCGGGGGACGACGAGTTCGTCTCGTTCGTCAACGGCGTGCTGCGCCAGATCATGCTCGACGGTACCTGGACGCAGCTCTACGACGAGTGGCTGCGTCCCGGGCTGCGGGTTCCCGGCCGACCGCCGCTGGCCGACCCGGGCCCCTGAACGCGACGGTCGGGACGCCGCTGGTCGGGACTAGAACAGGGTGCGCGGGCGGGCGCGGTTGGCCTGGTCGACGAGACGGACCCGGGTGGCACGGTCGCCGGTGAGCCGAGCCATCTCCCGGTAGGTCGCGGCAAGCGCGACCCGCAGGTCGCGTTCGGTCAACGGGCAGCCGAGCAGGGTCGGCGAGCGGACCGCGACCGGTGCGACGGCGACGGCGCCGGCGGCGAGCAGCGTGAGACCGGTCTCGAGAACGTCGCGGCGCAGTTCCGCCCGCCGTCGCTCGCCCAGGTCCAGCAGCGGATCGGACAGCATCGCCGCGGCCCGCAGCAGCGCCGCGGCGCGGGCGTCCGCCGCCGCGGGCCGGGCGGCCCGGTCGACGAGGACGCCGATCATCCGGACCCGGGCGGCCGTGTAGGCGAACGACGTGCGCGGCACCCGCTGGTAGGCGTCGAGCTTGCCGGCGGCGTCGGGGCGGCATCGGGCGAGCCCGAACGCGGCGCTGGTGACGCCCGGGTCGATCGTGCAGACGACGTCGAACAGCGCGGCCGCCCGCTCGCGCGCCGCCTCCCGCTCGGCCGGCGATCCCGCCCGGGTGCTGACCTCGGCCAGCGCCGTGGCGAGAGCGAGACGGGGGGCCAGCTCGCCCGGGACCTGGGAGTACACCCGGTCGAAGGCCGTGGCGGCGAGCCCTGGTCGTCGTCCGGCCAGCGCCGCCACGCCCCGGTACCAGTCGACCCGCCACTCCTGGGGGTCGAGCGCCGCAGCCGTGTCCAGGGCCCGGGCGGCCTCGTCCAGCTGGCCGGCCCGGATCGTGGCCCGGGCCAGGGAGAGCCGAACCTCGGTGGTCACCGGGGACAGCGCGGCCAGGCGGGCGACGAGGGCCGCCGGGTCCTCGTCCGGACCGGGGGCGAGCGCCGGGGCACGCGGGTCGTCCGGGTCGACCCGCAGCTCGGGGAGCACCTCCCAGGCGGCGGGCGGCCCGGCGGGTCCTGGTTCGCCGGTGGGATGCCCGGCGGCGTCGAACCAGCGGCTGGCCAGCGGCGGAACCGGGCCCTCGGTCCGGGCGACGATCTCGTAGAGCACCCCGACCAGCTCGTCGGCGAGCTCCGTGATGGTCGCGAAGCGCCGGCGGGAGTCGATCGCGGTCGCGCGGCGCAGCAGACGGTCCAGCGACTCGAACTCCCGCAGTGGCACGTGCGCACGCCGCGGCGGCAGCACGTGCCGGTAGGCGTCGACGAAGCCGGGGAAGCGGCCGAGGACGAGGCGTGCGAGGGTGCGGGCGACGGCGAAGACGTCGGTCGCGATCGACGGCGCGGCCCGCTCGATGCCGCCCGGGCGCTCGCCGTCGTCGTCGATCTCGGGCGCCCGGTAGCCGGGTGTCGACAGGTAGCCCGAGACGCGGTCGTCCAGGCGGCGGGCCCCGCCGAGATCGATGAGCTTGACCCCGGACGCGGTGATCATCACGTTGTCCGGCTTGAAGTCGCAGTAGACCAGGCCCATCCGGTGCAGGTGGCTCAGGGCGGGCAGCACCCGGAGCAGGTAGCGCAGCATGTCCGCGGCGGCCGGCGGCTCGGGGCGCCCGTCCGGCCCGGGCGGACCCGCGTCGGCCAGCGCCGACAGGGACACACCGGGCACGTACTCCATCACGATGTAGTCCTCGCCGTCGTGGGCCACGTAGTCGAGGATCTTGACGATCGACGGGTGGGACACCGTCGTGAGGATCCGTCGCTCGCCTTCGGCGATCCGGCGGGCCTCGGGGTTCGCGGCGTCGAGCAGGCCCTTGAGGACGACCCACGCCTGGACGTCGTCGCCGCCCAGGTTGTCGTCGGTGGCGGCGTACACCCATCCCAGGCCCCCGTGGGCGATCACGCCGTGGACGGTGTACCGGCCGACGCGCTCGCCGGGCCGCAGCTTCACGGTGAACGAGTAGCGGTGCCCGCAGCCGTCGCAGGTGCCCTCGAGCGCGACCGTGCCCGACTGGCCCGGGCGCGCCACCGGCGCACCGCATCCGGCGCATTCACGCAGGCCCACGGGGACGCTCGGCGCTTCCAGCAGTGGCGGCGTGGCGCCCGGGGGCGGGCCGATCCGGCGGGGCAGGCGCAGCGGGTCGCGCGGCGCCCCCCTGGGGGTGCTGACGGACCGGGGAGGGGGGACGGCGCCGGCGGTGACGGGGCGGAGGTCGCTGTCGCCGTCGCCGGGCCGCGGCGACCCGGTGAACATGCCCCGGGTCGGCTCCGTCGGCTCGAACCACCGCTGAACGTCGCCGGGCACGGGGTCAGGTCCGGGAGCCCCCGGCGGGGTCGGGGTCACGGGGGGCGAGGGAACGGTGGCGCCCCCGCCGCCTGCCCGGCAGGCCTCGTCGTCCTGGCTGCTCGAGCTGTCCTGGCCGTCGTGCTCCGCCATGGCCTCCGTCCATCCCTCGGGTCGGCCCGCATCCGCGGCCACCGGGGCCGTACGTCATGGTGCGACTACTGAAGGTGGCGATGTGTGCGCGGTGACAGCGTGACACGGCCGGCGCCGGACGTCGCGTCCAAGGGGCGGCGCCCTCGTGACGCCCACACGGTCACCCGAAGTAGACGAGGGGGCCGGAAAGGAGGGTCAGCGGTGGACGGGCCGGGAGGCGCGAGGCGCGCGGGCCGACCAGCGGCCGTCGTCCTGGCGCACCTCGATCGGATGGTCGAAGCAGGCGCTGACCAGCGCGGAGGTGAGCACGCCGGCGACCGGTCCGGCGGCCAGCGCCTGCCCGTCCCGCAGCAGCAGGGCGTGGCCGGTGCTGACGGGGAGATCCTCGAGGTGATGGGTGACGATCACGCTGGCAAGTGCGGGGAACTGCGCGGCGAGCGTCTCGACGCTGGTCAGCAGCCGTTCCCGGGCGGCCACGTCGAGACCTGTCGCCGGCTCGTCCAGCAGCAGGAGCCGCGGCTCGGGCATCAGGGCCCGCGCGATGAGCGCCCGTCCGCGCTCGCCCTGGGAGAGCACCGGCCAGCGGGAGTCGCGGATCCCGGCGATACCGAGCAGGCCGAGCAGATCTGTCAGCCGCGCGCGCTGGTCGGCGGTGGGCGCCCAGCGGGGGACGAGCTCGATGGAGCCGGTCGCCCCGGTCAGCACGACCTCCTCGACGGTCAGCGGTGTGCGCAGCGGGTGGCGGGGGTCGACATGACCGATCCAGCCGCGCAGCTGCCGCACGTCGATCCGGCCGAGGCGGTGGCCCAGGATCTCCACGCTGCCGCGGGTCGGATGCCGCATGGCGCCGCACAGGCTGAGCAGGGTGCTCTTGCCCGCGCCGTTCGGGCCGAGCAGGGCCCAGTGCTCGCCGGAGCGGATGGTCAGGTCGACGTCGGCGAGCAGCTCGCGCCCGCCGCGGACCAGGGACACCGCCGTGGCGCGCAGCACGGCGGTCGGTGCCTGGGTGGTGGACGGTGCCTGGGTGGGGAACAGAGGCATGGGGCGGTCAGTCCGGGCAGAGCGGGCCGGTGGCGTCCCACGGTCGGGCATGGTCGTCATCGTCGTCCTGTCCGGTCGCGTCCGAGGGAGGGCCGATGACAGCGAGTGTGCCGGTCCGGCGGCCGGTGGCCCGCCGCTTCCTCATGTGCCGGCCGACCTACTTCGCCGTCGACTACGCCATCAACTGGTGGATGGACCCGGGTGTCCCGGCGGACGTGGCGCGTGCCTGCGCGCAGTGGGAGTCGCTGTGTGCGCTCTACCGCGACCTCGGGCATGTCGTCGAGCTGATCGAGCCGCGCCCCGGGCTTCCGGACATGGTGTTCGCGGCCAACGGCGGCCTGGCGATCGACGGGCTGGCCGTCGGCGCGCGCTTCCGCCATCCGCAGCGGCGCGCGGAGGAGGAGCTCTACCTGCGTCGGCTCGCCGCCCTGGCGCCCCGCGGGGCGCACCGCCCCGCGTTCGTCAACGAGGGGGAGGGAGATCTGCTGCTGACCGGCGCCGGGATCCTCGCCGGCACCGGGTTTCGGACCGCGCGGGCCGCTCACGCCGAGACGGCCGAGGTCGTCGGGCGCCCCGTGCACTCGATGCGCCTCGTCGACCCCCGCTTCTACCACCTCGACACGGCACTGTGCGTGCTGGATGACGACACGGTCGCCTGGCTGCCGGCGGCCTTCGACGCCCCGAGCAGGGCACTCGTGACCCGGCTGTTCCCGGACGCGATCACGGTCGCCGAGGACGAGGCGCTGTTGCTGACGCTCAACGCGGTCAGCGACGGCTACCACGTCGTGCTGCCACCGGGCGCCCGGCGGTTCGCGGCGGACCTGCGTGCACGGGGGTTCGCCCCGGTCGAGGCCGATGTTGACGAGCTGCGCCGTGCCGGTGGCGGGATCAAGTGCGCCACCCTGGAGCTGCGCGTGACGGTGCCCGCGGAGCAGGCTCATCGCGACGCGGGGACCGCGTCGAAGGCGCGGGCGAGGCGGGCGAGTCCCTCGGCGATGCGCGCGGGAGGATGCGTGGTGAACGACAGCCGCAGCGTCGAGACGTCAGGCTGACCGGCGAAGAACGGCTCACCGGGCACATAGGCCGCACCCTGGTCGAGAGCCGCGGGCAGCAGCGCGCCGGCGTCGTACCCCGCGGGGAGGCGGGCCCAGACGAACATGCCGCCGCGCGGCGTCGTCCACCGGCTGCCCGGGGGCAGCGTGCTCGGCAGCGCGGCGAGCATCGCGTCGCGTCGCTCGCGGTAGGCGGCGCGCATCCCCGCCAGATGGCGCGTCGGCGCGTCGGCGAGGTACAGGGCGGCGGCGGCCTGGTCGATCGTCGAGGTGTGCAGGTCGGTGGCCTGCTTGGCGATCACGCAGGCCCGCCGCAGCGGGTCGGCCGCGCGCAGCCAGCCCAGGCGCATTCCGGGCGCCATCGTCTTGGACAGGCTGCCCAGCAGCACGGTGCGGTCGGCGGCGGCCGGCTCGGCGGCGATCCACGGCTCGGGCGCGCCGTCGTAGCGCAGCTCGCCATACGGATCGTCCTCGACGATCCACAGCCCATGGTGGGCCGCGATCTCGGCGACGGTGCGCCGCCGGTGCGCCGGCATGGTGCGACCGGTGGGGTTCTGAAAGGTCGGCACGAGGTAGAGCAGCCGCGGCCGGTGCCGGGCGATGACGACGTCGAGATCGTCAGGCCGGACGCCGTCGTCGTCGGTGGGCACGGCGACCACCCGCGCGCCGGCGAGCCCGAAGCACTGCAGCGCGGCCAGATAGGTCGGATCCTCCACGGCCACCACGTCGCCGGGATCCAGCAGGGCCATGGTGAGCAGCGTGAGCGCCTGCTGCGAGCCGGTGGTCACCAGCAGGTCGTCCAGGTCGGTCGGCAGGCCGTGCCGTCCCAGCCGGGCGGCGAGCGCCCCGCGCAGGTCCGGATCGCCCTCGGTGGCCGAGTACTGCAGGGACTGTGCTGGCGGCCCGGCCAGCACCTCGTCGTAGGCGCGCCGGATCCCCGCCGCGTCGAGGAGCTCGGGGGCGGGCAGGCCGCCGGCGAACGAGATCACCTCGGACCGGGCGGTCAGCGCGAGCAGGTCGCGCACAGGCGAGGCCCGCAGGGCTCCGGCCCGGCGGGCGAGCGCGGGGGTGGCGGTGCGTGGTCGGCTGGCGGGACGAGTCACGGCGGCAGGGCTCCTTCCCAGGACGAGTGGGCCGCGGTGGGCTGACCCGATGTCGCGGGCGATACCGGGGGCGCAAGGGAACGGGCGGCGGCTGGCAGGCGGCGGGAGGTACGGGGGAGGGTGCCGATACGCCGGGAGCCTGCCGGATCGCGGCGGCACCCGGCGCGTCGGCTCCCGGCGCCGCACCGCGCGTCGCGGCTCGTCGCGGGGGCCGGGCGTGGAGCTCCGACGGAGCCCACCCGGCGCGTCCCACCATCTGGTCTGTGTCTCCCAGATGCTGGACGCCGCCATGCTACCCCCTTCCGGCGGTGACGGGCGTCTCCTCCCGGTCCGCGGGGGCCGGGTGAGACGCTGGGATGCCGGTGGGATGCCGGTGGCCGACGCCATGGTGGCCGCGTCCGTGCCGGCCGTGATCGATCCCGCCGGCCGCGACGGATACGGTGGGGTGCGTCGACGATCTCGCGGCGCCGGTGCCGCGGTGACCAGCCGACGCCGCGGTGAGGAGAGGTGATCGCGTGGTCGTCACGGCCCAGGCCGGCGGTCGTCGCTCCGGTCGCCGGCCCGCCACCAGCGCCGCCGAGCTCGAGCACCTCGCGCTGCGGCTGTTCACGGAGCGGGGTTTCGAGGAGACGACGGTCGACGACATCGCCCACGAGGCGGACATCGGCCGGCGCACCGTCTTCCGGTACTTCGCGTCCAAGAACGATCTGGCCTGGGGCAGTTTCGACGCGCATCTGGAGGTCATGCGCGCGGCGCTGGCCGCCGCCGCGCCGGACGAACCGATGCTGGCCGTCCTGCGCCGGGCGATTCTCGACTTCAACACCTATCCGGCCGCCGAGGGTGCCTGGCTGCGCCGCCGGATGACGTTGATCCTGCGCACCCCCGCCCTGCAGGCGCACTCGACGCTGCGCTTCGCGAGCTGGCGCGCCGTCGTCGCCGAGTTCGTCGCGCACTGGACGGGTCAGCGTGCCGACGCGCTTCTGCCGCAGGCGGTTGCGGCCGCCCACCTCGGCGTCGCGGTCAGCGCCTACGAGCAGTGGCTGGCGCGGGACGATGCCGACCTCGTCGCGATCCTGGACGAGGCACTCGGTCTGCTTGCGACCGGTTTCGCCGCCGAGGTCCCACCCCGGCCGTCGCCGACCCCCGCCGGCTGAGCTCGCGGGGCGCCATGGCGGCCGCGGTAGCGCGGCGGCTCCGCAGATGCCAGGCTGTGCACCCATCGAAGCGAACTGGTGGCTCCTGGTGTTCACCGGCTGGCTGGTGGGAGGAATAGCTCCATGGCAAGCACGAGCTCGAGGAACGGCGCGGGGCCGAACGGGATCGGCCTGCACGGGACTGTCAGCGGCTCTCCGGGCAGCCCCACCTTCGTGTCGCCCGCGCCGCCATCGCCTCCCGCGGGTGCCTCGCCGGGACAGCCACCCCTGGCCCGCGCCGCGGACGAGGGGGGCCTGGCGCCCGACGCCGCGCTGGGCGGGACCGGGACCGCGGTGAACGGCACGGCCGCCGCCTCCGCCGGACCCACCGCGCCGGCGCTTGACGGCGCCGTGGGACAGAGCGCCGCCACGAAGGACGTCCCGACGACCAGGGCCGCCTCGGCCGCGAACGGGACGTCCCGAGCGCCGCGCGCGGCGGCCGCGGGAACAGGGACGAGGACGGCCCGGTCGGGTTCGTCGAGGGCAGCGACGACGTCGACCGGCACACGCTCGACGACCGCGGCGCGCAGGGCCTCGACGGCGACGCCGGAGCGGGCGCCCGGCTCGGCGACGCCCTCCGGTGCCGGGGCGAAGCAGCCCGCGACCTCCCGGGCCTCCACCGCTGGGGCCTCCACCTCCCGGGCCTCCACAGCCGGAGCGGAGAGCTCCCGCACCGCCTCCGGCGGGTCCTCGCCGTCGGGGCCGACCGCCACGAGGTCGACAACGGCGCGATCCACGACAGGACGATCCACGACAGCGAGATCGACGACGGCGAGATCGACGACGGCGAGGTCCACGGCGTCGCGGTCGGCCGCCGGCCGCCCGGGAGCCGCGTCCAGATCGGCCTCCTCGACCGGGACCTCCCGCGCGACGACGCGACCGGCCACCGGACGCTCGACCTCGCGCGGCGCCGGCACCCGGACGGCCGCCCCGAGTCGCCCCGCGGCCGCCCGGAGCACGTCGACCCGGTCCACCGCCACGGCGACCGCCTCCGCGCCGCCGGCGGGCGGCGTCCCCGCCGCCGCGAGGTCGGCGGGGTCGCGGGACGTGCGGGCCGCGACCCTGCACCTCCCGTTCGTGACGGCTCGCTTCGAGGTCGCCCCGCCGCCGACGCCCGCCGCGCTGCGGATCGGGCCCGTCGCCCTGCCCACTCCGCGCCGCACGGCGTACTACCTGGGGCTGGGCACCCTCGCCGCGGTCGAGCTGATCGAGTGGCCGGTCGCGCTGGCTGTGGCCGCCGGTTCCTACGTCGCCGACCAGGCCGTCGCCGGGCGCCGCGACCGTGGCCGTCGTCCCACCGGTCGGGCGTCGAGCCGTCCGGGCCGCCGGCCCGCCACCCGTTCCGGTGCGCGCGAGGCCGCTGGGGCGACCGGCACGCGGGTACCGGCGCAGACCGGCCCGCGCGGCCTGTGGCGCCGCATCCTGCAGGTCGACCCGGGGAGCGGCCCGAGCCGGGGAGCATCCCGCAACCGGGCCGGAACCACCACCAGACGCGCCACTGCCGCTGGCCACGCCGGATCGGCCGCTGGCCGCGCCGGATCCGCCGGCAGCGTGCGGGCGGCAGCGGGAGGGTCCCGGTAGGTCTGCGCCGCGCGCCCCCGGAAGACGTGACCGGCCCGGGGTCCGACCAGCTCGGGCCACCTTCGGCACCGCCGGCTTCACCCGCCGCCGAGGTGGGATACCTGCTCCGCTAGCGTGAAGCGGGTGTCGGGGCGTGCGGGCGACGGGTGTGCGGCGCGATGAACTACCTCAGGGGCGCCGTCCTGGGGCTGGTACAGGGGCTTACCGAATTCCTGCCGGTGTCCTCGAGCGCCCATCTGCGGGTCACGGCGGCGCTCGCCGGCTGGGAGGACCCGGGCGCGGCGTTCACCGCCGTCACCCAGATCGGCACCGAGGCCGCCGTCCTGATCTACTTCCGCCGGGACATCGCCCGCATCCTGCGTGCCTGGGCGGCCTCGGTCGTTCGCCGCGACGCGCGCGCGGACCCGGACGCGCGGACCGGTTGGCTGGTCCTGCTCGGCACGATCCCCATCGGAGTCCTCGGTCTGACCCTCCAGGACGCCGTCGAGGGGCCGTTCCGTGACCTGCGGCTGATCGCGGCGACGCTGATCACGCTCGGGCTGATCCTCGGCGGCGCCGACTGGTACGCGACGCGGGGCCGTCCCGTCGGCCGGCATGCCGTCCCGCGGCCGCGCAAGAACCTCACCGACCTGTCCGTGCGCGACGGGCTGATCTACGGCCTGGCGCAGTCGGCGGCGCTGATCCCGGGAGTGTCCCGGTCCGGGGCGACGATCAGCGGCGGCCTGCTGCTCGGCTACACCCGCCAGGCGGCGGCGCGCTACTCGTTCCTGCTCGCGATGCCTGCGGTGCTGGCCTCCGGCCTGTTCGAGCTGCGCTCCATCGGTGGCTCGGGGTCGGCGGAGACGGAGTCGGGCACGACCGCGGACCCGGCGGTGGTGCCCGGGCAGGCCGGCGAGGCGATGGCGGCCGGCGGGGGCGGGGGCGGGGCCGAGGTGGCGTGGGGACCGACGCTGCTGGCCACGGCCGTGGCGTTCGTCACCGGGTACGCGGCGATCGCCTGGTTCCTGCGCTACATCTCCACCCGCAGCTTCGCGCCGTTCGTCGTCTACCGGGTCGGCCTGGGACTGTTGCTGCTGGCCCTGCTCGCGGCGGGCGTGGTGGACGCGGACGCGGGCGCCGAGGGCGACTGACGGCCCGCGGGCGGACCGGAATCAGCGACGTCGACTACGGTGGGTTGGCACCGCCATGCGGCGTGCGGGGCGTGACGGGCGCGACGTGGACAACGTGGCGACCCGCGGGGGGCGTGGGGGCACGGAGAGGCACGCCGACGGCGCAGGAGCGGAGGACGCCATGGATCGGCCAGGGGTTGCGCAGGCGCGACCGTCCGCGCGGGCGGTCGCGCCGGATCCCGAGCCCGGGTCGGATCCCGAGCCCGGGTCGGATCCCGAGACCGCGCTGGATCCCGGGACGGTGCCGGAACCTGCGGCCGTGCCGGAGCCCGCGATCGGGTCGGATCCCGCGGGCGTGTCGGATCCCGCGGCCATGACCGAGGCCGTCTCCGAGGCCATGACCGAGGCCGCGGCCGCGGGGCTGACCGCCGCCGAGGTCGCCGAGCGGATCGCCGACGGTCGCGTCAACGACGTACCGGAGCGGACCAGCCGGTCGTTCGGTGAGATCGCCCGGGCGAACATCCTCACCCGCATCAACGCCATCATCGGCGTGCTGTTCGTCCTCGTGCTCACCGTCGGTCCGCTGCAGGATGCCCTGTTCGGTGGGGTGATCGTTGCGAACACGCTGGTCGGGATGCTGCAGGAGCTGCGCGCCAAGCGGACGCTGGACCGGCTTGCCGTCGTCGGCGAGAGCCGGCCGGTGGTCCGCCGGGACGGCGTCGCCGCGGAGATCCCGGCCGCCGAGATCGTCCTCGACGACGTGATCGAGCTCGGTCCCGGCGACCGGATCCCGGTGGACGGCGAGGTCGTGCGGGCCGAGCATCTGGAGGTCGACGAGTCGCTGCTGACCGGTGAGGCCGACCCGGTGCACAAACTGCCCGGCGACCCGATGATGTCCGGCAGCTTCGTCGTCGCCGGCACCGGCGCCTTCCGGGCCACGAAGGTCGGCGGGGCCGCCTACGCCGCGCAGCTCGCGGAGGAGGCCAGCCGGTTCACCCTGATCCGCTCGGAGCTTCGGGCCGGCATCAGCACGATCCTGCGGGTCGTCACCTGGATGATCATCCCGACCGGGATCGCCCTGATCATCAGCCAGATCGTCGTGAACGGCGACGACCTGCCCGAGGGCATCCGCCGGATGGTCGCGGGCCTCGTGCCGATGGTGCCCGAGGGGCTGGTGCTGCTCACCTCGGTCGCGTTCGCCGTCGGGGTGGTGCGCCTCGGGCGGCGCCAGTGCCTCGTCCAGGAGCTGCCGGCGATCGAGGGCCTCGCCCGAGTGGACGTCGTCTGCCTGGACAAGACCGGCACCCTCACCGAAGCCGCGATGGACGTCACCGAGCTGCGGGTCGTCGCGCCCGCCGAGGGTGGTGCGGACGGCACCACGCCCGGCATCGACCTCGACACCGTCCGGGCCGTGCTCGGTGCCCTGGGCGCCGCCGACGGCCGGCCGAACCCCAGCATGCAGGCGATCATCGAGCACTGCCCGGCGCCGGACGGCTGGACGGTGCGCGCCGACGCCCCGTTCTCCTCAGCCCGCAAGTGGAGCGGCGCGACCCTGGCCGACCCCGCCGACCCCGCCGACCCCGCCGACCCCGCCGGCACCGAGGCGACCTGGCTGCTCGGTGCGCCGGACGTGCTCCTGCCCGCCGACTCCCCGGTGCTCGCCGAGGCCGACTCCTTCGGCGAGCAGGGGCTGCGGGTCCTGTTGCTCGCCCGCACGCCGGCCTCCCTGGACGAGGCGAAGGCGGACCCGGCGGGGGTCGCCGCCACCGTCACGCCCATCGCCCTGGTGGTCCTCGCCCAGCGGCTGCGCGCGGACGCGGCCGCCACCCTGCGGTACTTCGCCGAGCAGAACGTGGCCGCCAAGGTGATCTCCGGAGACAACGCGCTGTCGGTGGGCGCCGTCGCCCGCAGCCTCGGCCTGCCCGGCGCCGAGAACCCCGTCGACGCCCGGACGCTGCCCACCGACCGCGCCGGCCTCGCCGACGTCCTCGAGACCCACTCCGTCTTCGGGCGCGTCACCCCGTCGCAGAAGCGGGACATGGTCGCCGCGCTGCAGTCCCGCGGGCACACCGTCGCGATGACCGGTGACGGCGTCAACGACGTGCTCGCCCTCAAGGACGCCGACATCGGTGTCGCGATGGGCGCGGGCAGCCAGGCCACCCGCGGCGTCGCCCAGATCGTCCTGCTCGACAACAGCTTCGCGACCCTGCCGTCGGTCGTCGCCGAGGGGCGGCGGGTGATCGGGAACATCGAGCGGGTCGCGAACCTGTTCCTCACCAAGACCGTCTACTCGGTGCTGCTCGCCGTCCTGGTCGTCATCACCCAGGTGCCCTACCCGTTCCTGCCCCGCCACCTGACCCTGCTCGGGTCGCTGACGATCGGCGTCCCGGCGTTCTTCCTCGCGCTCGCGCCGAACTCCGAGCGGGCCCGGCCGGACTTCGTCGGCCGGGTGCTGCGGTTCGCCCTGCCCGCCGGCATCCTCGCCGGCGCCGCGACGATGGTGTCCTACCTGGTCGCGCGCTCGATCTACGACGACCTCGACGCGGAGACGTCGATGGCGACCCTCACGCTGTTCCTCGCCGCGCTGTGGGCGCTGGCGATCGTCACCCGGCCCTACACCTGGTGGCGCATCGCGCTCGTGCTGACCATGGCCGGGGCGTTCGTGCTTGTCCTGGTCATCCCGTTCGGCCAGGACTTCTTCCAGCTCTCGCTGGTCGGGACCACCGGCCCGTGGACCGCGGTGGGGATCGCGGCCGGTGCCGCGGTACTGCTGGAGATCGCCTGGCTGATCACCCGGCGCGGCCTCGCGGACGGGGGCTCCGCCGGCGACCCCGCGGCCGCCCGCCTGCTGACCTCCCCCCGCAGCCACGTCCGGACCGTCCCCGCCGCCACCGCACCCCAGCGCCCCGCGGCCGGCGACCCGGAGACACGCTAGGGTCGCGGCCGCTGGCACGGTCACCGTCACGGTTGGTGCGGGGGATTTCATCGTCGCGGGTGGGGATCGGCGCAGGGTGGTCGCTTGCCCTGGACGAATCGGACACGAAACCGGGTAGAGGGACCACAATTGCCGTCCGCCCCGCCCAGCCACCCGCCATGGCCCTCGCGGAGAGTAGCCGACGGGCCTGGTTGCCGCTCCGGTGATCAGGCCGATGTGGGCGGGCTCCCGCTGTCCGGGGACTCGCGAGGACGGGGTGGCAATGTCGGCGTGCCCGTCGCCGCGGCGGACGAGCGAGTAGCGGTGACGCCGCCGGGCGTCGTGGTCCTGGCGCGGCGGGGACCGGCGGCCAGGCGGGCGAGGTAGGCGTTGTAGGCGTCGAGTTCGGCGTCGACGTCGCCCGCGGCGGCGATGCGGCGCTCCCGGACCCGGTTGCGGCGCTCGTCCGTGCGCGCCCACTGGGCGACGAGCACCAGCAGCACGGTGAACGTCGGCAGCTCCCCGAAGGACCAGGCGATGCCCCCGGCGGTGTGCTGGTCGCTGAGCGGGCTCACCCCCCACGGCCGCACCAGCCGGTCGTACCAGCCGGAGCCCATCACCGTCGACGTGCTCATGATCGTCAGGCCTAGGAAGGTGTGGAAGGGGACCGGGGCCAGCAGCAGCATGATCCGGCCCGGGTGCGACAGCCGCCGCGGCATCGGGTCGATCCCGATGATGAGCTCGAAGAACAGCATGCCGACGGCCAGGAAGTGCACGTTCATGTACAGATGGCCGAGGTGGTTGCTCATCAGCGTCGTCAGCAGCGACGTCAGGTACAGCACGTACAGGCCGCCGACGAAGTTGATCGTGACGACCAGCGGATGGGTCAGGAACCGCACCGGCCACGAGTGCAGCCCCGCGACCAGCCATTCCCGCGGACCGTTGCGGTGCGGTTCCCGGGCCGGCCGCAACGCGCGCAGCGCCAGCGTCACCGGCGCGCCGAGGACGAGGGGGATCGGCGCCAGCATGTTCAGCAGCATGTGCTGGGTCATGTGCACGCTGAGCAGCACGGGCCCGTAGCGGCCGAGGCCACTGCTGGTCGCCAGCGTCACGATCACCAGCCCGACCATGAACGCGGCGGTGCGCCCGGGCTGCCACCGGTCACCGCGACGGGCCAGGCGCAGCACGCCGGCCAGGTAGAAGCCGGCGGCGAGGACCGAGGCGGACAGGAACACCCAGTCGATATGCCAGTCGGTTGCCAGGCGCACCGCGGTCACGGCCGGTGGCATCGGGTAGCCCAGCAGCGCGCGGGTGGGATCGTTCGGCACGTACGCGTCGTTGACCGGCGGCGCCGTGCGGGACAGGCCGACGGCCAGCCCCAGCGTCGCCGTCAGGACCACGAGCTCGACGCCCGCCAGGCGGATGAAGCGCCCCAGCGCCCCGACGGCGCCAGCGGCAGCCTGTCCGGCCGCGCCACGGCCACCGCGGATCGCGGCGAAGTTTGATCCTGCCGCGGTCGAGGCGGTTGCGGCGACGGAGGTCGGCGTGGGGGAGAGGCGGTCGATGACGCGGCGGCGCAGCAGGCCACCGAGGGCGACGGCGGCGATCAGTCCGACGGCCTTGAGGACCACGAACAGGCCGTAGCGGGTGTGCCACAGCGGCGACACCCCGCCGAGGCGCAGCGCGGCGCTGCCGATCCCGGTGGCCGCGGTCAGGGCGGCGGCGCCGGCGGCGAAGCGGCTGTACCGACGCAGCGCCGCCCCGAACGAGCGCGCCGACAGCCGGGTGACCGTCAGCAGGCCGAGCAGGCCGCCGAGCCACCCCGTCGCGGCGAGGACATGCACCCCCAGCGCGACCACGGCGACCGCGTGGTCGCCCGAAGCTGACGCGTGCCCGGCGAGGATGGGCGGCACCAGTCCCGCGGCGGCGACGACGAGCAGCGCCCCGGCGGCCGTGGTGGTGGTGATGGTGCGACCCACGATCGCGACGACGGCCGCGAGCGCGGCGACCACGAGCAGCGCGCGGCCCTGGGACGTCGACGAGACGAACGAGCGCAGCGCATGGGTGTGCAGGACGTCGCCGGCCGGGCGCGCCGAGACCTCCGACAGGGTGAACACGAGCTCGGCGATCGTCGCGAGCAGCCACCCGAACGCGGCGCCGGCGGCGTATCGCCCGCACCGGCGCGCCGTCGCGGCCAGATCCCTGCCGCCAGGGACACTGCGGGCTGGCCCAGCGCCCTGGTCGACGTTCTGGCCCGTGGCCGCTGTCCCGGCCGCACCGTCACCGCCGTCCGCGGCACCGTCACCGCCGTCCGCAACACCGTCACCGCCGTCCGCGGCACCGCTGCCGCCGACTCCCGCCCCGCCGTCGGCGATGGCCGCAGTCGCGCCGGTCGCGGCGGGGCGAGCGGCGCGCCGGCCGGGGATCAGGACGGCCGCTGCCAGCAGCCAGCCGACCGTCGCCACCGCACAGATCCGCCCGGCCAACCGGGCCGACGGCAGCGCCCAGTAGGTGACGTCTCCCGACGACGGCAGTCCGGGAAGCCGCAACGGCCCCGGACCGAACCCCACGACCAGGGCGAGCACCCCGAACCCACCGATCACCGCGACCAGCGCGGCGCGCGCCGCCACCCCCCGCCTGGCCCTGGGGCCGCTGCCACTGCCGCCCGTCTGCGGCACCTCTCCTTCCGCGGCCAGCGCGGCGGAGTCGACAGGAGCCGTGGCGCCCGACGCCGTGACGGCGTGAGAAACTGTGCGGCCGCCAGAGGCGGTGGTGTCGGCGCCGTGCGTGGTGCCGGTGGGACGCGCGGTGTCGGCAGGTCCTGTGGTGCCTGGTGACTGCGTGGTGGGAGTGTCGTCCATCGTTCAGTGTGCTCCAGAGTGACGTCGCCGCACGACGACGAGGACCGCGCCACCCGCCACTACGACGAGGACGACGAGGACGGTCACCAGGATCCATCCACCGCCGCCATCCCCGCCATCATCGTCCGCGCTGGTCGCGGCGTTCGCGGGGCTCGCGGTGGCCGAACCGTCGGTCGTGGCGGTGCTGGCCGGGGAGCTCGCGGTGCCGCCTGCGGCAGAGGGCTTGGCGGTGGTCGTGGTGGGGGAGGGCGCCGGGGCGGTCGTGGCGCCCGCGACGGTGAAGACGAAGGTGCCGCCGACCGGATGCCCGTCCGTCGACACCACCCGGTAGGCCACCGTGTACCGACCATTGCCGAGAGGGGCGAGGGGCTGGCGGACCGTGACGCCGTCGACGGTGGTGGCGCCGCTGGTCGCGCTGCTCCCGTCGGCACGGGTGACGGCGACGTGGCTGTACTGCGCGGACACCGACTCGTTGAAGGTGAGGACGACGTCGGCGGGGGCCGAGCTGAGGGTGGCGTCCGCCGCCGGCGACGTCACCTCAAGGCGGGAGTGGGCGGACGCGGGCGAGGCCAGGAGGAGCAGGAAGGCTGGCAGCACCGCGGCGAGCAGCCCGATCGCGGCGACGGGGGAGCCCCGCCGCCGGGGACGTGGACGCTCGGTCGGCGCCTGGACCTGTCGTGGCACCCGCAAAATTCTACGCGCCGTAGAAAGAGCACCGAGGCGGTTGGCCCGGGCCTGCCGGACCGGCGGCTGGTCGCCGCCACGGCCAGGCCCGGCAGCAAGATAATCAACAATGTTGACGATTCCCCGCGGCGATGATCACGCACCGACGACCGCCGACACCGTGTCAAGGGACGAAAGGGCGTCCCAGCCATCCCGCTGGCTACGAAACGGCGCGGCTCGCCATTCACTAGTGGTTGCCTGTGCGGATCTCCGGGCAGGCAGGGGAGGCAAGCGCGTCGTCGTGCGGCTCACCGGAGGTACATCGTGCCCATGTCACCGACGCCGGAGTCCGTGCTCCGCCTCGTCCGGTCGTCGCTCGGCCGGGAGGCCGCCCGCCCGGCAGCGTCACTCGGCGACTCGGCAGCGTCGTCTGGCCATCCGGCAGCATCACCTGGCCACCCGGCAGGGTTCACCGGCGGCGTGACTTCGTCACCCGGGCCTGCGGCAGCGCCGTCCGTCCGGGGGGATGGTGGCCGCGAGACACCGGGCGGTGGCGGTGGCGGTGGGGTGCCGAAGGTGGTGGTGGTCGGCAGCGGCTTCGCGGGGTTGCGGCTGCTGCGGCGTCTGGAGCGGCTGCTCCCGGCGGACGCCGCGGATCTCACCGTCGTCTCGCCGGTGGATCATCTGCCCTATACGTCGCTGATGCCGCAGGTCTGCGCGAGTTCGGTGGAGCCGCGGCATCTGGCGGTGGCGACCAGGGGCGCGCTGCGCCGCACGGTGCTGCGGCTGGGGCACGCCGTCTCGGTCGACACCGGGCAGCGCACGGTGACGGTGCGCGGCAACGACGGCACCCTCGCCGCCCTGGAGTGGGACCGCCTCGTCCTGGCGCCCGGCTCGGTGACCCGCACGTTCGGCATTCCCGGGGTGCGCGACCATGCGATCGGTCTGAAGAGCCTCGCCCAGGCGGTCTACCTGCGCGATCACGTACTGCGGCAGCTGGAGGCGGCGGACGCCGAACGGGACGACGCCGAACGGCGGGCGCGTTGCACGTTCGTGGTTGCCGGCGGCGGCTACACGGGGACCGAACTGGTGGCGCAGCTGACCCGGTTCACCCGGCGAGCCGCCGCGAACTACCCGCGCGTGCGGCCGGAGGAGATCCGCTGGATTCTCGTCGACCACGCCCCCGCTCTCCTCCACGGGCTCGCGCCGGCGCTGGGACGGCACGCCGCCCAGGTGCTCACGGCACGCGGCGTCGAGCTCCGGCTGCGGGCGGCGGTGACCGAGGTTGGCGAGCGCTCGGTCACCTACCGTGGCCCAGGCCGCGACGACCAGGCCGGCGGGGGCGCACCGGAGACGATCGAGACCCGCACGGTCGTGTGGTGCGCCGGGGTCGACCCCAGCCCGCTGATGACGACGCTCGGCCTGCCCACCGTGCACGGACGGCTTGTGGTGGACGAGTACTTCCGCGTCCCCGGCGTGGACGGGCTGTTCGCCCTCGGCGACGGCGCCGCGGTACCGGACGTGACCCACGGAGGTGCACCGGCCGGCCAGACGGCCCAGCACGCGGTGCGCCAGGCCGTCGCGGCCGCCCGCACCGTGGCCGCCTCCCTGGGCCATGGCCGTACGCGTCCCTACCGGCACCGCGACCTCGGCTTCGTGGTCGACCTCGGCGGGCGGGACGCGGTGGCCAACCCGTTGGGGCTGACCCTGCACGGCCTGCCCGCAGTGGCCGTCACCCGCGCCTACCACGCGTATGCGCTGAACAACAGGTCCAACCGGGCGAGGGTGCTCTCCGACTGGCTGCTCGACCTCGCCATGCCGCACCAGATCGTCCAGCTCGGCTTCGCCGATGGGCAGCGGCCGGCCCTCGGGTCCACCGAGGAGACCGGCATCCTCCAGCCCACGCCGCGAGAGGCTCAGGCGGTGCCGCCCCCGCCGGCCGCGACTCCCCCGACGGGCACCTGGTAGGGGGCGCGCTGCAGCCGGCCGCAGGCGGCGGTGTTGGAGGTCTCCTGGGGCAGGGTCGGCTTGGCGTCGCTGCGGGCGCCGCCGTCGTAACGGCCGTCGTGGTTGCGGTCGACGCCGTGCTGTTCGATGACCCCCCGCCCGGCGCGCAGGTCGGCGGCGACCTGAGGCGAGACGGTGATGGTGCGGTCGTAGCCGGCATCCCCGACGGGGAAGCGGTCGAGCGCGTAGTCGCTGTCCGGGCTCGTGTCGCCGGTCGTGGTCAGGGACACGGCGATGGGGCCGACGGTCTTCTTCGCGTCCTTCGAGCGGACCTGACCGCCGACCCCACCACCGGTCGCGCCCGGAGCAGGGCAGGTGTGGCTGGCCCCGATGTGGATGTGCTGGGCATGCGGCAGGCCGACCGCGAGGCCCGAGGTGTCGATCCGGATGCTCAGCGTGGTGCCGCGCAGGGTGGCGACCGCACTGCCGTGTGCCCCCGAGTGGTTGATCGGATTGAGCGTCGCCCGCAGCAGAACCGGGGTGCCCGCGTCTGCTTTCGTGTTCCCCGCGCTGGATGAAGCAGGGCCCGCCCCGGGAGCCAGCGGCGCCGACCTCACGACCGCGGAGGAGTCGGTGCTGGTGCCGCTGCTGCCGATGTGGGTGAGGACCGGCACGAGCACCAGGGGAAACACCACCCAGAGGGCGGTCGTGCGAGGACCGGGTCGCATCCGCGTTCTCCTGTTCGGTGTCGGGCGGCCGGCACTGTCCGGTAGCCGTCGTCGGCCCATGGAGACGGTCCGGGTCGGCCACTGTGGAGCGTGTGGCGTTCGATGCGGAGCGTGGCGCCATCAGCCAAGGCCACGGCGGTGCATCCGTCAAACGCGATGATGGGAAGACCAGCGGACGTGCGACTCCCGCCGCCGGCCGACAGCGGCCGAGCTGGTCCGCGGGTGTGAGACCTGCCCGAACGGGGGAGAGCCCGATGACGACCGACGGGTGGGGGAGGCGCGGCATGGCGCTTGGCGGCCGGATGGACCGGGCGCAGCGCCGTCACCGGGGCATCAGCTTCGTCATCGCCGTGATCTACAAGTTCGCGGACGACCAGGGCGGCTATCTCGCCGCGCTCATCACCTTCTACGCCTTCCTCTCCCTGTTCCCGTTGCTGCTCCTGCTCACGACGGGCCTCGGCTTCGTCCTGCACGGACACCATCACCTGCAGGATCAGGTCGTCAGCTCCGCGCTGTCCCAGTTCCCGATCATCGGTGACCAGCTACGGGACGACGTCCAGGCGCTCAGGGGCAGCGGCGTCGCCGTCGCCGTCGGCGTCCTCGGGGCGATCTACGGAAGCCTCGGGGTGGCCCGCGCGATCGGCAACGCGCTCGACACGGCCTGGGCAGTGCCCCGTCGCTCGCGGCCGAACCCGTTCTTCGCCCGGGTCCGCAGCCTGAGCCTCATCGGCCTGCTCGGGCTGGGCGTGGTGATGACCACGGTGCTGTCCACCGTCACCACCGGCGCGTCCGCCTTCGGCCGGCTCGCCGCCGGATTCCAGGTCCTCGCCGTCGCGATCTCCACCGCGGGCAACGTCGGGCTGATCCTGGTGGCGTTCACGGTGCTGACGGCGCGGTCCGGCCGGGTGCGCGAGAACCTGCCCGGTGCCGTGTTCGCCGCGATCGGGTGGCAGCTCGTGCAGACCCTCGGGAGCTACTACATCGCCCACCAGCTCAAGGGCTCGACCCAGGTCTACGGCCTGTTCGGACTGGTCCTCGGCCTGATGACCTGGCTGTACTTCCTCGCCGTCATCGTCGTCGTCGCCGCCGAGATCAACGCTGTCCGAGCCGGCCGCCTCTACCCGCGCGCACTGCTGACACCCTTCCGGGACGACGTCGACCTCACCGACTCCGACCGGCGGGCCTACACCTCGCGCGCCCAGGCCGAACAGTTCAAGAGCTTCCAACGTGTCGACGTCACCTTCACCCCCGCATCCGCTCCGACATCCACCCCGACAGGCGGCACTCCCGACGGCTGCGGTGACCTCCCGTCGGGGGATGTCGGGCGTGACCTCCCGCCGCAGGGCGTCGGGCGTGACCTCCCGCGGGGGGACGCCAGCCCTGATCGTCCTCTGAAGGGCCCGGAGGCGCTCCCCGAGGTGGCCTCCTCGGACGGGTGACACGGACGGGTGATCGCCGACGCCGTCACCACCGCCAGGGCCGTCGTCGATGGCATGGACCGTCATGCCGCGCCCCGACCTGAGCCTGCCGCCGCGCCAAGCCCGCCGCGATCGACTACCCTCGGCTACGGTCCACTCCGTACCGCACGGAATTCACGGTAGGTTGCCGAGGCCTCGCATCATGCCGAGGGTTAGACACGGCCCGGGCCAGGGTCTCGCCGGGCCGGCCTGCCGAAAGCGTGAATTTCCCTCGGCACGATTCACACCACCGGCGTGTCGCGCGGCGGTGGTGTTGGTGTCAGCGTGCGTCGGCGTCGGCGTCGGCGTCGGCGGTGGTGTCGGTGTCGGTGTCGGCGGTGGTGTCGGCGGCCTCGGTGGTATCGGTGGCCTTGGTGGTGGGGGCCACGGACGTCGGTCGCGGGACGGGGTTGTCGGGTAGGTGGATGGGGGAGATCAGGAGGAGGCGGCCGATGCCGTGCCCGCCGATCAGGGCTGGCCACAGGCCGTCGTTGACGCATCCTTGCGCGGCGGTCCTGGCCCGTTCGGGCGGTGCGGACAGGGAGAGGAAGACGCCGTCCCCCTCGTCGAGACCGAGGATGACATGCGCGCCGATGAGCGCGTGACGGAGGGCCCGGCGGCGACTGGAGGACGCGGACGAGGCCGCGGTCCACTCGATGGCGTCATCCATGCGCGGCTGCCAGCCCGAGGTGTTGACCAGTTCGGCGCGCAGGCGGACCAACCCCTCCCCACCGCGTTCGATGGCGGCCGAGAGCCGCAGTTCGCCGTGCGCCGACCAGGTGTCCCAGGCGATCCGGGCCCGCGTGTCGCCCGTGCCGGACTCCCGCACCCGCCGGCCGGGCGGTGCGCTGAGGCGCACGATGTGGGACGTCGCGCCGCCCGCGGGCCGACCGGGGACGAGGGAGGCGCCTGGTTCCCATGGGCTGGGCCGGGCGGCGCTCGGGTGTGGCAGCCATCCCCGGGACCATCCCCCACTGGGCGAAGGCGGCGGGTCGACACGCGCGGCCAGGAGGTCGGCGAGGGTGACGTCCTGGCCGACGTCACGTGGCAGGAACTCGGCGGCGTCCGCGGTGCGCGGATCGAGCGTGACCTCGGACCCGGCGCGGACCCGGCCGGACCCGGACGTAGGCCTGCGACCCGTACCGCCTGGCCCCACCGGGTGGGTCTGCCAGCCCGTCCGGGCGGTGAGCTGTAGCCAGCGTGCCCGGACGTGGATGACGGTGTCGACGGTCGCCTCCAGGAGGCACTCCGCGTGGGCATACGCCCGCTCCCAGGGATGCCGGGCGGCATACGCCGCCGGCATCAGCACCCCGGGACCCCGACCTGCGCCGGCCCGGACGGGACCGCCCGCGCCGACTGCGTGCGCCCGGTAGACGGCGGCGTCGGCGATCGTGACCGCCTGGTCGAGCGATGCACCCGTGGCCGTCATCGCAACTCCTCTCCGTCGGCCCCACGTCCCCTGGCCGGTCCAGCACGTCCGCCACGGCGGCACGTCGGGCGGTTCCGGCACCTCCGCCGGTCCGGCGTCAGAGCACCGCGACGGCATCCCCCGCATGGACCAACACCGTGTCTCCCGGCTGCGCCCCGACGTATGCGAGATGTATCTCCCTGGTGCCCGCGGCGGTGCGGACCAGCGCGAGCCCTGCCGGAAGGCAGCGCACGACCTCGGCTTCGAGGAGGCCCCGCGGATCCGTTGCCGGCGCCCGGGCCTCGCCCGCGGCGGCCCCGCACACCGGCGCCTCGGGACCGGCATGCGCCGCGGCGCTCGCGGCTTCCCAGGCACGCAGCCGGGCCGCGGCGGAACCACCGCGGCGCACCCGTGGCCGGCGCCGTGCGGGTGACGTTCCTCTACGACCAGCTTCGGTGTTCATCCGTTCCTCCCCCCGAGGCCGGACCTCTCGGGCAACCGTACGACCACCGGGGCGAGGCCACCACCGGAGGACGGACAGGTGCGCACGCTCCGTCACCGGCATCGACCGGCGTCGCGGGGCACCGCGGGTCGGGCACCATGAAGGTGTGAACGCCATGGGCCGGGTCGATGATCGCGAGGCAGCGGACGAGTCGGGTGCGGACGAGTCGGGTGTCGAGCGGCTCGGGGCTCTGGTCGCGTCCGGTGGCGTGGTGGTGGTGAGCGGGGCGGGTCTGTCCACGGACTCCGGCATTCCCGACTACCGGGGCCCGAACGGGTCACTGCGCCGGCACACCCCGATGAGCTATCAGGAGTTCACCGGCCAGCCCGGTGCCCGGCACCGCTACTGGGCGCGCAGTCATGCCGGCTGGCGCCAGGTCGCCCGCGCCGAGCCCAACGCGGGCCATGCGGCCGTGGCCCGGCTGGAGCATGCGGGACTCATCACCGGGGTGGTCACCCAGAACGTCGACGGCCTGCACCAGCGGGCCGGCTCCCGGCAGGTGGTCGACCTGCATGGCAGCCTCGCCCGGGTGGTCTGCCCGGACTGCGGGCAGGTGAGCTCGCGCGGCGAACTCGACGCGCGGCTGCGCATCGCCAATCCGGACTATGACGTCACCGGTGCCCCCGTGAACCCCGACGGTGACGTCAGCCTGTCGGACGAGGCGATCGCCCGGTTCGTCATGGTCGGCTGCGGCGGGTGCGGGGGCGACCGGCTGGAACCCGACGTGGTGTTCTTCGGCGCGTTGGTGCCGCGGGCCCGGGCCGAGCGGGCGATGGGCATGGTCGAGGGGGCCCGGATGCTGCTGATCCTGGGTTCGTCGCTGATGGTGATGTCGGGCTACCGGTTCGTGCTGCGTGCCGCCGAGCTCGGCATTCCGGTCGCGATCGTGAACGAGGGCCCCACCCGCGGCGACGCGAAGGCCCAGCTTCGCGTGGACGCTCCCCTGGGCACGACCCTTCCGCGGCTCGCCGCCGCCCTCACCGGCACCGCCACCCTGTGAGGATGGGAGGCATGCGACCGGTATCCCCGCCTCTCCCCGACGACCTCACCTGCCGCGTCGTCACCGGCACGACGGCCGACGTCACCGCGATCGTCTCGCTCGTCGAGTCGGCCTACCGGGGGGAGTCCAGCCGGGCGGGGTGGACCACCGAGGCGGACCTGGTCGGCGGGCGGCGCACCGACGCCGACGAGGTGAACGCCGCCCTGGCCCATCCGGAGGGCGCGGTGCTGCTGGCCGAGGATCGCACCGGCGTCCTGGTCGGCTGCTGTCACGTGCAGCGTCGCGTCGATCCCCCGCTCCAGGCCGAGCCGGGCGCGATGCCGACCTCAGCCGGGGCCTACTTCGGCATGTTCGCGGTGCGGCCCGAGCGGCAGGGGGCGGGTGTCGGCGCCGCGCTGCTGGGTGCCGCCGAACGCCACGCGGTCGACGCCTGGGGCGCGGCGTGGATGGAGCTGATGGTCATCGCTCAGCGTGACGAGCTGATCGAGTGGTATCGGCGCCGCGGCTACCACCCGACGTCACGGACCCGGCCGTTCCCCTATGACGACCGTCGTTTCGGTGAGCCGCTGCGACCCGATCTGTATTTCGTCGTCCTGCGACGGGCGCTCGTCTGACGCCGCTCGTCGGACCTCGCTCGTCGGACCTCGCTCGTCGCTCGTCGGAAGTTCGCGGGTGGACGGCCGGGCGCCCGGGATCGATGTCCGATTCCCGCCGGCATCATGCCTGGCCATCGTCGATGGTGGGGTCATGACGACGCGGCAGGGCCAGTACGACGCGGTGGCCAGCAGGGACGCCCGGTTCGACGGGGCGTTCTTCTTCGCGGTGACCACCACCGGCATCTACTGCCGGCCGAGCTGCCCGGCCGTGCGCCCGAAGCGGGAGAACATCCGCTTCTTCCCGACTGCCGCGGCCGCGCACGGTGCCGGCTTCCGGGCCTGCCGGCGCTGCCGACCCGAGACGACTCCGGGCTGCGCGCTGTGGAACGTGCGGGCCGACGTCGTCGGTAGGGCGATGCGGCTGATCGGCGACGGCGTCGTCGACCGGGAAGGGGTGAGCGGCCTGGCCCCCCGCCTCGGTTACAGCCCCCGCCCGCTGCACCGCCATCTCACCGCCGAGGTCGGGGCGGGCCCGCTGGCCCTGGCCCGGGCACAGCGTGCGCACGCCGCGCGCCTGCTGCTGCAGACCTGCGACCTGCCCGCCACCGAGGTCGCCTTCGCCGCCGGGTTCGCCAGCGTCCGCCAGTTCAACGACACCATCCGCACGATCTACGCGGCCACCCCCAGCGAGCTGCGCGGGCCACGGCGGACCGCACCGCCGCAGCGGCGCGCGGACGAGCCCGAACGGGCGATGCTCACCGTCAGTCCGAGCTCGGCATGCCGGCGGCGCGGCGCGCGACGCTCCGGGAGCTCGCGGGTGCGCTCGCGGACGGGCAGGTCACCCTCGACGTCGGGGTCGACCGGGACGTGGCCGAGCGGGCACTGCTGGCCGTGCGTGGCATCGGCCCGTGGACCGCCTCCTACGTCCGGATGCGGGCGCTCGCGGACCCCGACGTCCTGCCCGCCGGCGATGCGGCCCTGCGCGCGGCTTCCCGCCGGCACGGCGTCGACCTGCGCGGCGCCGCCGAATGGTCGCCATGGCGCAGCTACGGCGCCCAGCACCTGTGGACCGACACCACCCCCGTGACATCCGCCAGTGCACTCGTCATGAACGACACCGAGGAGGGGCGATGACGCCGAACCCACCGACGCCGACCGCCATGACCCCGACCGCCATGATGCCGTCGCCGCTGGACCGGACGGCGGTCCTCTACGCGACGATGCCCAGCCCGGTGGGGGAGCTGCTGGTGGTGGGCGTCGAGGCGGACGATGCTCCGGGAGGAGTCGCGCTGACCGCCCTCAGCATGACCCGGCAGCGCAGTGCGGTGGCGCCGGCCGCACACTGGCGGCGCGCGCCCGAGCGGTTCGTCGACGTCGTTCGTCAGATCGAAGCGTACTTCGCCGGTGAAGCCCGCATGTTCGACCTGACGCTGCACGACCAGGGGTCCACCTTCCGGCAGCGGGTCTGGCGGGCGCTCGAGGCGATCCCCTACGGCGAGACGATCAGCTATCGCGAGCTCGCCGGCCGGGTCGGTGCCGGGCCGCGCGACGCCCGGGCGATCGGCTCCGCCGTCGGCGCGAATCCGTTGCTGCTGGTCAGGCCCTGCCACCGGGTCATCGGCGCCGACGGTTCGCTGCGCGGGTTCGCCGCCGGGCTCGACCGTAAGGAGTTCCTCCTGCGCCACGAGGGCGCCCTCGCGCCAACCCTGGACCTCACGCCGAAGCCGCGGACGCCGGCGTCGGATCCGGTTCGCCTCGACGCCGGCGGGCGAGGATGACGGCGCCGACGGCGGGGGCGGACCACCTGGACGGCCCGGCGATCCGGGCCCGGATCGACGCCGACGGCCATGCCCTGATCGGGCAGGTCCTCACCACCGCCCAGTGCGATGAGCTGGTACGCCTGCTGGACCAGCCGGATCGCTTCCGTGCCACGGTCGACATGGCTCGCCACCGGCTCGGGTCGGGGGAGTACCGCTACTTCGCCCATCCGCTGCCCGAGCCCGTCCGGGCCCTGCGGGCGTCGCTCTACCGGCTGCTGCGACCGGTGGCGGTGGACTGGGCCCGCCGGCTTGGCCGCCCGGCGCCCTGGCCTGGACACCCCCGGAACGGACTACACCGGCGGCGAGTTCCTGCTCGTCGAACAGCGGCCGCGCGCCCAGTCCCGCGGGACCGCCCGTACCCTGGCGCGCGGGCACGCCCTGGCCTTCACCACCCGTGACCGGCCCGTGGCCTCGGCGCGCGGATGGTCCCGGGTGGCGGTGCGGCACGGCGTCAGCACCATCACATCGGGCCACCGTCGCACCCTTGGGCTGATCTTCCACGACGCCCGCCAGGGCCATGGCTAGGCGAAGGCGAGGGGCCGGGGCTGGGGCTGGGGCTTCGCGTCGTGCCGAGGGATAAGCACCATCCGGAGCCTGAACGCGTGACTATCCCTCGGCGCGATGTCGCGGGCTGGCCTGGGCCTGGTCGGCGCTAGCCCTTCACGCACAGCACCGCGCGCAGTTCCGCGACGACCTCGACCAGGTCGTCCTGGGCGGCGATCACCGCGTCGATGTCCTTGTAGGCGGCAGGTATCTCGTCGAGCACCCCGCGGTCCTTGCGGCATTCGACGCCGCGGGTCTGGTCGGCGAGGTCCTCCACGGTGAAGGTGCGCCGTGCCCGGTTTCGGCTCATCGTGCGGCCCGCGCCGTGGCTGGCGGAATGGAACGAATCGGGATTTCCCCGGCCCCGCACCAGGTAGGAACGGGTGCCCATCGAACCGGGGATGATGCCGTATTCCCCGGACCGGGCGGAGATCGCGCCCTTGCGGGTCACCAGCACATCCGCCCCGAAGTGGTGTTCCTCGGCGACGTAGTTGTGGTGGCAGTTGACGAGCGCGAAGGCACGGTCGCCCGCGTGCGGGCCGTCACGCGGCGGCGTCGGCACCCGCAGCCCGGGCAGCAGGCCGCGCATCGCGTCCACGGCGGCGGCGAGCATCGCGTCACGGTTGCGCTGCGCGTAGGACTGGGCCCAGTCCAGGTCATGCCGGTAGGCCCGCATCTGTGGTGTTCCGGACAGGAAGACGGCCAGGTCACGGTCGGGCAGGCCCGCGTTGTGCTCCAGCGTGCGGGCGACGGCGATGTGGGCCTCGGCGATCTCCTTGCCGATGTTGCGCGAGCCGGAGTGCAGCATGATCCAGACCGTGTCGTCGGTGTCCAGGCAGACCTCGACGAAGTGGTTTCCCGAGCCAAGTGTGCCCAGCTGCGCCATCGCCCGCTCGAGCCGTCCGGAGACCCGCGGATGCAGCTGGTCGAAGACGCTCCACAGGTCGTTCTGACGGCGGGCCCGCGTCGTCGGCTGGGGGTGGCGCGCCATCCCGACCGGGATCGCCGCCTCCAGCGCGGCCCGCAGCGCCCCCAGGTCGTCGGGCAGGTCACCGGCGTCGAGGTTGGTGCGCGCCGCCGCCATCCCGCAGCCGATGTCGACGCCGACCGCCGCTGGCGAGACCGCGTCCCGCAGCGCGATGACGGAGCCGACCGTGGCGCCGTAGCCGAGGTGTACGTCCGGCATCACCGCGACGTGGTGGTGCACGTAGGGCAGGGATGCGACGTTACGCAGCTGGTCCAGCGCGGCGCTTTCGACATCCTCAGGGCGGGCCCACAGCCAGATGGGACGCGGGGCCGCGCCGAGCGTCGCGACGGGGCACATCGTTTTCCTCCTCCGATGGGGTGTATTCCAGGACTCCGGCAAGCGTTTCCGCCGCTGCATTCCGGCATGCCGCGGCATCATCCCCGCCGCATTTCCCGCCCGGCTCGTGCCATACTTTTCGGATCCTGCTCGGCCGGCTGCCATCGGACCAGATTGGCGAGGAATCCGCGCTGTCTGCGGCTCGATCAGGATGCCCGATCCGCCCTCGCCGCGCGAATGAATTAATCGCGTGCCCGGCCGGCGCCGAGCGTTGCTGGTGGTGCGGTGAGCGTGGCTGGTGCCGTCGTCGGTGCGGGCACCGGGCCGGGCCAACCCGCAGCCGGACCAGCCCGCGGCCAGGGCTCCCGCGGCCAGGACGTCTGCGGCGAGGAACTCCGGCGGTCGGTGACGCGGCGGCGCGTACTACCAGGGCGGGAGGGCACTCAGGCCGGTCGCGGACCGGGTGGGGGCAGGCGGGGGGCGTCGCGCAGCAGGTCGAGGAGCGGGCGCAGTGCCGGTGGCACGGGTTCGGCGATGGTGCGCACGGTGCGCGTGCCCGCCGCGTCGACGTCGAGGTGGTAGACGAAGCGGTCCGTCCCGTCCACGGCCGGCGAGCGGGAGGCGGCGCCGGCCGGTGCCCCGCCCGGGTGATGATCATTGCCGTCCCGCAGCGCCGTGCGCACGAGCTCGCGCAGTCGAGCGGCCTCCGGGGCGGGCAGGTGGGCGGTGTCCAGCCCGCGCCGGACCGGCCGGCCGAGCAGGCCGCCTGATCGCTCCAACACCACACGGACGCGCTCCCGGTCGCCGGCCATGACTTCATTCTGCGCCGTCCCCCCGCGCGGCGGCGTACTCTGTCGTGCCCCTGGGTGGGTCGGCCGCCGTCCGCGATGGCCAGTCCGCCAGGGCCTCGAGATGCCGGCATCGGCCATGACGGAAGGTGTCCGACGGTGTGCTGACCGGATCGGAGTCGCGCCGAGCGGGGCCGCCCGCGTGGACAACGGAAATGTCTGGCTTACCGGCCGCCCGTCCGAGCCTGCTCCGTGTTTTCCTTGAGTTCACATTCGGGGGGACGTTTTTCGATGGTTTCCGATCGTAGGACGTCCAGGGATCGACAGGAGCCTCGCCGGGTAGAAGTGACACGTGAATCGCGTACCGCGATCTGAGGTTCACTCCGTAGTGAGACCGCTAGTGTCTGACCGGTATACCGACCTTTTTCGATGGTTTCCGATCGTAGGACGTCCTGCGATCCCCGGCTGGGCAGGGGTACTCGGCATGAATGTCGTACAGCGGCCGGATCTGAGTACCGGAAGGCCCGAGCAGCCGGTGGCACCAGTGCAGCCGGTGGCGCCAGTGCTGCCGGTGGCGCCAGTGCTGCCGGTGGCGCCAGTGCTGCCGGTGGCGCCGGCGACGGCCGCACAGAGCGGCGTCGGCGCCTGGCCCGCCGGCGTCGGCCAGGAGCCGACTCGTCACGAGCCGTGCGTCGAGGACGAGCTGGCCGAGACCGGCATCCGCCTGCTCGCGCCGGACGGCGCCCTCGTCCCCGACCCGCGCTTCGCGGTGCTCGCCGACCACGACCTGTGCCGCGAGCTCTACACCTCGATGGTCCTGGCCCGGCGACTGGACGAGGAGGCCACCGCGCTGCAGCGGCAGGGCGAGCTGGTGCTGTGGATCCCGCTGCGCGGGCAGGAGGCGGCGCAGGTCGGGTCGGCGCAGGCCGTCGGCCCGCGGGACTTCGTCTTCCCCAGCTACCGCGAGCACGCCGTCGCCTGGCATCGGGGCGTGCCGGCCGCCGAGGTGCTGCGGCTGCTGCGGGGCGTCAGCCACGACGGCTGGGACACGGCCGCGCACAACATGGCCAACTACACGATCGTCCTCGCCTCGCAGACCCTGCATGCGGTCGGCTACGGCATGGGCACCCTGCTCGACGGCGCCGTCGGCACGGGCGACCCCGACCGTGACACCGCCGTGCTCGTCTACCTCGGTGATGGTGCGATGAGCCAGGGGGACGCCAACGAGGCGTTCGTCTGGGCGGCGAGCTTCGGTGCCCCGGTCGTCTTCCTCTGCCAGAACAACCAGTGGGCGATCTCCACGCCGAGTCGGCGGCAGTCACCGGTGCGCCTGGCGCGCCGCGCCGACGGGTTCGGCTTCCCGGGCCTGCGCGTCGACGGCAACGACGTGCTCGCCATGCACGCGGTGACCAGCTGGGCCCTGGCCCACGCGCGCGGTGGTGGCGGGCCCGTCCTCATCGAGGCCAACACCTACCGGATGGCCCCCCACACCACCTCCGACGACGCCGGCCGCTACCAGCCGCCCGCGGAGGTCGACGCCTGGCGGGCCCGCGACCCGATCGAGCGCCTCGGGCGCCTGCTGGCCGCCGATGTGCCGGCCCCGTGGTTCGACGAGGTCCGAGCACACGCCGAGGACGCCGCCGCCGACCTCCGCCGCGACTGCCTGGCGCTCGAGCCGCCGCCGGCGTCGAGCATGCTCGGCAACGTCTGCGCCGACGAGACCCCCGAGCAGCGCGCCCAGCGAGAGTGGTTCACCGCCTACCGCGACTCCTTCCTCTGACCGAGGTTCCGTCCGGCGAGGGTTGCGTCGGGTGGGTAGCGTGGACGGCGACGCGGTGCGGTGCGGTGCGAGCCGCCGAGCCGAGGGGGTGCGGTGGGCACGGTCGCCGAGGGTGAGGTTGTCGTCAGCGCCGACGCGCGGACGTTCGCGTCGACGAACCCGGTCACGGGTGCGGTTGTCGCCACCTTTCCGGTCCAGGGCGAGGCGGAGGTCGCCGCGGTCGTCGGCCAGGCCCGGGCGGCGAGCGCCTGGTGGGCGGGCCTCGGTTTCACGGAGCGTCGCGCGCGGCTGCTGCGCTGGGCGTCCCACCTGGCCCGCGAGGACACGGCGCTCGTCGAGCTGCTGCACGCCGAGAACGGCAAGACGGCCGGCGACGCCCGGATAGAGCTGCTGCTGACCCTGGAGCACATCCGCTGGGCCGCCCGCAACGCCGGCCGGGTGCTGCGGACCCGGCGTGTGCTGCCGGGGCCGTTCCTGGCCGGCCACAGCGCCCGGGTGGAGTACCGGCCGCGCGGCGTCGTCGGCGTCATCGGGCCGTGGAACTACCCGCTGATGACCCCGATCGGCTCGATCGCCTATGCGCTGGCGGCGGGCAACGCGGTGGTGTTCAAGCCCAGTGAGCACACCCCGGCGCTGGGCACGCGGCTCGCCCGGGCGTTCGCGGCGGCGAACCCGGACGGTCCCGTGGGGGTGTTCGGCGTCGTGACCGGCTTCGGCGCGACCGGTGAGGCGCTGTGCGCCTCGGGTGTCGACCTGGTCGCGTTCACCGGCTCCGCGGCCACCGGGCGGCGGGTCATGGCCACCTGCGCGCGCCGCCTCACCCCGGTGCTCCTGGAGTGCGGTGGCAAGGACCCCTGCGTCGTCGCGGACGATGCCGACCCCGTCGCCGCCGCCCGGGCCGCGGCCTGGGGAGCGATGTCCAACGCCGGGCAGACCTGCGCCGGCGTCGAGCGGATCTACGTGACCCGGGCGGTGGCGGCGCCGTTCCTCGCGGAGCTGCGCCGGGTTCTTGGGGGTGTGCGTCCCGGAGCCGCCCCGACCGCGGCCTATGGGCCGATGACCATGCCGGGTCAGGTCGACGTCGTGCGCCGGCACGTCCAGGACGCGCTGGCCCGCGGAGCGACGGCGCTCGTCGGTGGCGAGTCGTCGGTGGGGGAGACGTTCGTCGCGCCGGTGGTGCTGGTCGACGTGCCCGAGGACGCGCCCGCGGTCCAGGAGGAGACGTTCGGGCCGGTTGTGACCGTCCGGGTCGTCGCGGACGTGGACGAGGCCGTCTCGCTGGCCAACGGCACCCCGTACGCGCTCGGCGCCACCGTCTTCTCCCGCCGCCATGGCGACGAGATCGCCTCACGTCTCGACGCCGGGATGGTGTCCGTCAACGCGGTGCTGTCGTTCGCCGGGATCCCGGCGCTGCCCTTCGGCGGCAGTGGGGAGAGCGGGTTCGGCCGGGTGCACGGCGCCGAGGGGCTGCGTGCCTTCGCCCGGCCTCGCTCGGTCGCCGTCGCGCGGTTCGCGATCCCCGGCACGACCCTGACGACCTTCCGCCGCACCCCGGGCCTGCTCGCCGCCGTCGCCCGCATCACCCGCCTGCGCCACGGCCGAGCCACCACCCCCGACCTGCCGCGCTGAGCGCCAGACCGGGACGGACGGCGCTGCTCAGATGTCGGAGCCGGGCCGGTCGGCGGCGACGACCGCGAGATCGCGACGCGTCCAGGTGACGGTGGGCTCCAGACCGGCATGCCGCAGCCAGGTGAGCTGGTCGGTGAGGGGGCTCGGCCGGTCGTGCTCGCCATTCGCGGGGGTCACGGCGTCGGCGGGATCGGGGGGCACGACCAGATCCCCGAGGACGAACCGGCCGCCCGGCGCCAGCACCGCGCAGATGCGGGCGAACAGGTCGGCCTTGCCCGCGGCGTCGAGGTGATGGATGGCCAGCGCGGAGATCACCAGGTCAAATGGCCCTGCGGGCAGTGGCTGCTCCAGGCGGCCGACGACGAACTGGGCACCGGGCAGGTAGGGGCGGGCTCGATCGAGCATGCCGGGGTTCTCGTCGAGCGCGACGAGGGTGGCACCTGGATGGGCGGCGAGGACGCGGCGGCTGGTCTCTCCGGTACCGGCGCCGAGGTCGAGGACGTGCCGGGCGCGCCGCGCATCGGCGGTCGTGGCGGCCGCAACCTCGTCCTGTAGACGGGGGTAGTCCGGCACTTCGGCGGTGACGAGGTCGTGGTACGTCTGCGGATCAAAATGGAACTGGGACATGCTCCACCTCCGCGTGATCCGGACCCGGTCGCCGAAACCCGGTCGCCGAAACCCGGTCGCCGAAACCCGGTCGCCGAAACCCGGTCGCCGAAACCCGGTCAGAGTATCGCCGCGCACGGAAATGCGGGCGACATTGCGGCCATAGCCGCCACCTGGTCGGCATCCGTCGAACGCGGCATCTAGCGTGGTCGGGTCAAACACGGAACCTGGGGGGTCTCATGACTCTACGTCGCGGACTTGCCGTTTCAGTGATGATCGGTGTGCTTACGCTGGTTGCTGGGCTTACCGGCACCGCTTCGGCGGCGTCCGGCACGTCGGGCGCAGCGAGCGCGGCCGGCGCACCCGCCCTGAGCGCCTCCAAAGCGGCGGCGGTCGTGCGTGCGGCCGGCTACACGCCCATCTCGTTCGGCGGGTATGACCCGGCAAACGACCTGAGCGTCATCATCGGTCTGTTGTCGACGTCCGGTGACGGGCATCCGCAGCGGGCGTTCTTCTTCCACCGCGGGGCCTTCGTCGGGATCGACTCGCCGCAGCCGAGCGCGACGATCCGGTGGATCTGGTCCACCGACCGGGAGGTCGCCCTGCAGTACGACCTGTACCGGCCGGATGACCCGATGTGCTGCCCGACCGCCGGTGGGTCGACGGTCCAGTACCGCTGGACCGGCACGGGCGTGACGCCGCTGAGCGCACTCCCGAGCGCCGACACCTCGGCCGCCGCCAGCCGTCGCTGACCGGCCAGCGGCTCCCGGCCGCCGCGTCCGCGGGTAGTCCGCGGGTAGTCCGCGGGCGCGGCGAACAGGTGACCGTCTGCCTGGCCCGCCTGCGTCAGTGGCCCTCGGCCGCCTCGACCAGCTCGGTGAGGACGCCGCCGAGGCCCTTCGGGTGCAGGAAGGCGATGCGGCTGCCGGCGGTGCCGTGGACGGGTGTCTTGTTGACCAGGTCGAACCCGGTCTCGGTGAGGGCGGCCAGCGCGCTGTCGATGTCGGCGACGCCGTAGGCGATGTGGTGGATGCCGGGGCCGCGCTTCGCGAGGAACTTGCCCACCGGGCTGTCCTCGCGAAGCGGCTCGAGGAGCTGGACGTAGGAGTTGCCCGCCTCGCCGCTGTTCACCAGCAGCATCGCCTCCCGCACGCCCTGGCGCTCGTTGTCCTCCTGGTGCACGACCTGGAGGCCGAAGGCCTTCTCGTAGCGGGGAATGGCCTCGATCAGCGACGCCACCGCGATCCCGACATGGTCGATCCTGCTCAGCACAGCATTCTCCTCGTCCGACTGCCCAACTACCGCGGCCCGCGGGCCCGTTTCACCGACCCCGCCTCGAGGGACGGCCGCCCTGCCGCCCCGGCTGCCCGCCGGATGTCGGGCGGGCCTGCGCCCGCGAGCCGGTCCTGCCGACGATGGTGCCTCACCTGCGACCCGCGTGGCGCGCTCCGCGCATGAGACTGCCCGGTCGGGGCCCGCGGCGTCGACCGATTGCGCGGCAGATCGCCCGACCGACCGGCCGCCCGGCCACGAAAATCCCTGTACGGAGGACAACGGGGAAAGGCGGCTACCCACCTACGCGCCGGCTGTCCGGAACGTCGTAGAGTGTTCTGTTATCAGCCTTGATCCAGACATCGAGACACTACCGTTAGGGTCACCTTGTCCACGACGCGTCGCGATCCGTCCGCGTACCGCGCGGCCAGTGCAACCACGTACCAGATCGGTGAGGTCGCGGAGCGGGTAGGGCTCTCGCTGCGCACGGTGCGGTACTACGAGGAGGCCGGCCTGCTCACCACGGCCGGACGTACTCCCGGGGGTTTCCGCCTCTACGGCGACGAGGCCGTTGACCGGCTGATGGTCATCAAGAAGATGAAGTCCCTGGGGTTCACCCTGGAGGAGATGCGGTCACTGCTGTCCGTGCGCGACGAGCTCGCCGACCCGTCGGTCGTGGATCCGCGGCGTGCCGAGCTGCGGGAACTGCTGCGCACCTGGGTCGTGCTGGCGGAGGAGAAGCTCGCCACCCTGCGCCAGCAGGCCGGCGTCGCCGAGGACTTCGTCATTGGGCTTCACGGCGACGCGCACCGTTCGGCATGACACACTGATGATGGCTGTCCGGGTCTCCGGCGGGCGCGCGGGCGGGTGAGGACGCCACGCACCCTCGGGCCCGACGGGGGCGTGGCGTGGAATGCATCGACGGACGAAGCCAATCGGGTACGGTGAGTGACGCGGCAGGTCTCTGCGGCGGCCGTCGTCCTGGGTTTCGGTGGTGCGGCGTGTCGTCCGGCGTCGCAGCCGGGCCCGGTGGCGCTCGCACCGGGCGCGGCCAGTGCGGTGCCCATGCGGTGCCGAGTCGCCCTCGGGTTTCGTGATCACCAGGCCGCCGTCGCCTGCCGTGGACGCGGGCAGCCGAGGCACCGCAGCGAGATGTCCGAGCACCAGCCGCCACGCATATCGTGATAAGGGTCGAATTGTCCACTACCAGCAGCGCCAGGTCCTCTGCCGACGGCCGCTACGAGATCGGTGACGTTGCCACTCTGGTGACCCTGTCCCTGCGCACCGCCAGGTTCTACGAGCAGGCGGGGCTTCTGGTCCCGGTGGGACACACCGAGGGCGGGTTCCCGCTCTACGACGATGACGCGCTCGACCGGTTCTTTCTGATCAAGAAGATGAAGCCGCTCGGCTTCACGGTCGAGGAGATGCGCTCCCTGCTCACCCTGCGGGAGGGCATCGGCAAGCCCGGGCTGACCGCCGCGTACCGCGCCGAGCTGCACGACCGGCTGCGGACCTGGGTGAGCCTCGCCGAGGAGAAGCTCGCCTCCCTGCAGGAGCAGGTCCGCCTCGCCGAGGACTTCATGATCGGCCTGCGCGACGACGCCGCCCGCTCGCTGCGCGCCGACGGCGCCCTCCCCACCGCCGATGGTGACCTCGCCGATGTGGATGGCGACGTCCCGCTCGACCCGCGGGACGGCTCCCTCCTCCTCGACGACTCCTTCCTGTCCTTCCTCACCGACCCCCTGCGTGACGCCGACCCCCGCCGGGACAGTGACCGTGGACGCGATGCTGGCCCCTCGGGGGGCACCGACCTGTCCCGTGCGGACGGCGTCCGCGACGAGAACGGTCGTCTCGGCGCGGACGGCACCGCCGACCCGCGTGATGCCGATGGCGGCGGCCAGGGCGAGCCCGGCTCCTCCTAGCACTGACGCGTCGGGCCTTCTCGTCTGACCCGCCGCCGTCGCCACACGGCCTCGCTCGGGCCACCCCCACGTGCGTTCCGCGGAACGCGCGGCTTCCCGCGTCCCGATACCACGATCACCATCGCCCCGCGCGCTCCAACTGCGACCGCGTCCGCGCGGATGGTGACCAGACTGCCGCCGGGCGCCGAGGCCTCGGGTCGTGCCGAGGATAGTCACGCTTGCCGCGCGAGAACCGTGACTATGCCTCGGCGTGGCGGCCAGCGTCGGCGTGTCTTGCGTGGTGCGTCTCACGTCGCGCGCCATGGGCAGGCGGGGGCAGAGGTGGAGCCGGTCGGGGGCTCGGCGACGGGCTGACTCCGAGCGCTCCGCGGAGCGCGGACGGGGCCGTCTGCCGTGAGCAGATCTGCGGCAGGCAGAGCGGTGTCTCGCTCGACGTTCTGGCGGCGAGGCTGGAGATGCCGGCCCGCCGTGATCGCGGCGCATCCCGACCAGGCCGGCGGGAGGACGCGTCCCATGATCGACCGACCGACCCCACGCCAGGCGGCTGCGCCCACCGGACTGACCGGCCGGGGCTCCGCCGCCGTGGCGGCGCCCGCGGGCGCGGGTACCGTCGATGACCAGGTGTATGGACGGCTGCTGGAGAACCGGATCGTCTTCCTCGGCACCGAGGTCGATGACGCGGTCGCCAACGCCATCAGTGCCAAGCTGCTGCTGCTCGCCGCCGAGCACCCGACCCGCGACATCTTCCTCTACATCAACTCGCCGGGCGGCTCGGTGAGCGCCGGCATGGCGATCTACGACACGATGCAGTACATCCGCAACGATGTCGCGACCGTCGCGCTGGGCCTGGCCGCGTCCATGGGGCAGTTCCTGCTCTGTGCCGGTGCCGTCGGCAAGCGCTTCGCCCTCCCGCACGCGCGGATCATGATGCACCAGCCCCACGGCGGCATCGGCGGGACCGCGGCCGACATCTCCATCCAAGCCGAGCAGATGCTACACACCAAGCGTGTGCTGCAGGAGCGGATCGCCGCCCACAGCGGCCAGGACATCACGCAGATCGAACTCGACTCCGACCGCGACCGCTGGTTCACCGCCGAGCAGGCCCGCGAGTACGGCCTGATCGACCACGTCGTCGCGCACGTGGACGACATCCCCGGCGGCGGCAGGGCCGGCGGCATCAGCCCGAGCCGCGTCACCAGGCCCGCCGGCTTCCACGGCTCCGGCACCGAGGGTGGTGCCCGATGACCGCGGCCCGGTACCCGGCACCGGCCGGGTGGGGCGTCGCGGGCGACGCGCCGCGGGCGCGGCAGGTGCTGCCGAACATCGTCGAGCGCACGTCCCGCGGCGAGTACTCGATGGATCCGTACTCGAAGCTGCTCAAGGAGCGGATCGTCTTTCTGGGTGTGCAGATCGACGACGTGTCGGCGAACGATGTGATGGCGCAGTTGTTGTTCCTGGAGTCGGAGGATCCGGATCGGGAT
>Ga0207710_10000059_pt1 | contig 171838 bp, 114 predicted proteins | sample KBSS24metaG_FD_184400 | JGI IMG/M metagenome (GOLD analysis project Ga0207710, IMG submission 184400) | Switchgrass rhizosphere microbial communities from Kellogg Biological Station, Michigan, USA - KBS S2-4 metaG (SPAdes) (version 2) | ecosystem: Host-associated > Plants > Roots >...
GTCCGCCGGATCGACTGTTTCGAGGACGGGCCCACAGGACGCCGGAACGGCTCCATCGCGGCCAGTTCCTCGCGAACCTTTCGCCGCGCCGCACGACCGTGGGTGTTGGCGAGGCGGCGCACGAGGGCGCGGCGGGAGTCGTTCGCGGCGATGATCTGCTCGTTGCGCTCGTCGATGACATCGAACATCTCGTAGACGTGCGACTGCGACAGCCGGTCAAAATCAGGATGCGGCTGGCGGCCAGGTCCTGATCCGTGCAGATGGCCTCCGTGGCGGCAAGGCCGTCCATCTCCGGCATGCGGATGTCCGTGATCACCACGTCGGGCCTGAGCTCCCGGGCGCGTTCGACCGCCGCGCGTCCATCGGCTGCCTCGCCGACCACCGCGATATCGTCGGCGACGTCGAGAAGGAGCGCGAACGCCTCGCGCAGCAGGGCCTGGTCATCAGCGAGCAGTACACGGATGGTCACGATCCGGTCCGCTCGTCCCCTCACGTACCGGACGGGGGACCAGCTGCGCCGACGTCGACCGCGCCCTGCACCGCTTCTTCACCTACGTCGCCACGTTCGGCAGGACATCCCCGAACTCGTCACCCTGGCCACCACCGCCGACGCCGTCCTGCTCGGGATCACCAACGCCAAAGCCGAAGGCGTCAACCGCCTCACCAAATTCGTCTACCGGGTCGCCTTCGGCCTGCGCAACGTTGCCAACCAGCAACGCCGCGCCAGCTGGGTCACCCCCGCCGCACCCGCCCCCACTGACTACCTCACGTCACCACCCACCCGCAGGCCACGAAATCAGCCGACTACCCATCCCCGCGAAGTACGAAGAGCCTGATTATGCGCAGGGTACGGCAAGCCGGGTAGCAGCCGACGCGCGCCTGTGCGGTCGCTCCGAACCATTATCCGCTCGTCGCCAGGCCTCGTTCGACCCTCTGCGGATAGATCGCGTGCAATGCACCGCCCGTGCGCTCCTGCGCCGCGTAAACCTTCAGCAGAGCCGGGATCCGGTACTCGGCGGCGGTGCCTTCCCTGGGATAGATCACCGCGTGCAGCAGGCCGACGTCGACGAGCTGCTCCAACAGGTCCTCTGTGGTGAACGCGTCGAGGTTCATTGCCGCCGCCGCCGTCGCGACGTCAAACGGGTTTCGGCTGAGCTTGGCTACACGTCGGAACGCGGCGGCCACCGGCCTGCGGAGCCGGCTGTAGGTCAGCGTGAAGCTATCGTGCAGTTCCCGGTCAAACTGGGAGACGCCGTCGACGCGGCGCTCGGCCTCCACTCGGTGGACAAGGCGGGAGGCCGTCCAGTGCGGCCGAGCGAGTAATTGGATGCCGGCCGCCTGCAGTGCTAGCGGAAGGCCCTCGCACAGCGTCACCAACTTGCGGACACCGGCTGGGTCGTCGGCCAGTCGCTGCCCGCCGATGATGGAGGCGAGTAGCGCCACAGACGTGTCCGCAGACAACTCCGTCAGGCGCAGGTGCAGGGTCTCGTTGCCGGTGGCGGCCTCACGGTAGCTGCTGCGGCTGGTGACGAGGACCCCGCAGGTGCCGCTGCCGGGCAGCAGCGGCGCGAGCTGATCGTCGCTCTCCGCGTTGTCCAGCAGGATCAGGATACGGCGGCCGTGCAGCATGGTGCGGTAGAGCGCGGTTCGCGCTGTGCCCTCTGGCGGGAGTCGGTCGGGCGGCACCCCCAGCGCCCCAAGAAACAGCGCAAGCACTTCCTCCGACCGTTCGGTTTGCGACCGCCCGGCGCGGTCGGCGAGATCGGCGTAGAGCTGCCCGTCCGGGAAGTGCTCCGTAGCCGTGTGGGCCCACCGCACTGCGAGGCTCGTCTTTCCCGAGCCGGGTCCTCCGGTGACGAGTCCGATGGCAGGGGCTGAATTGTCCGGCGGCGCGGCCAGGAGCTCGTTCAGCAGGGACATCTCACGGTCGCGCCCGATGAACGATGGGATTGCCGGGGGGATCTGTGACGGCGCTGACGGCGCCGACGTTTTGCACCCTCTGGAGACGACGGCCTCGCCACGCAGTATGGCGCCATGGATCCGCTGCAGATCCGGGCCTGGCTCGATCCCGAGCTCCTCGACCAGGTGGTTGCGCCCCTCCCGGAAGACAGCGAGTGCCTCGGCCCGGCGGCCCGACCGGTAATGGGCTAGCATCAGATCGCCGCGGGCGCGCTCACGTAGCGGATTCTCCCGCACGAACGGTACAAGTTCTATGGCGGCCGTGTGATGTTGGCCGAGTACGAGCTGCATCGACGATCTCGACTCGTAGGCGACGAGCCTGAGCTCCTCCAGTTCGACGCAGCCCTCCTCGACGAGCTGGCTGGTAATTCCAGCGAACGCTTTCCCTCGCCATAGCGAGATGGCCTTGTTGAGCAGGTCGACCGCGCCAAGAGTGTTCTCTCGCCGGATCTCGTCCTCGGACTCCCTGACCAGCCTGGTGAAGTCTGCGGAGTCGATGGTCACCCCGTCAGGAAGAAGCTGGTAGCCGGGTGTCACGGTGGTGATCAGATCGGTGTCCCAGCCAGCCTGGCGGATGATTTTTCGGAGACCCGCGATGCCGATGGAAATCTGGGTGCGCGACGTGATCGGTGGATTCTCTCCCCAGATCCCCTCGGCCAGTTTATCTATGGATACAACCCGGCCTTCTGCCAGCAGAAGTATCGAGAGGATAATGTGCTGGCGGGGGCCGCCGGGTTTTGTCTTCTGTCCGTTGATCCGCATTTCGAGCGGGCCGAGGACGCGAAAACTCAAGGTATTCTCCATGATCCTTTTCTTCTCGGAGCTGGCTGGTCTCCAGTCGGCTATTTCGCATGGGTGTGAAGGGGTGAGGTGCCCGCGAAATTTCAGGCCATTTTGTAACGATATAAGACGCATGGTGCATTGTGACTATTAGTCGGAGTGCCGGTCCGTCGAGTCGGTAAATCCATTGTCGGTGGCTCTCGGGTGCTCCGGCGAGCGCGTCCGTGCTCGCCGTCCAGATGAACGGGAAGGGCTCTGTGCGCCGTGTGCGGAACTATTCGCCTGGGCTCGGTCCGAGATCGGCACCAGGATGTTCGATCGAGCGGCGCGTGGACGACCACTTCAGCTATACGGTGGTCGACCAACTTCGCACCCAGGCGACGGAGGCGGGTACCAGACGCAGGGCGAACTGCGGGTAGCGCAGCAGCCACGAGCACGTCGGCATGGCGTTGTCGCCATCGTGTAGGACGACGTGGAGGCCATAGTCGGCGGGGGCCGGCGTGTCGACCTTGGTGAGAAAACACACGAACTTCCACCCCGGGGCGCACCGGATAGGGTGCAGCGGCGTCCGGTCGAGCCGTGCGAGTGGATCGGTCTTGCGCTGGGGAGCAGCGTCGCCGGTCGCTGCCCGCGGGGCACCGGAGGCCGGCGATCGGGTGCCGGGCGGTGTCCGTGCTGCGGTGTGCTGCGCGGCGGTGTGCCGGCGACGCATTGGGCGATCGGTCGCTCGCGAGGGTCGAGGCAGACCCCGACGACGGCGCGCAGCCGCTCCCAGGACCGTGGACCGGTCGTCGACTGCCATGTGACGACTGGTCCTGGCCGCGCCCGACGGACCGCAACATTCCTGACACCCGCGCCCATCGATCGCGACGTCCAACGTGTGTCGCCCTGAGTCGGGGGCTCCGTCGGGGTTCGCATGACGAGGGCGTCGACGACGGCGTCGCAGATAGTCCGGGGTCGACCTGGACAACGGCTGTTCGAGAGGCCGGCGAGTCGGTTGGCGGCGAACCGCGTACGCCACTTTCCCACGGTGACGGTCGATACCCTGGACGACGAGCACGGACGCGCCGCGCACCCCCGGTGCAGGCAAGCACTAGTCGCGCGCGCAGGGCCAGTGCTGGCCCGTTTCCCGGCCGATGCGTCCAGCCAGTCAGGTATCACCCACTCGACGTCTGTCAGCTCTATCCGCACTGCGTGTGGACCAGGCATACGTTCAGTCTACGATCCGTCGACTAGTCAATACAATTTGTTTTGGTGGGACCTTTGTCGGTTCTCGCCGGTTGGCTTTGATCCTTTCCGTGTAACCTTTCGTAACTTTGAGTGGTCAGGTGGTCTGGTTGTACTCGATGTGGAGGATCACGAGGGCGGCGGCGATGATCTTCCCGATCTTCCATGGGCAGAGGCTGACGTTGCGCAGGGCCTTGAGCGTGGTCTTGAGCAGGGAGTTCCCGCGCTCCCGACGGCCGCTTGCCGTTGTGCGCCTTGTTGTGGGCTTTCTGCTCGTCGGTGAGCTGTCCACCTTTGGGTTTTTTTGATCGCGACGGTGACGGCGTCGCGTTCGCCTTCGTAACCCAGGTCGGCAAGGACTGGCAGGCCGTCGGCCGTCCAGACCACCAGCGCCGGCAGGATCTCGTCATGGGCGCGCAGGGTGGTGGTGTCGTGCCCGGCCGGGACGCACCTCGGAGGTCCACATCGGCAAGCCGTCGGGGGCGGTGACGACTTGGACGTTCCCGCCGTGGTTGGCGTGCTTGCCTGACCACCACAGGTCCACGCCGCTGGTGGGACCGGGGTACGGTCACGGTCGGTTCCGATCAGAGTTCCGTCGAGGCTGACGTGACCGTGGCCGGCGGCTTTCGCTGCCAGGAGGGCCGATTCCGGCTTCGGGGCGCGGGCGGCGAGCACCCCTGTCGACTACCCGCCGCAACGGTCACACACGGCCACGAGCCGTTACACGGAAAGCCTCTTTCGCGGCCGGGACATCAAATGACGCCTCACCACGTGGCTGCGGGCGTTGTGGGGCGTTTTCGGGGCCCGCAGTGCTCCGCCTCTGCACCGCCGGGCGCCGACATGCCGAGTTGGGCGGGCACGGGACGCAGCGGACACAACCGCGACGCTCCGAGCTTGGAACGGTCGGGCTCGGACAGAGACGTGCTCGAGGTCGCCCGCTGACTGGCCGCCGCGACTGTCACGCCCCGGTTACCGGGCTCTCTGCCGCTCGGGACCGCAGGACGGTGCGGGCGGGCAGCGCGCTGCCGGCTATCGCCAGCAACACACCGACGCCGAGCAGCGCCGCCGCCCCCAGCGGTGGGATGTATGGGGTGCCGTTGCCGCTGATGCCCTGGCTGAAGGGGACGAGGGTCATCGCGGTGATGGCGGTGCCGACGGCGAGGGCGATGATCGTGATCAGGACCGCCTCCCAGCGGATCATGCGCATCACCTGAAGGCGGGTGGCGCCGGTCAGCCGCAGGGTGGCGAACTCCCGGCTACGTGCCAGGGTGGCCATGGCCAGGGTGTTCACGACGGCGATCGCCGCGAAGGCGATGAGCAGGGCAACGAGCAGGTAGTTCGTCCAGGCGGCGAGATCTTCCTGATCCTGGTCGGCGCTGGCGAGCTCGGTGCGGTCGTGCAGGTGCAGGCCGGGATTGGCGGCGAGCAGCGCCGGCCAGTCGACGTCCGCCCGTGGGTCGGTCCGGACCAGGACGGTCTGGATCAGCGGGCTGGTGGTGTGGCCGACGACGGCGGCGTAGGGGAGCAGATAGTCACCGAACCCGATGCTGCGGTGGTAGATGGCGACCAGCCGCAGGTCCCGGCGGGTCCCGTCGCCGAGCCAGATCCGGACCGTGTCGCCGACGTGATGGCCGTGGGCCTGGGCGGTGCTCATCGCCATCGTCCCCGTGCGCACGTCGGTCAGGGAACCGGCGGTGACGTCGAGGTCGAGCAGCCCCGGAGCACCCCCGTCGGGCGTGATGGTCTGGGCAGCGTAGCTGTCCCAGCCGCCGGTGACGACAGTGGTGGGGGCGATGCCGGCCGTGTCCGTCACCCCGGGCAGCGCCCGGACGGTGTTCACGAAGCTAACGGGCATGCCGTGGTGGGTGGAGAGCATCCGGTCGGCCAGGATGCGGTCGTGGCCCTGCTCGTGGCTGGCGTGGGAGCGGCTGGTCTGCAGGAACACCAGCGTCCCGCCGAGCGCCGTGCACAGCACGAGCGGGATGAACACCGAGGTCACCCGCCGGGTGTGGGCCCGGCTGTTCGCGACCGCGAGGAACCCCGACGTCCGCGACAGCCCGTGGATGAACGGCCCGAGCAGCGCGAGGGCCACCCGGGACACCAGCGGTCCGAGCAGGCCCACGGCGACGAGCATGAGCATGACGGCGCCCGCGGCGATGGCGGTGAGCACGCCGCCGGACAGCGAGCTGGTCGCAGCGACCGTGACGATCCCGCCGACGGCGCAGCCCACGCCGAGCAGCAGCCGACCCGGGCCGAGCCGGGGGGACGGCACCGCGGCCTCGAACAGGGCCTGGGCGGGATGCAGCCGGCCTGCCCGCCGGCCGGTGACGAGTACGGCGAGCTGCGCGGTGAGTGCCGTGGCACCGACGGCAACGAGTAGCGGGATCCACCCGACATCCAGGTGCATCGCCCGCGGGGCCACGCCGTGATCGGTCAGGATCGCGCGGATGATCCAGGCCAGGATCGCGCCGAGGATCAGGCCGGGCACGCTGGCCAGCAGCGTGAGCACCAGGGTCTCCCCGCTGACCAGCAGACGGATCTGGCGCCCGGTGGCGCCGATCGCGCGCAGCAGTGCCAGCTCGCGCCGCCGTTGCTGCACCGACAGCGCCAGCGTGCCGGCGAGGACGAAAAGGGCGACCGCCATCGAGATGCCGCCGAAGGTCGCGCTCAGCGCGACGACGTTCTCCAGGGCGTTGTCCACGTCGAGGAACTCGGCACGGCCGCGGTCGTCGCCGGTGCGCACCTCCAGTGGGAGTCCGCGCAGCTCCTGGTCCACCGCCCTGGCCACGGTGGTGTCCTTGGCGCCGGCCGCCGGGAAGATGCCGAGGACGTCCACGGCGCCGCCGGACAGGCGATTCGCCTCGGCATCGGTGACGAAGACGGCCAGCCCGGGATGGGCGTGGCGGGCCTCGGCCTCCCCGACGACGACGTAGCCACCCGGCGCCGGGTCGGTGTCGGCGACGGTCACCCGGCTGCCCGGGGACAGGTGCGCCGCGTGCGCGAGACCCTTGTCGACCACGATCTCGCGGGGCGCGTCCGGGGCCCGGCCCTTGGTCAGCCGGTAGGGGGTGAGCCGGGAACTGCTCCAGCCGTGCAGCTGCACGGGGTTGGACGTGCTGATCTCCCTGCCGTCGTCGGCGACGCCGACGGGCAGCGAGACGTCGCTGACCACGTCGGCGACCCCGGGGACGGCGCGCAGCCGGGTGGCCAGACCGGCGGGGGGCCGCACCCGTTCCGGCAACGCGACATGCTCCGTGTCCTTCCCCTCGCCGGAGCCGTAGGTGAAGCCCAGCGACTGATGGCCCGCGACGACCACCGGCACCCCGAGGTAACGCTGGGCCGGCGGGTGCGAGGTGAGCGCGGACTGGAACAGCAGCCCGCAGGCGGTGATCAGTGTGCAGGTGCACACCAGGGCCACGAACGAGCCGAGAAAGGCGGACCTTCGGGTCTGGAGGATCCGCATCGCCAGCCAAAGCACCACCTCACCACCCGAAGGCGAGCATGCGGCGGGCGACGGCCTCGGCCGACGGCGAGACGATCTCGTCCACCACCCGCCCGTCCGCCAGAAACACGACCTGGTCCGCGTACGCGGCGGCACCCGTGTCGTGGGTGACCATCACCACGCTCTGCCCGTAATCGTCGACGGCCTCTCGCAGCAGGCCCAGCACCTGCCGGCCGGACTCCAGGTCCAGCGCCCCGGTCGGCTCGTCGGCGAAGATGATCTCCGGGCGGGTGGCCAGCGCCCGAGCGAGGGCAACCCGCTGCTGCTGACCGCCGGACAGCGCCGCCGGCCGGTGCCGTACCCGGTCCGTCAGGCCGGTGCGGGCCACGACCTCGCGCACCCAGGCGCGGTCGGGGCGCATGCCGGAGAGCCGGAACGGCAGCGTGATGTTCTCCAGCGCCGTCAGCGACTCGACCAGGTTGAACGACTGGAAGACGAACCCCATCTGCCGCCGGCGCAGCTCCGTCAGCTCGGGTTCGGGTATCTGGGCCAGATCGCGGCCGGCCAGCCACACGGACCCGGAGGTGGGCCGGTCCAGCCCGGCGGCGCAGTGCAGCAGGGTGCTCTTGCCCGAGCCGGACGGGCCCATGACCGCGGTGAACGCGCGCCGCCGGAACCCGACGCTGATGCCCTGCAGCGCCCTCACCCCGGCCGAACCACCGCCGTAGGACTTGACGATCCGCTCGAGGATGACCACGTACGAATCATTCGGCGCCACCCCTGACCTCCTCCTATCCCCACAACAACCTCGCGCGCACGTCCTCGGCCACCTCGCGGGTACGGTGTGAACCGCCAAGATCGGGCGTGCATATTCCGTGTTCGACCGTCCCGTCGATCGCTCTGCGCAACGCCCGGGCTGCGTCGGCGAGTTCCAGGCGGTCCATCATAAGCGCCGCGCTCAGTAACGCGCCGATGGGATTCGCTATACCTTTGCCCGCGATGTCGGGAGCACTGCCGTGGACGGGCTCGTACAGGCAGAGGTTCGTTTCGTGGTTAAGGTTGGCGGACGCCGTGGCACCCAGCCCGCCGGCCAGCTGCGCGGTGAGGTCGCTGAGGATATCACCGTACGAGTTGTTTGTGACGATCACCTCGAAAGAGGTGGGATCCGCGACCAATTTCATGGCGGCCGCGTCCGCGTATTCGTGCGAGGCGGAGATGTGGGGATACCGGGCCCTGGCCTCGCGCCAGAGCCGCTGCCAGAGCGCTCCGCCGAACGGCACGGCGTTGGACTTGTCGACCAGGCATACCTGGCGCCGGGCCGTCGCGAAGGCGAAGTCGAGGACGCGCCGCACGCCGTGCGCCGTGGTGAGATCCGCGTCCATGGCGACCTCGTGCGTGGTGTCCGGCCGCAGCCGGCCACCGACCCCCGAGTAGAGCCCCTCGGTGTTCTCCCGGACGACGATCACGTCGATCGCCCGGCGTCGCGGGTCCCGCAGGGGACTGAGCCGGTCGTGCAGCAGCCGGGCCGGGCGGTAGTTGATGTACAGGTCGAGCTCCGCGCGCAGCCGCAGCAGCACCCCGCGGGCATAGTCAGCGGTGCGCACCGCTGGGTCGCCGACCGCGCCCATCAGCAGCGCGGAGCTGGCCCGGACCCGATCGATCTCCTCGGCGGTGATGGCCTCCCCGGTGCGCAGGAATCGCCGCGCGTTCACCTGATCGAGCACGTCGAAATCAAGGCCGAGGTCCATGACCTGCAGCGTTGACAGGGTGTGCTCAATGACCTCTGGACCAATTCCGTCACCCGGTAGCACCGCGACCGTGGTACGGCGCGGTGCGGTGGCCTTTCCGGACCTGGTCGGGGCGGCCTGATCCACGATGTCTGTGACTCCGGACATCCGAACCTCGTTCTCGTATCTGGGACACTGGAAATATATGGCAGATCCCGCGCCCGTGGGCGCCCGAGTGGCCGCGACTCGCGGCCACTCGGCTCACCTCCCGGTGGGGGTGAGCGCTAGCACGGCTGAACGGAGGATGTCCCAGGAACGGTTGAAGGCAATGCGGACAAACGCATCGTCCTGCCCCCGGCGCACGAATACCGAGCCCGGTACGACCAGCACACCGCGCTCCCGCAGCAGCTGGTACACGTAGCCCTCGACGTCGGCACGGTCGGCGCCGCCGAGCCGGGCGACCAGGTAGCAGCCGCCCTGGGTGGGGACCACCTCCAGGCCGAGCTCCCGCACCGCGGCCGCGAGCCGGTCGCGGCGGGGGACCATCTCGACAGCCAGCTCACCGCCGTCCGTCGGGGCCAGCCCGGCCCACGCCACGGCGGCCTGCAGCGGCGCCGGGGCGCCATAGGTGGTCACCTCGTGCACCCGCCGGAACACGGCGGTGCGGGCCGGGTCGGAGCGCAGGTAGCCGAGCCGCCAGCCGCTGACCGCGTGGCTCTTGGACAGCGAGCCGAGCACCACATGCCGATCCTCCAGCCCGGCCACCGCCGCCGCCGACACGTGCGGGCGCCCGTCGAGGACCATGGCGGCGTAGACCTCGTCTGAGATGGCCACGGCGTCCCAGCGTTGGCAGAGCCGGGCGATCTCGGCCCACTCGGCGTCGTCGAACACCTTGCCGGTGGGATTGGCCGGCGAGTTGACGACGATGGCCCGGGTGCGCGGGCCGAAGGCGGCCCGCAGCTCGGTCGGGTCGAAACTCCACCGCGGCCCGCCGCAGCGGACGAACCGCGGCCGCGCGCCGGCGAGCCGCACCGCGCTGAGAAAGCCCTCATAGTACGGCTCGAACAGCACCACCTCGTCGCCGGGGTCGACGCTGGCCAGCATCGCGATGCACAGCGCCTCGGTGCTGCCGACGGTGACGGTCAGCTCCGTCTCGGGGTCGGGGGCGGGCGTCAGCCTCGCGGCGAGGCGCCGGCGCAGCGACAGGCTGCCCACCGGGTCCTCGTACTGGTTGCGGCCCGATGTGATCATCGAGCCGGCGCCGTCGACCAGGTTCTGGTGGGCCAGCGGGAAGCCCGGCGTGCCGACCGCGAGGTCGATCGCGCCGCTCTCGCGTGCGAGCCGGAGCAGATCGGCGAGTTTGCCGGCGGTCAGCCCGTCGACGCGCCGGGAGTGCGTGCGGCGGGCCGTGACCGCGCCGGCCGTGGTGGTCACGGCTCGGCCCGCGCGAGAAGCTCGGAGTCGGCGGTCCCGACGGCGGGCAGCCAGGCGGGGCGGTCGCGCTCGTACGCCTCGATAGCCGCCTCGCGGGAGAGCGTGCTGTCGATCTCGTCCAGGCCCGCCATGAGCAGCTGACGGGCTCGGCGGTCGAGGTCGAACGGGTGGGTGAGCCCGCCCGCACGCACCTCGCACCGGTGTAGGTCGGTGTCGATCTCCAGGTCGGCGTCCCGCTCGGCGAGGTCGCAGAGCCCGCTGACGGTGTCCGCCGGCAGGCTGACGGCCAGCAGCCCGTTCTTCAGCGCGTTGCGCCGGAAGATGTCGCCGAAGTTCGCGGCGATGACCACGGCGAACCCCCAGTCCCGCAACGCCCAGACGGCGTGCTCCCGGGAGCTGCCGGTGCCGAAGTCCGGCCCGGTGAGAAGCACAGACGCGCTGGCCCGGGCCGGGTCGTTCAGCTCGAACCACGGGTCCTGCCGCCAGGTGTGGAACAGGACGTCCGCGTAGCCGGTCTTGGTCAGGCGCTTGCAGAACTCCGCCGGCACGATCTGGTCGGTGTCGACGCCGCTGCGGCGTAGGACGGCGGCCCGGCCGGTGTGCGCGGTGATCGGTCTCATCGGTTCTCCTCAGGACAGCGCGGCGGGCGACGCGAGCCGGCCCACCACGGCGGTAGCCGCGGCGACGGCGGGCGACACCAGATGGGTACGGGCCTGCGGGCCCTGCCGGCCCTCGTAGTTGCGGTTGGAGGTGGAGGCGCAGCGCTCCGCGCCTGACAGCCGGTCCTCGTTCATGCCCATGCACATGGAGCAGCCGGGTAGCCGCCACTCGGCGCCCGCCATCCGGAACACCCGGTCCAAGCCCTCCGCCTCGGCGTCGCGCCGGGTCTGGCCGGAGCCGGGGACGACGAGCATGCGAACGCCGTCGGCGACCCGGCGCCCACGCAGCACCTCGGCGGCCGCGCGCAGGTCCGCCAGCCGGCCGTTGGTGCACGAGCCGAGAAAGACGACGTCGACGCCGATGTCGGTCATCGGGGTGCCCGGCCGCAGATCCATGTAGGCCAGCGCCCGGCGGGCCGCCGCCTGCGCCACCGGGTCGGCGAACTGCTCCGGGTCGGGCACCGCGCCGCTCAGCGGTACCGCCTGGCCGGGGTTGGTCCCCCAGGTGACATGCGGTGTCAGCTCGGACACGTCCAGGGTGACCGACCGGCCGAACCCGGCGTCGGAATCGCTGCGCAGGCCGGCCCAGTACGCCAGCGCATCTTCCCACTGCCGGCCCCGGGGAGCATGCGGCCGATGCTCAAGGTAGGCGACCGTGGTCTGGTCAGGGGCGATGAGCCCCGCCCGGGCACCCACCTCGATGCTCATGTTGCACACGGTCATCCGCTCCTCCATCGACAGGGCGCCGATGGGTTCGCCGCGGTACTCGATGACGTGGCCGTGTGCACCGTTCGCGCCGACCTCGGCGAGCAGGGCCAGGATGATGTCCTTGGCGGTGACGCCGGCCGGGAGGCTGCCGGTGAACTCCACCGCCATCGCCTCGGGCCGGGCCAGCGGGAGCGTCTGGGTCGCCAGGATGTGCTCGACGTCGCTGCTGCCGACGCCGAACGCCAGCGCGCCGAATGCTCCCAGGGTGGAGGTATGGCTGTCGCCGCAGACGATGGTCATGCCCGGCTGGACGTAACCCTGCTCGGGGGCGACGACGTGGGCGATCCCCTGCCGCGGGTCGCCGAGGCGGAACAGCTCGATCCCGTGCTCGGTGGTGTTCCGACGCAGCGCCTCGACCTGCAGGCGGCTGAGCGGGTCAGCCAGCCGGAGCGATGCCGTGGGGACGTTGTGGTCCTCGACTCCCAGCGTCAGGTCCGGTCGGCGCGGCCGGCGCCCGGCGGAGCGCAGCCCGTCGAACGCCTGCGGCGAGCTGGCCTCGTGGACCAGGTGCAGGTCGACGTAGAGAAGGTCGTCGCCGGTGTCGGCGTGCTCGACGACGTGGGCGTCCCAGACCTTGTCCAGCAGGGTGCGCGGGGTGCCGGCGGTGCCGGCGTCGGTGACTGCGGTGGGTCCGGCGGCAGTCATGCCCGCACGTCCTCGACGGGCGCCGAGGTGACGCCGTGGCGGGCTCGGACGACGGCGCTCATCGCCGCCAGGTCCAGGCAGTCCTCGTCGCGGTCGGCGATGTAGTCCGCGTAGAGCCGCTCGATCTGCTGGCGGTTCGTCGGCAGGCCGAGCTCCGTGAACAGGTGGCGCAGGATGTTGCGGCCCGAGTGGCGGCCGACCAGCAGCCGCCGGCGGCGTCCGAACAGGTCGGGTTCGACGTACTCGTAGGTCCGCGGTTCTCGCAGGATGCCGTCCTGGTGGATGCCAGCCTGGGTGGAGAAGGCGTTGGTGCCGAAGATGGCCTTGTTACGCGGCACCGGCATGGTGATGGTGTCGCGCAGCAGCTCGAACGCCTGGTACAGCAGCCGGGTGTCGAGGCCGGTGCGCACCCCCAGCTCCACTCCCTTATAGTGCAGGATCGCGGCGACCTCCTCGAGGGCCGTGTTGCCCGCCCGCTCGCCAATGCCGGCGAGCGCCACCTGAACCTCGTCCACGCCGGCTTCGATCGCCGCGAGCGTGTTGGCGACGGCTAGGCCGAGATCGTCGTGGCAGTGCACGGACAGCGTCACGGACGGGGGCACCGAGTCCCGCACGGCCCGGACGAGCGCCCTGAACTCGGCGGGGGTGGCGCAGCCGGTGGTGTCGGCCAGGACCACCGTGGTCGCCCCGGCCTCGATGGACGACGCGACCAGGGAGCGGATGAGATCGTGGTCGCCGCGGCTAGCGTCCTCGATCCCGACCGCGACGTCGGTGACGCCGAGGGAGCGGGCGTGGCGCACCGCGGCGATTGTCTCCCGCTCGCCCTGCGCCCGGCTGAGTCCCCGCTTGTGCATCAGATGCAGGTCGCTGCCGGTGGCGAGGATCTCCACCTGGTGCCGCTCCAGCCCGCCGACCTCGACGGCCGCATCGATGTCCGCGGCGACCGCGCGGGAGAGCGTGGAGAACCGGGCGGTGGTCAGGCTCTGCGAGATCAGTCGGGTGGCCTGCCGGTCCGCCGCGGAGGAGCCGGGAAACCCGGCCTCGATGACATCGACACCGAGCTGTTCCAGGCGCAGGGCGAGCGCGAGCTTCTGCTCGGGGCTCATGGCGTTGCCCGGCGCCTGCTCGCCGTCGCGTAGCGTCGTGTCGTAGAAGGTGATCCGTCGCGGGGCCGGGTTCGCGGGCACGTCTGACATCAGGTCGTTCCTTCCTGGAGGTTCCCGTCGTGGCGGCCGGTGAGCTCTGCGCCGCGCACGGCGGGGTTGAACGTCGCCACGATCGCGATGAGGGCCATGGCAGCCGCCAAGATCAGCACCGGCTGGCGGCCGGGAAGCGCGTCGGCGAGCAATCCGCCGCCGAACGCGCCGAGGGGGATGGAGCCGTACTCGAGCAGCGCCGCCGCCGCGCTGACCCGGCCCTGCAGCGCGTCCGGGGTGCGGGCGAGCCGGTGCACGTCCACCCCGACGTTCCACACCGGCCCGATCAGGACGATGAGCGCGAGCAGCAGGCCGAGGACGACGAGCTGGTCGCAGAACGCCACCAGCGGCACGAGCAGTGCCCAGGCCCAGTTCGCCGCCGGCACGAGGACGCGCAGCGGGACACGGCGGATGATCCACGGGGCGACCAGCGCTCCGAGCGTGCCGCCGATTCCCGCCGCAGCCAGCACCCAGCCGATGGCGGTGGCGGACGTACCGGTCGTGGCCAGCCTGGCGACGACCGCCAGGCTCAGCGCCCGGAAGAGCAGATTGCTGGCCCCCACCAGCAGGACGGAGGTCCGGATGAACGGCTGGCGGCGGATCCAACGCACGCCCTGGAGCAGGTGCGACGCCGACGCCCGGACGCCGCCGGGCGCCTCGGCGGGCCCGTCCACCCGGAACGGCACTCGGATGAACAGCAGGCTTACCGCGGACACCACGTAGCTGGCCGCGTCGACCAGGAACGGCAGCCACCGGGTCGCCGCGAACAGCATGCCGCCCAGCGGCGATCCGAACATCAGCGCGGCCCGGTCCCGGGTCTCGTTCTGGGCGTAGGCCGTGTGCAGGTGCTCGTCGGCGACGACGGTGCGCACCGCCGCCTGGGCACACAACCGGTAGGGCACTGTCAGCGCCCCCTCGGCGAACGCCGCCGCGGCCACGTGCGCCAGCCAGAAGTGCCCGGCCAGCACCGCCGCGGCAATGCTGGCGAGGACCGCCGCCCGGCCGATGTCACAGCCGAGCATGAGCAGCCGGCGGTTCACCCGGTCGACGAGCGCACCGGCGGGCAGTTGCAGGACGATGTCCGGCAATGCGGCGAAGAAGGCGACCAGCCCGGCCTGCAGCGGGGAACCGGTCAGCGCCAGCACCAGCAGCGGGTAGGCGAACGTGGACATGCTGGTGCCCACCGCCGACACCGCCGAGCCCGACCACAGCAACAGGAACGGGACGTTGCGGCGCAACGGCGCAGGGGCGGGTGCCCGCGCCGAGCCGTCCAGGGGTGCCTCGATAGTCGGCATCACCTACCCCGCAGGCACCATTCGAGGACGGCCATGGCGCCGTACAGCTTGAACTCCGCCTGCCGGAAGGCGAGCGAGCGCGGGCCATCGAGGACCTCGGCGGTGACCTCGTCGCCTCGGTGCGCTGGGAGGTCGTGCATGAACACCGCCCCCGGGCTCGTGTCGAGCACCGCGCGGTTCACCTGGAACGGCTCGAACACCGTGCGCCAGGCCGGGTCCTGCTTGCTGGTGCCGGTGGTCTGCCAGCGGGTGGTGTACACGACGTCAACCGGGCTCGGTAGATCGTGCGGGTCGTGGAGCTCGGCCACGACGGAGCCGGTGCCCTTCGCGTACACCTGGGCCTGCGCCAGCACCCGCTCGTCCAACCCGTACCCCGCCGGTGTGCGCAGGTGCAGGGCCGTGCCGGCGAACCGGGGCAGGGCGAGGGCGAGCGCGGCCGCCGTGTTGTTGCCCTCGCCGAAATACAGCACTCGCAGCCCGTCGACCCCGCCGAAGTGCGCACGCATGGTGGACAGGTCGCTCAGCGCCTGGGTGGGATGCTCCTGCGCGGTCATCGCGTTGATCACCGACATGCGGCTCTGGGCGGCGTACCCGCTCAGCTCGGCGACGTCGTCGGCGGTGCGGGCAACGAGGCCGTCCAGCATCGAGGACAGCACCCGGCCGGTGTCCTCGACGCTCTCGCCGGTCTGCAGCTGCAGGTCGGCCGGGCCGTAGGCGATGGTGCTGGCGCCCAGGCGCAGCGCCGCCGCCGTGAACGCGGTGCGGGTGCGGGTCGAGGTGCGCCGGAAGTACACGCCGATGACGGTCCCGGCGAGCGGTTCGCCCTGGTGGCGCACCGTGGCGTACTGGACGCCGCGCTCCACCAGCAGTCGCAGCTCGTCGGCGTCGACGTCGGCTAGGGAGAGCAGGTGCCGGCGGACCGGCCTGCCGTCCATGGATGAGGGTGAGAAGGTCATCGTCCGCTCCCGTCGAGGGTCCAGATCTCTGCGAGCAGGTCGGCGAGTCGCCCGACGTGGGGTGGTGCTAGGACGCCGAGGTGGTCGCCGCGCACCCGGTGCTCGGTCAGCCGGGGCGCGAGGCCCCGCCAGCGGCCGGTGTACTCGTCGACGGAGAGGCCATCCGAGGCCTCGTGGCCGCCGTTGACGAGGCCGTCGCCAAGCACCAGGTGGACGTCGGCGTCCCCGGCCGGTGGATGCCGATAGGCCAACGCGGCCTCGTGCAGCGCCAGCCAGGCACCCACCTGCGTGCGCCAGTGCCCGACCGCGCCGGCGCCGAGGTCGAGCTGACCTAGGTCGACGCCGCCGTCGTCGTCGATGGCGTCGCGCAGCAGGGGGAGGGCGGCGGCCCGCAGGAGCTCGGCTCTGTCCCGGTCGGGGCCGGCCGCCAGCTCGTCGAGTAGGCCGGCCAGGCGGCGCAGCGCGCCCAACGCGGTGGGCTGGCGGTCTCCGGGCGGGGCCGTGGGGTCCAGCAGGACGAGGCAGACATCGTCGCCGCGGGCGCCGAGGCGCCGGGCGAGTTCCCAGGTCACGGGCGCACCGCCGCACCAGCCGAGCAGCCGGTACGGGCCGGCCGGTGCCGGCGAGTCGGCGGCCGAGCGCGCCGCGTCGACGGTGCACAGGTAGCGCGCGGCCAGCTCGCCGATGCTCACGCCGGCCTGCTCGGGGTCGACCACCGCCGGGTGCTGCAGCGCTGCGACGGGCTGTTTCGCGGGCAGCAGTTCGGCGAGGGCGCGGTACCAGTGGACGCTGCCGCCGCCGGGGTGCACGAGCAGGACCGGCGCGGCGATATCGCCACGGCGCAACCACACCAGGCCGTCGTCCGCGGCGCCTTCGGCCGGCCTGGTGGCGGCGTCGGTGCCGGTGCCGGTGCCGTCGAGGTCGTCGCGTTCGCCCGGGGCGCCGTCGAGCCAGGCGGCGAGGGCGGCGACCGTCGGGCGGGTCAGCACGTCGCGGACGGTGACCCGGCCGCCGGCGTGCCGTTCGAGGGCGGCGGCCAGCCGGATCGCGAGCAGAGAATGGCCGCCGAGGGCGAAGAAGTCGTCGTACACGCCGACGCCGCGCACCCCGAGCAGGTCCGCCCAGATGCCGGCGACGACGTGCTCGGTGGTGTTGCGCGGTATCACCCGGGTGGTCGCCAGCCCGGCACCGGCGTCGACCGGCGGCAGCGCCCGGCGGTCGATCTTGCCCGTCGCCGAGGTCGGCAATGCAGGCAGTGGCACCAGCACGCCCGGCACCATGTACCGCGGCAGTTCCCGGCCGAGGAAACCGGCGAGAGTGTGCGGGGCGAGCGCGTGGCCGGGGCGGGCCGAGTAGTAGCCGGCGAGGCGGCGCTCACCGGCCGGCGCCTCAGAGGCGAGGACCGCGGCCTGCGCGATGTCGGGATGGCGGTGCATGGCCGCCTCGATCTCGCCCGGCTCGATCCGGTAGCCGCGGATCTTGACCTGGTCGTCGACCCGGCCGAGGAAGCCGATCCGGCCGTCGGCGAGCCGGTGGGCGCGGTCGCCGGTGCGGTAAAGGCGGGCGCCGGGTACGGCCGAGAACGGGTCGGGGAGGAACCGTTCGGCGCTCAGCGCGGGCCGGCCGAGATAGCCCCTGGCCACCCCAGGGCCGGACAGGTACAGCTCCCCGGGCACGCCGACCGGGCGGGGCTCGAGATCGGGGCCGAGCACGTGGGCCTGTGTCCCCTCGATCGCCCGGCCGATGGTCAGCGGGTCGTCGCCGCGGGCCTGATCGACGGTCGCCCAGACCGTCGTCTCGGTCGGACCGTAGCCGTTGATCAGATTCCCGCCCGTGGACCAGCGGGCGGCCAGCGCAGGCGGGCATTCCTCACCGCCGACGATGACCACCCGCGGGCGGTCCGGGCCGGTCGGCATGAGTGCCAGTGCGGAGGGAACCATGACCAGGTGCGTCACCCGCTGCTCGCGGAGCAGAGCGGCGAGCCCGTCCCCCGGGACGAGGCGCCGCGCCGGGGCGGTGACCAGGGTCGCCCCGTGGGCGAGCGCCAGCAGCGTCTCGAACACCGAGATGTCGAAGATGGGCGCCGCGTTCTGCAGCACCCGGTCGCCTGGTCCGATGTCCAGGTGCCGCTCCTGCGCGGCGACCAGGGTCGCGAGCCCGGCGTGCTCGACGACGACGCCCTTGGGCCGCCCGGTCGAGCCTGACGTGTAGATCACGTACGCGGCGTCACGTGGCGAGACCTCCGGCAGACCGCGGCCGCTTCGCGGCGGCGCGCCGCCGTCCTCCGACAGCCCGAGGGGTGCGCCCAGGCCGAACGGCAGGACGCGGCCGGTGAATCCGGCGGTGAGCTCGGCCGGCGCCGCTGCCGGGATGATTAGGTGGGTGGCGCCGGCGTCGGCGAGCAGGTGGGCCCGGCGCTCGGCCGCTGATCGACGGCGAGCGGCAGGTAGGCCCCGCCGGCGCGCATCACCGCCAGCTGGGCGGCGACCAGGTCCGGCCCTTGCGGCAGTAGCACTCCCACGACGGTGCCGCGGCCCACGCCGGTGTCGCGCAGCCGGCCGGCGGCGGCGTCGACCCGGCTCATCAGCTCCGCGTAGGTCAGCCGGGTGTCCTCATGCTGCACGGCCACGGCGTGCGGGTTGCGACGGGTCTGGTCGGCGACCAGGGTGTGGAATGTCCGCGGGGTGGCGGCGGCGCCGGTGCCGGCGGACGACACCAGGGCCTGACGTTCCGCCAGCGGCAGCACCGCGCCGGCCGCCGCCGCCGAGGGTGCCTCGGCCATCGCGGTCAGCACCGCGCCGTAGAGCCGCGCCACCATGAGCCCGTACCGGCGGGGAACGATGCGCTCGTCGGCGACCAGGACCAGCCGTCCCCACTCGGTGGAGACCGCCCAGCCGAACTCATTGGGGCTGAGGTCGACGGTGGCGGACACGTCCACCCGGTCGCGGTCGAGGACGTGGAAGTCGAGGAAGTTGAAAGCCGCCCGCGGCGCGGGCAGGCCGAGCTCGCGGCGCAGCCGCGCCATCGGGTAGCGCCGGTGCGGCCAGGTCGTCGTCTCCTGGTCGAACACCGCGCGGACCGCGTCCCGCCACGAGCCTGTGAGCGGCGGGCAGACCACCGGCACCACGTTGAGGTGCATGCCGAGCGTGCGGTCGGCGTCGAGCTCCTCTAGGCGCCCGTTCGCGACCAGGCCGGAGTGGAACGCCGGCTGGTCGGTCAGCATGCTCAGGACCTTCAGGTGCGCGGTGAGCAGCACGCTCTTGAGTGACGCGCCGGCCGCCTCGCCCAGCGCCCGCAGGGCCGGCTCCAGATGGCCAAACGGCACGTGGAGGTCGTAGTTCGCCCCGCCCGGGCCTGCCTGGCGCCACGCCGCGGGTAGCGCCAGCGGCTCGGCGCCGTCGAGGTATTCCCGCCAGAACGCCAGGTGAGCGGGATCGGACTCGGCCTGTTCCAGCGCCACGAAGTCGGCGAACCGCACGGCCGGCGGGGACTGCCGCCGTGGGGTGCCCGCGCGTGTCCTGCGGTAGCTGTCGAGCAGTTCGGTGATCAGGCTGTGATGGCTCCAGCCGTCGAGAACGGCATGGCATTCGACGATCACCAGCCGCCACCGGTCCTCCTGTTCCTGGTAGACGGCCAACCGCCACAGCCCGGCGGTGCCCAGGTCGAACAGTTCGCCGCGCTCCGCCGCCAACAGGTCGGCGATGTGCCGGTCCCGCTTCTCCGGCTCCTCACCCCGCAGGTCGACATGGCGCAGGGTGATATCGGCATCGTGATGGACCAGTTGCAGCGGCTCGGCGAAGCTGGTCAGGTCGAGGGAGGTGCGCAGCACCTCGTGCCGTTCGGTCACCTGGCACACCGCCGCGCGCAGCGCGTCCAGGTCCAGCGAAGCGTCGTCGCGCACCAGGTAGCAGGTCGCGTTGTGGTAGCGATGCGCCGGGTCGGCAAGCATCTCGTACACCATCGCGGCCTGTCCGTCGGCGAGCGGGTAGGCATCCGCCGCCCGGCCCTCGAGTGCCGCCCGCGCTGCGTCGTCGACCAGTGCGAAGGGGCGGATCGCCCGGTGCCCGCCGGCCGATCCCGCCGACCCGGCCGGGTCGTCCGGGGCGACGGGATCGAGTAGTGCGGCGGCCAGGTCGTGCGACGTCTGGTGCCGCAGCAGGTCCGCGACGCCCAGGCTGTGGCCGCGTGCCCGGAGCCGACCGACGACCTGCACCGCCCGGATGGAGTCGCCGCCGAGATGGAAGAAGTTGTCCTCGGCACCTGGTTCCGGGATCCCCAGTACCTCGGCAAAGATGCCGGCGACCAGCCGTTCGCCAGGGGCGCGCGCCGGGCGCGAGACGCGGCCTGTGAGCAGCTGCTCGGTCTCAGGCGCGGGTAGGGCCGCCCGGTTGATCTTGCCGTTGGTCGTCAGCGGCAGGGCCGGCAGGGTGACAAAGGCCGCCGGGAGCATGTAGGCCGGGACGTGGCGGGAGAGGTGCTCGCGCAACTCGCCCCGGTCGGGCGGCTGGCCGGTCGAGGGGACGATGTAGGCGACCAGCCGGTCGCCGCGCACTGCAACCACGCAGGCAGCGACCGCGGGGTGGGTCGCCAGCGCGCTCTCGACCTCCCCGGTCTCGATCCGGAACCCGCGGACCTTCACCTGGTCGTCGATGCGGCGCAGGTACTCGACCCCGCCCCCGCGGGTGATGCGGGCTTGGTCCCCGGTGCGGTACAGCCGGTCGCCGGGCCGCCCAGAGAACGGGTCCGGCACAAACCGGGCACCGGTCAGCGCCGGCCGCCCCAGGTACCCCCGGGCGAGACCACGCCCGCCGACGTACAGCTCGCCGGGGATCCCGGGCGGCACCGGCCGCATTCGCGGGTCCAGCACATACAGTTCGAGGTCGGCCAGCGGTGTCCCGATCGGGCTGCGGCCGGCGTGCGGCGCCGCGAGCGTCACGGTCGGCGTCACCTCATACCGGGTGACATGCACCGTCGTCTCGGTGATGCCATACATGTTGATCATGCGGGCCTGTCCGCCGTAGCGGTCGAACCACGGCCGCAGCACCGCGGTGTCCAGCGCCTCGCCGCCGAACACGGTGACGCGGACGGCCAGGTCGGGGCTCGCGGCGTCGGCGAGGACGGCGACGAGGTTGCCGAACGCCGACGGGGTCTGGCTCAGCACGGTGACGCGTTCGTGCGCCAGCAGCGCGAGGAAACGCACAGGGTCGCGGGAGACCTCGAACGGCACCACCACGAGGCGCCCTCCGTGGCACAGCGCACCCCAGATCTCCCACACCGAGAAGTCGAAGGCGTAGGAGTGGAACAGCGTCCAGACGTCACCCGGGCCGAAGCCGATGTCCTGCGCGGTGGCGCTGAACAGCCGCACCGCGTTGGCATGGCTGATCATCACGCCCTTGGGGCGTCCGGTCGAACCGGAGGTGTAGATGACGTACGCGAGGTGCTCGGGGCGCACCCGGGCCGCGGGGGCATCGTCGGGCCGCTCGCGCAGGGCTGCGGCCAGCGCCGCCGATCCGAGCACCACCACCTCCACGGCGCCGGTGCCCGCGTCGGCGCCGGTCAGCGCGCCGGCGTCGTCGGTGAGCACCACGCGGCTGGCCGAGTCCGCGAGGATGGCGGCGAGGCGGCCCGGGGGCTGGTCCGGGTCCAGCGGCAGGTACGCGCCGCCCGCCTTGAGCACCGCCAGCAGCGCGACGACGAGGTCCACACCGCGCCGCAGGTGAACGCCCACGGGCTGGTCCGCCGCCACGCCGAGGGAGCGCAGGTGGTGGGCGAGCCGGTTGGCCCGCCGGTCCAGCTCCGCGTAGTCGAGCTCGACCCCGTCGAAGATGATCGCCGTCGCGTGCGGGGTGGTGCGCGCCCAGTGCTGCACGGAGGAGTGCAGCAGAGCCGAGTCCGCCGGTGCGGGCGCGGAATGGGCCGCGGAGGTGGCCACGTCGGGCCTGGCGGGCGGCACCGCCGCCAGCTTCAGCGCGCCGACTGCGGTGTCCGGGGCTCGGCAGGCGTCGCCGAGCAGGGCGGTGAACTGCTCGGCCAGCTGTTCGATCGTTGGCGCGTCGAACAGGGCCGTCGGGTACTCGATGTGTCCCGCCCAGGTTCCCGCGGCGGTGCGCTGGATGAGGAAGGCCAGGTCGAACTTGGCTGGGGTCCACTCCACCCGCTCCTCGACCATCGACGCTCCGGACAACGACCGCGACCGTGGCGGCTCGGGCTCGAAGGTCAGGCTCACCTGGAACACCGGGCTGCGGGCCGGGTCGCGGGCCGTCCGCAGATCCGACACGAGCCGCTCGAACGGCGTCTGCGCATGGTCGTAGGCGTCCAGTGCGGTGTCGCGGACCTGCTCGACGAGCTGGCTAAACGGCAGGTCCTCGGGTACCAGGGCGCGCAGGGCGAGGGTGTTGGCGAAGTAGCCGATGAGCGGCTCGTCCGCCGGGTCGTCCCGGCCGGCGACTGGCGAGCCGACCACGACGTCCGGCTGCCCGGTGACGCGGGCCAACAACGCGTGCACTGCGGCGAGTAGCACAAGGTATGGGGTGGCGCCGCGGCCCTGTCCGAGCGCGGTCAGCGCCTCGACGATCGGCGCGTCGATGGTGAAACGGGCGGTCGCGCCGGCGGGTTCCCAGCGGGTTCCCCGCGGACGGTCGGTGAGCAGCGGCAGCGGCCTCGCACCGGTGAGGTGCTCGCGCCAGTACGCCAGCCCCTCCTCGGCACCGGCGCTGGTCGCGGCCGCGCGCTGGTCGCGAGCGAACTCGGCGTACTGCCGCCCCAGCGCCGGCAGCGGGTCGACCCCGCCGTCATGCAGAGCGGTGTAGAGCGCGGCCAGCTCGTCTTGGAGGAGCCGGGCCGACCAGCCGTCGAACGCGATGTGGTGCAGGGTCAGCAGGAGCAGCGTGTCGGAGTCGGTCAGGCGTAGCAGGACGGCCCGCATCGGCTGCTCGGCCTGCAGGTTGAACGGCCGGGTGCCCTCCCGGGCGACGATCTCCTCGGCGCGCTCGGTTCGTTCGGCCGCCGCGGTCGCCCGCAGGTCGACCTCACGCAGCTCATGGCTGGCCGTGGGGTCCACGCACTGCAACGGGACGTCGTCGACGACGACGTAGCGGGTACGCAGCACCTCGTGCCGGTCGGTGACGGTCCGCACCGCTCGCCAGAGCAGATCGGTATCCAGCCGTCCCGTGATGCGCAGGGCGATGGGAACCAGGTATTGCGTGCTTCCCGGGTGTAGCTGCTCCAGCAGCCATAGGCGCTCCTGAGCAAAGGAGACGGGGATCGGCAGGCCGCGGTCGGCAGGTGTCATCGTTCCTCCTGCGGGTGCGCTGGCGACGGGGGTTGGACGGGGGCGCCGGTTGGCGTGGCCGCTGCGGCGGTGTCCTGACGCACCAGCTGGGCCAGGCCGGCCACCGTCGGGCTGGCGAAGAACTGTCGCAGCGTGACGGCGACCGAGAAGGTCTCCCGGATCCGCAGGCAGACCTGGGTGGCGAGCAGGGAGTGGCCGCCCAGCGTGAAGAAGCCGTCCTGCGCCCCGACGCGGTCCAGGCTCAGGACCTCCCGCCAGATCGCGGCGATCTGGCGCTGGAGCGGATCGTCGTCAGCCGCGGGCTCGTCCGCGGCCGACCGCGCTGGGGTGAACGCCGCGGGGTCGGGCAGCGCTTCGCGGTCGACCTTGCCGTTGCGGGTCAGCGGGAGGATGTCGAGAACGATCAGTCGGGCAGGCACCAGATGGGCCGGCAACGTGCTGGTCAGATGCGTGCGCAGGTCGTTCGGATAGGTCGCCGGGTCGACGCCTGCGCGGGGCACGGCGTAACCCACGAGGGCCGGGTCGCCCGGCCGCAGCTCGCGGACGGCCACGGCGGCCGCCCGCGTTCCCGGATGGGCCGCGAGGGCCGCCTCCACCTCGGCCGGCTCGATGCGGAAACCGCGGATCTTGACCTGCCGGTCGATGCGGCCGAGGAACTCGAACACCGCGTCGGCGCGGCGGCGAACACGGTCGCCGGTGCGGTACATCCGCGCGCCGGGCCGGCTGGTGAACGGGTCGGGCCGGAACCGGTCGGCGGTCAGCCGCGGATCGTCCAGGTAACCGCGGGCTACCCGGTCGCCGCCGATGTACAGCTCGCCCTCGGCTCCGGCCGGCACCGGACGTCCATCCGGATCGAGCACGTACAGGTCGGTCTCCGGCAGCGCCCGACCCAGCGGCACCGCCCCCGGGTCGGTGCTCGCCAGTGCCTCCTCCCGGCCGACCGGATGATAGGTGCAGGCGATCGTCGCCTCGGTCGGGCCGTACGTGCAGGCGAACTGGCCCGGGAGCCCGGTGGCCAGCCAGTCCCGCGCGTCGGGGTAGCCGACCACGTCACCGCCGACGCTCATGATCTCCAGCCCGCCGAGGCGGGTCTCGCCCGGGCGCAGGCTGGCCACCATGGCCCGGTAGTAGGCGGGGGTGACGTCGACGACGGTGACCCGGTGCTCGTCGATCTGGCCGACGAGGTCCGCGGGCATCGTGTTGCGCGGGTCGAGCAGGACGACGGACCCGCCGACCAGCAGCGGCGCTGCGATCTGGTCCATCGCCGCGTCGAAGGTCACCGCGGCCATGAAGGCGACGCGGCTGTCCGGATGAAGAGAGTACGTGCGTGCCATGTGCTGGCAGTGGGTCAGATACGAGTGATGCTCGATCATCACGCCCTTGGGGCGGCCGGTGGACCCCGAGGTGTGGATGATGTAGGCGAGGTCGCGGGGATGTGGGGCGATGTCGGGTGGGGTGGCTGGCCAGGCGCCGATCGTCGCGGCATGGCCGTCCAGCTCCAGCTCCAGCTCCAGCACCCGGGCGCCGGTCGCGGTCAGCCGTGCCGCGTGCTCGCTCAGGGTTAGGACGGTGCCTACGTGTGCCCGGCGGACGAGCTCGGCCAGGCGATCGTCGGGGTCGTGCGGATTCAGCGGAAGATAGGTCGCCCCGGCACGCAGGACGGCGAGCCAGGCGACGACCAGGTCGGGTGTGCGACCGGTGAGCACGCCCACGACGTGGCCGCGGCCCACACCGGCCGCGAGCAGGTGGCGGGCGAGTCGGTTCGCCCGCGCGTCCAGCTCCCCGTGACTCAGCGTGCCAGCGTCCGAGATCACCGCCGGCGCCTCGGGCGTGGCGGCGGCCCACCGGCCGATGAGGCCGGGCAGGTGTATCGCCGTTGGGTCGCCTTTGCCGGCCGCCGCGATCGGACCGTCCGGGCCGGCTGCGGCCCCGGCGACCAGTCGGATGAAACGATCTGCCAGCCGTCGGATGGTGTCCGCCTCGAACAGGGCCGTGGCGTACTCCACGTCGCAGGTCCACGAGCCGTCCGGACACCGCTGCATGCTCAGCGCGAGCTCACTGATCACGCTCGGCCCGGCCAGCCGGAACGGCTCCACCGTCAGCCCTGGCAGCGCGAAAGGTGCCCGCTCGTCGTCGTGGATCTGGAAGTACGTGCTGATCAGCGGGCCGCTCGACGGCGAGCGGCCGGGTGCCAGCTCGGCGATCAGCCGGTCGACGGGGTAGTGCTCGTGCGCGAGGCCGGACTGCACGCAGGCCCGCACCCGGTCGAGGATGTCGACGAAGGTCGGCACCCGGCCGTCGACGCCCGGCCCCAGGTCGGTCCGCAGCACCAGCGTGTTGACGAAGAAGCCGACCAGATCGTCCAGCTCTGCCGGCCCGCGGCCCGCGACCGGCACGGCGACAGCCACGTCGTCCTGCTCAACCCAGCGGCCGAGCAGGACGATGAAGGCCGCGAGCAGGGTCATGAAGGGCGTCGCCCTCCGCGCTGCCCCCAGCGTGAGCAGCGGCGAGACCACCTGCGCGGTCAGGGTGAAGGTGTGTGTCGCGCCTCGGATGTCGTGGTAGGCCGGCCGGGGATGGTCGGTCGGCAGCCGCAGCGGCGCGAGTCCGGCCAGCGCGTCGTGCCAGTAGGCGCGGTCGGCGTCGAGGGCCGGCCCGTCAAGCTGCCTGCGGTGCCACACGGCGTAGTCCGCGTACTGGACGGGCAGCGGGTCGCGGTCGGCCGACTGGTAGAGCGCCGCGAGGTCGCGGGCGAGCGGATCCATCGACCAGCCGTCCGCGGCGATGTGGTGCAGGACCAGCAGGAGCACGTGCTCGGCCGGCCCGATGCGGGCGACGGCCACGCGCAGAGGGTGCTCCTTGTCGAGCCGGAAGCCGCGGTCGAGCTCGGGGCGCAGCGCGAGCGCGGCGTCGGCGAGGTCCGTGGCGTCGTGGATCCGCAGGTGCGGGGCGGTCGGCGGGTCGATCACCTGCACCGGCCCCGCCGCCCTCGCCAGGTAACGGGTGCGCAGGATCTCGTGGCGATCCACCAGGGCTGCCAGCGCCCGGCGCAGCGCCCGCAGGTCCAGCGGGCCACGCACGTGCAGCGCCACCGGCAGCAGGTACTCGGGGCTGCCGGGGTCGAACTGCTCTCGCACCCACAGGCGCTCCTGCGCCGGGGACAGCACGACCGGGCCCGTGCGGTCGACGGGCTGCGGCCTGCTCCCCGCCGGCGGCGCGGTCCGCAGCGCCCGTGCCAGCCGCGCGGGCGTGCGCGCCTCGAACATGTGGGCCAGCGGCAGCTCCACCGCCCGAACGGCGCGCAGCCGCGCGGCGACCCGAGCGGCGCTCAGTGAATGTCCGCCCAGGGTGAAGAAGTCGTCGTCCACGCCGAAGGCGGTGGCCGGCAGCCCGAGGATCTCGGCCCACACCGAAACCACCAGTTCCTCGTCGGCGTTGCGCGGCGCCTGCCCGAGCGGCGCGCGGGCGGGCAACGCCGGCAGCGGCATCCCGGTGAGTGCCGTCCGGTCGATCTTCCCGGTGCCGGTGACGGGGAACCGGTCGACGGGGACGAACCGGGCCGGCACCGCCGGTGAGGGCAGGCCCGCGAGGAGGTGGGCGCGGATCTCGTCCGCGGCGGGGACGTCGGCGCCCGCCCGTACCAGCAGGAAGCCGGTCAGCAGGGGCTCGTCCGCACCGTCGCGGCGGCTCACGACCGCCGCGTCGATGATGCCGGGCAGCTCCCGCAGCCGCGCCTCGACCTCGCCGGCCTCGATTCGGACCCCCCGCACCTTGAGCTGACCGTCGCGGCGGCCCAGGTATGTCAGCACGTCGTCGGCGCCGCGCCGGACGAAGTCACCCGTGCGGTACAGCCGGGCGCCGGGCTCGGGGGAGAATGGGTCGGGCACGAACCGATCGGCGGTGAGCCCAGGGCGGCCGAGGTAGCCGCGGGCGAGGCCGAGCCCGCCGAGGTGTAGCTCGCCCTCCTCACCCTCCACCGCGAGTCCGCCCGAGTCGGTCACGACCAGCGCTCTGAGGTTCGGCAGCGCGACTCCGATCGGCACCTGCGAGCCGGCCGGCGCGCCGGTGTAGTGGTAGGCGGTCGCGTCGATGGAGCATTCGGTCGGCCCGTAGGTGTTGTACAGTTCGGCGCCGGTTCGTTCTACCAGCCGGGCGGCGATCGCGGTCGGCAATGGCTCGCCGGCGGAGAGGACCAGCCGCAGCGCGGTGCACGCGTCCAGGCCGGGCTCCTCGACGATGTGGGCGAGCAGGGACGGCACGAACTGGAGCACCGTCACGTCGTTCTCGGCCGCGACCCGCAGCAGTTCGGCCGGGTCGCCCTGGGCTCCGGGGGGTGCCATGACGACGGTGCCGCCGACCACCAGCGGGGCGTAGACCTCCCAGATGGCCGCGTCAAAGGAGATCGTCGTCTTCTGCAGGATCCGATCCCCCGGGCCCAGGCGGTGCTCGTCGACCGTCCACATCACCCGGTTGCGGATGCCCGCGTGGGTGATCTCGACGCCTTTGGGTAGCCCGGTGGAGCCCGAGGTGTAGGCGATGTAGGCCAGGTCGCCGTTGTGATGCTCGATCGACGGCGGGGACGGCGGGTGGCCGGCCGCGCCGTCGGCATCGGCCGGGCCGGACGGTGCGGGGTCAATCAGCCGGGCGGTGGTGATCGGCGCCGCCGTGGCGCGCAGCGGCGGCGCGATGACGAGCGCCAGGGGATCGGCATCGGCCAGGATCATGGCGAGCCGCTCCCGGGGGTGCTCGGGGGCGAGCGGCAGGGCGGCGGCCCCGGCGCGGCCCACGGCGAGCAGCGCGACAATCAGGTCGGCACCGCGCGGAAGCAGCACGCCCACTACCGCTCCCGGCCGGGCCCCGAACGACCGCAGCTGCCCGGCAAGATAGTTCGCCCGCTCGTCCAGCTCGCGATAGGTCAGCCGTTCGCCGTCGGCCAGGACGGCCACCGCGTCGGGAGTACGGGCGGCCTGCTCCGCCACCAGCTCAGGCAGGCAGGAGGTCGGCCGGGTCGCGGTGACCGCCGGCCCGCCGCCGAGGCCGCGTGGACCCGGCGCCTGGAGGGAGGACGGGGCGTGGGTGCTCGCGGTCATCGTGGCTGCGCTCCCCCCGCGGCGTCCTGGGGGGTCCGCGTCGAGAGCTCGCCGGCGGCCGCGGACAGGTCGCGCAGGCTGCGCGGCCGCATGTCCGTCCACACCTGGTCGATGTGGGCCAGGCACGTCTCCCGGTCAGCGACCGTCCCCTCCGCCTGCCATCCGGCTGGCAGCGGCCGGTCGGCCGGCCATATCGAGAACTGCTCCTCGTGGTTGACCACTACCCGGAACTCGTCCATTCGTATTCCTTCCGCTGCTCGGTCAGTACAGGAAGTCGTCGATCCGTACGCCGAGGCCGATCTCGCGTGCGCGGTCGCGGACGTATGACGCGAGCGCGATGTCCAGTGCCCCGAGACCGAATGGCGAGACGACCGTCACCGTGCCGGGGTCGTGCCGGGGCCCGCGCACCAGCGCGGACCCAAGATTGTCGTGGATGAACTCGCGGTTGCCGGTGTGCTGCTCGGCCAGGTGCAGCGAGGTCCGCTCACGGCACGCGTGGTCGGCGTCGTCCACGACGTTGCGGGCGGCCAGGATGGTATGCACCGGGAGATCACGCAGGGAGACGTGTAGCACGGTGGTGCCGGGCCGGAACCGCGTGTCCAGGTGCGGGCTGCCGGCGGTGGTGGCGAGGGAGATCAGCGCGTGGTCCTGACAGGCCTCGGTGAGGTCGGGCGCCGTCCGATAGCGCAGGTGCGGCCAGAGCTGGCGGGCCCGGTCCGCGAACAGCTCGGCGTGGGCCGGATTCTGGTCATGCAGCGCGACGTCCGTCAACTCGGGCAGTACCCGCTGACAGAAGCGCAGCACCTCGCGGTTGATGGTGCCGCAGCCGACCAGCAGGAGCCGGTCGGAGCGAGACGGCGGGAATAGCGAGGCGGCGACCGCGGCCCCGGCACCGGTGCGCCGCGCGGAGATGGTCGAGGCGGCGACCAGCGCCTCCGGCCGACCCGTCTCCAGCGAGTTCAGGACGACGACGGCCGACGCCCGCGGAATTCCTTGGTCGATGTTCCCGGGAAACGACGCCACCCACTTGAATCCGGCCGCAGGGCGATCTCCACGAACAGCCGCCGGCAATCCGATGACCCGGTTGAGCGCGTGGTCGGGGAAACGGAGGAAGACCGAGTGCGGAATGATCGTTCTCCCGCTGGCATGGTCCGCGTAGACCGTTTTTACAAGATCCAGGACGGCGTCCTCGGTGCCATCCAGGACCGCTGTCACGTCACGTTCCCGAAGAACCAGCACCGAAATCCCTTCCGATATACCCGGGCAGTCCCAAGGCGGCGTCGACCCCAAAGTTCTCGACGATCCACCGGTCGTCGTAGATCGTGTCCAGATAGCGATCGCCGCGGTCCGCCAGCACGAGGACGCAGCGGGTCCCCTCACGGATTGCCGGGGCCTTGCGCAGAAGAGCCGCGACGATGGCGCCCGAGGATCCGCCGGCGAGAATCGACTCGTCCCGGACGAGTCGTCGGCAGCCATGTACGCACTCCAGGTCGGAGACGTGTATGACCTCGTTGGCGAGGCCGTCGGCGAAGAGGGCGGGACGCACCGAGGCGCCGTGCCCGGGGATCAGCCGCCGGGCGCTGCCCGGGCGGAAGATGGCGCTGCCCAGCGCGTCGACGGCGACGATGGTCGTGTTCAGCCCGTGCTCTCGCACGTAACGGGCGCAGCCGTGCAGGGTTCCGCAGGAGCTGGTGGCGCAGAACAGGTAGTCGAGATCGGTGCCGAGCGCACTGACGATCTCGTCCATCGTCGTCTCGTGCGCTTGGGCGTTGAGCGGGTTGACATACTGGTTGGGCCAGTATGCGTCCGGTGTCTGCGCGCACAGGTGCCGCACCCGGCCGAGGCGGGTCGGCAGGAACGACTGTGTCTCCGGGTCCAGCGTGGTGACGAGGTCGACCTCCGCGCCGAACGCGCGTAGCACGGCCAGGTTCTGCTTGGTGGTGAGCGTGTCCACCACGCAGATGAATCGGAGGCCGAAGTACCGGCACACATGCGCCAGCCCGATGCCCAGGTTCCCGGAACTCGATTCGATGACAACCGATCGCCCGGGCGTCAACCGGCCGCTGTCGATCAGCGGCGCGAGCATGTTGTAGGCGACCCGGTCCTTGATGCTTCCTCCCGGGTTGAACGACTCCAGCTTGGCGTAGACCTGAAAGCCGGCTCCGTGGACCAGTCTCTGCAGTTCCACCAGCGGGGTCTCTCCGATCGCGGCCAATACGCCTGCGGGACGCGTCCTCTCTCGGGTAGTCAACATGACCTCTCTTCTGACGAAGGTTTCCTTCATCGGACCCGGACTGGTCGATCACAAGACGGCCGACCGGTCCGGATGGCAGATACGACAATCGCACCCGGCGGTATTCATCGGATATCACGCCGCTATCCGTCGCATTGCCGGCACCGGCGCCGCCGCGAAGACGGCAAACTGGATCAACGCGGCAGGACCTGATACACAGAGATTGAATGGCTGGGGTTATGGGGGTTGGGGTTCGAGGCTGAGGCCGGTCTGGCCGAGGAAGCCGGTGATGAGGTCGGGGCGGTACTGCATCCGCTTGAGCTGGGTTCTGCAGGTGGCGGCGAGCTGGTCGACGGTGCGGCGGACGAGGTTGCCCAGGTCGCGCTTGAGGTGGGACCACACCCCCTCGGTCGGGTTGAGGTCGGGGGCGTAGGCGGGTAGGCGCACGACGGTCAGCCAGTCGGTGTGCGCGTCGAGGAACGTGGTCATCGGCGCTGTGGTGGGTGTTGAGGTTGTCCCAGATCAGGATCAGCGGGGCGTGTAGCTGCTGGTGGGCTCTGGTCAGCAGGGTGACGTAGTCGGTCTCGGACATGCTGCGCCGTTCGCCCTTGCGGCCGTGGTGGGCGACGAGCTGGTAGAACAGCCGGGGCCGGCAGCCGGGGCGGTAACAGACGAGCGCGGCCATCGAGACCCGTCCCGATCCCTTGCCGCAGACCCGCACCAGCGGGGTCTGGCCGCGGTGTCCCCAGGTCCGTGCACGCGGAGGGCGCAGGGTCTGGCCGGCTTCGTCCTCGAAGACTATCCACGCCCGGGCCGCCGCGGCGGCCCGGGTAATTCCACCCAGGTCGCTTCCCGCCAGGTGGTGACGGCCTTCTCGTCGCGTTCGACGGCGCGCCGGGCGGGGACCTGCGGGCAGTAGCCGATGCGGTGGAGCAGGTAGGACGTGCCGCGCAGGGTGTAGTGGACGTGGAAGAGCTTTCCGATCAGCGCGGAGATCCTGGCGAGGGTCCAGCGCTGGTCGTCGTGGCCGTGGGCGGCCGGGCCGCGGTCGAGTTCGATCCGTAGGCGGTCGAGCTGGGCGTCCGAGAGCCGGCAGGTCGCGCCGCCGGGGCCTTTCGAGACCAGCGCTTCCTGCCCGCCGGCCTGCCAGCGCCGCCGCCACTGGTAGGCCGACTTGGTGCTCACCCGCAGCCGCCCGGCGACGCTGACCGGGTCGAGGGCCTGCGCGAACAGGGCCGCGGCCTGGAAACGGAGCGTCTCGCGACGGGCCCGCGCCTCGGCGGACAACCCTCCACAGTCCGGATACCTGGACACGACTCCGGCATAGACCCGCCCTACCAGCCAGTCACGCAGGCGCGCCGACTGTGGTCAGACAGACACAGACCCCAGCCATTCAAGCTCTGTAGCGCGTCCAATGCAGCCACCCTGCCACATGCGCGATCTCTAGATCCGCGGCTGGATCCGGCACCGTGCCGAGCAGCGCCACCTCGGCGGTCGCCTCCGGATCCAGCACCGAAGCCGGGTCTTGGTCGGCCGCGAACCGCTCCAGCCGTGCCCCCACCGTAGCGAGCAGACGCTCCCGCATCGTTGCCCCCGTAGTGCCCGCCACGCCGAGACCGGCGGACCTCGCCACCGGTGACGCAGACGGAACGAACAGTCACGTTCACGCTAGCGTGACCGTATCTTGTGGCGGTCCTGAGTACGGCCGACTTCGATCGGTAGAGGTCGAACGGGCGGTAGATCGCGCGCAAGGTCGTGGCCGCCGATCAGCCGCACGCTCGCCCTGGGAGTAAGCCCGCGGACGGAATCTGTCCGCCCGGGCGCTCCTCTCCTGGGTGAGGGGCGAGAGGTCGGCTCCGTGCGGTGAGGCACGTTCGGGGACCCGCTGGTCGACCAGCCGTGGGCGCTGGGCCGCCCCGGCACCCCGACATCCTGGTCGTGCCAGCGGCGGTCGGGCGCATGGAGGCAAGACAGGTGGCGGGACTTGGCGTCGGGTAGTCCGACGCTCGGCGCCGGTTGGTCCGCCTCCCTTGATGATGCGGGGGAGGTGCGGAAGTTCGATTCTCCTGCGGTGCGCGCCTGGTTGAGGCAGGTCGGGGCCCGCATTGTCCACACGATGCGGGCCCCGATGGTTACTGCCTGGCCTCTGGCCGCCCGCGTCCCGCGCGGGTTCGTGCAGCAGGGCGCCCAGCGAGGCCGCGTACCGAGAGCCCCGGCTACTGCGCGGGTACAGGTAGTGTGAACGTGTGCGCTATGTGTAGTCGCATGGGCCACGGTGGTTGGGGATGTTTGTGGTGCGTTGCCGAACGACCGATCCCCCAACCACTCCGGGTACAGCGGCGGCAGCAGGCCGACGACGGGCGCCCCGGCCCCGTCCGCATCGACGGTGGCGCTCGGGCCGCCAGGCGCCGGCGCCGCCACGACCGCCCCGCCGAGCCCGACGCCCAGACCGCGGCCGGGAACCGCCAGCAGGTGCACGGGTTCGCGGATCTGCCGCGCACACCCGCTCAGCCCCGGCTCGTCGAACACCACCGGATACCGCCCCGGCCGCCACGCCAGCGCGACCGCCGCATCGCCCGTGGGGGCCTGGCCGCATGTGTTAGCCGGGGTGTTTCGGCCGGTCTGGCTGGTCTGGCCGAGCTGGCGGGCCTCACCGGTTCGGCGGGGAGGCCCGGTGCGGCGGGGCCGGATGGGCAGGCCGGAGAGAGCGGCATCCATCGCGAGGACGGAATCGCGCCTGGGAGCGGCGGGGACGGCCATCAGGACACTCCCATCGCGTGCGGCCGTGCCGTGGGCCGGGCGCGGGACCGGTGCTGCTGGTCGTGGCGTCGTTCCCGAGCCGTGAGGGCCCGGTCGAGCGTCTCCCGCCCGCCCGCGGCGAGGGCGGCCGGTGTCTCGTCCAGGTCTGTCCGGTCGATGAGCTCGCCGATGCCGAGGGCCGAGAGCAGGTAGTCCCGGTCGATGGGCCGGCGCGGTGGGCGTTCCCCGAGCACCGTGCGCGCCCGGGTGTCGTCGAAGGCGCGGCGGTGCAGCAGGTAGCTGGCGAAGCCGGGGAGCTGACCGGTCAGGCGTTCCAGCTCCGTCTGATCCGCAGGCGGGTGCGGGACGGCGCTGAACCGCGCCGGGAAGAACTCCTCCAGGAACGCGAGGACCTGGCTCAGCGTCAGGTCCGACTCGCCGACGACGTGATAGGTCGTGACGCCGTCGGACGGGGCACGGTCGGCGATGCGCACCATGTCCTGGGCGGCGTCCTCGACGGCCATGACGTTCAGCCGGGCACGCGGATCGGCGACCACCCGCACAGTCGGCCGGCTCGCCTCGGCTGTCCCGCCGGTCCCGCCGGATCGGACGGTCCCGCCGGACCGGGTGTTCCCGCCGTCGTCCAGGTCGAGCCGGGCGGCCATCGAGGCGATGGTCAGGACGGCCCGCGCGACCGCGTCCAGCGTGTGCGGGGGCAGGTCGGGATGGGAGGGAAGGTCGGTGAGCAGCAGGCTCGGCCGGAACACCACGACCGGCCGGCCAGTGCGCGCCGACCACTGCCGGACGAGGACCTCACCGTCGAACTTCGACCGCTCGTAGGGGTTCTCGAAGCCCTGGGATCCGTCCAGGTCGTCCTCGTAGGCCACCTCGTCGTGACGGGAGCCGGCGACGAAGGCGGTGCTCACATGGAACACGGCGACCCGGCCCGGCGCTGCGGCGGCGAGGTCGAGCACATGCCGCGTGCCCTCGACGTTGACCCGGCGCACCTGCTCGGCCGCGCCGGACAGGGTGGTGTCCGCCGCGCAGTGCCAGACCGTCCTGAGAGCGCCGGCCAGCGCGTGGAACGCATCCGGGGTCAGCCCGAGCAGTGGCTCGCCGATGTCCACTTCCACCGCGCGGGCTCGTTCCCGCAGGCCGGAGACCATCGACGGCGGCGCGCCGGTGACGGTCAGGTAGCGCTCCAGCCGGGTGAGGGCGTCACCGGACCCGGCGTGGGCCAGCAGGACCAGCCGCTGGCCGCGGTCCAGCAGCTCGCGGGCCACCCGGGTCCCCAGAAAGCCCGTGGCACCGGTGATCGCGGTCTCCGTGCCGCCCCGATCGGGCACGTATCCGGCGGCCGGTGCGCGACCCGGGTGGGACACCGCAGCCAGATCGGTCGCGACGTGCCCCATAGGTCCTGCCCCCATCCCGATATTGCCGTCCACCCACCCGATTGGCGACACGGCGTAGTGGATCTATAGCGCTAGGTGGTTCCCTCCGTGCATTACCCAACCCGCGCGGCCGCTATCCGCCCCGATCGGACGGCCCGGGCGCGACACGCCGGCTGCACGCATCGTGCCGAGGGCCAGTCACGCTTTCGGGGCCTGGACCGTGCGTAGGCCTTGGCACGGTGCGAAGTGCGGTCACCTATCGGCGTCGACGCGTCGGTTGTCGCCCTCGGCGCGGCGGAGTGGGGGACGCCCGGGTGGGCCGGGGTTTCGGGGTTTCGGGGTTGTGGGCGGGGAACGGGTGCGGGACAGCGCGCAGGTGTGGGAGGCCCGATCATGACCGTCGTCCACGAGGTGGAGCACACGTTCGCCGTCAACGAGGCGTTTCGGCTACCGTCGTTCGACCGTGTCCCAGGCGTCGATTCGGTCACCGACCGTGGCGAACGGCTGCTGGACGCCGTTTACTACGACACCGACGACCTGCGCCTGGCCCGCAACCGGATGACGCTGCGCCGCCGGGAGGGCGGCGATGACGCCGGCTGGCACCTGAAGATCCCCACGACGGACGGCGCGCGCGACGAGATCGGCCGCCCGCTCGGCGACCCGGGGCAGGTCCCGCAGGACCTGCTCGACCTCGTCGCCGTGCGGGTGCGCGGCGCCGAGCTGCATCCGGTGGCGCGGGTGACGACCGTACGCCACGCCCGGCTGCTGCGTGATGCCGATGGGCACGACCTGATCGAGGTCGCCGACGACGAGGTCAACGCCCGCACGATGGGCCGGCGGACGATCGTCTCCCGGTGGCGCGAGATCGAGATCGAGGCGCTCGACCCGGACGCGGTGGGCCTGCTGCCCGCCGCCGGCGCGCTGCTGCGGGACGCCGGTGCCCGGCCGGCGATCCTGCCGTCCAAGCTGCGCCGGGCGCTTGTCGTGGACGTCGGTCAGCCCGACGTCGAACCGGCGCCGTCGCGGCTGCCCGCCTCCGCGTCCGCCGGCGCCGTCGTGCACGCCTACCTGGTCGAGCACACCGCGGCGCTGCTCGACAACGATCCCGGGGTGCGGGTCGACGCGCCGGAGTCCGTCCACGACATGCGGGTCGCCGCGCGGCGGCTGCGCAGCACGGTCCAGACCTTCCGGCCGCTGTTCGACCCCGAGCGCGCGGCGCGGATCGAGGCCGGTCTGCGGGAGATCGGCGAGGTGCTCGGCGGGCCGCGGGACGCCGAGGTGCAGCTCGCCGGCTTCACCCGGGCACTCGACGGGCAGCCCGTCGACATGCTGCTCGGGCCGGTGCGTGCCCGCGTCCAGGAGACGCTGCGCGGCGAGCGGCTGCGGGCCCGCGAGGACGCGCTCACCTATCTGCGCGGCGAGCGGTACCTCGGATTCGTCGAGGAACTGCTCGCCTTCGTCGACGACGCCGAACAGACCGACCGGGCCCGCCGGCCCGCCCGCCGGGTGCTGCCGAAGCTCGTCGCCAGGGCCGACCGGCGCCTCACCCGCCGCGTCGCGCTGGCCCGGACCAGCCCGGCCGGTACTGAGCGCGACCTCGCCTACCACGGTGCCCGCAAGGCGGCGAAGCGGCTGCGCTATGCCAGTGAGCTGATGGTGCCGGTCGCCGGCAAGGACGCCGCCCGCCTGGCGAAGCGTGCACGTCAGGTGCAGAACGAGTTGGGGGAGCACCAGGACAGCGTGGTGGCGATGGGCCGGCTGCGCCGGTTCGCGGTCGCGGCGAACCTCGCGGGCGAGTCGTCGTTCACCTATGGGCTGCTCGCTGGGCAGGAGCGTGCCCACGCCGCGGACCTGCGAGCCTCCTTCGAGCACACCTGGGCTCGGGCCTCGCGCCCCCGCCTGCGCCGCTGGCTGCACTGACCGCCCGATCGCCTGGCCTTGGTAGCGGATGGTCCTGTGCGGCTCGGGTCCGGATGGCCCGCGAGACCCCGACATTCGACGGATGGTGTGGGCCGCGCCACGGATGTCCACTGGGTTGCGGGCGTGCGACGGTCGTGTTCCGTCGACGCCGCGACGGAGCCGGGACGGCGCGCTTGGAGGCTGTGGTGACGCGAGCTCTGGTGGTCTACGGAACGACCTACGGGGGAGTGGAGGAGCTGGCCGCCGGCATCGGGTCGGCGTTGCGGGCTCGCGGGCTGGACGCCGAGGTGCTACCGGCTCGGCGGGTGGCCGGGGTGGCCCCCTACGACGCGGTGATCGTGGCTGGGGCGCTGCGCGGGGGACGGTGGGCACGGGACGTCCGCCGCCTGGTCCGCCAGCGCCGCGACCCGCTGTCCCGGCTGCCGGTCTGGCTAGTGGCGGCGGAGGCCGACCTGCCGGTGGCCGCCGCGGGCCGGCTGGCGCCGGTGGCGCAGCTCGCCGAGCTCGCCGCCCTGGTCGGTGCCCGGGCCGCGGTGACAGTCGGCAGTCCGTTTGCTGATATCGCTGCCGCTGAACCCGCCGCCGCGGGGTCTGAGCCCGACCCGGTCGTCAGCCTTGCCGACGCCGTGGCGAGGGCCATCCCGGCGCGGGTACTGCGTGCGGTACCTGCCTGGGGGGCCGGCGGTCGCCCGACCGGTGGCGCCGCGGCGGCGCGGCGGCGGGCGCGGCTGCGACTCGTCCGCCCGGAGCCGCAGGGCCTGGGCGCCGATGTCGCCTCCGGAGGTGCCGCCGCCGCGAGCGGAGGCGCCGGGGGTGGAGGTGGAAGCGTCGGGAGCGGACGTGCGACCTCGGCAGGCGCGGGGGTCGGAGCGGCGGCGGGCGACCACGCCCGCGTCACCGGCTGATCCACGGCGCGCGGCGCGCAGGCGGGCGCGAGGGACAGGGTGCTCGGAACCAATGGCCCGCGACTGCGCGGCGACCTGGTTGATGAAAACCGTTGCCGTTATCATTCTCGGCAGTGGCCTGGACGTGGATGGCCGGGCCGTACGCCGAGGAGGAACGCCATGTCACTCGATGTCCCTGCCGCCCTGGTCGAGAAGGCCGAGTCGGGCCCCGTGTCCGATGCCGAGTTCGTCGACTGTGTCCGCCGGTCGTTGCCGTATGCCTGGACCGTCGTCGGTCGGGTCGCGGCTGACCTCCAGGCGGGCGACGGGGAGTTCGCCGACCACGCGGTGGCGCCTCCGGGTGAGGCGGAGCGCGGGCAGTTGCTGCGGGCGTTCGCCAGTGACGCGATCCGAGGTGGCCTCGAGCGGCACTTCGGCGTCGCGCTGGCGTTCCAGAACTGCCACCGGGTTGCCGCCTTCCGGCACGCGGCGGTCGGGGGCGACAGGTACCAGGCGTTCGTCTCGCCCCGCGGGCAGCTGCTGAACCAGTCGCCGGCGTTGCGGAACTGCTGATCGGCGGAACGCGAGCGTCGCGACGACCCGCCTCGGGTCCGCCTCGGTCCCGGGGATTGTGACCTGTATCACGTCCGGTTGTGAGGTTTGCGGAGTGCATGGGCGCTCCCCGGCCGGCGTGGCAATATTTATGCCAACCCCGTCCGCACCGTGGGAGCCGTGATTCCGCGCGGCTTCTCCTGGCTGCGCGCGAGGGAACATCCCTCTGCGGTCACCCCGGTTCCCCTGCGGTGCCGGGGTGCCGCCACCCTGCCCCGGGACATCGTCGGTGGTTGGCATGAACACAGTGGAAGCCGTCGTTATAAACTGGAAAAGGCCGCATAATGTCGAGCAGGTAGTCCGTGCGCTGCGCGGTCAGTCAACGCCGTGCACGATAACGATATGTGACACCCATCCCGATCCCCGCTTCTCCCTGCCCGACGGCGCGTTGGACGTAGCTGACCGCGTGTATCGCTGGGGGCACAACACCGGGCCCTACTCCCGGTTCGTCCCGCTGGCGGCCTACGACCACGAGTACACCTTCTTCGTCGACGACGACATGGTGCCCGGCGAGCGGTGCGTCGAGCACTTCGTCGACACGGCCCGGTCCGTACCGGACTTCGGTGTGATCGGCCAGTTGGGCCGCGTCATTCCGGAATCGGGAACCTACACGCCCCGCGACGTCTCCCGCCTGCCGCGCGCCCGGGAGGTGGACATCCTTGTCCGGGGATTCTTCACCCGTACCAGGAATCTCCATCACGTGGCTCAGCTCCGGTGGCTGATGAACTATGTGGACGAGGCGGTTCCCGAGGACGACATGCTGCTCTGCGTGGCAATGCGACTGTGCGCGGGGCTGCGTAACTACCTGACGCCCACCAACCCGGACCCGGCCACCCTCATGAACCGGACCGAGCTGCCCGATCCCCACGCGCTGCACCGCCGCCCCGACCATTTACGCCGTCGCGTGGCCTTCATGCGGGCCGCTCTCGACCTGGGCTGGCCAGCACTGGGCTGGCCGGCGCCGCGCCCGGCCGATCCCGGTCCTCCTCCCCTTCTCGACACGCGCTCCCGCACCCGGGCGCCGGGCGCGGCCGAGCACACCCGGATCACCATCGTCCCTGGCCCGAACGGCGCCTCCGCGCAGCCCGGCGGCGGGAACGGCGTCGGTCCGGACGGCGCGGCGGGGAACGGCCGCGCGGCGAACGGGTCGTCGGGGAACGGGTCGTCAGGGAACGGGTCGTCGACGAACAGGCTGTCGGGCAACGGGGTGGCTGGGAGGCGTCGGTCGCCGTCGCGGGGGGTGCTGTATCTTGCGCTGGGTGCGGACTACGGGGGTCTGGCGACGGACAGCGCGCGCACGCTGCGGCTGCACGGGTACGACGGCCCGGTCCGCGTCGTCACCGACCGGCCGAGCCGCGAGCTCGTCGACCTCGAATGCGAGACGCATGTCGTCGGGGAGCTGCCGCGAGGGTTCGCGAGCCGTTTCCACAAGACCCAGCTGTACCGGTGGTCGTTCGACCGCACTCTGTTCCTCGACGCCGACACGGTGGTGATCTCCCCCATCAGCGAGATCTGGGAGCAGCTCGACGGTCATGACATGGCGATGGCCCCGGACATGCACGCCTCCGTCGCGCACGTGCTGGAGCACAGCGTCAACGACCCGACGCGGCGCGCCCCGGAGTACCAGCTCATGCGCGACCTCGGCCTGACCGGGCGCCGCTACTACAACAGCGGCGTCATGTTGTTCCGGCAGGGGACGCGCACCGCCGACGCGTTCGACCACTGGCACCGGGAGTGGACCCGCTTCCGGGGTGAGGACCAGCTCGCCCTGGTCCGCGCGATCGCCGCCAGCGGCCTGCGGGTCCGCACCCTCGACTCCTCCTGGAACCGCCGCCCGAAGGCCTTCGCCTCCGTTGACGAGGCCCGCGCATCCGGCGTGCGCATCCTGCACTTCCTGTCCCGCCAACGAACCCTGCTCACCGACACCTACCTCGGCGTGGTCGCTGAGTACCTCGGTTAGCGCCCGCGGCTCACGGTCTTGGCACGGTTCGCCGGAGCACCGGCGCGTCCCGCCCCGTCCCGCGGGGGCGGCCGAGGTCGTCCCTGGTGCCGACGGTCCCGGCGGACCGCTGCTCGTGGTATTCCTGCTCGACGTTGACGGACCAGATGTCGTGGTCGGTGCCGTCCAGAATGTTCTCGACGGTCAGCATGGCGGTCAGCATCGAGTGGTCGGCGTTGTTGTAGCGATGCATGCCGTTGCGGCCGACGGGGTGCACCTGGGGGAGTTCCGCCGCCAGCCATTCCCGGATGATTGTCACATTGCGCTGGTAGTACTGGTCGTAGGTCGGATATGCCTTGGGTACCCGCACGACATGGCCGGCCTCTACCGCGCCCGGCCGGACCAGCCCCAGCGTTTCCAGCTCCGCGGTCGCCAGGGCGACGAGCTCGTCGTCGGTACGCGACCACATGTCGTCGCCCTCGAAGACGAAGTACTCCAGCCCAAGACAGGTGCGTCCGTCCCTGACCATGAACGGTGACCAGGAGCCGTAGTTCTGGATGCGCCCGACCCGGACGCCGGGATCGTGAATGTAGATCCAGTTGTCCGGAAAGCCGAACTCCTTCGGTACGACGAGGGCGACGGTCAGGTAGTCCCGGTACCGCAGGTCGCGGGCGGCCTCGACAACGGGCGCGGGCGGCGGTGGGTCGATGCTCGCCACCAGGGCGGACAGCGGCGTCGAGGAGATCACGTGGTCGGCCGTCACCTGGTACGGGGGCTCCCCGCCGGTGGGCGTGACGGTGACGGCGCGCAGGCCGCCGCCCTCCGACCGGTGCACGGCGGTGACCGCCGAGTCCAGGGTGACCGTGCCGCCCATCTTCTCGACCTGACGGGTGGCCTCCTCCCACATCATTCCCGGGCCGAGCCGCGGATAGTGGAAACGCTCGATGAGGCTTGTGACGTCGGTGTGGCCGCGTCCCGGGCGCAGCGCGTCCAGGATGGCGGCGCCGAGAGAAAGGTTCTTCACCCGCTGGGCCGCCCAGTCGGCGGGCATCTCGCTCACCGACATTCCCCAGACCTTCTCGGTGTACGTCCGGAAGAAGGTCCGGTAGAGCCGCCAGCCGAATCGGGAGACCAGCCAGGCCTCGTAGTTGGCGTTCGGGTCGCGGGGCGGCCGCAGCCGCGCCCCGGCATAGGAGGCGAGCGCGAGTACGGAATCCCGAGCCCCGAGGTTGCGCAGCGCGTTCATCGGGCGAAGCGGATAGTCGTAGAGCTTGCGCTGGTAGTAGATGCGGCTCATCCGGGGACGGAGGAGGAAATCCTCCTCGCCGAGAATGCGGTGCCACAGCGCCTCGACGCGGGCGACCTTGGTGAAGAACCGATGGCCGCCGATGTCGAACCGCCAGCCGTCGCGGACGACCGTGCGGCTGATTCCGCCGACCACGCTGTCGGCTTCGAACACGGACACCGGCAGGCCGCGTTCCGCGAGTTGGTGGGCGGCGGTCAGGCCGGCCGGACCGGCGCCGATCACCACCGTGCGGGGGACGGCGTCGTCCGGCGGGCTGACCATGCTGCGGTGCTGCTGCTCCGGAGTGGACACGCGCGGCGACTCCTTGTCTCGGCCCAGACGGTATGGACGCGCCCGTCTAGATAGTTGGACATCAATGTCCAAGACTAGCCTGAGGGGGTGGAGGGACCGTCCGACAGGTCTCCGCGGCCGGTCCCGCGGGGCCACCCGGCGAAGCGACAGGCGATCATCGACGCCGCATTGCGACTGTTCGCCCGGGATGGGTACGCGGCGACGGCGCTCGAGGACGTCGCCCGGGAGGCGCCGGCGTCCCGGCAGACCGTCTACAGCCACTTCGGGGACAAGGAGACGCTGTTCCGCGCGGTCGTCGAGAGCCACCTGGCCGCCACCCTCGAGGTGCTCACCGAGGCCAGATCGCTGCCACCGATGGCCGCCGGCGTGGATCCCGTGGCGCACCTCGACGAGCTGGCCCGCCGCCTCGCCGCGATCGCCCGCGACCCGCGCAGCGCGTCGCTGCAGCGGCTGCTGCAGGCCGAGGGCCCGCGGCGGCCGGAGCTGTTCGAGCAGTGGCGGACCCGGGTCGCCCGGCCGGTCTTCGCCGAGGTCGCCGCCCATCTCACCGGGCTTGCGCACGCCGGGGTGCTGCGCATCGACGATCCGGTCCGCGCCGCCGGCCAGTTCATCGCGCTGGTGTGGAGCACCGGCTGGCAGCTGTCCGCACTGCGGGACGTCGCCGGCACGCCCGCGCAGGGCCCGGACGACGCCGACCTGGCCGCGGCACGTACCGCCAGCGTCGAGCTGTTCGTCCGCGGCTACCGCTGACGCGTCTCCCCGTGCGCGTCCCCGCGTCCGCTCGGCGGCCGCGTTCGCACAGATGACGCAGAGGTTTCTCATCGCTGGGGCACAGGCGGCCTCCCCAGCGTGACGGGTGTCGCGGGCAGGGGATGGAACCGCGACCGAGACGCGAATGGCCCGGCACAGGTGCGGCTCGACATTGTGGTGAATCGTGCCCGCGTCGTCGGCGGGAAGGGGTCGACCATCACCGGGAACACTGTGACGATCACCTTCCGCGGGGGTGTGTGACACGCCACATGCGGCGCGCCGGTGGTGGGCAGGGTGCCGAGGCATGGTCACGCCTCTTGGACCCAGAACGTGCCGATCCCCGGCATGACGCTGAGTACAGGCAGACCTCCGTGACCGACCGTGTCTGGTCGTGATCGTGATCGGGCGAGGGTGCGACTGTCGTCAGGCCGCGCGTGGCGGCCAGCCGGCGCGGCTGAACGGCAGGGCCTGGGCGTACAGGCGGACGATCTCCTGGGTGTATGGCAGGGTGCGCTCCGGCAGGTCGTGTGGTGCGCGCCAGCACAGCTCCGCGCACAGCCCGGGTTCCCGGATGGTCGGCTCGCCCTGCCAGCGCCGCACGACGAACCCGAAGCCGATGCGGGCCTCGCTGTCCGGCGGGCGAGCGTGGGTGACCGTGGCGAACGTGACGTCCTCGGGGACTACCGTGAGGCCGAGCTCCTCGTCGAGCTCGCGGACGGCGGCGCTGACCACGTCCTCGTCCGGCTCGATGCGACCGCTGGGCAGGGCCCACCAGCCGCTGCCGTAGATGTCGCCGGCGCGCAGTGTGAGCAGGATCTGGTCGCCGCGCAGCAGCAGGAGGAGTACGTCCACCGGGGTCCGGTGCTCCTCGCGGGTCACGAGTCGAACCTATCCCCGGCGGGGGACGCCGGGCGCAGGGTGTGCGTCACGTGCATTCCCGGCAGGTCCGTGCATCGGTATCGCACGCGTGCGGTGGGTGAGCACAGGGGCGTCCACCACGTGCCAATGTCAGGGGCATCACGGTTATCGGAACTTCGTGGCGAACACCGGTTGTTTCTGGTGCAATGCGCGGCGCTGGCTCGAGGTTGACGGTGCGAAGGCCACTGGATGGCTGTTCGGTGAATACCAGGGAAATTGATGGTCAGGGTGACGGTCGGGCTGCCGCGGTCTCTGTGAGAGGCAGGGTAAACGCCGCGCGGTGGCCGGCCGGTGCGATCCTCTTGATAGTGTTCGTTCCGCTGCGCGGGCATTCATGCCGGCTGGGCCTAATACGATGGAATCGGTGGGATCGGCCGCCGGCCTGCGTCGGCGGACCGTCTGGGCATGGTGCCTGTCCATACCCACCCGAAACCATGCGTCTGGTTGTCCGAGCGCCCAGGGGGAATCGGTGTTCACTCGACGTCGCGAGACTCGTCGCGGCCGGCCGCCGGGGCGTGTGGCAGCCGCGGCGGCGCTGGCCGCGGCCCTCTTCGTCGCCTGCGCCGGGCTGGCCGCGTGTGACTCGTCGGACCCGGCGTCCGTGGCGGCGTGCACCTCGCCGGGGGTGAGCGACCACCAGGTCAACCTGGGCGTGCTCTATCCCGACTCCGGACCGGTGGCGGGCATCTTCGCCGCGGCCCGGGCCGGCATCGACGCCCGACTGGGCGTGGCGAACGCCGCGGGCGGGATCCACGGCCGGCGGGTCACCTACCAGTGGCGCGACGACCAGGCCATGCCCCTGTCCAACGGCATCGCCGCCCGGGAGCTCGTCGAGCAGCGGGGGGTCTTCGGGCTGGTCGAGCTGTCGGTGGCCGAGTCCGGCAGCGCGGCCTACCTCACCCAGCGGGGCGTTCCCGTCACGGGCATCGCCTCCGACAGCGTCTGGACCCGGGCGCCGAACATGTTCGCCGCGACCACAGCCACCGGTGCCGCCGTTGATACCCAGGGGCAGTTCGTCCGCGAGCAGGGCGGTCACCGCGCGGTGATCCTGCAGACCGCGCTGTCCCCGGCCCTGTCGGTCACCGGCGACTCCTATGCCCGCAGCCTCACGGCGGCCGGCGTCCAGGTGCTGGGCACCCTCACCTATACTTCCGGCGCCGACGACCCGGCGCTGACCGCGCGGCGGATCGCGAACATCCACGCCGACACGATCGTCGCCATCATCGAGCCGCGCGACCTCGTCGCCGTCCTCGATGCTCTGCGCGGTGGTGGCTACCAGCCGAAGGTCGTGCTGTCCGCCAATGGATACGACCACGAGCTGCTGGCGACCTACGGCCCGCAGATGGCCGGCATCGCCGTCCCGGTGTTCTACCGGCCCTTCGAGCTCGGCGGTCGGGGTACCAGCATGTACGTCTCGGCGATGCGCGTGTATGCCCCGCAGGTCAAGCAGCCCGAGCAGGACGTCGCCGTCGCCGCCTACATCAGCACCGACATCTTCCTGCGCGGCCTGGATCTCGCCGGCTCCTGCCCGACGCGAGCCCGTTTTGTCGACGCGCTGCGTGCGGTGAACAGCTATGACGCGGACGGCCTGATCAACACGATCAGTTTCCGGGCCGGCCCGGCCCGCCCGACCACCTGTTATTCCTTCGTGCAGGCGAACGCGGTGGGCAGCGGGTTCGTGGTGGTGGAACCCAACCTGTGCGGCCACGAGCTGAACCCGTAGGGGCGCAGGAGCGCCGGCGAGGAGTGCCGGGAGGGCGATCCCGAGGAGGGGCGGGGACCGTTCTCCCGGCGGCAGGTCGCTCAGAACGGCGTGAGCGACAGGGTCATCGAGGTCGGCGCGGTGTCCTGGACGTAGGAGGCGAAGCCGCCGACGTCGTCGAACGGGAAACCGTAGGCGCGGCCGTCGGTGGCGTGCGTGTGCATCGCCTTCGCGTAGACGTTCGTCACCGCGTCGGCGTAGAACGCGGCGGCGTTGGTGGTGGGCTGGGAGGCGCTTAGGTCGGTGCCGACGATGTAGACCCTGATCTGGGCGTTGGTGTGGCGGTAGGTGTGGTTGACGATGGTCGGCGGCAGGGAGCCGGCCGCTGCGTTCGCCGCGGCGAGCCGGGCGGCGACGGGCGCCGTGGTCATGCCGGCGTTGCGCCGTGGCCGCGTCGATGGCGTACTGGCCCATCCGGCCGGCCGGGTTGGGGGCGACGCCGTCGCCGAAGTCCATCGCCATCACGTTCACCGAGCCGACGGACACCTTGTTGTCCCGGGCGTTGACCAGCAGGTTGACCCCGTCCTGGGCGAGGCCGGTCGGGAGCACGGGCAGCGTGAAGGACACGTCCAGTACACCGAGGCACTGCGACGGTTCTTCTCCTGGGACGGCCGCACGCCCCGTCCGTCCGCCCCACCCGCGGACGCCGCTGCCGCTGCCGCTGCTGCGGGCGCAGGCGCCGGCACCGCCCCGTCGCCCGCCAGGCCCACCGCCGGACCGGAGGTGACCCAGGGACTCGTCACGATGCGGATGCAGGCCGCCCCCGACGCGGCGACCACGGCGATACTGCGCGACTACCTTGCCTTCTGGGACGGCTACACCCGTGCCTTCGCGGCCCCGAACCCAGTGGATCCCCTGCTGCGCGCGCACGCGGACCCGAACCTGCTCATCAGCGTCATGCACGAGATCCAGACGAATCTCGTCGCACCCGGCAGGTCGATCGCCGGGCCGGTGCGGCTGAGCCCCGCCGTCCGCTCCCGCACCCCGCAGAACGTGGTCATCGACGACTGCTTCGACGCCTCCCACCAGCAGTTCCTCCAGGGCGGCACGCCGACCGGCGAGACCGGCACCCGCAGCGCGCAGACGGTGACCCTCGTCGCGCGCCCCACCGGCTGGACCGCCCAGAGCTTTGCCCCCGGCCCGGTCAACGCCTGCGACTGAGCCGTCCGGCGGCCCCCACCTGGCCAGCGGCGCGTCGGCGGATGGTCCCGGATGTCCGATTGCCGTCGAAAGACGGGGTGGACGGCGTCGGCCGGCGGCACGCTGGGGAGATGACGGCAACGGTGCCGGACGCCTCGCGGGGGTGACGTGATCGTGACGATGTCGGGCTTCAGCGTGGGACCGTCCATCCGCCGGCTCGGGGTGGCGATCCGGGTGCGCGACGCCTGCCCGCGGGACGCCAGGGAGGTGGTCGGCGCCCTCGTCGAGGGGGCGCTGCGCGCGTCGGAGGTGTCCGCTTCGCAGGTCACCCAGCAGATCGAGGACGACGGCACGGTGCTGCTGCTCGCGGTGGGCGTGGACGAGCCCGACCTGGTCAGGAGCCTGGTGCGGTACCTGCGCGACGCGACCGGTCGGCAGGGCGCACGCGGCCCGGGCGGGGGGCCGGTGCGGCTGCGGCTCGCCATCGACCAGGGGCTCGCCATGCTTTTCGACGGCCGTTACGTGGGCGAGGTCGTCGAGACATCCCGCCGCCTGTGCGCCGCCACGGTGCTCCCGCGGCTCCCTCCGTTGCCGTCCCCGCGCCTCTCGCCGGTGACCGACGATGCCCGGCCAGGCACCGTCACGGTTGATGGTGCCGATCCCGGCGATGTCGAAGCAGGTGATGCCGCTGATGCCGGCGGCGATGCCGGTGGCGTCGAGGTGCTGGTCTCGCCGCGGGTGCGCAGCGACCTGAGTGCCCACGAGCGATGGCGGAGCTGGACGCGCACCCGGCTCTGGTCGCTCCCGGAGGCGGGTACGGCGGATCTGGCCGGTGCCGCGCCTGCCGGGCGTCGCCCGGCCGGCCCGGTGAGCTGGTCCGACCCGCGCCGCACGGGCGCGTGGCGGGACGCGGCGGACTTCCGACCGGTGCGGGTCGCGCTGCCCGACGGACGGATCGTGGACGCCTGGGTCTGGCCGTAGGCGATGACCACCGCACGCCGGCGGGCGGTGGTCAGGGGGAGCGAACGCGGTGGCGGGACACGGTCCAATCCACCTCCGCGGTCGCGGCTTTGGCGGTCGCGAGGTCGGGGCCGAGGCGCAGGACGTCGACGAAGGTGGTGCCCAGGACCGCGGGGCGGTCGGTGTGCTCGCCGCGGACCTCCTCGGTCACCGGGGAGACGACGGCCCAGATAGCGGGCGTCGTCATGAACGCGTGCACGTCTGCCGGCGGAAGGGGAATTGCCAGGCTGGCCTCGAGCGTCGTGTCGAGGACGGATAGTCCCTCTTCCCAGTCGGGTCCGGAGCAGGTGGCGTACCAGCAATGCTGGTGAACGGGGCACGTGCGACGGTCACGTTCTACCGAATCCGCGAGCGGCCTGCCGGGTGTTCTCTCGCCGGCTGGGTGGCCATCGTCGTGCACCACACCGACCGCACCGAGCTGCAGCTCTTCGACGCACTGTCGCTCGGGAAAGGCCCGGTCGTCATCGCGAGCGCGCCGGGGCTCAAGCTTTCCATCCAGTTCCACTCCCTGTTCATGCCGCATCTCCACGGCTCCGGGGAAGATGGCGAAAAATATCATCGTCCATACGCGGATGACATCGGCACGGGCTGGCATGACCTGGCGCCGGCCGCGCGCACCGTGGTCGGTGCCGTGCTGGAGCAGTATTCCTGAAGGGGCCGAGCCGTGGGCCTTCGCGATGATGATCGGCCGGTGCGCGAGGATGGGTCCGTGAGTGACGACGGGTGCGGGCGGACGGGTACGGGTGGATAGCCCTCGGGATCGTCGGGATCTCCGGGGAGTGACTGATCCGCAGCAGGAGCGCCCGGCCTGGGAGCGTCAGGCCGAGCGGGAGGCACGGGTTCTCGGCGCGCTGGGCGTGCTGCTGTGCTGCCTGGTCATCCTGTGTCTCGGCGGTGACGCGGGTGGTGTGCCGGTCGGGGTCGGTATTCCGGCGAACCGGGCGGTGTCGGCGGGGCTTGCCCGCACGCCGCCGCTGGGGTGGAACAGCTGGAACGCGCGCGGTGCGGACGTGAGCGCCGCCGACGTCCGCGCCGCCGCCGACGCGATGGTCAGCTCGGGCATGCGTGCGGCCGGGTACCGTTACGTGATCATCGACGACGGCTGGGTGGCGCCGGCCCGGGATGGCGGCGGGAACCTGGTCGCCAATCCGGCGCGCTTCCCCGAGGGCATCGCGGCGCTCGCCCGCTACGTCCACGCCCGTGGCCTGCTCCTGGGCATCTACTCCTCGCCCGGCCCGACGACCTGCCTGGGCCTGCCCGGCAGCTACGGGCACGAGGCCCGCGACGTCGCCACGTTCGCCGCCTGGGGCGTCGACTATCTCAAGTACGACGCCTGCAGCTACCCGGGGATCCGCCCGGCCGGCACCGACGCGCGCACCTGGCTCGTCACCGGCTTCACCCGGATGCGCAACGCCCTCGACGCCACCGGCCGGCCGATCGTGTTCAGCATCAACCCGTCCTCGTCGGCCGATCCCGCCGCCGAGCGGCCGTGGACCTGGGCGCCGTCCGTCGCCCACCTGTGGCGCGACACCACCGACCACGCGCCCTGCTGGGCCAGCAGCGCCCCGGTGATCACCTATCCGGGCGTGTGCACGACCGACAACCTCGACACGACCGCCGCGTGGGCGCCCGCGGGGGGCCCCGGGCACTGGAACGACCTCGACATGCTCACCACCGGGCTCACCCCCGACGACATCAACGTCGGTGTCGAGCAGCTCGCCGAGGAGTCCACCTCTCCGCCGTACGCCCGCCTCAGCGATGCCGAGGCCCGCGCCGAGCTCAGCATCTGGTCGATGTTCGCCTCACCGCTGATCGCCGGGAACGACCTGGCCGCGATGACGCCGGCGACCCGGGCGATCCTCACCAACCGGGCGGTGCTCGCCGTCGACCAGGATCCCCTCGGTGCCGCGCCCGTCCGCGTGCCCCGTACCGACGGCCTCGGGCTGTGGACGCGGCGCCTCGCGGGCGGCGACACCGCGGTGCTGACCGTCAACCGCGGGGACACCGCGCGCACCACCACCATCCCCGGCACCGCGCTCTCCCTGCCCGCGGCCGGCCCTGGCAGCTACCGCGTCACCGACCTGTGGACCGGCACCACCCGCACCTCCGCCGACGGGACCCTGCCCCTCACCCTCGCCCCGCACACGGCCACCCTGCTCCGCCTCGCCCCGGCGGCGACGTCCCCGGCCGCTGGACCCTGACCCTTCCCGGCGCTGGCGGGCACGGCCCGCCAGCGCCGCCACGGTGATCGCGAACAGGGCGAGGACCAGGAAGCCGGCACCGCCCAGGAAGGCGTCCGCGATCGCGTGCGCGGTGGCGTTACGGGGTGCGGTCCCCGCCCGGCTGTGCCGCAGGGCGGTGCCGTACACAGTGACCAGAACGGAGATGCCGATGGCGCCGCCGAACTGCTGGAAGGTCTGGAGGACGCCGGAGACGGCGCCCGAGTCGCACGGCTCGACCACCACCAGCGCGGCGGCGCGGGGTGCGGTCGGCGAGCGGCCGCAGCGGCATCATCGGCTGCTCGACCCGGCTCTGCCGCAGCACGAACAGCGCGAGCAGGACGATGCCGAGGCCCACGGCGCCGAGGGTGGGCGCGGTCCAGCCGCTGCCCGAAGCATGGATGAACGCCCAGGCCAGTGCCACAGCCCCGGCCGTGGCGGTGGCGGCGCTGGGTAGGTCGATCGTGCCGGGATGCCGCTGCGGCTGCCGGCCGGCTGGTGGTCGGCTGGTCGCTGGCCAGCCGGTCGTCCGCCGAGGTCGAGTCGTCTGAGCCGTGATGGCGCGTGTCCATTGTCGGGGCTCCACTGGTGATAGGCATTTCCGAACGCGAGTCGGTGTTCTCGGCTGTCGGTGGATGCGTTTCTGCTGCTACGCTTTCCCCTGTCGTCCTGCGGGCTCGCTGCTGAATCGCAGCGCAGCATGAATAGCCGATGAATGATAGGGGACGAGATGGAAAGCACTGTCGGGCTGCAACCCGAGGGCGCCTACCCGGATGCCGCCGACGGCGCGGGGGAACCCCGCCGCAAGACCATCGGTAACTCCTATGTGTATCGGCTGCAGCGTCGGCATTTCCTGCTCTTCGACGTGGTGCCGGCGCTCGGTACGGTGGCGGCCCTCGCACTGCTTGCGGTGCGCCCCATCGGTGTGTCCGAACTCGCCTTGCTGGCGTCGATGTGGCTGGTCACCATCATGGGTATCAGCGTGGGGTACCACCGGCTGTTCACCCACCGGTCGTTCACAGCCATGCCGGCCCTCGGGCGCTTCCTCACCGTCTGCGGCTCGATGGCCGGGCAGGGTGGGCTCGTTTCCTGGGTCGCCATTCACCGGCGTCATCACGAGTGCAGCGACCGGGAGGGTGATCCGCACTCGCCGAACCTCGCCGGTCGCGGCGCGGCCGGCCGGCTGCGGGGGCTCGCGCACTCGCACCTGATGTGGATGCGCCGCCACGAGTACCCCAACGTCGTCCACTACGCGCCGGACCTGATCCAGGACCGGCGCCTGATCGCGGTCGCCCGGCACTACCAGCTCTGGGTGCTGCTGGGCCTCGCGCTCCCGGCGCTGATCGACGGGCTGGTGCACCTGAGCTGGTACAGCGCGCTGATGGGCCTGCTGTGGGGCGGGTTCGTGCGGATGTTCGTCGTCGAGCACATCATCTGGTCGATCAACTCGTTCCTGCACTCGTACGGAACGCGCCCGTTCCAGTCCCGGGAGAACAGCCACAACGGCGGCGTGTTCGCGCTCGTGACCTTCGGTGAGTCCTGGCACAACAATCATCACGCGTTTCCCGAGTCGCCGTCGTTCGGGTTGCGCTGGTATCGCCTCGATCCGGGAATCTGGTGTATCCGGACATTCATGGTGCTCGGTCTGGCGGGCGGACTGAAACTGCCGTCGAAGCGGCGGATGGCCGCTAGGAGGGCAACTGCCGCCGAGGCGCCCGTCGCCCTCGCGTCCACCGGGAACGGAGCATCATGAAGGACACCCAGGAATCCATCGCGCAGTGGTGCCGGAGCTACCTCGCGGACATCCTGGGCACCTCGCCGGAGAAGGTCTCGCCGGACGCCTCGTTCGACCGTCTCGGTATCGACTCCGCGATTGCCGTCTCGCTGCTGATCGAGGTCGAGGGCCGCTACGGGGTGGATCTGCCGCCCGAGGCGCTGTTCGACAATCCCACGATCAACGCCGTCGCCGCCTACCTGCATCCACGGGTGGAGAGTGGCGCCGCGTGACGACGACGGCGGCAGCGGCCATCCGTTACCACTATGACGTCGGAAACGCCTTCTACCGGCTCTGGCTTGACCCCTCCCTGAGCTATTCCTGCGCGATGCCCGCCGGCCCGGACGACACCCTCGAAGCCGCCCAGAACCGCAAGATCGACTATCATCTGCGTGCGATCGGGCTCGGCCCGAACGCGGACCGGGCGCGGGCCGTGCTCGACATCGGGTGCGGCTGGGGTGCGGTCCTGCGGCGGCTGGTCAGTGATCACGGCGTCGCGCGGGCGGTCGGGCTGACGTTGAGTGACGAGCAGGCGGCCAACCTCCGCACGGGCGCGGACGCGGGCGGCGTCCCCGGCGCCGAGGTCCACGTGCGCGACTGGCGGGACTACACCCCGGCCGAGCCGTTCGACGGGATCATCTCGATCGGCGCGTTCGAGCACTTCGCGCTCCCGGAGGACACCCCGGCGGAGAAGATCGCCCGGTACCGCGAGTTCTTCACCCGCACCCGGGAGTGGCTGCGCGCCGACGGCGCCCTGTCGCTGCAGACCATCGCCTACGCGAACATGTCGCGCGAGCAGGCCAGCGCCTTCATCCAGCAGGAGATCTTCCCCGCCGCCGACCTGCCGACCCTGGCCGAGATCGCCGCCGCCGCCGAGGGCGTGCTGGAGACCCGTCTCGTCCGCAACGACCGCCTCGACTACGCCTGGACCTGCGAGCAGTGGGCCACGCGGCTGCGGGCGCGCCGAGCGGAGGCGACCGAGCTCGTCGGGCCGGAGGTCGTCGCCCGTTTCGAGCGGTACCTGCGGATGAGCGCGCTCGGCTTCCGGATGGGCAAGATCTGCCTGTATCGCCTGGTGTTCCGCCCGTACCCGGCGGCCTTCGGCCCGCGGCGATGACATCCCGGCCGGCCATCCCCGTGACGGAGACGGCGCCGTCCCCGGCGACGTCGTCGCCTGCGCCTGCACAGGTCGCGTCGGCCGTGCGGTTCAACCCGTTCAGCGCCGAGTTCCGCCGTGATCCCTACCCGGTGTACCGCGACCTGCGCGAACGGGCGCCCGTGCACCGCACCCTGGGCATGTGGGTTCTCACCCGGCATGAGGACGTGCGGGCGGTCCTGCGGGACCGGACGTTCAGTGCCGGGCTCATCCCGCGTCAGATCAGCCGGCAGGCGGTGCGCCTCGGCGCGGAGGACGTCGGCCGGGTCGAGCGCCTGAGCGTCTCGTCGCTGGTCTTCACCGACCCGCCCGCCCACGGTCGGCTGCGCGCGCTGGTCAACCACGTGTTCACCGGCCAGGCGATCGACGCGCTGCGGCCGCGGATCACCGCCGTCGTCGACCGCCTGCTCGCGGACACGGTCGCCCGAGGCGGCCTGGACGCCATCGGCGAGTTCGCCGCCCCACTGCCGCTGACGGTGATGTGCGACTGGATGGGCCTCCCCGACGACGGCTCCAGCACCGGCACCCGCGCCCGCATCGCCGGCTGGACGCACGACATCCGGTTCATCCTCGAGCCCGGCCTGATCCGGGCCGACGACCTCGACCGGGTGCGGGCGGCGCTGGAGAGCTTCGTCGACGTTCTCAACCAGGTGATCGCGCAGCGTCGGGCCCGTCCTGGCGACGACCTGGTCAGCCGCCTGCTGGCCGCGCGCACGGGAGACGACGACCGGCTCGGAGACGAGGAGGTGGCGTTCGTCTGCGTCATGTGCTTCGTCGCCGGGGTGGAGACGACGACGTCGCTGCTCGGCAACGCGATTCTCGCCCTCCTGCGTCACCCGGCCCAGGAGGCGCTGCTGCGCCGGCGCCCCGACCTGGTCGGTGACGCCGTCGGCGAGGCGCTGCGCTACAACGCCCCGCTGCAGCTGACGAAGCGGCTCGCCACCCGGGACCTGGAGATCGGCGGCCACCAGGTGCACGCGGGCGACGAGCTCCTGCTCTGCCTCGGCGCGACCGGACGCGATCCCGCCGTGTTCGACGATCCGGACACCTTCGACCTCACCCGCGACCGCCGCGAGCACCTGGCGTTCGGCCACGGCATGCACGGTTGCCTCGGCGGAGCGCTCGCCCGCGCCCAGGTGGAGATCGCGCTCGACCGGCTCTACCAGCTCACGTCCGGCCTGGCGCTCGCGGCCGACGCGCGGGAGGGGAACCTCGCATGGCAGGACCACAGCTTCATCGTCCGCGGCCTCACCCACCTGCCCCTGACGATCCAGGCCGCCCTGTGACGACGCTCGCCGCGCACACGGGCAGGTCGTGGCTGCGCGCCGAGCCCGCGCAGCCGGGCGCGACCCGGCTGTTGTTCTTCCCGCACGCGGGCGCCGGCGCCGCCTCGTTCGGCCGGTGGCTGGACCTGTTCCCGCCGTCCATCGCGATGGTGCGCGGCCAGCTGCCGGGCCGGGAGGACGCGGCCGCCGAACCGCTGGCGAACCGGGTGGCCGACGTCATCGCCCCCCTGCTCGCGCAGGTGGCCCCGCTGTCCGAGACTCCGCTTGCGCTGTACGGCCACAGCATGGGGGCGCTTGTCGCGTTCGAGCTCGCGCGGGCGCTGACCGACGCCGGGACGCCGCCGGTGCACCTGTTCGTCTCCGGGCGCCGCGCCCCGCACCAGGCGACCCGCCGCCCGCGCATCGACCGCTTCCCCGATTCCGAGTTCGTCCGGGCGCTGGAGACGATGGGCGTCACCGACGGGGTCGTGCCCCGCACGCCGTCGTTCCTGCGGTACGCCATCAGGGTCACCCGCGCCGACCTGGAACTCTCCGAGGAGTACGACTACCGGCCGACCCCACGGCTGGCCTGCCCCGTCACCGCCTTCTACGGCGAGGACGACCCGGTGGTCGACCGCGAGCAGGTCGAGGCCTGGCACGACGAGTCCGAGGGGGACTTCGCGTTCCACGTCTTCCCCGGCACCCACTTCTTCCATCACCGCCACCGCGAGGCCATCGCCGCGATCATGACGGCGGCGCTCACGACCGGGGCGTCCCGATGAGCACCGCCGCCGTCGGGACGCTGCTGCCGGACGTCCTGCGGGACCGCGCGCGCCGCCAGCCCACCGAGCGTGCGTTCGTCCTCCTCGACGTCCGGGGCGACGAGTACGCCACCCTCACCTACGGCGACCTCGACGCGCGGGCCCGGGCCGTCGCCGCAGCGCTCGCCGGGATCGCCGCGCCGGGGGACCGGGCGCTGCTGATGTTCGACACCGGCCCCGACTTTCTCGTCGCCTACGCAGCCTGCCTGTACACCGGGGTCGTCGCGGTGCCGATCGTCCCGCCGCGGGCCGGGTCGGTGCGGGCGTCGACCGCGGCGATCGTCCGCGACTGCGCGCCCGTCGCGCTGCTTGGCATCTCGGCACTCCTCGACGCGGTCACCCCCGACCTTGTCGCCCTCTGCCCCGGCCTGCACCCGCTTCCGGTCGACCTGATCGCCGCCGACGCGGTCGATGCTGACGCGGCGGCGGCGTTCGTCCCGGTGCCGGTGGGTCCCGACACGCTGGCCTTCCTGCAGTACACCTCGGGTTCCACCGCGACCCCCAAGGGCGTGATGGTCACCCATGGCAACCTCGCGGCGAACCAGGAGATGATCGCCGCGGAGTTCCGGCACGACCCGCGGCAGGCCTGGGTGGGCTGGGCGCCGCTGTTCCACGACCAGGGCCTCATCGGCAACGTCCTGCACCCGCTGTACATCGGAGCGCTCGGCGTGCTGATGCCGCCGGCGGCGTTCGTCCGGCGTCCGTTGCTGTGGCTGTCGGTGATCTCCCGCTACCGGGCGGGCAGCAGCGGCGGGCCGAACTTCGCCTTCGAGCTGTGCGCCACGCACGCCTCCCGGCTGGGCTCGCCGGCCGCCGCAGGCCGGGCGGGGGCGGCGGGACTCGATCCCGACCTCGACCTGAGCTGCTGGAAGGTCGCGTTCAACGGTGCCGAGCCGATCCGCGCCGACACGCTGCGCCGCTTCGCCGAGGCCTTCGCGCCCTACGGCCTGCGCCCCGAGACCCTCTACCCGTGCTACGGCCTGGCGGAGGCGACCCTGTTCGTCACGGGCAGCGAGCCCGGCCGCGGCCCGCGCACCCTCACCGCCGACCCCGACGCCCTGAGCGCCCGCCGCTACCGGCCGGCCTCCGGACCGGATGCCCGGGTCCTCGTCGGTTCGGGTCGCGTCCTGCCGGGCGGCGGCGTCCGCATCGTCGACCCCGACATCGGCCTGCCCAGCCCGCCCGACCACATCGGCGAGATCTGGCTCCACGGCCCCCACATCACCCACGGCTACTGGCGACGCCCCGACGCCACCGCCGAGACCTTCGACGCCACCTGCCCGGACGACCCGGACCGCCGCTACCTGCGCACCGGCGACCTCGGCCTGATCGTCGACGGCGAACTGTACGTCGCCGGCCGCCTCAAGGATATGATCATCATCCGGGGTCGCAACCACTACCCCCAGGACATCGAACTCACCGCCACCTCCGCCCATCCCGCCGTCCGCCCCGGCGGCGCCGCCGCCTTCACCGTCCCCCATCCTGGCGGCACCATCGACGATGCGGACATGCTCGTCGTCGTCCTCGAGCTGCGGGCGACGCCGGGGGTCGATCCCGACGAGGCGGCCGAGCAGATCCGGGCCGCGGTGCTGCGCGAGCACGACCTGTCGATCGGCGAGCTGGTCCTCACCGAGTCCGGCGCCCTCGACAAGACCAGCAGCGGCAAGATCATGCGCGCCGCCGCCCGCCACCGCCACCTGGCCACCGGCTTCCCGGCCTGGACACCCTCCCTCCCTCCGGTCTGACGGAGCCTCGAAGCGGTTCGTCGCACGTGGTTCTCGGCGGAGGTCTCCGCGCTGATGCGATCTCCGGGTCGGCGGTGGGAGCTGTGGTGGTCAGCGGGCGGGGGAGCGGGCCAGGAGGAAGACCAGGTAGAGGCCGCCGAGGAGGCCGGTGGTGGCGCCGACCGGCAGGAGCGTCGGGGCGAAGGCGCGTTGGGCCACCAGGTCGGACAGGGCCAGCAGCAGCGCGCCGGTGACGGCGGACAGGGCGATCGCCGGTTCCTGCACCCGGGCCGCTCGCATCGCCACCTGCGGCGCGGCCAGGGCCACGAACGGCACCGGGCCGGCGGCGGCGGTGCCGGCGCCGGCAAGGACCACGGCGACAGCGATGAGCTCCAGGCGGCGCCGCTCGGTTCGCACGCCGAGTGCGGTGGCCAGGTCGTCGCCGAAGCCGAGCATGCCCAGCGAGCGGCTGAGCAGCAGGGCGACCAGCAGCGCGAGGGCGAGGGGCACGGCGACGGCGACGACGTCCGGCCAGTCCCGGTTCGCCAGGTTGCCGATTCGCCAGGCCTGGGCGGCCAGCGCGTCCTGGAAGTCGGCGTGGGCGATCAGGTAGGAGTTGAACGCAACCAGCATCATGTTCACGCCGATGCCCATCAGCACGATCCGCCGGGCGCTCACCCCACCGCCGCGCAGGGCCAGCAGGTAGACGGCGACGGCGGTGACCAGCCCGCCGAGGATGGCGCCGAGCGTCGCCTGCGCGGCGTGCCCGCCGAGGAAGATCAGCACGATCAGTGCGCCGCTGGCCGAGCCGGTCTCGAAGCCGATGACGTCGGGGCTACCCAGCGGGTTGCGGGTCAGGTTCTGGAAGACCGCGCCGCTGGCCCCGAACGCCGCCCCGGCCAGCACCGCGCACAGCAGGCGGGGCAGCCGCAGGTCGAGCACGATGACGTCGACGCTCGAACTTCCGCGCCCGACCAGGCTGCGCACCACGTCGGCGACGGGCACCGGAAACGCACCGGTGCTGAGCGCGACCACACCCGTCACGACCAGCAGCACGACCAGCGCCACGCCGAACGCACCGGCACGCCGCCGAACCGCGCGCCGCCGGTCGGCGGCCCGGGCGAGCCCGTCCCGACCGGCCGAGAACGCGGACGCCGAGGTGACCGTGGATGTCCCAGTGGAGGTCACTGTGGATGTCACAGTCGGCCTACTCGGGGGTTGCGGGCGAGGATGAGGAAGACCGGGGCGCCGAGGAAGGCGGTGACGACGCCGACCTCCAGCTCGGCGGGGCTCACCACGAGCCGGCCGACGACGTCGGCGGTCAGCAGCAGGATCGGGGCGATCAGGGTGCACAGGGCGCACAGCATCCGCACGTCCGGGCCGGTGACCCTGCGGGCGATGTGCGGCACGATCAGGCCGATGAAGCTGATCGGCCCGACGGCGGCCGTCGCCGCGCCGCACAGCAGGGTGATGGCCGCCGCGGTCGCCAGCCGCGTCCGCCCGGCGTGGAACCCGAGCGCGCGGGCGGTGTCCTCGCCGAGGGTGAGCGCTCCGAGCGGGCGTCCGACGGCGAACGCGATCACCACTCCGACGACGATGAACGGCAGCACCTGCCACAGCACGCCCACCTCCCGCCCGCTGAGCGAGCCGACGCTCCAAGAACGGAACCGGTCGAACGCGGCCGGGCGCAGCAGGATGACGATCGTGGTGAACGCGGTGAGCGTCGCGGTCAGCGCCATGCCGGCGAGGATGAGCCGTTCCGGACCGGAGCCGGCCCGCCGGGAGGAGCCGAGCCGGTAGGACAGCCCGGCGAGCAGCCCGGCGCCGGCCATCGCGAACCACATGTAACCCGCCGGTGAGGTGACGCCGGCGAAGGCCGCCGCGGCGACGATCGCGGCGGCGGCGCCCGCGGTGACGCCGAGCAGGCCCGGGTCGGCGAGCGGGTTGCGGGTCAGCGTCTGCATGAGAGCGCCGGCGAGGCCGAGGGCCGCCCCGGAGGCGAGGCCGAGGAACGTCCGGGGCAGGCGGAGCTGGCGCACGATGCTCTCGTCGGGGCTGTGGTCGTAGTGGAACACGGCGTCGAACACCGTGCCCGGCGACAGCGACCGGGTACCCACGGCGATGCTGAGCACGACCGCCACCAGTAGCAGCAACCCGGCACCCCCCAGCACGCCCACCCGCAGCCCGCGCCGCGCGCCCTGCCCACCGCTCGAGCTCGACCCGAACCCAAGGCCCGCTCCGGCCGCAGTGTGCGATCCAGCGCCCACACCTGGCGCCCCGGCGGCTGCCGGACCGGCGGTCGGTGCTCCGGATGTTGCTGCTCCGGTGCTCATCGGTAGATGGCCGGGGTGGCGTCGTCGAGGGCGTCGTCGGCGGGCGGGTCGTCGACGGCGTCGGTCAGGCGCCAGCCGGGGACCTCGGCGCGGCTGCGCCACAGTCGGGCGTAGTGACCGTCGTGGGCGAGCAGCTCGTCGTGGCCGCCGGACTCGACGATCCGGCCGCCGGCGAGCACGGCGATGCTGTCGGCCGCGGCGATCGTGTGCAGCCGGTGGGCCACGATGATGAGGGTGGCCTGGCCGGACAGGTCGGCGATCGCCCGGCTGATCGCGTCCTCGTTGGCCGGGTCGATGGCGGCGGTGGCCTCGTCGAGCAGCAGCAGCGGTGCCCGCTTGAGCAGCGCGCGGGCCAGCGACACCCGCTGGCGCTCACCGCCGGACAGGGCCGCGCCGCCCTCGCCGACCCGGGTGTCCCAGCCCTCGGGCAGTCGCTCGACGATCTCGTCGACGCGGGCCCGGGACGCGGCGTCGGCGAGCTCGTCGTCGCCCGCGTCCGGCCGTCCGAGCAGGACGTTCTCCCGGATCGTCCCGTCGAACAGGTAGACGTCCTGCATGACCATGCTGAAGCTGGCGGCGAGGTCGGCGGCGGACAGATCGCGCACGTCGACGCCGCCGAGGCGCACCCGGCCGGTGTCGACGTCGAAGAACCGGGCCGCCAGGCGCAGCAGAGTGGTCTTGCCCGAGCCGGACAGGCCCACCACCGCGGTGGTCGTGCCGGGAGCGCAGCGCAGGCTGACGCCGTCCAGGGTGGGCCGCGGATCGTCGCCCGAACCGCCGTCCGCGTCGGAGCCGGTGTCGGAGGCGGTGTCGGAGGCGGTGTCGGAGGCGGTGTCGGAGGCGGTGTCGGAGGCGGTGTCGGACCCGGTGGCGAGAGCGGCGGCGTGCGCGGCGTCGTGGGAGCGGACAGCCGTCGTGGTGGGGTCGGCGTCGGGGTAGCGGAAGATGACGCCGTCGAACTCGACCTCGACCGGGCCGGCGCCGTGCGCGGCGGCGACGGGGCTCTCCGGCTCCGGTAGCGCCGGGGCGCCGAGGATCTCCTCGATGCGGCGCAGCTGGGCGCGGGTCGTGCGGCTGGCCGACGCGAGTCCGGCGAGTGCCGCGACCGGCTCGGCGAACCGGGCCACCAGCACCACGATCGCGATCAGCTCGGCGGGGTTGGCATCCGCGCGCAGCAGCAGCGCGGTCACCACCGCGAGGACCAGACCGACGCCGAGCTGCACGGTGGTCGCGAACGCGATCCGGCCGGGGATCTCGACCCGGTTGCGGCGCCGGATCGCCTGGTCCTGCTCGCGCAGGGCGTCATCGAGCAGCCGGCGCCCGATCCCGCCGCTGCCACTGGTCCGCAGCACCGGCTGGGCCTGCGCGAACTCGATGACCCGGGCGTTCGCCTCGGCCGCTGCGGCCTCACCGGCGTCGGTCGCCGCGTCCAGGCTGCGCGCGGTGAGCCGGTACACGGCGTACATGACGGGCACGGTGACGACGAGCGCGAGCCCGACCCGCCAGTCGACGACGGTGACGCCGATGACGACGACTGTGGGGACGGCGGTGGCGGCGAGCAGCGGGTCGAGCAGGTGGGCGATGATGCCGGCGACGTCCTTCGTGCCCTGCCCGACGACGCGGCCGAGCCGGCCGATGCGCCCCGGGGTGAACCAGCCCACCGGCAGCGTCATCAGATGATCGCCGAGCTGGTGGTGCAGGGCGTTGATGGTCGCGATGCCGATCCGGAACCCGCTCATCGACGCCTGGTAGCGCAGGATGAGGGTGACGACGGTCGCGCCGGCGTAGCCGAGCAGCCACCAGCCGGCGGTGCCGGTGTCGCCGCCGAGCAGGCTGCGCAGCAGCGGCAGCAGGAGCACGAAGCAGCTGCCCGTCGCGACCGCGTGGGCGGCGACGAGCGTGATGTGCCGGCGCAGCCGCACCCGGGTTTCCGGATCGACGACGCGCAGGATCGCGCGGATCATACGGCTTCCTCGGCTTTCTGCGCGCCGGCCACCTGCCACAGGCGCGAGTAGAGCCCGCCCGCGGCGAGCAGCTGGTCGTGGCGGCCGCGTTCGACGACGGAGCCCTGGTCAAGCACGACGATGAGGTCGGCGTCGGCGACGCTGGCCAGCCGGTGGGCGATGACGAGGACGGTGCGCCCGGTGGCGAGCCGGGACAGGCCGCGCTGGATCGCCGCCTCCGAGTCCGGGTCGGCGAACGCGGTCGCCTCGTCGAGAACGAGGATCGGCGCGTCGGCGAGCAGCGCCCGTGCGATCGCGATCCGCTGGCGTTCCCCGCCGGACAGGTTCGCGTCGATGCCGATCACCGAGTCGTACCCGCGGGGCAGGTCGAGGATCCGGTCATGGATGGCGGCGGCGCGCGCGGCCCGCACCATCTGGGTGAGCGTTGCGTGCGGGCGGCCGAGGCGGATGTTGTCGGCGATCGTCGCCCGTGGCAGCGCGATGTCCTGGAACACGAACCCGATCAGCCGGTAGAGCTCGTCGGACGGGATGTCGCGCAGGTCCCGCCCGCCGATGCGGATCTCCCCGGCGCTCGGGTCGTGGAAGCGGGGCAGCAGCGCGGCGAGCGTCGACTTGCCCGCCCCCGACGGCCCGACGAGCGCGGTGACGGTGCCCGGCGCGAGGCGCAGGTTGATCCCGCGCAGCACCGGCGACTCCGGCCGGTAGGCGAAGTCCACCCCGCGGAACTCGACGGTGAGCCCCCGCTCCGCCGAGTAGGCGAGGTCGGGTGCGGTCGTCTCGGGCGCGGTCGTCTCGGGTGCGGCGGGCTCGGGCAGGGTGGGGACGGCGAGCAGGTCGCGGACGCGGCCCGCGGCGGCGGACGCGCTGTGCAGGGCCGCGGCGGCGCCGCCCGCGGTCTGCACCGGTGCGGTGAGGCCGAGGCCGAGGAGCACGAAGGGCAGCACGTCGACCGGCGTCGTCTGCCCGGCCTCGACGAGCAGCGTCCCCCCGGCCAGGATCACCAGCAGCATGGCGACCGGCGAGACGAAGCCGGTGGACAGTGACACGGTCCGCAGGATCGGTGCGTTGCCCGCGGTGAACACCCGGTGGTACTCGTCGGCGGCGTCGTCGAACCGCCGATGCGCGCCCGCGCCCTGGCCGAACGTCTTGAGCGCGGCCGAGCCCTGGACGAACTCGACGACGGCGGTGTTGACCTTCGCCATCGCCCCCGCGACCGCGCCCATCTGCTCCCGGGCGCCGCCGAGCAGCGCCTTCTGCGCCATCGCGAAGCCGGCGATCGGCGCCAACGTGATCAGTGCCAATGCCCAGTTCACACTGAACAGCCAGCTCAGCGACGCCAGGGGAGCCGCGATCGCCGCGGTCAGGTCGAGCCGTGCGTGGGCGACGACGTAGTGCATGTCGTCGATGTCGTTCTGCAACGCCTGCTGGACGGTGCCGCTGTTGGTCTCGGTGAACCAGCCGAGCGGGACACGGCTGAGATGCTCGGCGATCCGCCGGCGCAGCAGCAGCTGCAGGTCGGCGTCGGCCCTGTGGCTGACGGCGATGGCGAGCCCGGCGAGCACGAAGTGCACGACCGCCGCGCCGATCGCCACGAAGGTGATCGTCCACAGCCGGTCGTGGTCGGGCGCGGGCCCGCCCGGGGGCAGGACCTCACGGGCGAGCTCGAAACCGGCCGCGAACGGCACCAGGCCGGCGATCGTGGCGAACGCCTGCAGCGTCGCCGCCAGCGTCAGTGCCCCCCGGATCGGGGCGGACAGCTCCCGGAACGCGTCGGCGGGCTTCGGCGCCCGCTCCCCACTCTGCACAGCCCGACCCCTCACAGCCCGACCTTGCCCGTCGACCAGTACGGCTTGGTGACGATCGCCCGCCGGTCCAGCGTCGTGTCGGCCCGCAGCGTCGCGCGCAGCCGCTGGATCGTCTGGGCGTGCCCGAGCAGGTAGACGGCGTCGGCGGGGAGCGGGCCGCGCTCGGCGATGGTCATCGCGAGCCAGTCGTGCAGCGCGTCGCCGGGCTCCGCGCCGGACGCAGGCCCGGACGGAAGTACCGCGAGGCCGGGGACGACCGCCGCCGCCGCATCGACGTCGGCCGCATCCACCTCGACGGCGCCAAGGAACGCACCGTCCGCCGCCGGGCCGGCGTCGGCGATCATCCCGGCGAAGGTGCCGAGGGTGGAGGCGTCGCCAAGCAGTAGCCGGCGCTCACCAGCCGGTGTGGCCAGCAACTTTCCCGGGCCCAGCACGATCACCTCGTCGCCCACGCCGCGGGTGCTGGCCCAGCTCGCGCCGGGGCCGTCGCCGTGCAGGTGGATGAGCACCGTGAGCAGGCCGTCGGAGCCGTCCGCGCCCGGGTCGTAGGACAGCACGTTGTAGTGGCGGAACTCCCGCGTCCCGACCCGGAACTCGATCTCCTGGCCCGGTTGCCAGCGCTTCTTGCGGGGCTGCGGGCAGCTCACCCGTAGCTGCAGCAGGCCCGGGGAGAGCCGGTCGGCGGCGCTGATCGTGCCCGCGCAGCCGAGCTTGCGTTCGGCGAACTCGGCGAGCGGGACGGGCATGGACGGCATCTGACCTCACACGTGTGGACGGACGGGATCGATCACCGCCCGGCCGGGGGCAGGGACCGGCTGGCGGTGGAGGGGACGGGCGTCGGGGCGGGCGAGGCAGGCGAGTCGGCGGGCGGGAGGAAACCGCTGGAGACGGCGAAGCGCAGGTAGCGGTCGAGCAGGGCGTCGTCGACCGGCGGGCAGGCGATTCCCGACCCGGCGAGCGCGGCGCGGGTGTTCGTGTCGTCGAACCGGTAGGTCACGTCCAGGTCGCCCTCCGAGGCGCCGGTGTCGCGGGAATCGGTGTCGTGGGTGGCGCCGTAGAGGCGTTCGAGGGCGGCGGCCACTCCCACCGAGGTCGACCCGCCCGCCGCCGCGCGCAGCCGGGCGGCCCATTCGTCCTCGGGCACGGGGGCGAACACGTAACCCGCGGCCCGCATCCGCGCGAGCATCGGGCCCAGTGGCGTGGGGTCCGGGTTGGTCAGGTGGTAGACACGGCCGTCGGCCGGCGCGGTGCGGGCCAGTTCGACGAGCGCGCCCGCCACGTAGTCGACGGGGACGATGCCGAGCTCCAGCTCGTCGAGCGCGCCGCCGTCCGGAATGGCACCGGTGTCGACGACCGCGCGCAGGTAGCTCCACAGCACGTCGTCGGTGGTGGTGGCGCCGGTGCGACTGTCGCCGCCGACGCGGCCCGGCCGGTAGACGGTCACCGGCAGGCCGCGCTGGCGGGCCCGTTCGGCGAGGCGTTCCGCCACCCACTTGGTCAGCGTGTAGCCGCCGGGTACCAGCGCCTCGGCGTCGACGCGCAGATCCTCGGTGATGGTCGGCGGGTTGGCGCGCGCAGCCAGCACCGTGCCGGCGGAGGACACGTGGTGCACGGGGATGCCGCCGCCGCGGGCGGACAGGCGCAGCACCTCGACGGTCCCGCCGACGTTCGCGTCGCGCAGGCTCGCGTACGGCGCCAGCATGCTGACGGACGCACCGTTGTGGATGATCAGGTCCACCTTGCCGGCGAGCGTGGCGAAGGTCGACGCGCCCAGGCCGAGCAGGGGCTGGCCGAGTTCGCCGGGCAGGCCGACGATCCGCGGCGCATAGGCGTCGTCCCAGCGGCCGAAGCGCTCGAGCGCGGCGCGCACCCGGGCGGTGGCGGCCGGGGCGTCGGTGGCCCGGACCACGCAGTACACGCGCGCGCCGGTGCGTTCCATCAGTTCCGCGAGCAGGAAGGCGCCGAGGAAGCCGGTGGCGCCGGTCAGCAGCACCGCACGCGGCTCCGGGCGCCGAGCCGCGGCGGGCGCGACGGGTTCGGCGACGCGGATCTCCGGATCGAGCTCGACCTCGGTGGCCAGGTCAGCGCCCAGATCGGCGGGCTGACCGGCCGGCGCCGCCCCGGTGGCGCCGCGGGCCCGCGCCGCCTCGACCTCGGTGGCGAGCGCGGTGATCGTCGGCGCGCGGAACAGCGTCGCGATCGGCAGCGGTGTCCCGATCCGCTCGCCGAGCTGGAAGATCACCTCGGCGGCGCGCAGCGAATGCCCGCCGAGGTCGAAGAAGTTGTCCTCCAGCCCGACGGAGCCCAGCCCCAGGACCGTCCGCCAGATCGCCGCGATCTCCTCCTCCAGCGGACTCATCGGTCGCCCGCCCACCACCGGGGCCTCCACCGCGTCCGGGCTGGCCGCGAGAACGGCGAGCTGGGCGAGGTCGGGCCGCCCGTCGGCGAGCCGCGGCAGCTCGCGAACGATCCGTACGACCCCGCGCACCACCCGGCCGAACCGGTCCGTCACGCCGGCCTGTCCGCCCGCGTGACGCAGCGTCGCCCGCAGGTCGCCGTCGCCGCGCCCGCCCGCCGGCTCCGCCACGACGAAGGCGACCAGTTCCAGCAGCGGACGGCACGCCGCACCGTCCGCGAGCCCGCTGCCGTTCTCGGGTCCCGCGCGGTACTCGTGGTCCGCGAGCTCCGGGTCGTACGGATCGGTCGCGTCCCGGACGCGCACCGCGACGACTGCCTCGGCGACCCTGGGCACTGCCCCCAGCGCCCGTTCCCACCGGCCCGACAGGTCTGCGTCCACGGCCATGAGGGTGCCGAGGAGATCGAGATCCACCGTCCCCGACGGCAGCCGCGGGATCCGGCTGACCGGAATCACCACGCCGGCGATCGACGCGCGCGGGCCGGCGGCCAGCGCCGTGCGGACCGCCGCCGTCACCGCGCCGCCGTCGTAGCGCCCGCGCGGCACCACATGCACGGCCAGCTCGCCGCCGGTGTCGCGGCCGGGGACGAGGGTGATCGCGCAGTCGTCGAGTGGCGCCGCGGCGCGGACGCGGTCGGCGAGTGCGTCGAGGTCGAGGGGCACGCCGTCGACGGCCACCCAGCCGAACCGGGCCCGCCGCAGCGCGAGCCGGCCATCGGCCAGGCGCCGCCCGCGCAGGCCCGTGCGCCGTGCGCCGTGCGGCAGCCGGGCGCCGTCCGGAGTCACCACCGGCTCGACGGGGCTGTCCGGCGGGACCGCCAGCACCGTGCCAATCACCCCGACCGGGACGAGCCGCCCGGCACCGTCCACGACGCGCAGCCCGCCGCCCGCGACCACCACCGGCTCGGCCGCCGTCGCCACGAGGGGCACCGCGCCGTCCAGGGCCGTGCCGGCCAGTGCGACGGCGTCCGGGACCGCGGCGTCGTCCGCCGTGGTGGAGCGTTCCGTGTCGAGAAGGTCGGCGATCTCCGCGGGAGTGAGCAGGGGCAGCGCCGACAGCGGGCGGCCCGCGTCGTCGGCGATGCCGGTGAGGACAGTCTCGAGGTGGCGGGCCAGGCGGCGGACCGTGTCGGGGGCGAAGAGGTCCTGGCTGCCGACGACGGTCCCCTCGATGCGCCCGTCGTTCTCCCACAGGTGGACGACGAGGTCGTACTGGATGATGCCGATCCGGGAGCCGGCGAGCCCCACCTCGACGTCGCCCATCCGCGCGTCGGTGGGCAGGCGCTGCTGCACCAGGGAGACGCGGAACATCGGGGCGGCGGCGGGGTCGCGCCCGGGGGAGACGGCGGCGACGACGGACTCGAACGGCGCGCTCTGGTGCTCGAAGGCCGTCAGGCAGGTGTCGCGGACCCGGGCCAGGGCCGTCTCGAACGTCGGGTCGCCGCCGAGGTCGGTGCGCAGGACCAGCGTGTTGGCGAAGAAGCCGATCAGGCCCGCCGTCTCCGGGCGGTCCCGCCCGTGGGTCGCGGAACCGACCAGCAGGTCGATGGCGCCGCTGTACCGGTGCAGCAGCGTCTTGAACGCGGCGAGGACCAGCATGTAGACGGTGGCGTTGCCGGCGCGGGCGACGCGGCGCAGCCGCGCGGAGACGTCCGCGGAGACGCCGAAGCGCGCGCTGTCGCCGTGGAAGGTCGGGCTCGGCGGCCGGGGCAGGTCGGTCGGCAGCTCCAGTTCGTCGCGCAGTCCGCGCAGCCGCTCGCGCCAGTGGTCGATCTCCCGGGCGATCGCGGCGCTCTGGGCGTCGGCGCGCTGCCAGGTGGCGAAGTCGGCGAACTGGATGGGCAGCGGCGTGAGGTCGGCGTGCTCGCCGCGGGTCGCGGCCTCGTAGAACGCGCCGATCTCGTGGGCGAGGATGCCCATGGACAGGCCGTCGCCGACGAGGTGATGCACGCAGATGGTCAGGACGTGGTCGTCCGGGCCCAGGGGGAGCAGGTCGAAGCGCGTCAGCGGCGGACGGGCGAGGTCGAACGGCTGGTGGGTGCGGGTGCGGATCCAGTCGTCGATGCCGAGCGCGTCCGGCGGGTGCTCGGGTGCGGGGTGGCAGACGAGGGGTGTGGGGACGTCGGCGGCGACGATCTGGTGGGGCCGGCCGCCCGTCGCGCCGAAGCCGGTGCGCAGCACCTCGTGGCGGGCGATCAGCGCCCGTACCGCCTCGCGCAGCGCGGCGACGTCGAGCGGCCCGGTCAGGCGCAGCGGCAGCGACATGTTGTAGAAGGGGCTGTCCGGGTGGACCTGGGCCAGGAACCACAGGGCCTCCTGGGTGAACGACACCGGCGCCGGCCCCGTCGACACCCGCGGACCGATGCCGGCGGACTCCAGGATCTCCCTCGCGTCGGCGGGATCGTGCGGGGCGGCCGTGCTCTCCGGGTCCGCGAGTGGCCTCGCGGCCTCCTCGGTCGACAGGGCGTCGGGCGCGCCGAGCAGCCGCTGCTCGACGGTGGCCGCCATGCCCGCGACGGTCGGCACCCCGCCGAGGATCTCGGCGACGGTGAGCCGGATCGGGAGGACGGCCTCCAGGCGGGCGACGATCTGGGCGGCGAACAGGGAATGGCCGCCGAGGTCGAAGAAGTTGTCGTCCGGACCGACGTCGCCCAGCCCCATCACCTCACGCCAGGTGTCGCGGACCTCCACCTCGACCGGAGACAGGTCCGCCTTCGCCGTGCCTTCGGCGAGCTCGACGTCGTTCACGCCGCGCGGGGCGTCGGCGGCCGTGGCGGCGAGCACCGCGGTAGCACTGCCGGCGTCCCGCCCGGCCGTGCCCGCCTGCGTCGGCACCTGCGTCGGCGCCCCCGTCGGGGGCGCTGCCGGGCTGGTCGCGGGGGGCGGTGGCTCGACCCAGTGGCTGGCACGCTGGAACGGGTAGGTCGGCAGGGCGGAGCGGCGGCGCGTGGCGGCCTCGTGCACGGCCGGCCAGTCGGCGCGGGCGCCGCGCAGCCACAACCGGCCGAGCAGCGCCATCAGGTCGGCGCCGCCGCGGGCCGCCTCCCGTGCGCGACCGAGGCTCGCCACCGCGTCGGTGATGCCGGAGGCGGGCCCGATCTCGACGAGCACCAGCTCCGGGCCGGCCAGCTCCAAGCCCTCAGGCGCCGGACCCTCAGGCTCCGGGCCGACCAGGGTCGCGCCTGGGTCCTGGCCCGACGCGTGCGCGCCGGGGTCGAGGGCGGCGAGGCCGGCGGCGAAGCGGACGGGTTCGCGCAGCTGGCATCCCCAGTAGGCCGGATCGGTCGCCTGCTCGGCGGTGATCCAGGTACCGGTGACGCCGGAGACGAACGGCAGCCGCGGCACCCCGGGCGACGCCGCCCGCACCGCCTCGACGAACGGGGCGACGGCGGCCTCCATCATCGCCGAGTGGAAGGCGTGTGAGGTCCGCAGCGGGGTGCTGGCGATCCCGTCGGCCCGCAGCCGGGTGACCAGCGCGTCGACGGCCTCGCTCGGGCCCGAGACGACCGTCTGGGTGGTGCCGTTGACGGCGGCGAGGCTCACGCCCGTGCCGTCGAGCAGGCTCGCGACCTCGGATTCGGGCAGCGCGACGGCGGCCATCGCCCCGGTGGGCAGCGCGGCCATCAGCCGGCCGCGGGCGGCGACCAGGCGCAGCGCCGTCTCCAGGGTGAACACCCCCGCGAGGGTGGCGGCGACGAACTCGCCGACGCTGTGGCCCAGCATCGCCGCCGGCCGGATCCCGACGGCCGAAAGCTGCCGGGCCAGCGCGTACTCGACGACGAACAGCGCCGGCTGGGTGAGCGCCGTGTCCGCCAGCCGGGCCTGCGCGTCGCCGTCCGCGTCGCCGTCCCCGTCCCCGTCGGCGCCCGGGTAGAGAACGGTGCGCAGGTCCAGGCCGAGTTCGGGGCGCAGGAGCTCGGCGCACTCGTCGACGACAGCGCGAAAGACCGGCTCCGACTCGTACAGCCCACGGCCCATCCCCACGTACTGGCTGCCCTGTCCGGGGAACAGGAACGCCACCCCGGGCCGCTCGGTGTCGTGATGGCCGTGCCAGCCGGGGCGCAGGGGCGCGCGCAGGGCGGCGCTGGCGGTGGCCGCGTCGGTGGCGACGACGGCGACGCGGTGGGCGAACTCGGCCCGTCCCACCTGGGTGGTCCAGGCGATGTCGGCGAGCTCGCCCGCGCCCGGGGTGACGGCGTCGAGATGGTCGGCGAGACGGGTGCGCGCGTCGTCGAGGGCGGCCGGGGTGCGGGCCGAGACGAGCAGCAGGACGGCGTCCCGGCCGGGCGGTGCAGGGCGGCGCAGCGGCGGTTCCTCGACGACGACATGCGCGTTCGTCCCGCCGACGGCGAAGGAGCTGACCCCGGCGCGGCGCGGCACGCCGTTCGCGGGCCAGGCCGACAGCTCGGTGTTGACCCGGAACGGCGTCGACGGGAAGTCGATCTCCGGGTTGGGGGCGTCGCAGTTGATGCTGGGTGGCAGCACCTCGTGCCGGAACGCCAGCAGGATCTTGATCAGGCCGCTGACGCCGGACGCCGTGTCGGTGTGGCCGATGTTCGGCTTGAGGGTGCCGAGGCGGCAGAACTGGCGACGGTCGGTGTCGAACGCGCGGGTGAGCGCGGCGACCTCGATCGCGTCGCCGAGCGGCGTGCCGGTGCCGTGCGCCTCGACGTAGCCGATGCTCTCGGCGCTGACGTCGGCGACGCCGAGCGCCTCGGCGATGACGTCGGCCTGCCCGGACACACTCGGCGCGGTGAACCCGACCTTGTCGGAGCCGTCGTTGTTCACCGCGCTGCCGCGGATGACGCCGAGGATCGGGTCGCCGTCGGCGAGCGCGTCGTCGAGGCGGCGCAGCGCGACGACGGCGGCGGCGTCTCCGGGCACCGTGCCGTCGGCGTCGGCGTCGAACGCCCGGCAGCGGCCGTCGGGCGAGTTCACCCCGCCGCGGGTGTGCAGGTAGCCGGCGCGGCGAGGCAGGAAGACCGTCACCCCGCCGGCGAGCGCGAGATCGGACTCGCCGGAGAGCAGGCTCTGCACAGCCAGGTGCACCGCGACCAGCGAGGACGAGCAGCCGGTGAGCACGCTGATGCTCGGGCCGCGCAGGTTCAGCTTGTACGACACCCGCGGTGCGAAGAAGTCCTTCTCGTTGCCGAGGGTGGCCGCGAACTGCCCGATCCGAGCCAGGAACGACTGGTTGGGCAGGATGTTCGTCAGGTAGTACAGGTCCGGACCGCCGCCGCCGAAGACGCCGATCGCGCCGTCGAAGCGGCGGCTGTCATGACCGGTGGACTCCAGCGCCTCCCACGCGCATTCGAGGAAGATGCGCTGCTGCGGGTCGATCGTCTCGGCCTCGCGGGGCGAGTAGCCGAAGAACGCCGCGTCGAACAGGTCGACGTCGTCGAGGACCGGGCGGCGGCGCACGAGCCGGGGCTCGCGCAGCGACTCCGCCGGCACTCCGGCGCGCAGCAGATCGTCGTCGGAGAACTCGCTGGCAGCCTCGACGCCGCCGCACAGGTTCCGCCAGAACGCGTCGAGGTCACGCGCGCCGGGAAACCGCCCGGCGACACCGACGACCGCCACCGCCCCGTCGAGAGCCTCGTCCACGGTGGGAGGGCTGGAGGTGGTCACCGGCTGAAGCCGGCCAGGGCGGGCTTGAGCTGGTCAAGCGCCCAGACGATGCTCAGCGGCCCCGGGGTGCGCAGGGCGGTCGCGGTGGCAGTGGGCAGGGTGACGGCGTGCCCGGCCTTCACCGCGGGCAGTGCCTGGTAGGCGCCGAGCTTCGTCACGGCGTCGTGCGCGGTCGGGACGAGGTAGCTCAGCAGCAGCAGGTCGGCGTCGTTCAGCTGGTCGAGCTTCTCGAGGCTGAGCAGCGCCGAACCGGACGTCGGGTCGGTCGGCAGCTTGGCCACGGTCGGCGCGAGCTTCAGGCCGAGGGCGTTGAACAGTTTGGTGGAGAAGTCGTTGGGGTTGACGCTCACCGCGAGGCCGGGGCCGGCACCGGCGAGCGCGAAGGCATAGGTCCTGCCCTGCACGCCGGGGTTCGCGGTCTTCGCCGAGGTGATGGCTCCCTCGGTCCGGGTGACGAGCGTGTCGGCCTCGGTGGGAGTGCCGAGCGCCTTGCCCGTTGTGCGGGTTACGTCCTGCCAGGTGTCCTGCAGCAGGCCCCTGGCGTAGGAGACGGTCGGCGCGATCTTGCTGAGCCGCGCGTAGGCGCCGTCGACGGTGAAGTCGGTGTTGGCCAAGATCACGTCGGGACGCAGCGCGGCGACCTGCTCGATGTTGAAGGTGCCGTCCGCGCCCTGCGGGAGCAGGGTGGTCTTCTTGGGATCGACCTTGCCGGCGAGCCACGGGTAGAGACCGTCCGCGTTGAACGGCGACCTGGGAATACCGACGGGCGTGACGCCGAGTGCGAGCGCCGCCTCGGTCTCGGCGGGCCCGAGGGTGACGACCCGGGTTGGCGCCTTGTCGATCGTGACCGCGCCGAGCTTGGCGGGGATGGTGACGGGAAAGGCACCGACGGCCGCGGGCGTGGTCGCGCCGCCGCCGGTGCCGGCCGTCGCATCCGTGCTGGAGCCCGAGCTGCCGCATGCGACGAGGCCCAGGGTGCTGATCACCACCGCGGCGCTCAGGCAGACGCGTGCGGAGATCCGCCGGGCGAGGTGATGGGGTCCCGTGACAGTCACTGCTGGTGTTCCTCTTTTCCGTCCCATAACTGCGTGATGTGCGGGTGGTGCGGGTGGTGCCGTCACCAGCTCGTCAGCGGGTCCAGGGTCAGCGTCACCGGCCGTGGGCCGGCGAGGTCGGCGACCGCGGGGCGGTCGAGCTTGCCGTTGGCGGTGAGCGGAAGCGCGGGGACGAACACGTAGCGGTTGGGAATGACGCCGGCGGGCAGGTGCGGGGCGAGTGATGCCCGGATCGCGCTGGCGCCGGGCCGGTCGGCGCCGGCCACCGCGAGCGCGACGAGGTCCGCGTCGGCGCCGTGCCCGACGACGGCCACCGCCGCCGCCTCGATGCCGGGGACGGTCATCAGGGCGCTCTCGATGTCGGCCGCCTCGACCCGGATGCCGCGCACCTTGAGCTGGTCGGCGTCGCGGCGGCCGCGGTAGTGCAGCACGTCGCCCGCGGCGTGGACGAGGTCGCCGGTGCGGTACCAGCGGCCGGGACGGTCGGGAAGGGTCAGGAACCGCTCGGCGGTCAGCGCCGGGTCGTGCCGGTAGCCGCGCGCGATGCCGGCCCCGCCGAGGTACAGCTCGCCGAGCACGCCGTCGGGGACGGGCTGGCCGTCGTCGTCGAGGACGAGCACGGACGTGCCGGCGACGGGCCGGCCGATCGGCGGGCGGTCCCCGGGCGCGCCGGAGCGGACCTGGTGGTAGGTCGCGGCGATCGTCGCCTCGGTCGGCCCGTACAGGTTCGTCAGCAGCGGCTGGGCGGGGGCGGCCACCGGTAGGCGCAGCTCGGCGCCCCCGACGAACAGGTGCCTCAACCATGGCAGCGGCCGGCGGCCGGCGAGCACCTGCTCCGCGACCGGGGTGACGAGGACGGTGAGGGTGGAGCGCCACCGGTTCAGCGCCTCGGCGGTGCGGCCGGGAACGGTGCGGTCCTCGTCCGAGCAGGCCTGCAGCGTCGCCCCGGCGGCGAGCGACATCCAGATCTCCCAGCCGGCGGCGTCGAAGCCGAGGCCGAGGGTGTGCAGCAGGCGGTCGGCCGGGACGAGCCGGAACGTCTCGCACGTCCAGCGCAGCAGCGCCTCGAAGCCGTCGTGGGTGACCTCGACGCCCTTGGGGCGCCCGGTCGTGCCCGAGGTGTAGATGACATTGGCGCAGGCCCCGGGCGGCAGTACCGCCGGCTCGCCCGCGGTGCGGGTTCTGGCGTCGGAGTCGGAGTCGGTCGGGTGGGCGGGGAGTTCGGCGAGACCGAGGTCGTCGCCGAGGCCGCGGTGGGCGGTGCCGGCCAGCAGGGCGACCGGGCGGGCGTCGCCGGTGATCTGCCGCAGCCGATCGAGGGGATGGCCCGTGTCCAGCGGGAGGTAGGCGACGCCCGCCAGCCAGCAGCCCAGGGCGGCGGTGGTGAACTCGCTGCCGCGGGTGGCGGCGAGGGCGACGACGTCCCCGACGGCGGTGCCGTGCGCCCGCAGCGCGGCGGCGATGCGCGACGCGTCCTGCCAGAGCTGGCCGTAGGTCGTCGCGGGGTGGTCGGGCGCGTCCGCGACGGCCGGCGCGGACGGCTGCCGCTGGGCGTGGTCCCAGATGCGTCGCACGGTCCACGGCACGGATGCGCTCTGCGGTGCATGGGTCACTGCGAGATCGGGCCCTTCTGCTCAGCGGACTGATACGGACACATTGCGGAGTGCAGGTTAGGTTAACCTATCTAAGGTTGACCGAACAGGCCACCTCAACAGGGCTTTTGCTGGTTCTCGCGGTCCTCTTGGGACAATTCGCCCGGCGGCGTGCATGCCCGGCTGCCCCCTGGCGGCGCCTCGACCCTGACCACCGGGGCCAGCCAGCATGATCCCGGCCCGCCACACGCCCCAGCCGCTACATCGGGCGTGATCCATCCGTTCACCCGCGCCTGGCGGCGGCCACGCGATAGCCCCGCACCGCCGCCGCGCCGAACACCACGACGAGCCCCGCGCCCCACGCCAGAGCGCCCAGGAACGGCACCAGCACGGGCCCGGCGTCGGCCAGCCCCCGCATCGCGTCCGTCGCGTAGCTGAACGGGACGACCCGCACCACCGGCCGCAGCCAGCCCGGATACTCCCCGGCGGGGACGAAGCCGGCGTTGAAGAAGAGCATCAGCAGCGCGAGCAGGCTGAGCACCCCCAGCGATGCCTGGCTCGCGGCCCGCACGGCCACCGCCGTCACCAGCGCGGCGACCCCGACGGCAAGCACCGCCGGCACCAGCAGGAACCCGACGGCCGCCAGCGGCCCCTGGTGGAACCGCAGTCCGACGGCGAGGCCCGCGAGGGTCAGTGCCACGGTCGCCGCCAGCGCCCGGGCGAGTTCCGCGAGTAGCCGTCCGATCAGGGCGCTGGCCCGGTGCACCGGCATGACCTGGAAGCGGGCCAGCAGGCCGCCGTCCCGTTCGGACAGCAGGGAGGCGCCCGTCCCGATGCTGCCGAAGACGGTGCCGACGAGCACCGTCAGCGGCACGGTGCCGTAGACGCTGTCCCGCCCGGTCGACGAGGTGATCGAATCCCCGAGCACCGCGCGGAACACCAGCAGCAGGAACGCGGGGAAGATCAGGGTCTGGGCGAGCACGATCGGCTCGCGCGACCAGCGCCGCAGCAGCCGCTGCGCCTGCAGCAGCCCCCCGCGCCACGCCGCCGCCACCCCCCGCTCGGACGGCGCCACCCACCCCGCGACCGGCCCACCGGCCACGGCGGCGATCGCCTCGGCCTGGGCCTCGGTGCTGCCGCCGATGACGACGGCCGGCGAGCCGACCGGGGACGACCCGGTGGCGGAGGCGGGGGAGTCGGCGCGGGCGCCGGGGGCCCGCCCGGCGAGGCCACGAGCGAGCAGCACGCCGAACACGGCTGCGAGCCCGGCCGCCCACAGCAGGCAGATCGCCACCGCCCGACCGCTCGGCGCGCCGGTGGCGAGGTCGCGCATCGCGTCGGCGAAGCGCGACACTGGCTGCTGGCGCGCGATCCCCCGCAGCCACGACGGGAAACCGGACACCGGCACGAACCCGGTGGAGATCATCACCAGCAGCAGTTGCGGCACCATCAGCGCCTGCGCCACCGACTCCCGCCCGCCCGAGCGCACCGCCAGGCTGTCCGCTCCCAGCGCCATCACCAGCGCGAACAGCACCGCGAGCCCCACGAACGCGAACGCCCGCAGTGCCCCCGCCTCGAAGCGGAACCCGAACGCGTACCCGATCGCCACTCCCACCGTCACGGTGACCAGCGCGCGCACCAGGTCGGCGGCGAGGCGCCCGAGGACGGGGGCGACCCGGGCGACGGGCATCGACCGCATCCGGCGGAACATGCCCGCGTCGACGTCCGCGGCAAGGCCCTCGGCGGAGCTGATCGCGGTGAACAGCATCGCCTGCAGCACGATAACCGGCAGCAGATGCTGGGCGTAGTCGAGCCCGAGCCGGGACATCACCCCGCGCAGCGGCAGGTAGAACCCGACGAAGAAGACGATCGGCGACAGCACCGCGCCTGTGAGCTCCGCCGAGTCCCGGCGCAGCAGCGTGACGTTGCGCCCGGCCAGCACCCAGCCCTGCGGCAACACCCCCGGCGCGGCCTGCTCGACCGCCCTGACCTCGGCCATCAGCCGGCCCCGCCCGCGGTCGTGGAGGCGGTCGTGGAGGCGCTGGCGGGAGCGCCGGTGAGGGCCAGGAAGACGTCGTCGAGGGAGGGGCGGCGCAGGCCGGCGTCGGCCAGTGGGATGCCGGCGTCGTCGAGCAGACGCAGCGCGCGGCGCATCGTCGCGACGCCGTCCGGTGCGGGCAGCGACAGCTCGGTGGCACCCGGCGGTGGCGCCGGGACCGGCCCGAGGGCGCGCAGCACACCGGCCGCCGCGGGCACCCGCGCTGGATCCTGCGGCACCACCGTGCACACCGTGACGCCGACCCGGCTCTTGAGCTCGTCGGCGGTGCCGGACGCGACGACCCGGCCGTGGTCGATGACCACGATCCGGTCGGCGAGCGCGTCCGCCTCCTCCAGGTATTGCGTCGTCAGCAGGACGGCGATGTCGCGGTCGCGCAGCGCCCGCACGGTGTCCCAGAGCGCCGCCCGGCTGCGCGGGTCCAGCCCGGTGGTCGGCTCGTCGAGGAAGAGCACCCGCGGTTCGCCGATGAGGCTCGCCGCGATGTCGATGCGACGGCGCATCCCGCCCGAGTAGGTCGCGACCCGGCGGTCGGCGGCGTCGACGAGGTCGAACTCGGCCAGCAGCGTCTCGGCCCGCCGCCTCGCCACCCTGCGCGACATCCCGAGCAGGCGGGCGAACAGCACCAGGTTCTCCCGGCCGGTGAGCTGGTCGTCCAGCGCGGCGAACTGCCCGGTCAGCGCGATGGAGCGGCGCACCCCGGCGGGGTCGGTGGCGAGGTCGTGACCGGCGATCACCGCCCGCCCGCCGGTGGGCGCCACCAGGGTCGACAGGATGTCGACGCAGGTCGTCTTCCCGGCGCCGTTCGGGCCGAGCAGGCCCACGACCTCGCCGGGCGCCACCGTCAGGTCGAGCCCGTCGAGCGCGACGGCGTCGCCGTAGACGCGGCGCAGGCCCTCGACGAGGATCGCCGGCGGGTCCGGTTCCGGCGCCATCGCGCCGGTCGTGGCAGGCCCGTCCGGCACCGTTGTCGGGCTGGGCGTCATCGGTACCTCCGCGGGCAGTGGTCGAGGGCGGTCGGGATGCCGGTGCTGGGGCGGGAAGCGGGAACGGCCACTGTCGGATCAACCGGTGCCACGGCCGGGAGAGCGGGCGGCGCGGCGGCGCTCGGCACGCCGGCGCCCGCGTTCGGCGCCGGTAGGCGTCGCGGCGCCGGGATCGCCCGGTGCTGTCGGGGTCAGTGCGCCCGGAGCCGGTGTGGCGGCGCCCCCGGCCAGGTCCGCTCCGGCGGGTGGCGGCGGCGCCAGCAGGTCGGCGAGGGCGCGCACGGTCGGCGCGCGGAACAGGTCGACCATCGACGGTGCCGTCGGCAGGCGGGTCACGAGCAGGCTGTGCAGCCGGGTCGCCGCGATCGAGTTGCCGCCGATGTCGAAGAAGTTGTCCCGCATCCCGACCTGGCCGAGCCCCAGCACCTCGCACCAGGCCGCCGCGATCGTCCGCTCGAGATCCGAGCGCGGCCGCGCCCCCGGGGTGAGCGCCGCCGGATCGCCCGCCCGGCCCGCCGCACCGCCGTCCCCGTTCCCGCCGCCGTCCGCCTCCTCGGCCAGCGGGACGAGGACGGCGGCGGTGTCGACGCCGAACGCGTCCGGCAGCACCGGGTCGAGGTCGGCGAGCAGGTCGGCCATCTGGGCGGCGGGCCGGCGGACCCGGGCGACCAGGCGTCGCAGCGGGCGGGCTGGGCCGGCGAGGTGGCTGCGCGGCCAGGCCTTCGCCGGATCGAGGCCGATCAGGACGTGCGGGATGCCGAGAGTCAGCGCGGCGCGCAGGCTTTCGATCCCCTCCCGCGGGCCGATCGGCTGGTAGCCGCGGGCGGCGCTGAGCGCCCCGGCGGCGCCGCCCGCGGTCATGCCGACGCGGTCCCAGCCGCTCCAGGCCAGGCTCGTCGCAGGCAGACCGGCGTGCCGGCGGGTGTGGGCGAGGGCGTCCAGAGCGCTGTTCGCCGCGGCATACGCGCCGACCGTCGCCCCGCCGAAGAAGCCGTTGAGGGAGGAGAAGACGACCAGGCCGACGTCCGGACGGCTTTGCGTGAGACGGTGCAGCGCCCACGCCCCCAGCACCTTGCCGGCGAGCGCCGCGTCGAACCGTGCGGGAGTGAGCTCGGCGAGCGGCGCCGGGTCGAAGGTGCCGGCGAGATGCACGATCCCCGCGAGCGGAACGCCGAACTCCCGCTCGGCCGCCTCGACCGCACGGGCCACCGCCGCCTGGTCGGTGACGTCCACCGTCCCGTACCGGACAGGCCCAAGCCGGGCCAGCGCCCGCAGCGCCGTCACCGGATCGGCCTGCTCGGCCGCCCCCTCGCGCACCGCCGCGTCTTCGCCCGTCGCGGATGTGCCCGCGTCGGCGGGGGACCAGGGGGCGGGCGTGCGCCCCAGGATGAGCAGCCGGGCGCCCACGTCGGCCAGCAGGTGGCGGCACACCAGCGTGCCGAGACCGCCCGTGCCGCCGCTGACCACGTACAGGCCACCGGGTCGCGCGAACGGCCGCGGGTGCGGAGCGGGGGCGAGGCCGCCCTGCAGCCGGCGGACCAGCCGGCGCCCGTCGCGGTAGGCGACGACCGGCTCGTTCTGCGCCGAGTCGAGCTCGGCGAGGAGAACCTGGGCCAGCGCGTCGACGTCCGTGGCGGCGTCGAGGGTGGCGGCGTCGAGGGTGGCGGGGCCGAGGGTGGCGCCGTCGAGGGCGGGTTCCAGGTCGACGTGTCGAACGCGCAGGTCGGGCCGTTCCCGGGCCGCGGTGGCGAGCAGACCGGTCAGGGTCGCGCGCTGCGGGCGCGGCGCCGGAGACGATCCCTCGGTGGCGCCCGCCGAGACGACCAGCAGCTCCACCGGTGCGGACGCGGGCCCGCCGCCCGCCGCCGCCGTGCCCCCCGGGCTGCCGCCGTCCGGCGGGGCGTCGAGCGCGTGCAGGAGGTGCAGCAGGCTGTGGGGGCCGTCGGGATCCGCGCCGTCATCGCCCGGCCCGACGGTCAGGGGGCCGGCGGCAAGCAGGTGCACGACCGCGGTCGGTGGCTCGCCGTCGCCGGCCAGGCCGTCGAGCAGGCGCCGGTAGGCCCTGCCGTCGGTGACGTCCAGGCCGATCGCGTCGCCCACCCTGGCCGCGGGATCCGGCGCCGCGGTGGCTGGCATCTGCGGGTCTGCTGCGGGCACGACGAGGGTGGCGCGGTGTCCCCGGGCGCGCAGCAGGGCGGCGAGTGCCGCGCCGAGCGGGCCGCGGTCGGCCAGGACCACGACGTGATGGCGCACCTGTCGCCCGGTGCCGCCCTGGCCCGGTGCCGCGGGACCGTCGCCGTCGAGGAGGCGGGGCAGCCAGACCGGTCGGTGGAACCAGTCGGGGATCGTCCGTCCGCCGCCGAGTTCCAGGTCGACCTGGCGGACGATCGACGCGAACGCGCCGGCGGCGAAGCGGCGCGCGAGCGCCGCCCGCTGGATCTTCCCGATGTCGGTCTTCGGAATGTCGGCGGCGTCCACCGGCACCACGTAGTCCGGCTCGACGCCGACCCCGCCGCGCACGGCCGACCGGATCTCGCGCAGCGCCCGCGGGCGGTCGGCGTCCGTGTCCAGGTGGACGAACACCGCGAGCCGGTCCGAGTCGTCCGCCGGCCCCCGCACCGCGCAGGCCGCGGTGAACGACGTCCGCACCCCGTCGACCCGCTCGACGACCGACTCGATCTCGTGGCAGCCGTAGTTCGCGCCGTTGACGACGATGACCTCCTTGGCGCGCCCGGTCACCGTCACCCGGCCGTCGACGATGACGGCCAGGTCACCCGTGTCGAACCAGCCGTCCGGGCTGAACGCCGCCGCGGTGAGGTCGGCCCGGCCGTGGTAGCCGCGGGTCACCGACGTGCCGCGGACCTGCAGCCGGCCGACCCGCCCCTCGACGAGCACCCGGCCACCGGGCGCCGGCGCGTCCGCGTCCACGACCCGCACCGCGCACCCCTCCAGCGGGACGCCGACCTCGACCGCGCCGCTGTCGTTCGAGGCCCTGTCGTTCCAGGCCCTGTCGTTCCAGGCCCTGTCGTTCGACGCGCTGTCGTTCGAGGCACTGTCACCCGGGTCGTCGGCGCGCAGCCGGTCGGAGTAGAGCACCCCGGAGGAGGTCTCGGACATGCCCCACGCTGGGCGCATCGCGTCCGGCGCGAGCCCGAACTCGCCCAGCAGGCGCAGGAACCGCCGCGCGGTCGCGCCGACCACCGCCTCGCCGCCGTTGAGCACGAACCGCAGCCGGGACAGGTCCAGGCCGCGGCCGGCGAGCTCGTCGGCCCGCTCGTTCACGAGTCCGAACGCGAAGTTGGGCGCCCACGTCGCCGTCGCGCCGTAGCGGGAGAGGAGGTCCAGCCAGCGGGGCGGGTCGGCGAGCACCCAGGAGGTCGCCGCGAGCACCTGCGACGCACCCAGGACGACGTCGCGCAGGTGGAACATGACGACCCCGCCGACGTGCTCCAGCGGCATCCAGTTCACCGAGATCGTGTCCGCGTCGAGGCCGTTGCGCCGCGCGGTCGACACGGAGCGGGCCAGGATGTTGCCGTGGCTGAGCACCACCGCCTTCGGTGTTCCGGTGCTCCCGGAGGTGAACAGCATCAACGCGGCCGCCTCCCGGCCGCTGGCGTGCGCGGCCGCCGCGGGGTCGGCGTCGATGCTGGTCGCGCGCAGGGTGTCGAGGTCGAGGAGGCGCAGCGGGGACAGGCCGGCGCCGGCCGCCGCGTCCGCGAGGATCCCGGTGAGCACGCTCGAGGTGACGACGAGCGGGTTACCGAGCAGGTCGCGGGCGGCGCCGAGCCGGCCGAGCGGATCGCCGGGTGAGTCCGGCCCGAGCACCGGTGCCAGCGGTGCCGCGACGAAGCCGCCGAGCAGGCACGCCCACAGCGTCGGGACGGCATCCCCTGTGCGGTCGGTTTGCACCAGGATCGGGTCCCCCGGCCGCGCCCCCGCCGTCCGCAGACCGGCGAGCACCCGGAACGCCTCGGCCACCGCGTCCGCGTACGGACTCCGGGTGTGCCTCCCGTCGGCGTCGACATGCACGAGCCAGCCGGCCGACGCGCCCGCCCGCACGATCGCCGCGCCGAGGTCCGCGAGCCCCGGATCGGGCTGCGGCCCCCCGTCGACCTGCGCCGGTGGCCGGCCCTCGTCGCCGCCCGCGCCCGGCCCGCCATCGCCGCCCGCGCCCGGCCCGCCATCGCTGCCGGCCGCCACGGCGGCGGTGCCACCATCGACCGCGGCGGACGGTGCGGCAGGACGGTCGAACTCGCTCAGGTGCCGGCGCGCCGGTGGCTCGGCCGGCAGATCCTCGACCTCGACGCTGCCCGCACCGCGCAGCGCCTCAAGGCGGGCCCGCCAGGCGGCGAGCACGCCGTCGTCGAGCACGGGCAGCGCCGCCAGCGCCACGGCGTCGACCTGGCCGCCCGGCGTCAGCGGCAGCGTCGACACCCCGACCAGCGCCGAGGGCACCAGCGCCGCGGGCAGTGCCGCCCGCAGCCGGTCCAGCGTCACCGACGCACGCCACGGCGCCGACGGCACGACATAGCCGACGGCCCGGACCGCGCCATCGGTGGTGCGCCGCACCAGTACGCACGCATGCGCGATGCCCGGGTCGGCGATGATCGCGGCCTCGACGACGTCCCGGTGCACCTGGTACGGACCGGCCCACAGCAGCTCCGGGCGCTCGAGCGCGGCCAGCACCCGCACCCGGCCGTCGCCCCCGATCCGGCCCACGTCACCCGTCCGGCGCACGTCACCCGTCCGGCGCACCGGTGCCGACTCCGACGCGACGGCCACCGCGAGGGCCCCGGCGGCCGTGTGTGGACGCGGCCGGCCGGCCGGGTCGAGAACGACCACCGGACGGCGCACCGGCCGCCCGGCCCACGGTCCGCCACCCGCCGCCGGCGCCTCAAGCACGCCACCGCCGACCAGCGGTGACGCGTAACGGTGCACCACCGTGCCGGCGAGCGGCCCCGTGGGACCGCTGGCCAGCACCCGCGTCCACTCCTCGTCGAGCGGTCCGCCGTACAGCAGCAGCCGGGGGCGGACGTGCGCGTCCGCGAGCCGCGCGCGCACCGCGCCCAGCTCCGAGCCGACGGCCACCAGCAGGGCGTCGACCGGACCGGGCTGCCCGCCGCCGCGCTGCCCGTCCCCGCCCTGCCCGCCGGGGCGCAGACGCGCACCACTGGACAGTGCCCACCAGGTGGCCACCACGGACGCGTCGGTGTCCGCCGGCGCGTGGCACCCGAGCGTCTGCCCGGGGCGGAGGGGATGCCGCCGGCGCAGGTCGGCGACCTCGGCGTCCAGGTCGTCGGCAGCCACGCGCACGATCCCCCCGGCGCCGCAGACGATGACCGCCCCCCGTCCCGACTGCGCCGACCCGGTCGCGCCGCCCGGCAGCTGGACCGCGCCGCCGGAGGGCTCCGCCGGCGCGGTGATGGGCAGGACGGTCAACCCCGGCGGCAGCGCCCGGTGCGGTTCACCCGGCGGGAGGTCGCCGGACCAGAGCAGCAGGGCGGCGCCGGCGGCACGCAGGCGCCCGGCGTTCCACGGCCACGGCTGGTCGTCGTCGACGGGCAGGTGGTCAGCGCCGATCCGGGCCACGGCGAGCGCCGCGACGGCCGCGTCGGCGGCTGCTCTGACGGCCGTGTCGGCGGCTGTGGCCCGGGTGACGAGGGCGGCGACGACCGTGCCGGGGCCAGCGCCGAGCGCGCGGAGCCGGCCGGCGAGGTCCATCGAGCGCTCGACGAGCTCCCGGTAGGTGACGGCGCCCCCAACCCCATCCCCATTCACGGCGACGGCGATGGCCTCTGGCTGCCGCCCGGCCCAGGCGTCGACGACGTCGACACGCGACAGCGGCGGTCCCGCAGCGCCCACCGGGCCGGCGGTGCCCACCGCGTCGTCCGAGGCCTCGGCGTCCTCGGCGGCGGGTGGGTCCGGGTGGATCGCGGCGTGTTGGCCGGGGCGGAACAGGGGGAGCTCGTCGATCGGGCACGACGGCTGGCTGGCGGCGCCGGCGAGCAGGACGCGCAGATGCTCGGCGAGGCGGGCCGCGGTGTCGTCGTCGAACAGCTCGGTGTCGAAGATCAGCGAGGCGCGCATGGTGTCCGCGCGGTCCCAGACGTGCAGCTCCAGGTCGAAGCGGGCGGAGCCGCGGTCGAGGTCGAGCCGGGTGACGTCGAGGTCGCCGAGCCGCAGCCGGGGGTCGGCGAAGTTCTGCGCGGCGAAGACGGTCTGGAACAGCGGGTTGCGCCCGGGGTGCCGGTCCGGCCGGAGGTCGTCGATGATCTTCTCGACGGGGGTGTCCTGGTCCGCCGACATCGCGAGGCTCGCGGTGCGCACCCGGCCGAGCAGCGTCTCGAACGAGGGCCGCCCGGACAGGTCGACGCGCACGGGCAGCGTGTTGACGAACAGCCCGATCAGGCCCGCGACCTGTGGATTGTCCCGGTTGGCGTGCAGCGTGCCGACGATCAGGTCGGTCTGGTCGGTGAGCCGGTGCAGTAGCGTCGCCCACACCGCGAGCAGCGTCATGAACGGCGACGCGCCCCGCGACCGGGCCAGGCCGCGCAGGGCACTGACCTCGTCGCCGACGAGGGTGACGTCGATGCGCCGACCCTGGAAGGCGGGGACGGCGGGCCGGGGACGGTCGGTGGCGAGCTCCAGGGTGGGCAGCGGCCCGGCGAGCCGCTCACGCCAGGGAGCGAGCGCGGGTTCGAGACCGTCACCGTCGAGCTGTCCCCGCTGCCACTCGGCGTAGTCGCCGTACTGGATCGCGAGCTCGTCCCAGACCGGCGCCGTCCCCGCGCACCGGGCCCGGTAGGCGACGTCGAGGTCGGCGACGAGAACGCCCAGCGACCACCCGTCGATCGCGATGTGGTGCAGGCACAGCACCAGCAGATGCTGGTCGGGCACACCCGGGGCCTCGGCGTGCGGGCCGGCCGGGTCCAGGCGGAGCAGGTCGACGCGCATCGGCGGCTGGCCGACCAGGTCGAACGGCCGCCGCACCCGCTCGCGCAGCGCGTCCCGCACGGCGGGTTCCTCGATGACGGCGCTCGGCGGCGCGTCCTCGGACACCCGCAGCGCCGCGGCGGCGAACGGCAGGTCGACGCGTTCGTGGACGTGCTGGCGCAGCTCACCGTCGACCTCGAGGTAGGTCGTGCGCAGGACCTCGTGGCGGTCGAGCACGTCGCCGAGCGCCGCCCGCAGCGGTTCCTCGCGCAGCGCTCCGTGCAGGTGCAGGACCAGCGGCACGTTGTAGAACGGGTTCCCCGGATCCATCCGGTGGAAGAACCACATCCGCTCCTGGGCGAACGACGCCGGAAACAGCAGCGCGGACACCTCGACGCTGTCGCTGACGGTCATGGTCGGGACTCCTCGTCGCCTGTCGACGTCGCCGCTCGACTGGTGGCCAGCGTGGCGGCGCGACGCGGGCTGCGCCGGATGACGGGACCGCTCGCGGGTGCCGTGCCTGCTGGCGCGGCTGGCGCGACAGGCCCGGCTCCGGCGGGTGGGGCGGTATCGGCTGCGTGCGGCTGCCCGGGGCCGGGCGGTCCGTCCGCCGCGGAGCGGGCGAGACGGACACGGTCGGCCATCGCCTCGACGGTGAGCGCGTCCCCGGCGAGGAAGGCGCGCAGCGACATCGGCACGCCGAGCTCGTCGCGCAGCCTGGTGACAAGCTGCATGCCGAGCAGGGACTCGCCGCCCAGGTCGAAGAAGTCGTCGCGGGTGCCGACCCGGTCGAGGCCCAGCACCTGAGCCCAGGCGGTGGCGACCGCCGTCTCCAGCTCATCGCCGGGCTCCCGGTACGGCGTGGCGAGGTCCGGCCGCCGGTCGACTGCCGCGCCCACCCCGAGTACGCCGGCCGGTGACGCCGGAGGAGCCGCGCCGGCGTCCGGCGCCGACCCGGCGTCCGGCGCCGACCCGGCGTCCGGTGCTTCGGCGAGAGGTGCCTCGGCGTCGGGAAGCGGGGCGCCGGCGGGTGTGGTGGGGCGGCGTCCGACGATGAGGACGTGGTCGGCCTCGTCGCGGTCGGCCGGCTCCTGCGGACAGACGAGGACGTCGTCGAAGCCGCGCTCGGTGAGCAGCGTCGCCCAGCCGGGCGGGGACAGCAGCGGCGAGTGCTCGCGCAGGCCGTCGTCGAACAGCCACCAGCCCTCGTACAGGCCGGCGGTCAGCATCGACCAGGGCCGGTGCCGGGCCGCCTCCAGCAGGAGGAGCTGGCCGCCGGGGGCGAGCAGTTCGTGCACGACGTCGGTGGTGCGTCGCAGGTCCGGGGTGGCGTGCAGGACGTTGAACGCCAGGACGAGATCGAACCCGCCCGCCGGGTAGCCCTGCGCCGCCGGGTCCGCGCCGACGTCGAGCACGCCGAAGCGCAGGAAGTCGAGCCCCGCCGCGGCCGCCTGGCGCCGGCCGGACAGCACGAACGACCGCCCCAGGTCGGTGAAGTGGTACTCGACGCCGGGCAGCCCGCGCAGCGCCTCGGCGACCTCCCAGGTCAGATAGCCGCGGCCCGCGCCGACCTCCAGGATGCGCAGGGCCGTCCCGCCGGGCCGGGCGGTGGCGGCCGCCGCCAGCATCGCCACGGTCCGCGCGATCAGCGGGACGTAGACGGACACGTCGCTTTCGGGGATCTGGCGGTCGACGGATGCCGCCGCGAGATCGGTGCTGCCATCCGGGACGAGCACCTGATGCCCGGTGATCTCGCCGGCGAGCACGGCCGGCAGCTGCTCCACGCACCGGTCGAGCAGCGCCAGGTCGTCGGCCTGCTCCGGGTGACGCCGCAGGATGTCGGCGGCGAGCCGGGCCCGGTCGGCATCGTCACCGGCGTCGCGCAGGAACCACAGCTCGTCCGCGCTGGACGTCGCCGCGGTGATGGCATGGGTGTCGAGCAACGCGAGCAGACCGAACGCGAGACGCCGATAGGCGGGGACGACCCGCAGCGTCGCCAGAATGTCGCCGACCCGGTGCCGCGACCCGGCCGACGTGTCGACGCCGCCCCGGCGCAGCACCGCGCAGGCGTGCCGGGCGCACAGTTCGTCCAGGTCGGCGGTGAGCTCCGCGGCCGGGCGGCGGACGGTGGCCCGCGCGCGCAGCCGCGTCTCCTGCCCGGCAAGCCACGCCCGCTGCGCCGCCGCCGTTCCACCGACGGGAGCCGGCGCCGTGGCGGTCGACGGCGAGATGGTCGGTGGCGTGACGGCGGGCGCCGGCGTCGCGGCGGGGACGGAGCGCGGGGGTGCGAGCCAGTGGCGGCGGCGTTGGAAGGGGTAGCCGGGCAGGGGCACGCGCCGGGCGGCGCGACCCGGGTGGGCGAGGACCGCCCGGTCGACGTCGACCCCGTCGGCCCACAGCCGGCCGAGCGCACCGAGCAGGACCGCGTCGTCGGCGAGCCGGTCGCGCCGGTGGCGCATCAGTGGCACGGCCCGCGCCCCGGGCAGAGCCTGGGCGGTGACCAGGGAGCTGAGCCCGCGACCCGGCCCCACCTCCACGAGCAACGGGCCGTCGGGGCCGCCGGCGGCCCGCGTGCCGGACAGGGTGGCGAGCGCGGCGGCGAAGCGGACCGGTTCCCGGGTGTGGGCGAGCCAGTAGCCGGGGTCGGTGGCCTGGGCCGGGGTGATCCAGGCGCCGGTGAGGGTGGAGACGAACGGGATGGTCGGCTCCCGCAGGCGCACGGCCCGCAGCGCCTCGGCGTAGCGGGGCAGGATGGCGTCCAGGACGGGGGAGTGCACGGCGGCGCCGACGCGCAGGCGGGTGGCGTCGATGCCGGCCGCGGCGAGGCGTTCCTCGGTCTCCCTCGCGGCGGCCTCGGGGCCGGCGACGGTGGTGCTTGCCGGGCCGTTGACGGCCGCGACGGTCATCCCGGCGGCCAGGTAGGGCGCGACGGCGTCCTCGTCGAGGGCGACGGCCAGCGAGACGCCGCCCGCCTCGCGTAGCAGCCGGTCGCGGGTCACGACGAGCGGGAGGACGTCCTCCGGCGACATGACGCCGGCCAGGCACGCGGCGGTGTACTCGCCCAGGCTGTGCCCCAGCATCCCCAGCGGCTGGACGCCGGCGGTGAGCAGCGTCCGGGCCAGCGCGTACTCGGTCGCCACCAGCGCCGCGAAGTCCACCGGCGCCGCCGGATCAGCGGCCGCGCCGTACAGGACGTCCCGCAGGTCGGCGCCGAGGGTGGGGCGCAGGATGTCGGCGCACCGGTCGATCGCCGCCCGGAAGTCCGGGTGCCGGGCGTAGAGGTCGCGGCCCATCGCCGGGTAGCCGCTGCCGCCACCCGGGAACAGGAACGCCACCTGGGTGCCGTCCGCCGGTCGGTGGCCCGCGTGGCCGCGCCCGGCCGTGATGTCCGCGCCGGCGGCCGCGAGACCGCTCGTCACCAGCGCCCAGCGGTGGTCATGGGCCGCCCTGCCGACCCGCAGGGTATGGGCGACATCGGCGAGTCCGACCGCCGCCCCGCCCGCTGGACCCACACCGACGGGGTCACGCCGAGCGGCGTCGGCCGTGGCGGGGGAGTCCCCGGCGAGGAGGTGGAGATGGCCGGCGAGGGCGGCGCGGGCCTCGTCGAGTGCGGCGGGAGACTTCGCGGACAGGAGGAGGAGCTCGGGGCGCTCGGCCGTGTCACCCGGTTCGGTCGGGGGGGCGGCGGGGGCCTGCTCGAGGACGAGGTGGACATTGGTGCCGCCGACGCCGAACGAGCTGACCCCGGCGCGGCGCGGGCGTCCCGCCGGGTCGTCCGGCCAGTCGGTGCGCGAGGTCGCGATGCGGAAGGGGCCGGCGTCCAGGTCGAGCAGGGGGTGGGGGCGGGTGTGGTGCAGGGTCGGCGGGATCACGCCGGTCTCCACGGCGAGCACCGCCTTGATCAGCCCGGCGATGCCGGCCGCCGCGTCGAGGTGGCCGATGTTCGTCTTGACCGAGCCGAGCAGGCAGAAGCCGCGCCGCGCGGTGGTCCGGGTGAATGCCTGGGTCAGCGCGCTCACCTCGATCGGGTCGCCGACGGGGGTGCCGGTGCCGTGCGCCTCGACATAGCCGATCGAGTCGGCGTCGACGCCGGCGGCGGCGTGCGCGGCGAGCAGCACCCCGAGCTGGCCGCGGGCGGACGGCGCGGTGAAGCCGATCTTGTCCCGGCCATCGTTGTTCATCGCCGAGCCGCGGATGAGCGCGCGGATCCGGTCGCCGTCGGCGATCGCGTCCTCGAGGCGCTTGAGCAGCACGGCACCGACGCCCTCGCCCGGGCACATTCCGGCGGCGTCGGCGTCGAACGCGCGGACATGCCCGTCCGGTGACAGCGGCCCGCCCTCGACGAACCGGTAGCCGCGGTGGCGGGCGGCGCCGATCGCCGCACCGCCGGCGACGGCTAGGTCGCAGCGGTAGAGCAGCAGGTCCTGGCAGGCCAGGTGCACCGCGGACAGGGAGGTGGAGCAGGCCGTCTGCACCGTCAGCGCGGGACCGGTCAGGTTCAGCCCGTAGGCGACGCGGGCCGAGAAGGCGCTGGGCGAGTTCCCGGTGACGGCGGACAGCATCGTCAGCGACGGCGTCCCACCGGCGATGTGCGGGTGGACGTTGTCCAGGTAGTACCGGCTCTGGTTCGCCCCGGCGTAGACGCCGATCAGCCCCGGATGCTCGTCCGGCACGTAGCCGCCCTGCTCGAGGACCTGGTGGGCGGTCTCGAGGAACAGCCGGTGCTGAGGGTCGAGCAGCTGGGCCTCGGTGGGCCGGTAGCCGAAGAACTCGGCGTCGAACAGGTCGGCGCCGGGCAGGGTGGCGTCCATTCGGACGAGGTACGGGTCGGCGAGCCCGGCGGGGTCCCCGCCGGAGGCCAGGTACTCCTCGTCGGTGAACGGGCGGATCGACTCGACGCCGTCGAGCAGGTTGCGCCAGAACCCGGAGACGTCCCCGGCGTCGGGGAACCGCCCCGCCAGCGCGATGATCGCCACCGCGGGGACGTCCTCCTCCTCGGACGGCGCGGCGAGCGTGCTCGACTCACTCATGGCGGGCACCTCCGGTAGGGGAGCGGCGGGCACGCAGCGTGGCCCGCGCGCGGGCCGCCCGGGAGCGGGCGGCGTCGACCATCGGATCGGCAGCGGCCGACGGCGCCGGATCGGCGCCGCTGCCGCGCAGGTGGCGGGCGAGCGCCTCGACGGTGCTGTGCGCGAACAGGTCGAGGATCGCGACCCGGTGGCCCAGCTGTGCCTCCAGCCGCGTCTGGACTCCGACGAGCAGCAGCGAGTGGCCGCCGAGGGCGAAGAAGCTGTCGCGCACGCCGACCCGGTCGACCCCGAGAACGTCCGCCCAGATCTCGGCGATCCGCTGCTGCAGCCCGGCGGCGGGTGCGACGAACGCGGTCGGCGCCGTCGCCGCCGTGTCGGCGACCTCGAGTGCCGCGATCGCCCGCCGGTCGACCTTGCCGGCCGGCGTCAGCGGCAGTTGGTCGAGCCCGACGATCGTGTCCGGCACCATGTGCCGGGGCAGCCGCTCGCCGAGCCACTCCCGCACCCGCGCCGCATCGAAGAGCCCGGTGTCGGGGGTGGCCGCGTCGAGGGTGGCCGTGGTCGTGGCGGGTTCGCGGGCGCAGAAGGCACGCAGTGTCCCGGCGCTGGACGGTCCGGCGGCGGAGGGTCCGGGAACCAGGGCGACGACCGCCTGGCGAACCGCCGGGTGGCGGCCGAGGACCTGCTCGATCTCCTCCAGTTCGATCCGGAAGCCGCGCACCTTCACCTGGTTGTCGACCCGGCCGCAGAACTCGATCTCCCCGTCGCCGCGGAAGCGCGCCAGGTCGCCGGTGCGGTACATCCGGGCGCCGGGTACCTGGCCGAACGGGTCGGGCAGGAAGCGGTCGGCGGTGCGGCGCGGGTCGCCCAGATAGCCGCGGGCCAGCGGCAGCCCGCTGATGTACAGCTCGCCGACGGCACCGACCGGCACCGGCGCGAGCGTCTCGTCCAGGATCCGGAGCTGGGTGTTCGGGTTCGGCCGACCGATCGAGACCCGGCTGGTCCGCTCCCCGGGTCGGAACACCCGGCAGGAGACGCCGATCGTCGCCTCGGCGGGCCCGTAGCCGTGGTACATCGTCGCCGACCAGCGCGCACGGAAACGGTGGAACAGCTCGTCGCTGAGCGCCTCGCCGCCGCACCACACGTGCCGCAACGTCCGGCCGGCCGCCGCCGCGTCCGGGCGCTCCAGCATCACGCCGAGCATGGACGCGACGACGTAGAAGAACGTCACCCCGTGCTCGGCCAGAATCTCCGTCAGCTCGCCCGGATCGCCCTCGGCCTGCGGCGGGGCGACGACGAGCCGCGCGCCGGCGACCAGCGGCAGGAAGATCTCGTTGACCGAGATGTCGAACCCGAGCGGTGCCTTGTGCAGGACGACGTCGTCCGCGGCGAGCGCCAGCATGCCCGCCTGCCAGCGCAGCCGGTTACAGATCGCCTGGTGACGGATCATCACCCCCTTCGGTGCGCCCGTCGACCCGGAGGTGTAGATGACGTAGGCGAGGTTCTCCATCAACGTCACCGCGTCGCCTGCCGCAGTGGCGGCCAGGCCCGGCGCGGCAGCCCGGCCCGCGGCGTCGACGCGGAGCACCGGGACGGCCGTGGGCGTCGTGGACGGCACCGGCGAGACGATCTCGGGCAGGACGATCCCCTCGCCCGCCACCACCGCGCTGACGCCGGCGTCCCCGGCGACCTGGGCGATGCGCCGAGCCGGCCAGGACGTCTCCAGCGGCACGAACGCCCCGCTCGACCGCAGCACCCCCAGCAACGCCACCACCAGCCCGGCCGACCGCGGCACGCACACCCCGACCGTCGTCTCCGGGCCGACGCCGACCGCCCGCAGCGCGTCCGCGATCACCCACGCGCGCCGCACCAGCTCGGCGTAGGTGAGCGTCACCGTCCCGTCCGCACCGCCGCCGGTCGGGACGTCTCCCGGCCGCGCGCCGTCCCGGCGTACGGCTCCGACCACGGCGATCGCCTCCGGAGTGCGGCGGGCCTGGTCCTCGACGAGCTGGTCGAGGGTGCGCTCGACGAGTGGCTCGCCGCGCCCGCTGGACCAGACGTCCGCGACCAGGGTCCGCTCCGCCGCGGGCATCGGGTCGAGGCCGCCGACGGTGGCGCCCGGGGTGGCGTCGCCGACCTGCTCGCAGACCCGGACGAGACGCGTCGCGAGACGCTGGGCGTCGTCGGCGGTGAACCTCGTGGCGTCGACGACGGCGTTCAGCTCGAAGCCGTCCGCGAGCTCGACGACCTCCAGCACCAGCGGGAACCGGGCGGTGCCGTTGTGCAGGGGCAGCTCCTCGACCGTCAGCCCCGGCAGCGTGAGGTCCGCCAGCGCCTGGCGCCGGTAGGAGAACATCACGTCGAACAGCGCCGTCGTGCCGTCGGTGGTGGCGGTGCCGGGACCGGTGCCGGACTCGCGCAGGGCGCGCACGACGTCGTCGAACGGCGCGCGCTGGTGACTCCATGCGGCGAGGGTGTCGTCACGGACCTGGTCGATGTGCTCGTCGAGCGTCCGCGACGCGTCGATCCTGGTCCGCAGCACCACCGTGTTGCCGAAGTTGCCCGCGACGCCCTCGAGGTCGGCGCGCGGGCGGTCGGCGACGGGCGCGCCGACGGCGAGGTCGGCGAGCCCGCTGGACCGGTGCAGCACCAGATAGGCCGCGGCCAGCAGGACCATGTACGGGGACGTGCCGTGCGCGCGGGCGACGGCCCGCACCCGCCGTGTCCGCTCCCCGTCGAGCACGACCCCACGCCACAGCGCCGGCCGGTCCGCCGCGGCACCGCCGCCCGCAGCCGCGGGTGCGCCACCGGCGTCGTCCCGGGCGCTGGGATCGTCCTGGGTGCCGGTCGACAGGGACGCGGCCAGGGGCGGGGGCGACGGGGAAAGAACCTCGCGCCACCAGGCGAGATCCGCCGTGACCAGGGCGCGATGCTCCGCCCCCGCCTCCCACGCGGCGACGTCGAGGTAACGCGGCAGGGCGGGCGTCGTCGCGGCAGGCGTCGTCGCGGCAGGCGGGGTGGCGGCAGGCGGGGTGGCGGACGTGGGGTCGGTGGCCGGGGTGCGGTCGACACGCGTGCGGTAGGCCGCGGCCAGGTCGGTGAACAGGATGCCCCAGCTCGGGTCGTCCCCGGCGATGTGGGCGAGGACGAGGTGCAGGATGTGCTCGCGGGGGCCGACCCGCAGCAGCTGGCCGCGCAGCGGTGTCTCGGTGGCGAGGTCCAGGGGCCGCCGGGCGAACTCCCGCGCCGCCGTCTCGGCGGTGGCGCTGGCGGGCAGGTCGCGTACGAGCAGGTCGACGAGCTCCCGGCCGGGCCGGTCCAGGACGACCTGGCTGGGCGTCCCGTCCGCGTCCACCGGATAGACGGTGCGCAGGATGTCGTGGCGGTCGACCACGTCGGCGAGCGCCGCGCGCAGGGCCTCGACGTCGAGCGGACCGCGCAGCCGGGCGCCGACGGAGAGCTGGTAGGCGCTGCTGGTGGGCGCGAGCTGGTGCAGGAACCAGAACCGCCGCTGCGCCGAGGTCAGCGGACCTTCTGCCGCGCCGCCCGCCAGCGCGACGGGACGTGTCTCGCCGGCCGGCCGCAGTCGCGCGCGGGCGAGGCGTGCCATCCGCCGCGGGTCGCTAGCCGCCGCGGTCAGCGCCGCCGCGGCACCGGCGATCGTCGGCTCCGCCAGCAGGCTGCGCAGGGACAGCTCCTCGCCCGTCAGTGCTGCCCGCAGCCGGGCCAGAATCCGCGCGGCGGCCAGCGAGTCGCCACCGAGTTCGAAGAAGTTGTCCTCCGGCGCCTGGATCGGCACCCCGAGCACCTCGGCCCACACCAGCGCCAGCAGCTCCGCCACCGCGTCCTGTGCGCCGCCATCGACACCGGCATCGACACCGGCATCGTCCGAGCCGGCCGCGGCAGGGGTGCCGTCCGGGGCATCACGGGTGGACGGGTCCGGCGAGGGAGGGGTGGCGGCCAAGGAGCGGGCGAGCGTCGAGGAGATGGCGGGGAGCGGGCGGGTGGCCAGCGCGGCTCGGTCGATCTTGCCGTTGGCACCCAGGGGGAACTGGTCGAGGACGATCACCCGGGTGGGTACGAGGGCGGCGGGCAGCCGGTCCCGCAGGTGCGCGGCGAGCAGCGCCGTGGCGTCGCCGCCCGGTGCCGGCAGCGACGGCGCGGCGGCGGTCGGGCCGCCGGTGACGGCGTCCGAGGCGGGGGTGGCGGCGTGGGCGGCGGAGTCGGCGATGACCCAGCCGGTGAGGGCCCGATGGCCCGGCCGGTCGGGCCAGGGCACGGGGGTGACGACCGCGTCGCGCACCCCGGGATGGGTCCGCAGCGCTGCCTCGACCTCGGCCGGCTCCACCCGGTGACCACGGATCTTGATCTGCTGGTCCCGGCGCCCGACGAACTCGATCACCCCGTCGGGCCGGTAACGGCCCAGATCGCCGGTGCGGTAGAGGCGCTGCCCGGTGCGGGGGTGGACGGTGAAGCTGGCCGCCGTGCGGACCTCGTCCCGCCAGTACCCGCGGGCGAGACCCACCCCGGAGCAGCACATCTCCCCGACGACGAATGCCGGGCACTCCTGGTCGGCGTCGTTGAGCAGGTGGTAGACGGCACCCGGGACCGGCCGGCCGTACGGGATGCTCGGACCGTCGGCGTCCACGGGCGTGACCCGGTGCCAGATGTTCCACAGCGTCGTCTCGGTGGGGCCGCCGACGCTGACCAGCTCGAGCCCGGGGGCGAGCCGGGCGAGGTCGCGCACGGTCGTCGTCGGGATCCAGTCACCGCCGAGGAAGGCGAGCCGCAGCGTCGCCGGCATGCTCGCCTGACCGGCCGCGACGTGGTCGAGCAGCATGTCCATCGTCGCCGGCACCGAGTTCCACAGAGTCACACGGTTCTCGTCGGCGAGCGCCGACCAGTGCGCCGGATCGGTGCGACGCTCGGGATCGGGCAGCACGAGAGTCCCTCCGGCGCCCAGAACGCCGAAGATGTCGAACACGGACATGTCGTGGTGGGCGGCGGTGAGGCCCAGTACCCGGTCCGCCGGGCCGATCGCGAACGCGTCCCTGGTGGCGACCAGGCAGTTCACCACCCCGCGATGGGTGATCATCACGCCCTTGGGAGTGCCGGTGGAGCCGGACGTGTAGAGCACGTAGGCGAGATCGTCGCCGCCCGTGGCGACGACAGGCGGCTCGCTGCCCCCGCCATCCAGCCGCGGAACCTCCGCGCGGGCGGGAGTGGTCGAGTAGAGCGCTGCCTCGACGTTGATGCACCGGGGACGGGGTGTGCCATCGCCATCGTCCAACAGGGCGAGGGCGTCGCGGGCCGCGCGGGCGCTGCGGGAGTCGACGAGCACCAGCGGCGCGGCGCAGTCGCGGAGCACGGCGGCGAGGCGGGCCGGCGGCTGGCCGGCGTCGATCGGGGCGTAGGCGCGTCCCGCGAACAGGACACCGAATGCCGCGGCGATCTGGGCACGTCCCTTGTCGAGCACCAGCGCCACCGGCGGCGCCGGCTCGTCGGCGGGCGGGTCGGGCGACGGGCGCAGCTCGGCCTGGGCGTGCAGCCAGCGGGCGAGCCTGGCGGCGTCGTCGTACAGCTCGCCGTAGGTGCGCCGGCCGTCGGCGGCGACGAGCGCCGGAGCGTCGGGATACCGGCGGGCCCGCGCCGCGAACAGCTCGTGCGCGAGCGTGACCAGCCCATCCCCGGCCGTCGCCGTGCCGTCATCGACGGGAGGGTCGGCGATGCTGGTCGGGCTGTCCGCGTCGGAGTCGGAGGAGGTCGGGACCGGGGGGATCTCGATCAGGTTGACGGCGTCCCAGGCGTCGGGGGAGTCGGCGAGGCGGGCGAGGGCGGTCACCCAGGCGCCGAACATCGCGTCGAGGACGCCGGGCGGGAAGACCTCCTCGATGGCGTCCCAGTTGCAGCGCAGCTCACCGTGGCGTTCCTCGATCTGGGCGTCGAGGTAGACCTGCGGCGTCTGGGAGATCGCGAACACCGGTTCCAGCAGCGCGTCCAGGCCGCCTTCGGGCACGTACGGCCAGGCCAGGGTGCTGGTGAGGACGACGGGCATCGGCGCCTCGGGCAGGCCGCCGCGCAGCCGCGCCAGCTCCCGCAGCACCCACACGCCGCTGGCCGCGTGGTGCTCGAGGTCCGCCCACAGCTGGCGCTGCACCGCACGGGCCCGCTCCCGCAGCGGGGCGTCGCCGCCGACGTCCACGGCCAGCAGGCTGAACGACGCGAACTCGCCGACCAGGTCGGCCGCACCCGGATACAGCGGGTCGCGGTTCATCCGCGGCACGTTCACGGTGAAATGCTGTGTGCGGCTCCACCGGCCCAGCACCAGCGCGTAGACGGTGAGCAGGACGGCGGACGGGGTCAGCCCCGCCCCCTGCGCGCCGCGGCGCAGCCGTTCCCAGGCGGCCGCGTCGAGGGTGTGCGCGCGTCGCCGGAAGCGGCCGCCGTGCACCGACGCCGGGTCCCGGGCCAGCGGCAGGCGCGGGGGCCCGGGCAGGTCGGGAAGGCGTTCCCGCCAGTATCGCCGGGCGGCGTCGAGCTCCGCCGCCGGCGACGCCGGTGCGGCAGCCTCATGCTCGGGGACGGGCTCGTGGTCGGGGTCGGGCTCATGGGAAAGGACGTAGCCGCGGAAACTGCCCGCGAGCGGGGGATCGGCGCGGTCCGGGTCCTCGTAGTAGGCGCACAGGTCCCGGTAGAGGACGTGCCAGCTCGCGTAGTCGATGGTGAGGCCGTCGAAGCCGACGTGCAGCCGGGCGCGGTCGGCCGGCAGCAGGCTGAGCACCACGGAGAACAGGGGCCAGCGCGCCGGGTCGCGCACCTCGTGGGAGAGCTCCTCGCGCAGCGCGAGCACCGCCTCTTCCGCCTGCGCCGCGGTGCGATCCCGCAGGTCGACGACGCGGGGCTCGAACGCGCCGACATCCGCGAGGACTCGCTGGCTGGCCTCGGCGGGGTCGATGACCGCCCGGAGCATGTCGTGCCGGGCGACCAGCCGCGCCCAGGCCGCTGCCAGCCGCCGCGGCTCCAAGCCGCCACCCGCCGCCGACGCCTGCCCGGTGGGCGCGTCGAACTCCAGGTAGGCATGGGTGCTCACCCCGCCCAGCGGGAACGCGTCGCCGCGACCGAGCAGGTAGGCCTGCTGGGTCGACGTCAGCGGAAACGGCTCGAACGGGTCCTGGGCCTGGTCCTGACCCGGAGCGGGGGACGGGGTCGTCGCGGTCGGTTCGGGTGCGGCCATCAGATGCTGATGTCCCTTCTGCGCCCTGGCGTGCGGTCAGGGAGCGCCGCCCGGCAGATGCCGGGCGAGTTCGGCGCGGACCGGCTCGGGGTCGGTCTGCAGGTAGAAGTGGCGACCGGGGAAGACGGCGTGGGTGAAGCCCGCGGACGTCACCGCGGCCCAGGCCAGGACGTCGGCGACGGCGACGGTCGGGTCGTCGGTCGCGGCGAGGGCGACGATGTCCACGCCGAGCGTGGGGTCGGGCGGTGGCAGGTAGGTCTCGATGAGCCGGTAGTCGCTGCGCACGACGGGCAGGAGGAGCTGCACCAGTTCGTCGTGCTCGAAGAACTCCTCGGCGGTGCCACCGTGGGCGCGCAGGACGTCGATGAAGGCGGCCTGGGGGAGCAGGTGCACGAGTGGCCGGTCCGGTGGGCGGGCGACGGTCGGCGCCGTCCGCGCGGACACGACAAGCCGCGCCACGCTGCCGGGCGCGCGCGCCTGCAGCCGCCGCGCCGTCTCGTAGGCGACCGAGGCACCCATGCTGTGCCCGAACAGGACCAGCGGTGCGGCCGCGCTCAGGTCGGGTGTGGCCAGGGGCAGGATGGCGTCGGCGATGCCGTCGACGAGAACGTCCATGGTGTCGACGAGTGGCTCGGCGAGCCGGTCCTCGCGGCCCGGGTACCTCACCACCCAGGTCTCACCGTCGAAGTGCAGGCCGGCGGCCCAGGTGCCGTAGGGACCCGCGGTGCCGCCAGCGTGCGGGAAGATCACCAGGCGGCAGCGCGGCGCCGGATGCGCCACCCGCCGCCGCAGCCAGGGCGAACGAGCCGCCGCCGCGACCTTGTCGACACCGTCCACCCGGCGGGCGTGTTCGACGCTCACCCGGCCCCTCCGACGGCCAGCAGACGCCGCCAGTTCCGCAGCGTCGGACTCTCGATCAGGTCGCTGAACGTGACGTTCGCGCCACCCGCCCGCAGCCGCGAGGCCAGCGTCATCAGGCCGATCGACTCCAGGCCCAGCACGAGCAGATTGTCGTCCTCGCCCGGTTCCTGCGGCCCGCGCAGGAACTGCCGCACGAGTGCCGCCAGCTCGTCCGCCGCGGCAGGCCCGGCGGTGGGGTCGGCGGTGGAGTCGGTGGTCGGATCGGGCGACGGCGTGGGTGCGTCGTCGGAGCTCATTTCCACCTCACGGAATCGGGTGGGCGGGAAAATGCTGGCGAGGGGCAGCAGAAAATGGCCACGGGAGTATTTCGACGTGTTTCCCTGCCTGCCATCGCCAGCAGGCAACACGCCGCAGCAACACACCACCGGACGTGGTGACCGGGTGAGGTTAGGATCACCTAATAAAATAAACCCTAGCGTCCGCTCCTCGCCGAGGCAAGAAGTTTCGCCAGGCCGTCATGGGGCCGTGTCGGCAGGACCGCCTCGCCGCTCTCTGGGAGATTTCCCGGACCCTGCGTCGACGCTATTCCCATTGTCGACGCGTCCGCGCGGGAAACCGACCGTGCTCTCGGTGGTCCGGTGCCGGAGCTGGCGCAGCATCATGGCGATTCCGGACCGGTGATTCGATCCCGATCGTCCTCGAGGTGCGGGTTCACGGCTGGGGAGGTCATGCGTACCTCGCGATCAGGGCGGCCTTGCCGCTGTGGACGGAACCGTCCCGGCATGGTCGGGGCGGCGCGGCGGCGTCCCACACCACGGCGCCAACCTGGCTACTATCGGTGACGATATTGCTGGCGGAGGAGCGGTCAGCCGGGTGGGGGAATGGCGGTCGATCCTCCACGCGCTTGTTAAGTTAAGAATACCTAAGCTCGCCGATTGGCACAGTATGCAGACGGTCGGCCGCGCTCAAGGACGGCTCCACATTAGTGGCGTACATCACAAGGAGTCCGGTAGGTGAGGGTCTGCGGTCGACGCCCGCGCCCGTGGTTGGTCACGCAAAGTTATGACTTGCGACCGAGGCTGCCGGTCTGTTCGTGGAGCCCGGGAAGATGACGTCCCTGCGTGGGTGAAGATCCGCACGCCCGCTCTCCGGTTGGAGAGGCTTGGCCGCCCACGTGAGGCACGCCACAGGCGACACGTCGACCAGCAGCGCCATGCCGAGGGCTGGGCACGCTTTCCGGCGGCGGAGCGTGCCTGTCCCTCGGCGCGACGTGCGATCATGATGCCCGGCGGCGGGGTGGTCGCCGAAGGTAGAGGAATGGCTACGGTAGGCAACCCGCGCGTGTGGTATCGCGGAGGCGCAGGCAGGCGCGCGGCGGGGGCGTGCCGCCCAGCGGGGGCGTCACGGGGTCGCTGTCGGATGTCTCGTCGCTGATCAACGGCGGCGTCCCGGCCTCGCCTGCCGCATCCGCCTCGGGCACTGGAATGCGCCCAGGGTGTCGCGAGAAACGTGGTGCGGTCGCCGCGTGGATGGCGGGTGTCGGTTCTGGGCGGCCTTTCTGTCGCCACATCGCGGCTGTTCTCGCCGAAGGTTCTCGTAAACCAGATCCTCCTGCCTGCGGCGTCCCGTGGCAGGCGCATGCCGCCCGTGCTCGCCTGGCGGAACGGGGCCACCTCGGTGGCGGCCCACGCGGTCGCGCAGGAAACCATGATCTGTACACTGTTTTCTCTGGCGTGGAAACCGTGGAACCTGCGCGGACCTCTTCTTTGTGTGTGCGGGACGCCGGCGGTGCTTCACCGCCGACGCGGACATCGAATACCGGATCATGCCCGGCCCACCGCAACGATTCGCGGGCCGCGACCACTTTGTCGCCTTCATGCTCGCCGGCCTGGCTGCCGGCCGCCCACCCGCCGACGCCCGCCTCGCGGGGCCTGCCGTCGCGCACACGAGCGCGCCACCCGACATCGAGTGGAGTTCCGGTGCGCCCCGGCTCACCGGCCATGCCACCGTGGTCGCCCGCTTCCCCGATCTGATCGACACGGTCCAGGGCCGCACCTGGGGCCAGCTCGCCGAGGCGCTCGCCGACCGGATCGCACGCCTGTCGCTGACCGGGCGGATTCGCCGCTGCGACCCTGCCTGCGCCGCCGAGCAGTTCCTCGCCCTGCTCACCGGCCCGATCGAGACGCGGTCACGGATGGGCACCCGTGAGATTCCCGCGGACGAGATGCGCGCGGTCTCCGCCGCCGCGGCGGATACCTTCCTGAGGGCGTACGCGAGCGAATCCTGAGGGAGCCGGGCCGGCCCGGCGGGTAGGGTGACGGCGAGTTGTCGTGCTGTCGGGGCTGAGCCTGGTGGAGGGGTGCGCAGCGTTGGCAGGGCCACCATCGCCACCGTCGACGGCAGGGAGCGGTCGCCGCGACCGAGCTGATGCCTTGCGTAACCGCGAGCGCCTCCTGGCCGCGGCGCGGGCCGTCTACGCCGAGGACGGCGCCGACGCGCCGCTGAAGGCCGTGGCCGACCGGGCGGGTCTTGGCGTGGGCACGGTCTACCGTCATTTCGCCACCCAGGAGGCGCTGGTCGAGGCGGTGTTGAGGGACCATCTGGCGGCGATGGACGGGCTGGCGGCCGAGCTGCGGGGCACCCGCGATCCCGACGACGCCCTCGCGGCCTGGCTCGCGGCGTTCGTCGATCGGCTGAACGTCTACCGGGGGCTGGCCCGCCTGGTGATGCCGCAACTGCGCGACCGCGGGTCGCCGCTGGGCCGGGCCTGCCAGCAGATGCGCGCGGCGGGCACCGAGCTGCTGGTGGACGCGCAGCGCGGCGGCTCGATCCGCGCCGATCTCGACATGGGCACGCTGCTCGCGCTGGCCGGTGCCGTCGCGCTGGTGGCCGAGCAGCGTCCCGACCAGGCCGACCTCGCTCTGTCGGTCCTGCTCGACGGCCTGCGCAGGCGGCCGTGACCGGCCCTCCCGCCCGCGCGGGGCGGAGGCGGGGGAGGTGTTGCCAGAACCGCCGGGTGCTGCTCGACGACCTCGGGATCGGCCGCCCGCAGTTGCACGCGGCCGCCTACTGGAAGCGCGGCATCAGCTTCGACGACATGGACGCCGAGACCGCCCGCCGCTACGCCGCGGCCGTCGCCGCCGGCCGGGACGTCACCGACCCCGCCGTCCTGGAGGACCTCAGCCTCACCGTCGGCACGCGGGGCGCGTGATCCGGTGGGTGAGAGGTTCAACGCGCCAGGCGAATGCGAGGATGATCCCTGATGCGCGGGGTGAGTGACTCCCTTGCTGGAGGTCACCGTCTCGCGAAATAATCGATCAGGGACCTGGCCGGCGCGGCGGCCAGGTGGGGATGGCCCGGGGGGTGGGTATCGCGGCCCGACGCGATCGCGCGTGGGGGTGGCACACCGTGGATCCGGTGCGCGGCCGGTGTGGCATTCCCGTGCTCGCCGGGGCCGGGGCGGTCTTCGGCGCGCTGGTGCTCTGGGTGTCGGACTCCGGGCGGGACGCGGACACGACGACCACGACGTTCTCCGGTCTCGTCGGCGGCCTCTACCTGCTCACCGGCACCGTCGCGCACCTGCGCCGGCCGGGGCGGCTCGGGCTGCGGATGGTGATCGTCGGCATCGCCTGGTTCGCCGAGGACCTGCAGGTCTCGGTCCACCCGGTGCCGCACACGGCCGGGTTGTTCCTGCGCAGTGCGGCGTCGGCCTGCCTCGTGCACCTGCTGCTGGCCTTCCCGGAGGGTCGGCTGCGGGCGCGGCCCGAGCGGGTGCTGGTCGGCGCCGTATACCTGATCTCCCTGGTCCTCGTCCCGCTGGGGGTGCCGTTCTACCGGTCGCTCACGCCGAACCTGCTGCTCGTCGCCGACCACTCCCGCGGCCAGGACGCGCTGATCGACGGCGTTCAGGTGGTGTTCGCCGTGGCGGTCGGCGTCGTGCTGACCCGGCGCTGGATCGTCGCGACCCCGCCGGCCCGCCGGGTCCTTGCCCCGGTCTACGGGGTCGGCCTCGTCGGCAGCGTCGCGTCGCTGCTGCACCCGGTGCTCGCCACCCCCACCGCGATGGACGTCAACGAGGTCGCGCACCTGGCGACGCTGGCGCTGCCCGTCGCGTTCCTCGCGGGCGCGCTGCGGGTGCGTCTGGGCCGCACGGCCGTGGCCGACCTCCTGCTCGCCCTGCCCCGCCAGCCACCGGCGGAGCTGCGTGACCTGCTGGCCCGCGCCCTCGGCGACCCGACGCTGCGGATCGCCTACCCCCGCCCGGACGACGCCGGCCGCGGCGCCGCCAGCGCCAGCGCCAGCGCCAGCGCCAGCGCCAGCTCCGGAGCCGGAGCCGGCGGCGCCGTCGGGTTTGTCGACGCCGACGGTCGGCCCCTCGTGCCCGGCCCGCGCGACGCGGTCACCCCGGTGCGTCGCGGCCCGCGCGTCGTCGCCGCGCTCCTGCACGACCCGGCGCTGCGCGCGGACCACCATGTCCTGCACGCGGTGACGGCGGCCGCAGCCCTGGAGCTGGACAACCAGCGGCTCGCCGCGGAGGTGCGCGCCCAGCTCGCCGAGGTCCGCGCCTCCCGGGTCCGCATCGTCGCCGCCGCCGACGAGCAGCGGCGGCGCCTCGAACGCGACCTGCACGACGGCGCCCAGCAGCAGGTCGTGACGACCTCGCTCGTGCTGCGCCTGGCGCGGGACCGGCTGGGCCCCGAACCCTCCGATCCCGAGCTGGGCGCGCTGCTGCGCCGGGCCGCCGACGGTCTCGATACCGCCCTCACGGAGCTGCGTGAACTCGCCCGCGGCATCCATCCCGCGGTGCTCACCGAGGCCGGGCTGCTCCCCGCGCTGCGGGCGCTGGCCGCCCGCTCCGCGTACCCCGTGCGCGTCGTCGACGTGCCCGCGCTGCCGGCGCTGCCGGACCGGGTGGCCGCGACGGCCTACTTCGTCGCCGCCGAGGCGGTGACGAACGCCGCGAAGCACGCTCACGCCGGCGAGATCCACGTGCACGCGCGGGTCCACGGCGACCGGCTGCTCGTCACCGTCGCGGATGACGGCGTGGGCGGCGCCGACCTGGACGCGGGCACCGGCCTGCTCGGCCTGCGTGACCGGGTCGCCGCGCTGGACGGCACCCTCGCCGTGCACAGCACTCCCGGCACCGGGACGTCCGTCCACGCCGACCTACCGCTGGAGGGGCCTTGACCGCCGCCGCCACCGCCACCCAGAACGCGTCGGCCGCCGGGGCGACCAGGGTCGTGCTCGCCGACGACTCGGCGCTGTTCCGCACGGCGCTGGCCGACCTTCTCGAACGCAACGGCTGTGCGGTCCTCGCCCAGGCCGGCGACGCGGACGGGCTGCTCGACGCCGTCGAGCGGTGCCGGCCCGACGTCGCCGTCGTCGACATCCGGATGCCCCCGGCCCAGCGCCTGGAGGGGCTGCGGGCCGCGGTGCTGCTGCGCCGGCGCCATCCCGGGACCGGAACGCTGCTGCTGTCCCAGCACCTGGAGGTCGCGCATCTCGACGACCTCGTCGGCGACTCCGCCCGTGGTGTCGGTTACCTGCTCAAGGACCGGGTCAGCGGGCCCGACTTCGTCGACGCCGTGCGCCGCGTCGCCGCCGGCGGCTGCGCGTTCGATCCGGAGATCGTGCCCCTGCTCGCAGGTGGCGGTGGTCGGCGCCGGCGCGACGAGCTGGCCGCGCTCAGCGCCCGGGAACGCCAGGTGCTCGCGCTGATGGCGCAGGGCCGCTCCAACACGGCGATCGCCGGTGAGCTGCACCTGACCACACGCACCGTCGAGACGCATGTCCGCAGCATCTTCCAGCGCCTCGCGCTGCCCGACGAGACCGAGCACAACCGGCGCGTCCTCGCCGTGCTGACCTATCTGCGGTCGGTCTGACGCGCCACGAGCAGCGCCAGCGCCTCCGCCGACAGCGCGGCCTTGGGGAGGAACCCGGCGGCCCGGGAGCGCTCGACCGCATCGCCGTAATGCTCGGCGTCGCGCACCGAGCAGAACACCACCGTGACCGCGGGGACCGTGCCGTGCAGCGCCCGGGCGACACTGAACCCGTCCATGTCCGGCAGCGCGACGTCCAGCAACACGATGTCAGGGCCCGTCACCGGCACGCCGGCCAGGGCCTCCGTACCCGTCGCGGCCTCGCCGACCACCTGGTAGCCGCCGCCCTCCAGCAGCGCGCGGGCGACGGAACGGAACGGGCCGTTGTCGTCCACGATGTAGACGCGGCCCACCGCCACCCGGTCCATCAGCCCGACGGTAGCACCCGGATCGGGCCCCGGCCTCGGTGCCAGCACTGAGCAACGGGAGTCCCGTTTTCCCGTGCTAACACCGATGTGGCGTCCGTCGGAACGTCCGAGACTCCATGTCCATGACGGCAGTGCTGACCAGCCCGGGGACGCGGGTGACGACCCTGGTCGCCGGCGGTCCCGCGGAGGGACCGGGCGGGTGGAGCGGGTCGGGGGGCCGCTCGACCCGCCCGGGTCCGCGCCGATGAGGCGGCGGCCAGCGTCGTGGCGGCACCCGGCCCTGGCGCCGGTGTACGCGGCGGTGATCGCGTTCGGGGCCGTGCTCCTGGCGAACTACCTGGTCCACCTCGACCATGCGGCGTACAGGACCGGCTCCGGCGAGAAGCTCACCGTCACGGTGGAGGTCACTCCCGCGTCCGGCGCGGTGCGGCTCTGCCTGCGCCAGCCGCGGGACTGGCAGCTCGACGACCCAGCGCCGACAAGCCCGCCACCTGGCGACACGGACTCCGGCGACACGGACTCCGTCCCCAGGGCGTGCCGCGCCGTCTCGAAACCGACGACGGCGCCGTTCACGGTGAGGGCAGCCCGGTGAGCGATCACAGCCGGCGGCAGCCGGACGGGGACGTACCCCGCCGGATCGCCGTCGCGTCGGTCGCGGCCTTCGCCGCGGCTCTGGTCGGCTGGAGCGTGCTGCCGCCGCCGGGGTACCTGCCGTGGTGGATCCCGCTCGCCGTGGTCCTCGGCGCGGTCGCCCTCGCCGCGCCGATCGCGATTCTGCTGGTGCGTCCGCCCGAACCCGCCTCGGCCAGCCTGTCGTCGCCGTGGGGAGGCACGGGGACCGCACGGATGTCCGAGCGGGAATCCGACGATCGGCCCGCCGCGTGGGATGCCGCCGGCGCGGGCAGGTCGGCGAACCGGGCGGGGGCGCACGACCCGGGCGCCACCCAGCTCGTCCTGCCTGTCGGGCTGCCACCCCCGACCGGGTCGTCGGCCGGGTCGGCAACCGGCGACGCGCCGGCCGCGGGTCAGTGGTGGAACAGAGGCGCTCCTGCGCCTGCCAAGGGTGGTGCGGCGACCACCCGACCGATCGCCGCGCCACCCGCCGACCTCGCGCGCTGGCGTGAGGCCCCCCGCATCGTGCAGTGCCCCCGCTGCGGCGCGTTCCGCATCGATGCCCGGCAGACCGACAGCGGTGGCTACGCGTTCCGGTGCCGCGTCGACGACCACCAGTGGGCCTGGCGGCCAGGGACCGCATGGCCGGCCACCGTCGTCGCGAGCCGCCGTCGTATTCCCCGGTGAGCCCGGCAGCGAACAACCAGAACGGACGAGGATGTACGAGCAGACCTTCTCCCGCGCCAACCCCGGCTGCATCGTGTTTCTGCTGGACCGGTCGGATTCGATGAAGCAGCCCTGGCAGTCCAGCGGAGGCACGCTCGCCCAGGGCGCCGCCCGCGCGGTCAACAAGATCATTCTGGATCTGTGCGTGAAGTCGGCGAAGGAGGTCGGCGGGCGGGCCCGGCACTACTTCGACATCGGCGTCTTCGGCTACGGGGCGCGCCCGGTCGCCGGCGGCGAGGGCGTCGAACCGGCGCTCGGCGGGGCGCCGATCGTCGCGATACCGCAGGTGTTCGACAGCCCCCTGCGGGTCGAGGCGCCGCCGGAGGATCCCGACCGGACGATCGGTTCTCCCGCGGGCTCCCGGCTACCCGTCTGGATCGAGCCGGTGTTCGGCTACCGCACGCCGATGTGCCAGGCGATCGCGACCGCCGGCGAGCACGTGTACGGGTGGGCGGCGGACCATCCCGACTCGTTCCCGCCGATCATCATCAACATCACCGACGGGATGGTCACCGACAGCCCGTACGACGGCGCCGACCTCGCCGCCTGGGCCGACCGGCTCACCTCGATCGAGACCCGGGACGGCGGCGCCCTGCTGTTCAACATCTTCCTGTCCCCGACGGCGGCCCCCGAGTCGCTGTTCCCGGCGACGGCGGCCGGGCTGCCCGAACCCGGTCCCGAGCTGTTCGCCATCTCCAGCGCGCTGCCGGCGTCGATGGTGGCCAACGCGCGCGGCGCCCGGGTGGACATCACCGACGGCGCCCGCGGCTTCGTCTTCAACGCGGGCCTCGCCACGCTCGTGTGGTTCCTGGAGATCGGCACCCGGGTCGCCGACGTCCGGGACCGGTGAGGACGGCCGCGATGATCCTCGCCCGGTCGACCTGCTTTGCCCTGGAGAAGCAGGGCAGCACCGAGCTGGAGTGGGAGGACGCCGCCGGCTGCCGCGACGGCGACCCCGCGGCCGGCGTCGAACCGCGCTACGTGGTCGTCGACGGTGCGACCGAGGCCTACGACGCCGTCCGCTGGGTCGAGCACCTTGTCTCGTCGTTCGTTTCCGAGACCCTCCCCAGGTCCGCCTCCGGCTCCCTGTCCGAGCCCGTGCCCGGGTTCGTCGACGAGTTCGTCGCGGACGCCGGTCCGGCCCTCACCCATGAGGCGCTGCGGGCCTGGTTCGCGCTGGTCCAGCGGCTGTGGGAGGCGGAGGCGCCGGCTCGGTTCGCGACCGTCATCGAGCAGCACAAGTTCCATGCGGAGGGCTCGTTCGCGACGTTCCTCGGCTGCCGGCTCACCGGCCTCGACGGGCCCACCGCCCGGTGGGAGGCCGCGGCACTCGGCGACACCGTCCTGTTCCACGTCCGGGCCGGACGGTTGTTCCGCCACTTCCCGCCGATCGGCGTGGACGAGTTCGGCCTCTCACCCGACGGCATCGGCACCCTCACCCGGTCCCTCGAGCCGATGGTGGCGGCCCTGGAGCTGGGCGCCGGCGAGATCCGCGCGGGCGACGTCCTGTTCATCGCCACCGACGCGCTCGCCGTCTGGCTGCTCACCCAGGCGGCCGGCCGCGACGAGGCCACACTGTGGAGGCTGCTCACCGAGCTGGAGCACGACGCGACGTTCGCCGCGCTCGTCGCCGACCAGCGCGCCGCCGGCCGGCTGCGCAACGACGACGTCACGCTGCTGCGGATCCGGCTGGTCACCCACGAACCCGGGGCGCTGGTCGTATGCCTGTGACCGCCCGCCGGGCAGACCCGCCGTCCGCCTACCCGTCCGCCGAGGACTACATCCGGGCGGTGCAGCGGCCCGACCTCGTCTTCGACCGGCCCGACCTGGCCGCCGCGCACTTCGACACGCATCCGATGCTCGGCATCCCCGTGCCGGCCTCGGGCAGCACGGCGGTCGTGTTCCGGGCGACGGTCGACGGCTCCGCGCAGGCCCTGCGGTTCTTCACCCGCGAGGACGCCTCCACCCAGACGCGCTACACCGCGCTCAACACCTGGTTCACCGACCGCGGCCTGACCGAGGACGTCGCCGTCTGCGGCTGGGTCGAGGACGCGATCCTGGTCGGCGGGCGGCGCTGGCCGATGGTCCGCATGGAGTGGATCGACGGGCGCACCCTCGACCAGCACGTCGAGGACCTGGTCGACGCCGACGACCGGACCGCGCTGCGCACCCTCGCCGGTTCCTGGCGCGCCCTGCTGCGGCGGCTGCAGGCCGCCCAGTTCGCCCACGGCGACCTGCAGCACGGCAACGTGCTCGTCGACGCGTCCGGCCGGCTGCGCCTGGTCGACTTCGACAGCGCCTGGATCACCCCGTTCGCCGGCTCCCCGCCGCCGCCGGAGGGTGGCCACCGCAACTACCAGCCCGCGGACCGGCTCTGGGGCCCGTGGATGGACACCTTCCCCGGGCTCGTCATCTACCTCTCGCTGCTCGCCCTCGCCCGCGAGCCCACCCGGTGGGAGCAGTTCAACGACGGCGAGAACCTGCTCTTCCGCCAGCCGGACTTCGCCCCGCCCCACCAGACCCAGACCTGGTCGTGGCTCGACCGCCTGCGCGACCCCGAGATCGAACGCCTCGCCGCCCGTTTGCGCGCCTGCTGCGCCCCCGGCTGGACGGCCGGTACCGACCTGGAAGCCCTGCTCCGCGAGCCCCTTCCCTGGTGGACGCGCACCCCCTCATCCGCGCCGGGCACACCGCCTCCGGCGGGCACCCCACTCCGGTCCGGCGCGCCGTCTGGACCAGGCATGCCGTCCCAGTCGGCCAGGCCGCTGTCTGGCCCGGGCGCGCGGTCTGGAACGGCTGTGAAGGGTCCGACACAGCCGTCGTCGCCCACCGTTCCTGGACCGTCGGGGCGCACCGAGTGGTGGCGGCAGTCGACCGGAACCATCCAGCCGAGCGGAACCACCCGGCCGGCCTGGTCGCCTGCTTCGTCCACGGCGCCCGGCGCGCACCCGTCCGCCCCGCCGCCGCCCGCCGCACGAACGGGCACGCGCGCGGGCCGGACCCTGCGTGCCGTCGGACGGAACCTCGCCGTGGTGGCCGCGGCCGTGGTGGTCGGGCTCCTGCTCGCCGCCGACATGCTCGTCCTCGCCGGGGGGAGCGGCGGCAGCGCGCCGCTCGCACTCCTCACGGCGCTGGCCGTCCTCATCCTCGTTCTCGTCGTCCGGGGGCGCCACAACAGACGGGGGAGGACCTGATGCCCGAGCGGATGTTCGGCCCGTACCGCATCGAGGCGCTGCTGGGACGCGGCGGGATGGGCGAGGTGTACCGGGCGTACGACACCGCGCAGCAGCGGACGGTGGCGCTCAAGGTCCTGCTGCCGAGCCTCGCCGGCGATCCGCAGTACGCCGAGCGGTTCCGGCGCGAGGCCGAGATCGTGGCGCGGCTGCGCGAGCCGCACGTCATCCCCATCCACCGGCACGGCGAGATCGACGGCCAGCTCTTCCTCGACATGCGCCTGGTGGAGGGCACGCATCTTGGCCAGGTCCTGCGCGACGGCCCGCTCGACCCGGCGGCCGCCGTGGACGTCGTCGAGCAGATCGCGGCCGCGTTGGACGCCGCGCACGCCGACGGACTGGTGCACCGGGACGTCAAACCGTCCAACGTGCTGTGCGCGGGGCGTCCCCGCCCGACCGACTTCGTCTACCTCGCCGACTTCGGCATCGCCCGCACCGTCGACGGCGAGGGACTCACCGAGACCGGCGCGATGATCGGCTCGGTCGAGTACATGGCGCCGGAACGGTTCCGGCCGGGCCGCCCCGACCGTCGCGGTGACGTCTACGCGCTGGCCTGCCTGCTCTTCGAATGCCTGACGGCGCGCCGACCGTTCGTGGCTCCGAACCCGCTCGAGATGGTCCGCGCACACCTGCAGGACCCGCCGCCGGCGCTCACCTCCGTCCGACCCGGCCTGCCGGCCGCACTCGATGCCGTTCTCGCCCGCGGACTGGCCAAGGACCCGACCGACCGGCACCCGTCCGCCTCCGACCTCGCCGCGGCCGCCCGCGCGGCCCTGACCCCCGCTCCCGCCGTCCCGCCAGTCCCACCAGTCCCACCAGTCCCACCAGTCCCACCAGCCCCATCAGCCCCACCAGCCCCACCAGCCCCACCAGCCCCATCAGCCCCACCAGTCCCATCAGCCACGACGTCCGCGGTCGGCGCGTGGTGGACGCGCACACCTGGCACCCCTGCGGCGCCGCCCAACCCACCGCCGACCCCGCATACCGCTGCGCCACCCCCGCCCAACCCACCGCCACCCCCGCCCGCCGCTGCATCATCCCCGCCGGCCGTCGTGCCGCCGATGCCTGGCCCCACCCCTCCTCCGCCCGGCGTGTCGCCAGCGACCAACGGCTGGACGACGCGGCACACGCCGGGCGCCCCGCCGCCCACAACGCCGCCGGCGCCCCGATCGCGCTGGTGGCAGGCGACGGGCAGTACACCCACCCCTGCCTCGCCGGCCACCTCCGCCCCGTCCCACCCGGCCCCGCCGTCCCACCCGGCCCCGCCTCTGCCACCGGCGGGCGTTCCGACCGCTCCAGCCGCTGAACCCACACTTGGCGCGGGCGGCGGCCATGCGTGGAAGCGTCCGGGAGCGGCGTCGCCGTCGCCGATCGCACCTCCGGCGCTCCCGCCGCCGACCGTGCCGCCGGCACCGCCTGCGTCGCCCCCACCGTCCGTGCCGTCGCCGTCCGCGTCCCTGTCCTCGCCGCCATCCGCGCTGGCGGGGCGGGAGGCAGGGATGGCGTCCGCTCGGGGCGGTTCGGGGGTGGGGCAGTGGTGGGGGCGTGCGGCCACGGCGCTGCATCCGGTCGGGGCGGCATCGGCTGTGATCGGCCGGGCGCCCGGGTGCGACGTCGTGCTCGCGGACCCGCTCGTCTCGCGGCGGCACGCCGAGCTGCGCCCGGACGGCTCGGGGTGGCGCATCGTCGACCTCAGCAGCGGGAACGGGACGTTCGTCAACGGGCGTCGCGTCGCCGAGGCGCCGGTCGCGGCGGACGACATCGTCGGCATCGGGCACTCGCTGCTGCGGCTGCAGGGCGGCACCCTTGTCGAGTACCTCGACGAGGGCGACGTCTCGTTCGAGGCCGAGGACCTGGTCGTCACCCGTTCGGGGCGGCGGCTGCTCGACGGGATCGGGTTCTCGCTGCCGCGGCGCAGCCTGCTCGCCGTCGTCGGCCCGAGCGGGGCCGGCAAGTCGACGCTGCTGGGGGCGCTGACCGGGCAGCGCCCGGCTGACGCGGGGGAGGTCCGCTACGACGGGCGGGACCTGTACGCGTCCTACGACGAGCTGCGCCAGCGCATCGGGCTCGTCCCGCAGGATGACATCCTGCACCCCCAGCTCACCGTCCGGCGCGCGCTGAGGTTCGCCGCCGAGCTGCGTTTCCCCGCGGACACGTCGGCGGCAGAGCGCCACGCGCGGGTCGAGGAGGTCCTCGACGAACTGGGGCTCATCGATCAGGCGACGCAGCGGATCAGCACGCTGTCCGGCGGGCAGCGCAAGCGGACGAGCGTGGCCCTGGAACTGCTGACCCGCCCGTCCCTGCTCTTCCTCGACGAACCGACGTCCGGGCTGGACCCGGGCATGGACAAGTCGGTGATGCGCACCCTGCGCGAGCTGGCCGACGACGGCCGCACGGTCGTCGTCGTCACGCACTCACCCGCCCAGCTCGACCTGTGCGACCGGCTGCTCGTCCTCGCCTCCGGCGGGAGGCTCGCCTACTTCGGGCCACCCGGCGAGGCGCTCGCCTACTTCGGCGAGCGGGACTTCGCCGACATGTTCCTGCTGCTCGACCAGGCCCGCGACGTCGACTGGACGGCCCGCTTCCGCGCCTCGCCGCAGCACGCGGCATACGGGACGCCGAACCGCGCACCCCTGGCGGCCACTCCACGGGCTTCCGCGCACCCGCCCGGCCCCGCCCACCCATCGGGCTCGGCGGGCTCGGCGGGCTCGGTGCGGCCCGTGCCCGACCCGCTGCCCCGTCAGCAGTCGGCACCGCGTCAGTTCGCCGCACTCGCCCGGCGCTATCTCGCGGTGATCGCCGCGGACCGGGCGTACACGGTGTTCCTCATCGCGCTGCCACTCGTGCTGAGTGCGTTCGCCCAGCTGCTGCCCGGTGGCCATGGGCTGTCGTGGGCGGCGAGCATGCGGCCCGGGCCCGGACCCGGTGCGCCTTCCGGCGGGGGAGGGGGAGGACGAAGCGACGGGGGCATCGCGCCGCTCCTGCTCGTGCTTGTTCTCGGCTGCGCGTTCACGGGGTTCGCCGGAGCATTCCGCGAGCTGGTCAAGGAGCGTTCGATCTTCCACCGGGAGCAGGCGATCGGGCTGTCGCGAGGCGCCTATCTGTGGTCCAAGCTCGCCGTGCTTGGCCTGATCACCGGCCTGCAGGCGGTGCTGCTGGCCGTCGTCGGGCTGGCCGGGCGGCCCGGGCCGGACCGGCCGCTGGTGCTGGGCGACGGGCTGGCCGAGGTCGCCGTGGCGATGATCGTCGTCACGCTGGCGGCGATGGTCCAGGGCCTGCTCGTCTCCGCGCTGATCGCGAACGCCGACCGTGGCATGCCGATCCTGGTCGTCGTCCTGTTGCTGCAGTTCCTGCTGTGCGGGCTGCTCATCCCCCTGGATGGCCGTCCGCCGCTGGAGGAGCTCGCCTGGCTGATGCCGGCCCGGTGGGGGTTCGCGATGCTCGCGGCGACGACCGGCTTCCGCCAGCATCCGACCGATCCGCACCTCGACCCGCTGTGGACCGCCGACTCCGGCACCTGGACCGTCAACCTGGTCGCGCTCCTCCTGCTGATCGCGGCCCTCGCCGCACTGATCTGGGTGGTACTGCGCCGCGCTCGCGGCCGCCGCGGCCGCGCATGACCCGCTGCCGGTGCGGGAGGCCCGGAGCAGTCGGGCCGAGCGACTTCGCCATCACCTGTGCTTCGCAGGGGGTACGGCTGGCTGGCCCGCGACGCCCCGCGCCGCCGAGCGCTTGTCACCTCCCCTCAGGGGGGTGACGGTGAGTGCCGGCCGGCCGCTGGCCGTCGGCGAGCTGACGCAGGTACTCGGCGTCTATCCGCTCCTTGCGCTGCCGGAGCGCGGAGGGGTCCAGCTCGACGATCAGCCTGCAGATCTCCAGCAGCGGCCCGAGTTCCGGCCGAGGCTGCCGCAGGTTCTCGAACTCCGGCAGCGCCAGCCGGCCGGTCTCGTCGATCACGGGGGAGCCGTCGACCGGCGTGGCCGTGATGTCGCCCGCGCGGTGATGCAGAGCGCGTGTGCGCAGGATGAACGCCTCCCACGCCGACACGGACTTCAGCCGGAGCAGGCCCAGTAGCTCGTCCCGCAGGGTCCGCAGGTCACTCCAGGCCGACTCGTGCGCGCCGAGATGGGTGCTCGCCCGCCGCGAGCGCCACAGGAAGACCGCGCGATGGACGGCGAGACGCCGCCGGGCGGCCGCCTCGTCCTCCCCATCGGGGTCGTCCGCCATGATCTTCACTGCGATGGCCCCCAGAGACAGGACGATCATGAGGAGCATCACGGCCTCGAGCGGATAGCCCTGTCTGGCCGCGTCCACACCTGGCCGTGCGCGTAGTCCGGCCCAGTCGGCGACCACGTACAGGACGATGGCCACGAACCCCACGGGCAGCAGCTGAAGCCCATGGCGCACCGCGAGATCGCGAAGGCCGCCCGCACGCTGATCGGTCCGCCGCGGCGACGGCTCCCCTGAGATGTCCCGAGACGCCGCCCGGCGCCGTGCCGCCGACGACCAGGCCCGCAAGGGGTGAAGCAGCGCCGCCCCGCAGGCCGCGAGGGTGATCGCCAACACCAGGCCCGGCGCCACCGCGGCGAATCTCTCCATGAAGGCGGCGAAGCCGTGCGCCTCGCGCCCGCGGTCGCCGGTGGACGACGTCAGGAAGCGGAACACCGTGCTGAAGTACCAGGTGTCGAACACCCCGACGGACAGGACGACAGGCCATCGGATGGCGCGCAGCCAACGGGCCGGACGACGACTGCGAGCGGCCCTCGTCCGCGCCTCGGTCGCCTCGCCCGCAAGCCGCCTGATGGTTCCCGACCGCAGCCGCAGGTCCAGGTCGTCGAGGCCGCGGCGCGCGCGGCTGGCGGTGGTCTGCGCGGCATGGCGGCGCCGGGCCAGGCGCGGGTCCCCGCGTACCGCCTCGTAGCCGCTCTGGACCGCCGCCAGCAGGGACCGCATCTCGGCGTTGTCGATGGTGTCGGCGCCGCGTTCGGGAGACCTCCGAGCCTCCTCGATCATGTCACGCAGGCCGCAGGCACATGCCTGGGAGCATGGCACGAGCGACGTCCCGTTGGAGCTGGCCGAAGTAGGAGTGCTCATGGATCCTCGGTCGTCCTCGCAGTGGTCGTCATCGCAGTGGGAAGGGACCGCGTCACGCCCGCGGGATCGCGGGGTGGCACGTGGTGCCGAACGGCGGGGCTGTCATCGGTAGGCGAGGATCTCGACGCGGCGGTTGCAGGCCATGTCGATCGGGTTCGGCGCGCGGTTCACGATGGACACCCGGCAGCGTGGCTGCCGGTCGCCGAACCCGACCGCGGTGAGGTCGCGCACCCCTCGGCCGGCCAGCGCGGCGCGGACGCGCTCGGCCCGCTGTTCCGACAGCTTCTGGTTGAGATCCGGCGGTCCCTGGCTGTCGGTGTGGCCCTGTACCTCCACTCGCGAGTGCCCCAGTGCCGACAGCTGCGCCACGATCTCGTCGATCGACTGCGTGGCCCGGGTGGTGAGCTCGGCCGAGCCGAAGGCGAACAGCAGCGGCTCGGGGACGGTGATGACCGTCGGATCGCCGCGGCGCACGCTGATGGCGGGCAGGGCGACCAGGGGGTCGTCGACCGTCCGCCGCGCGCTGGACTGCGGGGTGGTCGGGGTGGCTCCGGTCGGGGCGGCCGCGGTCTCCGAGCTCACCTGGCAGTGGGCGCCGGTAGCCTCACACAGCTTCTGCCAGAGAGTCACCAGCCAGGTGCGATTCGGAGTTGTGATGTCCGGCCAGCCCGCCGTGGGCGCGCCGACACCCACGAGCGTGACGTCGACGCCGCGAAGACGTGGTATCTCCGCGCCGCAGGAGTCGACGATGCGCTGGAAGGCCACGGGATCCCCGACCTGCGCGGCCCGCAGGTCGGCGCAACCGACGTTGCTCAGCCCGTCGGTCATCAGGATGATCCGCTGAGGCTTCCCGGCATCAGGAAGCCGCGCGGACAGGTCCGCCAGGGCCCGCAACGGGTCGGTGCCCGGGCTGCCCGGCTCGGCCGCGAAGGCCGTGCGCAGGGCCGTGGCCAGGCAGGCCTGGAAGTCACTCGCGTCGCTGCCGTCCCTGGTCGGGTCGCTGCTGCCGCCGGGAGCGCCCACCGTCGCCAACGGGCCCAGACGGCCGCCGAACACCCCGTACGACACCAACGCCCGCGGATCGTGACGCACCTTCGAGGCGAGCAGGCCGGCCCAGTCCGGCCGTACGGCCCCGCTCGCGGACCCCGTAGCACCCGGTGAACCGTCACCGCCACGCGGGAACGTGGACGCGGACGCGTCCTCCACCACCTGGACGGAGGGCAGGCCCGCACGGTCGGTGGGCGGGGTCAGCAGGCTCTGGCACCGCTGCGCACTCGGTTCGGGTCCCGATGCGGGCCCGCTGCCCGCGTGTACGGCGGAGCATCCACCCATCCCGAGAACGGCGACCAGGCCGAGGGCCGTCGACAGGCGCCGACGTCGGGGCTCCACCGCTCGACCAGGGGTGCTGGCGTGGTTCATAGCGCGGGCCCGGACGGTGACGACGCGAACGGGGATTCGGGCCCGGCGTCGGGCAGCGGGATGCCGAGCAGTTCGAAGGTGCGGCGCAGCGCCGTGTCGCTGACCAGCGCGAACTCCAGGAGGTCGAGCTGCTCGTGACTCGTGGTGACCTTCGCGACCCGCTCGACCAGGCTCTCGGCTTCCTTGCGGCGGGCCGAGTCGATCGCGAACAGGGCCTTCGCGGCCTGCTCCGGATGCAGCGCGACGTCTGCCGCGTAGGGCGACTCCCATTCGGGCAGGCCAGCGCGAATGACGTCCCGCCAGATCCGGCGGAGTTCGTCGAGACGCCGGGCGTACAACGCGCTGAGATCGAAGCGGCCCTCCAGCTTGATCTGGGCCTCGGCCAGCGGCCGTTGCAGCTCGCGCAGCGCGGGCTCCATCTCGACCCGTAGCCGTGGGACGCAGCTCAGCACCGCGCCGTACTCGTCGGGTGTGGCGGCCAGGGTGGCGTCGATCGAGTCGCGGACCGCAAGGGCGAGCGGGCCCTCCGCGTCGCCAGGCCGGTAGGGCGCGTACCGGCGACCGATCGGCCGGGTCGCGGCCTGGACGGCGGCCGTCAGCTCGGCCCGGCGCGCATCGATGCGGCCGCGCAGCTCGTGCTCGGCGCCGACGCCGGTGACACACCAGCACAGGTCGATCGACACGGTGAAATCGTGAGCGTCGCCGTGAGCCGGTGTGGTGAAGGGCGGAAGGGTCTCCTCGATATTGATCGTGAGCCGCGCGGGGAGCGTGGGGATCGGGGTGTCGATGTCGGGCGCCCGGCGTCGCCAGAGCCGGCCGAGCCAGCCGAACCGCCCACGTGGCCGGGACGCGTCGGAGGATGAAGGTGCCATGGTCAGGTACTCCTGGAGGTCAGGCCCGCTGTCGAAGGGCGGTCGGGATGATCGTGATCGGCCGGCCGAGCCGGTGCTCCCACACCGCGACCTGGAAGCGCACGCGGCGCCGGCGACGCTCGTCCGACGGCTCGTCGCCCGCACACAGGTCGCTGAGGAGTTGGTGAGTCACGGCGCGAAACCGCACCGCGTCGACCTGGCCGCGGTCGCCGCCGCTCGATTCCGCGGCGATGCCGGGGTCGGCCGCGGCGGTGGGATTGACGGAGGTAGCAGGCCCGGTGTCGGTGTTGTAGGTGGCCAGCAGGTCCTCCGCCCGTTGGATGATCTCGTAGAGGGCGATGGTGGTGCGCCTGGGAAGCCGGTCCAGCGCCTCGCGCCACAGGGCGGCGAGATCGTCGGTCAGGTGTGGCGTCTGGTCGGCGAGTTGCAGCAGGATCGGCCAGTCGGCGTCCGGCTCCCGTAGCCGGGTGAGCCGGACCAGGCATCCGGCCGCACACTGCCAGCGGCGCCAGGAACCACTGCGGGTCCAGGCGGCCATGGTGGTGATCACTGTTTCGGGTTGGCCGGACCGGAAGATCTCGATGATCGCCCGCTCGACGATCCCCGCGAGGTCACGCTCGACGGCGGCGGTGGTGCCGCGCCGGGTACGCAGGCGGAACTGGCGGGCGTCGACGACCTCGGCCATGCGGTTGAGCGCTTCCTGGGGGTCCTCGAACCCGAGGAACGTTCCATAGGCGGTGATGCCCGCCGCCTGGCGACAGATGTCGCCGGCTTGCGTCCACTCCCGGATCAGCCCCCGCACCCTGGCCGCGTAGCGACGGTCATCGCGGAAGGACAGAGCCTCGAGCGCCCAGGCCGCCGCCTCGCGACACCGCGGCCGACCGCCGTCCGCCCAGGGGCGGAGGACCTCGTTGCGGATGACCTCGAAGTCATAGGTCGCGAGGTGGGCCACCGCCTGTGCGGCCTTCACCCGAACGCGCACGTCGGGTTGCCCGCCCAGAGCACGCAGCCAGGCCAGGACCGCGTCGCGTAGTGGGATGTGCTCCTGCCACACGGTCTCGACGACTGTCGTGTAAAGGGCGCGGTGGGCAAGCCGGACCACCCGACTGCGGCCGTCGGGCGACGTCTCCAGGCGCACGCACTCCGACCAGTCCGCCACGTCCGTGCTGGGCAGCGGCGTTCGGCCCGACTCGCCGACCGTTCCCTCCGCCTCGACGCCCGACTGCGCGCCATGCGCCATGAGGTCCACGAGCAGGGAGGCCTGCCGGGTGACCACCCCGGCGGGTATGCCGTCCAGCACGGCGCCGCTGAACAGGTAGGCCCGCTGCCACCGCGGCCCGTTGTGCAGCTCGTCGAGGACCTTCTCGATCGGTTCCGCGGGGCGGCGGCTGTCGAGCACGTCCTCGGGCTCGCGTCCCTCGCGCCAGCCGGCGGCCAGCTCGGCGGCGAGTCCGGCGGCCTCTCGGGGGCGCCGGAGCCGCGCGACCTCGTCCACGACCCGCTTTCGGCGGCCGATCTCCCGAGCCGCGCCGGCGTCGACCCGCGTACCCAGGTGCTTCGCGAAGATCGTCTTAGGTGCCGGGGCGCGGTGAACGACCCGGTAGGCGTCCTCGAGGGGCGAGGAGCGTCCCGAGGACGCGGTCGTGACCACCACGAGGACCGCGTCTTCCTTCAGCCGCCCGGTCACCTGTGTGATCCAGGCCAGGCTCGGGGCGGGCACCCCGGGGCTGAGGAGCAGTACCACGCCCGAGGCCGCCCTGAACTGCCCGACGTCGAAGCGTTCGGGCTCGGTGGTCTCGACGAGGTACACGCGGCCGGCGAGATCACCGCTGGTCAGCGCGAGGTGATCGATCACGGCGTTGAGGGCGGTCGTGGTGCGGCCGTAGCCGGGTTCACCCACGAGCACCTTGAAGCGGCGCCGGCCGAGACCGTCCAGAAGTCGGTGATAGCTTTCCTCACCCACGAAGCCGGCCCGAACGTCCTCCAGGACCTGTGCGGACAGCGGCCCAGAGGGTGGCCGGAAGGTACCCGGCGAACCCTCGTAGATGTTCATGGTCGTGGCCTGGTACTGACGGGCATAACGGCCGGACAGGAAGGCGAAGCCACTCGGTAGCGAGCCGCCGCGCGAGCTGCTGATCCCCGCGAGCCGCGCGTCGAAGGCCACCTGGTCGCCGTCGTCCCCCTGGGGCCCGGCCGGGGTGTCGTCGTCGGACTCGTCCCGCAGCGGCGAGTCGTCGTCCGCGAGCCCGGCCGCGTCCCCGTCGCCGCCTCCGCGGTCGGAGGCCGCGCCCGGGTCTGGACCAACCGGGGTGCCGCCCTCGCCGTCGGCGTCGCCGAGCGCCTCGGTGGGTGAGCCCGCTGATCCGGCGTCGTTCTCCTCCCACGCGGGGCCAGCACCGCGGGCCGCGGAGGGCTCGGCGTCCATGGGCGGGTCGGACCGCCGGGGACCGTCGTCCGGGTCGGACGACTCCTGGCCGCTCGTCACGAGTCGGCGCCAGGTAGGTCGGTGCTTCCCGGAAGGTGGTTCTCCTCGTGGTAGTTCCCCTGCACCACGTAACTGCGGGCGTGGGATCCCGTCAGAAGGCTGCTGAAGCGCGGCTCCTGCTGCGAGGCGGTGCTGGTCTGGGACGGGCCGCTGGCACCCGATGGCGGGGGGAGACGGATGCCCTCGACGAGGCGCGCCAGGCGCGCCACCTGTCGCGGGTCGTCGAACCGGCGTGTCATCAGGTCGAAGGTCGACAGAGCCCGCCGCGCGTCGTTCCTCTGGAGGTGGGAGCGGATCAGCAGCTCCGCCACGTCGAGGTCCTGGCCGCCTGCCTCGCTGTGGGCGAGGTCGGTCAGGGTGGTGACGAGGCCGTCGCCCGGGGCCATCTCGAGCCAGGCATTCAGGTACTCGATGAGGGCATCGCGGTGCTCCTGCCGGAGCCTCGCGCGGTACTCCGCCGCCGTCCTGCCGGCGACGCCGACAAGCGGCGTTCCGCCGTACAGGGCGCTCGGATCGGGCCAGAGCTCGAAAGCGCGGCGGAAAGTGTCGAGCGACGCAGGGTTGCCCGCCCCGGCGCCGGCGCGGGCGGTCGTGATGCTGTCGCGGTAGCGGCAGACGTCGATGTCCAGAGGTTCGATCGCCAACTCGTAGTAGCCGTTGTGGATCTGTATCAGGTTGTCCGTGGCGGACTTCCTGCGCGCGAGCTGCCGCACGTTGCTCGCGGGCCGGTCGATGAGGCCCCGAAAGTCCTCGGGCGGTTCGTCCCACACCCAGCGGGACATCTCCTCCTTGCTCGCCCGCAGACCGTCGGCCAGGCAGAGGCCCGTCAGGAACCGTTCATCCTGGCCCGTGAGGGTCACCGGCCGGCCTCCGGCCTCGGTGATGACCGTCGGGCGATCCAGCAGTGCAATCTTCATATCTGGGTTACACCTTCGTTCACGCAGGCGACCGGGGCGGCCTGAAATTACCTTGCGACGACCTTGAAAACGCCTGGCAGAGAAATTTGAAACTGCAAGATCATTTCCAGTGCACCGTCCCTGCCTCCTCGGGCAGTATTCATTCATGCGCAGCGGCGAGCCGCGCGAGATGAAGACGGAGGAAGTAGATGAAGACGACCAGGATCCGTGGCGTTGAGTTCTTTTCCGCGTGCGACGGGGGAGGGCCCTGCGTGCTGGTGGGGCGGGCCGGTTCGGCTGTTCTCATCGGCGACTCGAAGAACCCCGGCCGGGAGCCCATGGAGTACGACCTCGAGGAGTGGAACGCCTTCCACGAGGCTGTGCGGAACGGCGAGTTCGACCACATCGCCAGGGCTGGCCGGTACCGCGAGGTGCTTTCCTGGCTGCTCCGTACGCGCCGTTCGAGGCGCCTGCGGTCGCGCAGCGGGAAGCGCGCTCTGACAGCGTAGCCGGTTCGGGGGTCGCGCGGGGTGGAGCGTCCGCGCGCTAACCCCGCGTGGTGGCGATCTCGGTGGCGAGCCCGGCGAGAAAACGCCGGGCCTCGTCACCGAAGATCGCCGTCGGGGCCAGCAGCGACCAGCGATGGTGATAGGTATCGACGAGCTCACCGCGGACCGTCAGGCTCCCGTGGACGGCCTCGACGACGACGATCGTCTCCGTCACGCCTCCCGTCCGTGTATCCACCTCCTCGATGCCTGCTGCGGCCTTCGCTGCCATGTCCTTGTCCGCGCTGTCGGCCGGTGCCGGGTCCCCGTCGTCGCCGTCGGCCGGGCCGGTGGTGGCGCGCACGCGCTCGGCGTCGTCATTCCTCCCGAACATGACGAATCCGTGCGGCGTGCTGGTCCTGGCCTCGACGGTGTGCGGAATGAGTCCGATCGATACGTTCTCCAGGGTGCTGAGGGTGGAGATCCGGTCCAGTTGTGCCCGGAGCAGCCGGGGCGGCCCCGGCCGCCAGCGGAGCGCGGCTTCGGTGATGAGGAACTCGAACTTGCGGCCGTCCTCGTACAGTGCGAGCTGCCGGTCCAGCCGCGCGCCGAGCACCGCAGGAATGTCCCGCTCGGCGTAGGGCGGATGAAAGAGTGCGAACACGCGCCTCGCGTACTCTGCTGTCTGGAGCAGGCCAGGCACCAGCGACGGTTGGAACACCCGCACGGAGTTCGCCTCACGCTCCCACTGCTGAATGTCGTCCTGCAGATGTGTCTGGTCCCGTAGTGCGTCCTTCCATGCGTAGAGCTCGGGGAGCGCCCGCTCGGTCAGGTCGAGCAGCAGGCTCCGCGTCTGGGATGGGGCGCCGGACGCCTCCGCCCAGGCCGTCACCTCGGCCGCGGTAGGAATGACTGCTCCGGATTCGATGCGGGAAACCTTGGACTGACTGATGCCGATGCGCTGGGCCAGCTCACGTCCGGACAGTCCGGCGAGATCGCGAGCTCGGTGGAGCTCCACCGCCAGCTGTCTGCGGTGTACGCGTGGCTCGCTCCAACCAGCGACATCCATGATCAGCTAAGGCCTTGGTGAATCGATGTGGGTCAGCCCGGGTAGACCGGGGGGCGATCTGGGTTCATGCGACAGATTAGACTCGGCGAGGTTCTGATTTGTCAAGCTACATCCCGGACTGAGAATCTGGTTTTCGCTGCTGGGTGTCCGGAGGTGGGCTACCGGTCGGGGCGATACTCCTCGTAGGGCGACTCGGCTTGATGCGGGAACAGTCGATGCGATGCAGCCGCGAGCTGCGGCGAGCGTTTACTCAAAAGCAAGCCGAAGCGACGAGTCGTCGGCCGAAGCGGCGAACGTAGCAGGTGAGATGGGAGGTCCGATGGTCTGGTCCACCCCAGGCGCGGATGGCGAGGCCACCACGGGGCAATCAGCTGACAGGATTTTGTCCGGGATGGACGTGCCGCGGGACTTCTTCGTCTCGCATGCCTCTGACGACCTGCCGTGGGCGGAGTGGATCGCCAGTTGTCTCGAAAACGCCGGCTACTCCGTCGAACTCGACGCCTGGGACTGGACTCCCGGGCAGAACGTCGTCGAGGCGATGCACCGGGCCCTCCAGCGTGCCGGGCACGTTGTCACTGTCTACACGAACGCCTACTTCGCCGGGTCGTTCGCGCAGGCCGAGCACAGCGTCGCCGTGAGCGCGGCCATCAGCGGCCGGCGCGGGCGGGTCCTGCCGATCCGGGTCGAGGAGTGTGACGTCCCCGGGCTCTACTCCGTGTACGTGCCCGTCGACCTTGTCGGTCTCACGGAGGCGGATGCCGCGGCGCGATTACTCGAAGGCGTCGCCCGGGCCGCCGGGCCACCGGCCGAGCCCCGGGAGACCTCGGTCCGAAACCGTGCGGCGGCCGGCTCTTCCCAGGCCGGTCGGTATCCGGGGCTCCTGGCCGAAGGGGACGAGACATCCAGGGCCGGTCACGACCAGACCGCTGACGCGTGTCCAGGGATTCCGGCGCTGTGGAACCTGCCACGCCGCAACCCGTTCTTCACCGGCAGAAGCAGGCTCCTGGTCAACCTGCATCAACGGCTCGGACGACCGCGACCGGCTCCTCTGTCGCCGCCGCCCCCTCGCGGGGCGATCGTGCCGCTGTGTGGACCCGGCGGGACCGGCAAGTCGCAACTCGCCGTCGAATACGCGCACCGTCGACGCGGAACCTTCCGGGTGGTCTGGTGGGTCGACGCGGAAACCGAGAATCGGGCGGCCTCCTGCCTGATGGATCTCGCCCGCGCGCTGATCCCCCGGGTCGCGGGTTCCCGATCGGCAGCGTTGCGCCAGCTCTGGACCGCTCTCGCGCGGCGTTCCGACTGGCTGCTGATCTTTGACAATCTCGACGACCCGCGTGATCTCGCCGCCCTGACCCCGCCCGACAGCGGACGGACGATCCTGACGAGTCGTAGTCCTGCGGTCGCGAGACTCGCGCCGGCGATCGAGGTGGCCGAGTTTCTCCGAACCGAGTCCCGCCGGCTGCTGCGCGCCCATCACTCCGCACTGACCATAGCGGAGGCGAACCGGGTCGCGGCTGCGGTGGGCGACCTTCCCCTCGCGGTGGCGCAGGCCGGTTGCTATCTGGCGGAGACCGGGCTGTCCGTGGTGGATTATCTGGCGCTCCTGGGCGACCATCCGGCTGCGGCTGGTCTGTCCGATCCGACGGTGGATCGCCATCCCGGGCTACTTTCCGTGGTCACTCTCGGGCGGGCCAGGCTCGCGGCCGCCGATGCCGACACCGCCGACCTGCTCGACCAGGTGGCCTATCTCGCCGCCGATCCCCTGCTGTTGACTCCTTCGGGCACGGGCGCCGATCGGCTGGAACCGACCGCTGGCGTTCAGATCGGAGATGCCTTGCGCACAGCGTCGGCGGTCCGTCAGATGACCCGTCTTGGACTGGTCAGGCACAGCGGCAGCACCATTCGTCTTCATCGGCTCGTCGCGCTCATCATGCGCCAGACGATGGGCCCCGACCGGCGAGACGCCGCTCTCACCCGTGCCCAGAGCCTGCTGACCTCGGCCAATATCATCCGGCTCACGGTGGCCGACTCCACGACCTGGCCGACCGTCGGCCGCCTCGCCCCGCATGTCCAGGAACTCGCCACCTGGCTGCACCGACGTTCCCTTCGGCACTGGGAAGGGCGCGGCGATGGAGTCCAGGAGATCCCACAGTTCCGGACCCTCATCCTGCACATCGCATGGTTCTTCTTCGTGTCGGCACAGTACGACGCGGGGCGGCGGTTGGCCGGCGAGGCGCGAGTCCGCTGGCAACAGCACCTGGGCGCGGACCATCCGGACGCGCTGGCCGCTGCCGATATCGAGGCGACTGTCCTGGTGGACGGGTTCGGGGAGAGTCAGGTCGCGTGCGAACTGCTCACCGACACCTGCGTGCGTCGACGCCGCGTCCTCGGCCCGACACATCGCGACACCCTGCGCTCGGCCTGGAACCTCGCCTACACCCTTGGTGAGATCGGCGATCACGCGGCCGCGATCGACCTGCACCGGGCGACACTCGCCACGCAACGCATGATCCTCGGTCCCGACCACGCCGACACTCTGCTGTCCGCACACAGCCTTGGCTACGCCCTCACCATGGCGCACGCCTACGGCGAGGCGTACGGTCTGCTCCTGGACATGCGAGCCAGGCGGGTTCGCACACTCGGGGAGACACACCCCGACGCACTTCGTGCCAGCGCTGTACTCGGCATCGCCCTTCGGGGGCTGGGCCGCATCGCCGAAGCTCGGGATCTGCATCACTCGGTCCTCGCCGAGTCCCAGCAGCGCCTCGGCCCGGACCATCCGGTGACGCTGTTCACCGCCCTGCATCTGGCCCTCGACTATGACGCGAGCGGCGAGGTCGCCGCGGCGCGCGAGTTGTTCACGGCGCAGACCGGGTGGAGCCCGGCCACGCGGGAAAAGGACAGCGCGGACCCGGACATGGCCCGGTGGCTTGCGCGACACCACGGGGAGCTCGCGCAGATCTGGCCGGGTGCCTGATCAGCAGGGCGGCACGGTCCCGTCATGCCAGGTCGCGGCCAGATCGGTTTACCTGGCCTTGCGGGTAGAACGGCGGTGAACCTGGACGACCTTCGGCACCCTCACCCTGATTCCCGGTGGCCAGTCGCGGTCGGTGACTGGAGGTTCGACCTGCTAAGGTCTATTCCGTGCATTCAGCTGTGCTGACGAGTCGGCGCCCGGTCGACTATGTTCAGGTCGCCAGCTGCCTGTGTCGCTGACACCTCCACCCCGCCCTGCCTCCTGAGGGTTTCCGGCTCTCGGTGACGGCGTTCCGCCGGTCTCGTTGTCTCACGCTCGCCGCCCGCTGCTGGTCGCCCATGCGAATCGTGGAGGAGGCCGACATCGTGGAGGAGGTTGATGCGGTGGAGGAGTTCGAAGGCGTGGAGGAGAAGGCCGGCGATGCATGAGTTCGTTACCAACCTGGCGGTCTACCGGCATGCCATCCGGCAGACCCTCTACATCGTCCTGATCTCCGTGCTGGCCGGCGGCGCGCTCGGCCTTCTTCTCGGCCTCGTGCTGTACGCGACCCGGCCGGGAAACCTCTTCGCCAACCGCGCGGTTTTCCTCATCGTCAACGTCCTGGTCAACGTCGTACGGCCGATTCCGTTCGTCATCTTCCTGACGGCGATCCAGCCGCTCATGCTGCACACCATCGGCACGACGATCGGTACCAACGCGGTCACCTTCGGCCTGGCTCTGTCGGCCGCGTTCGCGATCAGCCGCATTGTCGAACAGAACCTGCTCACGGTCGATCCGGGCGTGGTCGAGGCCGCCCGCGCTGCCGGCGCGCGACCGGTCGGCATCCTGGTGACGGTGATCATCCCCGAGGCGCTCGGACCGCTGATCCTCGGGTACACGTTCATCTTCGTCGCCGTGGTCGACATGTCCGCGCAAGCCGGACTGTTCGGCGGCGGCGGGCTGGGCGACTTCGCCATCACCTACGGCTCGCAGCGGTACAACTGGCCGATCGTCTACATCACCGTCGCGACCATCGTCGTCCTTGTCCAGGCCGGCCAGTTCCTCGGCAACTGGCTGGCCCGCCGCGCCCTGCGCCGCTGACCGCTGGCGGGCGTCGACCCGGCCGAACCGGCCGGGAGGTCACCATTCCGCGCGACAAGCGTCGGTCAGCGGGAGCGGAGCAGGGCGAGGCACAGAGTCAGGCCGGGGCCGAAGGCCATCGCGACGACGGCCGCGTCGGCCGCGAGGCTGCGGCGGAGCTGGTCGAGGACGAGCAGAACCGTGGCCGACGAGCAGTTGCCACGCGTGTCGAGGATCTGGCGGGTGGCCGCGGTCTGCCCGGGGCTCAGGCCCAGCCGTTCCTCGACGACGTCGACGATACGGGGGCCGCCGGGATGAACGGCCCACGCGCCGATGTCGGTGACGTCCGCGGCGATCGGCATGAGCAGTGCCGCCGTCGCCTCCTCGACATGATTCGCGAGTACGTCGGGCACCTGCGCGGACAGGCCCATCCGGAAACCGTGATCGGTGATGTGCCAGGTCATCAGGTCCTCGCTCGCCGGGGCGGTCGCGGCGGTGGTGTCGAGGATCTCCAGGCCGTGGGCGGCGTCGGGCAGGACGACGACCGCCGCCGCGGCGTCGCCGAACAGGGCATGCGCGATGACCTGCTCCAGGTCGCGGTGCGCGACCGCGGGCTGGACGTGCAGGGACGTCAGTTCCACACAGAGCACCAGCGCGGGCTGCCGGCGGGCCCGGACGAAATCGGTCGCGGCCCCCAGTCCCGGGATTGCGGCGTAGCAGCCCATGTGGCCGATGAGCAGCCGGCGCACCGACGGCGCCATGCCCAGCTCGCGGGCGAGGTGGATGTCCAGGCCGGGCGTGGCGTAGCCGGTGCAGGACACGACGACGAACAGCCCCACCTCGGCGGCGCTGATCCCGGCGTCCGCCAGCGCCGCACCCGCGGCCCGGCGACCCAGCGGCGGGGCCTCGTCGAGATAGCGGCGCATCCGGGCCGCCGTCGACCAGCCGCTGACATCCTCCCGCCGAGGATCGACCACGCTGTGCCGGGTGCGGACGCCGGAGCCGAGGAACAGGCGGCGCGCCAGCGCGTCGCCCCGGTACCGGGGGGCGAAGTAGTCGTCCCACAGGCTCTGCTGGGCGTAGCGGTGGGGAAAGGCCGAACCCAGGCCGGTGATGACCGCGGCGGGCGGTGCCGTGGTCACCACCGGGCCACGTCCGCGTCGGCCTCCGGGTCGCCGCCCAGCGCGGCGAGGCCCAGCCAGTCCGCGCACACGTCGCTCGTCGCGGGTTGCAGCGAACCACAGCGGGCGTCGCGGTAGAGCCGTTCGAGCGGGTGACCTCGGCGGGTCACCGACGTCCCGCAGGCCTCGACGATCGACGCCGCGACGTCCTGCGCGGTGCGCCCGGCGAGCAGCTTCGCCCGCCAGACCCACCGGTTCGTCGACGGCGACCCCGGGTCGGCGTCGACGCGGCGGGCGCACTCGTCGACGACCGCGTCCAGCGCGGACAGGGCGGCGTCGGCCTGGCCGAACCGGGCGCGCACGGCGGGCAGGCCGGCCAGCCCCCGCGCAAGCCCCGTGCCGACGCGGCCGCGGGCATGCTCGATCCCGGCGTCGAACACGGCCCGGCCGACCCCGGCGTAGACGGCGGCGTAGGAGGCGACCAGCCACTGCGGCATGACCTGCGCGACCAGCAGGCTCAGCCCGGCAACGCCGCCGACCAGCGCGTCCGCCGGAACCCACACGTCGAGACGCACGTCGTGGCTGCCGGTGCCCCGCATGCCAAGGGTGTCCCAGTTCGGTTCGACGCTGACCCCCGGGCCACGGGGGACCAGGAAGTGACTGACCGTCGCGGCCGGGGGTGGGACAGACTCGCCGCCGGCTTCCTCGGTGCGGGCGGCGACGAAGAAGACGTCGGCGTGTGACGCCCCCGAACAGAAGGATTTCACGCCGGTGATCCGGTAGCCGTCACCCTGGGGCTGGTAGCGGGTCCGCAGCTCGGACAGGCGGGAGCCCGCGCCCCGCTCGCTCATCGCGACGGCGATGAACGCGCCGGCGGCGGCCGCCGCCAGGGTCTGGTCGCGGGCGGCGAAGAACGACTCGGGCGCCCCGATCGCACGGGCGAGGTCGTCGGGTGTCCTGGCCAGCGCCCCGACGACCGAGGTGTGCATGTTCAGAGCCAGAGCGGTCGCGCCGCTGCCCGCGGCGAGCACGCGAGCGGCGTCCACCCAGTCGGCGAAGCCGCCGCCCGACCCGCCGAACCGGGTCGGCACAAGCAGCCCCAGCAGGCCGGCGCCGCGCAGGTCGTCGAGGTCGGCGGCGGGCAGCTCGCCGTCCCGGTCGGCGTCGGCGGCCCGCGCGGCCAGGCCGTCGACGACACCGCGGGCGAGCCGCGCGGCGTTGACGGCCTCGCCGGACGCGGCGGTGCGGGGCGTCGGCGTCGGCGTCGGGGGACTCACCGCTGGCCTCCTACGGACGCGGTTCGGAGGCCGACCGCCTGGTAGACACCAGCGGTGGAGCCGGTGGGCAGCATCCGGACGGAGTCGGCGCGCCGCGCCAGCCAACGGGCGTAGTCGACGATAGACGGACGCAGACCGCCCACGACCGTCATGTCGATGCCGGCGCGCCCGAGCGCGTCGGCCAGCCGGTCCGGCGCGACGAGCAGCGACGGGTCGTGCAGTCGACGCGGCGGCCCTCCGGGCAGGTGCTCGGCGATGCGGACCAGGGCCAGGCGGCAGAACAGGGTGTCCGCGAGCGTGTCGATGACGACGGTGCCGCCCGGCGCGAGCACCCGGCCGATCTCCGCGCAGGCGCTATCGAGGTCGGCGAGATGCTCGAACAGCTCGCCGGCGACAACGCAGGAGAATCGCCCGTCCGGGAGCGGCAGACGGTGCACGTCGGCCCGGACAGCCAGCACGCCGTGCCCGGTGGCCTGGCGCAGCGCCGGTGCCGACAGATCGACACCGACATGCCGCCAGCCAGCGAGCCGGCCCGTGAGCGCCACCGAGAGCAGCCCGGCGCCGCAGGCGAGGTCGAGCAGCGCCGCGCCGGGGTGTGGCGGGTTCGGAATGAGCCGTCCCCGGGCCTCGGCCAGCCAGCGCAGCGCGGCGAACTGCCCGCGCGTCCCCCACCACTCGCCGGCGAGGTCGTCGTACTGGGCGGGGTCGTTCCTCGGCCGGCGTGGGGCGCGCCGCTGCGGCGAGGGAGCGTTCACAGGTCTCCGGGATGGGGCTTCAGGGCCGGTGGCCGGCGGCATCGCCAGTCTCACCTGCACAAACGGTGTGACAGCCGCTCCACGGTAACGGTAGATCCAATCGAGGCACGTCAGCGACACAACGGAAGGACGCCGGTGGTCGGCCCTGTCGTGCCGCCGCGGGCTCAGCCCCGTCGGGTGCCGGTGACGACGAGCGCGACGTCGACCGCGGCGACGGCCATCGCGGTGCGAAAGGCCGTCCGGTCGTCACGGCGCAGGCCGACACCGGTCAGCACCCCGACCGCGGCCAGTACTCCCACCCGCAGGCCCCGCGGTCGCGCCGGCCCGAGCGCCGCCACCGCGGAGCCGGCCGCGAGCAGCACCGCGGCCGACCGGCGCGAACCAGTGGTCCCGAGCCGCTGTGGCAGCCCACGCACCCCCGTGCGGGCGTCGACGTCGAGGTCCGGCAGGACGTTGGCGAAGTGCGCACCCGCGCCGAGCAGCGCTGCCGCCGCCGGCAGCCACCAGGGCGGTGCGGGCGCACCGGGCAGCCCCCGGACGACGAAGGTGGGCAGCAACGAGAACGAGACCGCGTAGGGGGCCACGGACAGCGGCGTCGCCTTCAGCCCGAGGTTGTAGCCCCAGGCGCTCGCCACGGCGGCGAGGTGCGTGAGCCCGGCCCGTTCTCCGCAGGCCAGCGACAGCGGGACGCAGGCGACCAGCGCCGCCGCCGTCGCCGTGGTGACCGTGGCGGCCGTGAGCTCGTCGCCGACGAGGGGTTTCCCCGCCCGGCCCCCGGCCGCGTCCCGATGCCGATCGACGAGGTCGTTGCTCCAGCCCACCGAAAGCTGCCCGGCCAGCACCGCCGACGCCACCAGCCCGACCCCGCGCGCCGTCCGCCCACTGGACGCCGCGAGCGCCGCCGAGAACAGCGTCACCGCGGCCGTCGGCTCCGGATGACACGCCCGCACCAGGGCAGCGGATCGTCGCCGCGCCTCGGACTGCCGGGTCGCGCCGATCCTGCGAGCTCTGGGATCCCGCGCATCCACGGCGGATCGTGCCATGGCAGTGAGCGTCCCACGAGATCCAGGTGGTGCAGAGCGCACGGTGGCCGATACCGCCAGAGGTTCTCCGTCAACCGGCGCCGCCTCCGTCGGAGGACCCCTGGTGGGTGCCGGACGAAACCTGGACGGCCGACCCCTGAGCGGACGACCTCTGGTAGAAGAGCTGGATCGGGGGCAAACGCTGGCTGCGGTCTGCGCAGGGTCGCCAGGCAGCGCCGGAGCGGATTGGTGCGACGATCCAGTGCCGCCGATCTCGCCACGCCGAGGTGATCGCCCGTCCGTCTGCGCTCTGCGGTGCGTTGTACCGTCCCGCGCCGCGGCGGCGGGCCGTCCCACCCGCTGCCGCCCCCGGCCCTCGACCCCCGGAGCGGGAGGGTTGCGATCCCTCCAGGGATGATCAGCGACGCCGAGACCTGGTTGGCGTGGCGTCTCGCGGTCACGTTGCGATCCCTCCAAACCACGTGACTGACCGTGGTGTCCTGCGATCGATCTGCCGGCGCCATCACTTCAACCGGACAGCTCAGCCAGATCGGCAGTCACCGGCCGAGATCTGAAAGGTCGAGGCTGGTCGTGATCTGGACGATGTCTTCGAGGGTGCGGCAACGGTGCTGGTGGGGCTGTCGGCGCTGCCGATGCGCGCCCACAGGGTGTTGGGCGTGTTCGTGGTCCAGCTCCACGGCGGGCGGGGCGAGTCGGCGAAGTACCGGCAGACCTGCGTCCCGACCGCGATCAGGTACACCCCGATCATCACGCCGCGGTCTCGCCAGCCCGAGAGCCGCCCGCTCGGGAACGACAGGGCGACATGCCCGACCACCGCCGCCGGCAGGAAGGCGAGGCAGAAGCCCACCGCGAAGACCACCTGATGCGAGCTCGACCGCAGGTCGCCGGCATGCCAGCTCAACCCGACGAACACCAGCAGCGGCCCGACCCGCGTCCGGGGCAGCCGCACCCAGGCGATCATCCCGGCCGCGAGGAAGGACAGGCCGCCCAGCCGGAGCGGGAGCTGCGAGAACCCGATCTCCTGGACCCTGGCCACCAGCGACGCCGCCACCACGGCGAAGGTCATTCCGATGACGCCGGTCGTCATCGCGAGAACAGGCAGCCGTGCCGACGAACTCACGGTCACTGGCTCCGGCGCATGGCTGACCGCCGCGGCCGGCCCACTACCGAGACCGGTGCCGGTACCAGCGCTGGTGGCGGTGGCGGTGCTGGTAGCGGCGTCCGGTTCGGGGGTCGACCGAGCCGCCGAGGGAGCGTTCATCGCGGCCGATGATCCCCCAGCGCCGATCAGGCTTCCAGACGGCAGGCCACCATCCCGCGCGAGGGAAAACCGTTGACCGATGCCTGATCATTGGCTGGGAGCATTGCCACAGCGACGCCACCAGTCCCCCTGCGCGCATGGGCCGGATCTGGGGACGCCCTTGTGTGTGGGCGTAGCGCGATCATCCCCTGCTAGCGTCACCGTCCGAGGACGGATCGGACTCACGGCCGCTCCACGGGCGTTTGGCGTCTCCCCGCTATCGGGGGCGACGGCGAACCTGGCGATGTTGACCGCGGCGTTCACATCCCGGTCCAACATCAGTCCGCAGGTCGTGCAGGTGAACGTCCGCTCGGACAGGGCCAGCGTGGCTTTGGCCGTGCCGGAGCCCGAGCAGGTCTTACTGGAGGGATACCAGCGGTCCAGCACAGCCAGTCGCGAGCCGTACCAGGTGGCCTTATAGGCGAGTTGACGTCGGATCTCGCCGGGCGAGGCGTCGAGGACCGAGCGGTTCAGGCCGGACTTCTGCCGTACCCGCCGGCCTGGTGCGTCGAGGGTGCCGGCCGCGGAGCGGGTCATGCCGGCGACGTTCAGGTCCTCGACGGCAACGGTCGCCCAGCCGGTCGCGAGTCGCTTCGTCAGGCCGTGGAGCACGGTCGCCCGCTGGAGCGCCTCGCGGTGGTGCAGTCGGGCGAGGCGGCGGCGGGCACGCTCGCGGCGCTTCGAGCCCTTCACCGTCCGGGCGTAGGCCCGTGACGCCTTCACGAGGGCGCGGGCGTTCGACGCCTTCACCCGCGGGTTCGCCACCAGCTCACCCGTCGACAACGCGGCGAGGTGCTTCACGCCCAGGTCGACACCGCCAGCTTCGGTGCACGCTCGGCCAGCACGGCGATCCCTTCGTGGAGTTAGTCGTCGGCCGTCGATTTCGAGATCTTGTTGTCGGTGGCGAGCTGGCACAGTCGGGTGGCGTCGAGGAACCAGCGCAGCACCAGCAGGGCCCGGGCCCGGCAGGTCAACGCGCGGGTGTCGGCCCGGTACCGCGCCGAGCGCTCCGCTTCGAGGAATGTCAGATCCCGGGCGTGTCGACCACAGGGTGTGACCGTCGCGTTGGGTAGCAGGACGTTACGCGGAAAGGCTCAGTCGCTGGCAAGAAAAGTCAGCCGCTCAAGTAGCCTCACATATTCTTCGTGCGTTCCGGAGATTTCGCCGAATCCGCGTCCGAGTAATTCTCCATCACGCCGTTCCAGCCCCTTCAGGCAGGTTTCCCCGCCACGCTTGACGCCTTCAGCCACCTGGTTCCACAGCTTCGAGGCCTCCGGTTCCGGCGGCGGCAGATTCTTTGCCCGGCGGCCGTTCTCCCTCCACTTCTCGCACAGTGGCCGGTACGTGTCCTCGTTGATCTCTCCACCCATGCGCGCCGATTCGAGCAGGTCGGCCCCGAATGTGGTGTAGTCCCGCTGGAATCCGTCGAGCAGGGCGACGGCACCCGTCGAGGCCCACAGCTGGATCTGTCTCCGCGCCAGGTCATGGCAAGGGTCCTGGGAACCGGCGGGGCACGAGACCGGCAGTTCGGCCACTGCGCGATCCGCCGTCCGAACAGTCAACCCCCACCATCCGGCAAGAAGCACACCCGTGATGACGCACGCCGTCCCGACGTAGGTACGTCCAGCGATCCGTCCAGCGATCCGTCCAGATAGAGGCCGCTCGACGGGCGCTCGCCACCTCGTCAACCCACCGAGGATGAGGGCCGCCGTCACGCAGGTCCCCAGAGCGAGTACGCAGGGCACCACAGTGTTGATGAACAACCGCCAGGCCGGGGCAGGCCGCCACTGGCACGTCGACGCCAACACCTCGGCACCGGGTACGCACCCGTCGGTGGTCATCAAGATGAAGATCCCGATGAGCCCGAGGAGAAGTGCTGTCACTCCCGCAAGAGCGGCCGTCGGCGCGTACCAGCGGGTAAGCGCTCCCGCCGCAGCGGTGGTGAGGGCCGCGGCGACGACCAGGGCCAGCGTCATCCACAGAGTGGAGTCCTCCACCCTCGCCAGAAACGACTGGTCCGGCGAGAGCCGGTTCGTATGCAGCCATGCGCGCGTTCCCGCGACCGCGGCCACGCACCCCATTCCGCCGACCGCCCCGAGGGCCAGGGTCCTGCCTGGCGAGAGACGTTTCACGCCGGCCGCAGCCTGGGAGGATCGTGCACGCCAGCCGGCGAGCCGGTTCACCAGGCCGCCCCGCTCGACCAGGAAGCGGCCCCCAACACCGGCCGGAATGGCAATCGTCACCGCATAGAGTCCCGCCCCGAGGGTGAACGGCCCGATCACCTGGTGCACCATCACCCAGGCCGGTACGTGTTTCCAGCCGCAGACGGAGGCCGCGGTCTCCAGGGGCGGCACGCACCCGTCCGTGGCCGCCAGGGCGAAGGTCCCGGCCAACCCGCCCAGCAGCGCCGTCCCGGCCGCCGAGAGAGCCACCGGCAACCTGTAGCGGGAGGCAGACGCAGACACCGCCGCGGACACGACTGCAGCGGCACAGACGAGCGCCAGCGTGGTCCACACCATGGTGTAGAACAACCACTTCGCGGACCGCTGCCCGCTGGGCGGCTGGCTCAGATGCAGCCACAGCCGAGTGCCCATGACCGCGCACACACATAGTGCCGCGCCTTCTACGCCTCGGGTCAGGACCCAGCGGAGCCGAGGCAGGTGCGACCCGGCCATTGTCCAACCGTCCGGCGCCGGATGGGCACGGCGTACCCATCCAGGTACTCCTTCGACGGGGCGACGTGCCCACGCCGCGAGCGGGAAGAGCCAGAGCAAAGCACCACCGACCATCACCATGGGACGCTGCATGAGCGTGACCACAAAGACCTCGGCGGGTACGAACGGCAGCAGCGCCTCCCCCTGCTCCGACGTCCCGGGGAACATCTCGGAAAGGGTCGCGGCGACCCCGCTTTCCCGCAGGGTGTTCCTGGCAGCACCGATCATGTATAAGTAGCCGCCGGCATTCCACCACTCAAACCAGGCTCCGAAAACGACGAGCAGCACCGACAGCCCGACCAGACTGATACCCAGCAACGTCCGGCCACGGCAGGTCCTCACCCACAGTTCGGCGCATTGCGTGGCCCACCACGTCAGCACGGCGACTGCGGCCACCAGAAGCAGTAGGAGATGCGGGGCCGGGGGCAGCCAGGGCGGGGTTCTCGGGAGGGGTGCAAACAGCAGCCCGCCGACCGCGGCGTGGAACGACACCAGCTCGCCGACGGCGAGACCGAGCCCCAACCACAGTCCTGCATGCAACCCGGACGGAGCAGGCTGGTTGGTGAGCACCGCATGGGCTACGGCCCGCCACACGGCGATCCCGACGATTCCGGTGACAAGTATGGCCATCACCCAGGTTGCGGGGCCACCGAGAACTCCGGCCGACGTGCGCAGTGAGGCGTGGGGCAGGATACCGAGGGCGTCGACGGCTGTCATCACCGTCACCCCGGTCAGAAACATTGTCAATGCCCGGACACCGAAGAGCGGACCCGGAGCGACCAGGGATTCCCTCCGCTCTGTCCAGGAGGGGTGGGTACGCCAGACTGCGTTGAACCGCTGGAGCCCACCCCGCAGCCGGACCTTGTCGGGACCGTCTGCGGGGTGGGGCGACAAGGGCCGCCGACTACCGCTCCAGCGTGCGGCGTCCAGATCGGCATACAGCTCACGTGTACGCAGCACATCGGCCCGGGTCAGCAGGATCAGCACAACATATACGGCGATACGTGCGAGTCCGTGTAGGCCCCACTGCCAGTGGCCCTGCCACTCCTTGAATGCCTCGGCCGGCGAGAGTCGCCAGGGAGCAGGATAGATCGATATCACCGTGTACGGCAGGAGAACGAACACCGCGAAGACCCGCCACAGCGCCTCGGTGGCGTAGGCGATGTCCACATCGCGGTTGCGGATGTGGGCCAACTCGTGGAGCACGACATCCGCGAATCCCTGCGAGTTGTTGGGGCGCAGGGCCACGAGGCCGCCGTGCAGGCTGACGACGACATGGCGCCACCGGCCGAACACCACGGCGCTGGGTGTGGCCGCAGCCCAGTCCATGACAAAGCGCGGCTGCCTAGCCAAGCCGGCCCGTTCAGCCAGCCGGAGTAGTTCGGCAGCGAGTTCGTCGTCTCTCACTGGTATGAGTCGGCCACGGCGGATCTTCCATCGTGGTAGCCACCAGTAGGTGAGGAAGGCAAGGCCGAGGACGGCGGCCGTACCGGCCATACCCCAGACCCACGGCAGGGCAGCGGATCGTTCCTGCGCCTCGCCCGGCGCCAGGCCCACAGTTGACGTGATCAGGTCGATGCAGATGGAGGTGATCAGAACTACCAATAGGGTGAACCGCAGCGTTGTGCCCGCACCCAGTACCCGCCGGTCGACGTACGGGATGTCTTCGCTCACCCTGCGCCCGGCTCCTCTTCGTCCCGTTCCTCTTCTTCGTCTCCCGTGTCGAGCGCGAGCCTGACGGCGACGGCGTCGGCGAGGGCGGTGGCCCGGTCCTCGTCGATGCCTGCCGCCAGACTCCGTTCCCGCACCTTCCGCCGGACGTCGGCGATCTGGTCCTGGGTCAACGGCGGTATCACGGCAGGAGGCGTTCCGGTGCCCCGTCGGGTCAGCCGCCGCCACCACTCCTGCCTTACCCTCGCGGAGACCCTGTCGACGGTGGTGCCGGCGATGTTCCGGGCCACCTCGGTGAGGACAAGCCATAGCACCGGCACGACCATGGCGACGGCGGTCTCCAGCCCGTAACCGAGTGGTTCACGCGCTCGAGCGCGACGAGAATAGATCCTGGCCACCTGGGTGTCATCGAGTTCCGCCATGCCTTCCACCAACGGCAACTCCTCCGGTGCCTCCTCCGCTATGACACCTCGAAGGAGATCGCGCACTACGGTTGCCATGGCCACCCTGCTCTCGAGACCGCACAGAACACGCGAGAACTGATCAAGAAATTACGACTGGAGTAATGGTACGGCCGGACGGCAGCGTTCGCCGGCACGGCGCCAACGAACGCCATCGCCAGCACGAGGAGGCCGCCAGCCGCAGCCATGAAGAGTCTCCTGTTACCCATCGATCGCCTTCCCTATGGGTCACATCAGAAATGATCTTGATCGGGAATCGGGAATGAACATCTTGTTCATCCAGTAAATCCTGGCCATCGGAGCCGCAGGTCGATAAGCGCACCGCAGGCGCCAAACTGACGTCAGCGTGACAGGCATCTTCGATGCCCGGCAACGGATCGGACTCAGGTTGGGAAGCTGGGACAGGAAACCGGGTGCGACCTGCGGAAACGCGGTGCGTTGGGACGCGGGCTCCCCACGGCCCACTGGTTCGGCTCTGGGGCGGCCCGGTGGTCCCGCGGTGGTCACTGGCGGCGCGCGGGCCAGGACGTCGGCCAGATCGCTGACGAGGTGGAAGGCCAGGAGGCTCGTGGCGCCAGGGCCGCGCCACCCAGCTCCGGGGTCAGCTCACCGACTCGAGGAGGATGGGTTCCTCACCCACCGCGACAGGGTCGCCGGGCTCGATGGTGATCGCAGTGCCGTCCAGCCGCCGGACCGTGCGCATCCCCGGTCCCGCGGTGGTGGTAGCGGTACCGCTCTGCGTCCAGCGGATCGTGGCATCGTGCCGGCGGCCGGGTTCGACGACCGTGAACACGCACTGCCAGACGTTGTCCGGGAGGTTGATCGGCAGCCCGGAGCCGACTCGCCGTCGGCGATCGCCGCCCAGATCGCCGCCAGCGGCGCGGACACCATCATCAGCATCATCGAGCCGGGTGCCTTCGTCGAGATCCTCAACGCGCTGCGCGCGATCGGCAGGGGCCCCAAGGTCGCGATGAGCCTCAGCGGGTACAGCGACCAGATGTTGCACACCCTACGGTGCCGGCGCGGCCGGTGTGGTGGTCCCGCTCTTCTACCGGCCCTTCGAGTCCGGTGGCCCGGCGATCCAACGGACATGTTCCTGCGGGGACTGGAGCTGGCCGGGCCGTGCCCGACCCGCCAGGGCTTCATCGACGCGCTGCACAGCGTGACGAACTACGACGCAGGTGGGCTGATCACGCCGCTGAACGTCCGCGACGAGTTCGGCAAGCCGACGACGTGCTACGCGTTCGCCCAGGTCAACCCGCAGGGAAACGCCTTCACGGTGGCTGAGCAGCGGCTGTGCGGCAAGTCCCTGGCACCCTGACGTCGCGGAACGTGGCCGTCGCCACATCCCATGCACCCGCGCCCCACCACGACGTCGGGAAGACCATCGAACGGGACGAGGCCGCGCTCGCTCAACTTGTGACGTCAAACAGCCGCAACGCGACCCCAGGGCGTTTCGAGGCGAATGACCGCACCTCCTCGAGGCTGGGGAACGATGCGCCGACCCCAGGGTCGATCCCCGGGACGAGCACGCGGTGCCCGTCGCGGTCCTCGTCGGCGACGACGAGCAGCAGCTCCTGGCGCGGCGCGGGGCCCGGGGCGTCCCACGTGAACTCCTCGACGTGCGCCGACCCTGCGGCGATGGCGGGGCTTGCCGACGCGACCAGCGCCGTCGTCACCGGTGCCGGCGCGTTCGGTGACGGCCATGGCTGCAGGCGTACGAGGCGTAGCCGTGCCGTCGCCGCCACGGTGCCGCCGTTACGCACCCGCAGGTAGAGGTTGTTCGTCGCGCCGGCCTTGAGCACGTCGCGTCCCAGCGCGGTCCGCACCGCGAACAGCGCCGGCCGGTCCGCCTCCAGCACCGCCGTTTCGGACGCCGCGAGCTCGGCGAGGTGCGCGCCGCCGAGTACCGGGTGCCTCCGTCCGGAGTCCTCCGGTGAGGCCGCCACCCGCAACATCGTCGACGGCAGGTCGGCACGTGCCGGCACCCCGGTCAGCTCGCAGGCGAGCGAGATGGCACGGCGCACGTCGGACAGCCGCGCGCGCGCCAGGTCGGGGATCTCCGCCGGGTCGGCGTCGAAGCGGACGAGCGCGCGCGGCGTCACGTTGACGTGCAGCACCGGCGCCCCGGTCAGGTCGACGGTGTCGGGGGCCGGCACAGCGGCGAAGTGGGAGGAAGGCCCAGCCCCGAGCCTCAGGAGCGGGACAGCGGGACCACCCAGCGTCGCCGGTGCCGTCCCGTTCGTGAGCATGACGAGCCGGACGGGCATGCGGAGCGTCACGAGCCCGTCGACATCGGCCAGCCGCAGGTCGTCGAGGACGGCGCGGGCGACCTCCTCGGCGCGCACGACCGTGTGTCCGCCGAACCGCGCCGCGGACAGGTCAACCGGGACTGTGACGTTGCCGCCGGCTAGCACGACCGTCAGCGTCAGCGACGGCGTCCCCGCGAGGCTGAACCCTCCGGTGCTGCTCGTTGACAGCTCGGGCGCCGCGACGGCGGCCACGGGCAGCCCGAGCGGCGCCGCGGCCGGTCCGGACGCCCGCAGCTGGGCGCCGCCGGTCGTGGTGAGCACGAATCCCGCCGGAGCCCCGAAGATCTGCAGCGGCAGGTTCGCCGCACGCGCCCGCCGCTGGAGGATTCGGACGACTTCCTGCTGCCGGACCGCGGCCACGTTGGCCGCCTCGTCCGCGCCCGGGTCGAGGACGAGGTCAGCGACCAGCGGCGCCGCCGACCGGACGACGATCGCCGGCCCCGCACCGGCACCTGACAGGTCGCGCTCGTCGCCCGGTGCCGTTGCCGCCCGGCGCGTCGGCGCACCCGGCGGACCGAGCACCCCGCCGAACCCGAGCACTCCCGTCGCGTCCGAGCCCTCGCCGGCCGCCGGCGCCTCGATGATGATCTGCCGCCCGTCGGTGGATCGGACGAGCAGCGTCCGGTCGTCGTCCTGCGATCGCACGGGGATCTCCCGGTACGCGACGCGCCGTTCCGTGGCGAGCAGGGCGGCGACGTCGGTGTCCCTACGGTCGAGCGGGTCGGCGGCCGCCGTCGTGACGGCCAGCAGGCCGACGGCGGTCACGCCGTCCAGCGCCGGCCACGTCACGGGCAGGGTGACGATCCCCGTGTCGCCTCCCGCAACCGTGCGCGGCACCCGGTCGTCGCCGACCACGGTCCAGGCTCCCGCCGCGCCCGCGAGGGTGCCAGCCGCCAGCCGCGAGAAGAAGTCCGGCGGCAGCGGCGGGATGCCGTCGTCGACGCCGGCCAGGAGCACGACGACGCGCGCCCGTTCCTCCGGCGGCGGCCCCGGCGGCGGCGCCGGGACCGGGACAGGCGTCGGCCCCATGTTGGTCACCTGCACCATGACCAGCGCGCTCGCGCCGGCGACCAGCTCGTCCTGCGGGACGTCGAGGTCGTACGTCACGCCGTCGACGTCGGCATCGGTGCCGAGCCTGGCCGGTCGCGTCGCGAGGATCGTGATGTCGGGAGAGCCCAGCGCCAGCGGGGACGTCGTCGCGGTGCCCAGCGCGGGGGCCGCGCGGGCCGGGCGCCGCCCGTCGTCGGACTCGGTGGCGCGGATGAGCAGACGGACGTCGTCCGGCGGCTCGGCGTCGATCCGCCGCTCGAAGACTCCACCGGTCCACAGGCATGCGCGCAGGACCCGCAGCTCGGCGTGGGAGACGAGGTCGACGACCTGCTCATTGGGCAGCCCTTCGCTGAACGGTCCCCAGGTGTCCCCGCTGTCGACGCTGCGGAAGACGCCCGCGTCGGTGGCTGCGAAGAGCACCTGCGGGTCGTCGGGGTCCAGCTCCACTGCGGTGATGCCCAGGGGCAGGCCGCCGGAGACGATCCCCTGCGCGACGCCGCCGACGACCTTGTGGCCGATCTGCTGCCACGTCCGCCCGCCGTCGCGCGTGCGGAAGAGGAACCCGGGGTCGTTGGCCGTCGTGGACTCCCCGCTCAGCCCCACCCACGCCGTGGCGAGGTCCCGGGGGTGGACGGCGATCGCGTCGACCTCGCGGTCGGCCAGATGCATCGCGGCCGAGGAGACGTCCGTCCACGCCGCGCCGGAGTCGGAGGTGACGAACACGCACCCGTCCTGGGTGCCCGCCCACGCCTGCGTCGGCGTGAACACCAGCTCGCTCACCCATCCTTCGCTGGGCGCCACCACGAGGTCGGCTCGGACCTGGATCCCTGGGGTCGCGGCCAGATGTGCGCTCACCAGCCGGTGCAGTTCCTCTGCCGTGACCGCGCGCAGGTCGGCGACCTTGGCGGCGGTGAACTCCAGCGGCGGTGTCGTGGTCGTCCCGTCGGAGATGACGAGCTTCAACGGGGTGCCGGGCACCGCCGGGGTGAGGTCCAGGCTGGCGAAGTTGCGGCGGTGCAGTCCGCCGTGTCCGGCGGTTCGACTCGGGATGCCGAGCCGGATGAGCGGCGCGCCCGCCCTCGGTGCGGCGATGCGGTCGGCGGCCGTGTCCGACAGGACGACGCGCCGCCTCGCGTCGGAGAGCAGCGCGGCCGCCGCGAAGTGCGGCACGGCGTGGACGTCGACGGCGTCGCCTGCGAGCGCCGCGGACAGGGCGGCGGTCAGTTGGCCGGCGGTCACGTTGGCGGGGTCGGGGAAGGCCGGGGGCTGGATCTTCACGTCCCGCAGCGGCCCGCCGTCCACCGAGACCCGCAGCGTCCGGACGGTGCCGCTGAAGTCGCGCCCCGGCCGCGTGCCGCCCCGCTCGAACCCCTCGTGCGCGAACAGCAGTGATGCAGGCCGGGCGGTGTCGCCGGGGTAGGTCCCGCGGTTGACTCCGAGCCGGGACAGCCCGTCCGGCAGCGGGTCGAGGGCGTCGCCGTCGACGCGGATCGACGTGGACGAGCCGGTCGAGCGCGTGACGAGCTGGACGGCAGCGGGGCGTCGCCAGAAGCTCGGGTGTACCTCAGCCTTGGCTGCGGGCAGGACAGCGCGCAGCGTCCGGACGACGTCGGCGACGCTGACCGCGTCGAGCCGGATCCCGTCCGCGGCGCGGAAGGTCGCGGTGTAGTCGGTGCCGTCGACGTTCACGCGCACCTGGTCGCCCTCGGCGAGTCGGTACGGTCCCGGCAGCCGGCTGGCGACGACGACGCGCTGGTAGTCCGCGACGTCCACGTACTCGACGCGGAGGCCGCGCCCGGGGACCAGGCCGACCTTGTGCGCCCCGGGCGTGTTCGCCACCTCGAGGCGCATGCGGGGCTCCGGCGGGAACGGCGCCGGACGACGCAGCGGCCGGGGCAGGCGTGTCGTCGGCCCGGACGCCGGCCGGGGCAGGCGCATCCACAGGACGAAGGAGCGCCCGACGGGTTCCTCCGCGAAGCGCTCGCCCGAGGCGGTCCGCAGCCCGTAGAGGCGCCCGCGGCGGGCGTGCAGGACGCGCCCGGTGTCCCGCGGGTCCCGCGCGGTCTCCGGGGTGAACGGCGCGTCGTCGGAGAGACCGTCCTGCAGGTGGCGCTGGCCGGTCTCCGCGAGGTCGCGCGCCTGGTCGGGGAAGTGGGTGTCGAGCAGCGCCGGGAACTGGAGCGCGAGAAGGCCGCGGTAGTAGCTGATGTCGAGGCGGTAGGGGTCGTCGGGGTCGAAGGCGCAGGACGCTCCGTCGGCACCGAAGATCGGGCGCCACGTCTGGCCGCCGGAGCGCAGGTAGGTTCCGTGGTCCTGGAGCCCGGAGGCCAGGACTGTGCCGATGAGGGGGTTCTGCGCGAGGTCGTAGGGCTGCGCGCCCTGGATGCCGAGGTCCCTGCGCTCCCACCGGGCGACTCCCGGGTCGACCGGCCGGTCGAACGGCGCGTCCTGGTTCGCGGTGAAGGCGTCGACGCTGCGGGCGATGCCGCCGTCGTTGGCCACCCACACCTGCGCCGGCGTGCCGGCGATCGCGAGATGGTGCTGGTCGGCGTGGTGGCCGCGCAGGCCTTTGCCGTGCAGCGGCCATGACATCACGCGACGCCAACTGACCGCGTTCGCCGGCCCGTCCGCGTTGGTCGCGGCGTGCAGCAGGACCATGCCGGTCACGACGCGACCGGGCGCGGTGGGGTCGACGGCGAGGCACAGGCCATAGGTGCCCTGCCCGTCCGAGGCGAAGTCCGGGTGCTCGGCCAGTCGCGTCCACGTCACCGCGCTCCCGGTGGCGGCGCCGATGTTCTGCGACCGGAACAGGCCGATGTGCCGGTCGTCCTCGTCGACCAGGCGCAGGTAGGCCATCGTCGCCGACGCGATCGCGATCTTTCCGCCCACCGGCCACGCCGCCCGCGCCGCGCGCGGCGGCACCACGGTCGACCGGGACGTCGCGGCCACCAGCGCGGCGTCCACGCTCGCGACGGCGTCGCCCGGCGCGTCGAGACGGATGACCGCGCCCTCCCCGCCGGTGCTCCTGCCCCGCACCAGCCACAGCCGGGCGCCGGCGAACGCGACGTCCGTGAAGTGGGTGCCGGCGGCGAAGAGGTGCCACGACGCGCCGCCATCGAGGGTGCGGAACGCGCCGTCCGGACCGACCGCCCAGCAGTGGTCGCGGTCCGCCGGCGCCACCGCGACCGCGTCGAACCCGGCCTCGGCCGGCGGGTTCGCCGACCCGCCGCCACGGTTGTCCCAGCTCGCTCCACCGTCGGAGCTGACGAACACGCCGAAGCCGCGGACGGCGTTGGAGCTCGCGGGCGTAGCCTCGCCCGTGGCGGCGTACAGCCGCTGCCCGTCGCTCGGGGCGATGGCCAGCGCCCCCACGGCCAGGCTGCGCAGGTCGCGCCAGGCGGGGATCAGTTCCCAGCGGCGCCCGCCGTTGGTCGTGCGCCACAGGCCCCCGCCGGCCGAGCCGGCGAACCACCGCTGCGGATCCGCGGACGCCGGGTCGGCGCACACGATCGCCCGCATGCGTCCGGCGACGTTGCGGGGGCCGATGGGCACCCAGTTGTGCCGGGAACGGGGCTCGTCGCCCGCCGTCGTCGCCGGACGGCGCAGGGCGCGCGGCCCGGCCGGCGGCACCGCCGAGCGGCCAGGCAGGCCGAGCCGCGCCACCGGTAGCTCGGCGATCATCTCGGGGTCCATCGGGACCGATGCGGGGGAGGACGTGGCCCGGCCCAGCAGCTCGTCGGGGCCCTCGTCCTCGGTGGGCAGGTCCTCGAGGTCGTCGCTCATCGGAAGCTCCGCTCGTCGCGTGGGCATGGGTCGCCGTCGCAGGTCAGGTGGCCGGCAGGTCGAGGAGGAAGCGGACGCCCTCGGTGAGTGCGGCGTTCGTGGGCCGCCGGACGGACCCGTCCGGGAAGCGCACGAGCGGCGTGGCCGGCATGGCGACATTCGCCTCCACGTCCGCGGCGGCGTCCGTGGCGACGCGGACCCACGCGCGCCAGAGCGGGATCCACCCCATCGCCGCGACAAGCTCCTCGCCGACGGGCTGGGCGCCGCCATACCCGGAGGGAGGCGTGCGCACGAGCGGGTCCGGCGGGGCGGACGCACGTCCCTCGACCGGCCCGCCACCGGTGACGAGGGCCTGCCACTCCGCGAGGCGGCGCTCGTCGAGGTTCCAGCGACGGAACGCCTGCACGACCTCCTTCGTCTGCGGCGGGGCCACCGGCGCGAGGCCGTCGGAGACCGTCACCGTGCCCAGGGACGGCGCGGCGGCCACCGCCAGCAGGGTCGCGAGGTCGCTCGCGGCGCCCAGCCCCGTGCCCTCGAGGTCGCCGAGCCCGGCGACGGGAACGACGGGGAACGCCTGCGGGTCCACGGCGAGCAGCCCGGCCGTGCTCGACAGGTCTGCACGGGGCGCGTGCCGCACCACGAGCGCGCGGCTTCTCGACGTCCCGACCGGCACGAACGACACCCGCGCGGCGGCCGTGTCCGCCAGCGGCCCGTCGTCGCCGGGGTCGGCGAGCACCTGCGGATACGCCAGCTCCGGGTCCGGCTCGCCCGGCTCGAGCACCTCGGCCTTCACCCCGGCCAGCGCGGCGGGCAGCAGCTGGGCCAGGGCGGCGGCCGTCGTCCCCGCCGGGAGGCGCACCGGCGTCGTCCCGGCCGGTGTCCGGAAGGTGACGGCGTCGTCCGCGTACTGGACTTCCAGCGTGCCCGCGCCCTCCCACCACACCCGCACGAGCCCGCGCATCCCGCTCGGGTAATCGTGCCCGGCCAGGTCGGATGTGGACGTCGCGGGGTCCGGCCACAGCGTCGAGTCGTCGAAGACGCGGGCCTGGGCCACCGGTTCGGGCGGTAGCAGCCCCGCGGCCGCCACCGACGACAGCAGCGGGAACCTGCGGTCCGACCGCAGGAACCACGAGCGCCACCCGCCCCCGTGCGCGAGTGCGAGGGACGCCGGGATGCCCGCTCCCAGCCAGGTGGCGAGGGAGAAAAGCGACCACGTGAGCCAGAACGGCCACCCGTCGCTGATGCCGGCGACCTTCATGATCCCCGACACGGAGAGCGTCGTCAGGCCGGTCAGCGCGGGGAGGGTCTGCAGCGCGAACACCGTGCTGTCGCCGGGACGGTGCGACCCGCCCAGTGCGGCGCGCACGGCGGCGTACACGTCCGCCCCCGCGAGCGGGGTGACGATGCCGAGCCAGCGCAGCAGCGCGGACTGGTTCTTGTCGCTGCTGGTGACCAGCCCGGCCGTGGCCAGCGCGGCCCGGGCGAGGAAAAGGATCAGCGCCGTCGCGAACACCTCCGTGTGTTCGTCGACGCTGCCCCAGAGGATCATCGAGTAGACGAACGGCGCCAGCGACCCGATCGCCATCGACACGGTGAGCAGCTCGAAGACGGCCCTCTCGTCGACCTTCGCACCGGCGGTGAGGAATGCGCTCGCGTGCGGCAGGCCCCGGGCAGCGAGCATCGCCACGGAGGGTGCGAGGAGCACCGGCGTGAGCAGCCCGAACCACGCCGCTGCCGGCCACGACGACGTGCGCAGGTCGTCGAGAACCAGCCCGTAGGCGTTGCGGAGATGCACCGCGGTGAGCGGGTCCCCCGCGTCGAAGCCCTTCTCGAACGCAGAGAACCCGAGAGGGCGCTGTGCCGGCACCCGGTACACGTCGGCGATGCCGCCGAGCAGGCCGGTCCAGACGGCGTCCGGGACGGACGCCGCGGGCGGCAGCCACGTCGTCACCGGCGCGGGTGACGTCTCCTCGCCGAGGAAGCGACGGCGGGCGTAGCGCTCGGCGGCGGCGGCGCCCCGCGACGGCGAGAACCGCTGCCAGTCGCGGCGGGTGTCGGCGGCGAGCAGGTCGGACAGCTGCGGCCCGACCGTGACCCCGGCAGCGGCCGCCGCCAGCATCCCGAGGCTGAAGCCGCGGACCGCGCTGCCGGCGGCGGCGTCGGTGCCCGCGGCGGCGAGGCCGGCGCGGGCGACGGCGAGAGGCAGCTCGGCCGCCGGCACGGCGACGCGGCTGCGGTCGGGGTCGGGGGTGCCGCGGCGCAGGAGATCGGCCACCCACCCGCCGCCGGGCGCGAGCACCGAGGCGAAGCCGGGCAGCTCGAAGCCTAGCGCACCAAGCAGGGCGAACTGGCCGATGCCCGAGCCTGGGCGATTCGCGGGGATCGACGCACGCGGGCCGCCGCGCATCGCGGACCGCGCGGCCGTCGCCATGGCGAGCACGCGCCGCTCGACCGGCCGCGGACGCACCGGTGCCGTGAACCCGCCGCCCCCGGGCGAGACCCGGCTCGAGTGCACCTTGCGTGACAGCTCGTCGACGAGGTCGTCGAGCCGTTGGTACGCGAGCACCGCGGCTGTCAGCGGCACGACCAGGCCCGATCCTCCGGGCGGCTGCGCAGGCGGCCCGCTCATTGCGTGGCTCCCGGTACGGCTCCGGACAGGCCGTGCAGGCTCCTCATGGCGATCACTTGAACCCCCCGCTGACGCCGACGTCGAGCACCGATGGCTGCATTTGGTCGGGGATCGCGTCCTGCAACCGCTGGAGCGCGTCGCCCGTCCGGTCGAACCCGTCGTCGAGCTGGGCGGCGATGCCGTCGAGCGCGTCGAGGACCGGCCGCAGCAGCTGCGCGACGTCCAGCCCCGACGCGAGCGCGAGGACGTCGTGGTGCAGGGTGACGACGTCGGCGAACACGACCGTCGGGCGCGCGGTGTCGAGCACGCGCAGGGCCGCCTCGCGGGCGGCGGCGGCCGTGTCTGCGACCGGGGCGAGCGGGTCGAAGCCGCGCAGCCGGGCGACCACGCCGTCGGCCGCGTCGAGGACGCCCCCGAGCAGGTTCTCCGGCGCCAGCGCCTGCACCTCGCCGGTCACCTGGGTGTGCAGCGCGGTGAGCTCGTCGACGACGGGCTGGACGTCGAGCGCGTCAACGGTGGCCCGCACCTCGCCGACCGCGTCGAGGACCGGCGCGAGCAGCGCGTCGAGCAGGGCGAGCAGCTTCTCCCGGGCGACGGTCAGCAGCTGCGTGAGGGGCGGGAGCAGCCGCACCGGGCCGGCGAGCTCGTACAGCGCGGTGACCAGCTCACGTACCGACTGCGCGTCCGCGAGCTCCCGCCCAGTGACGTCGAGCGCGTCGAGTAGTTCGCGGACGCGGGCGGGGATGTCGGCGAGTGGCAGCAGCGCGACGTGGACGCCGGACGCGGCGGTCGTGACCTCGCTCCGCCCGGAGGCCGTCATGGTCGCGGCCACGCGCGCGTCCACCTCGAGCGCGGCGAGGTAGCGGCGGCGGTTCTCCGCCAGCGGCCCGAGCAGGTCCCCCGGGGGGGGCCCGGCGAGCAGCGGGTCCAGCGCGACCCGCAGCCGGGTCGTTGGCGCGTGCACGGCGAGGGCGGCCGCAAGGGCGCGCTGCTGCGCCGCGGCGGCCGCCGTGAGGGGCGCCGGGTCGAGCGAGGTGACGCCGTCCCGGACCGCCGCAACCTGATCCGCGACGTGGTTGAGGCGCCCCCGCACGGCCGCGGCGCCGTCCTCGCGCCCGGCGATCCAGGCGAGCGCGTCGCCGACGGACGGTTCGGTGACGTCGAGGCCGCCGGCCTGGCCGAGCGAGGCCAGCAGCGCCCCGAACGGACCGGCGGGCGGGCCGGCGGGCAGCGCGGCGATGCGCGCGGACACGTCGGCGTCCACGAGGGCGGCGAGCGCGGCGGGGTCGGCACGGTCGAGTACGGCGGCCGCCCGGTCGCGGAACGCCGTCACCGCCGACGTCACCGCGTCGAGGTGCAGCGCGTCGAGGACCGCCTGCCGCACGCCGTCCAGCGCCTCGCGGACCGGCCGCAGGGCCTGCGCGGGGTCGAGCTCGGCGAGCGCGTCGAGGACGGGCGTGAAGAGGTCGGCGAGCGGATCGAGGACGGTCGCGCGCAAATCCACCCCGTCGAGCAGGTGACGCAGGCCGTCCAGCGCCTCCTGCGCCGGTGCGAGCAGCGAGGTGGGGTCGATGCCCTCGACGGTGTGCCGCAGCTCCTGCAGCGGGCCCGCCTCGAGCTGCGCCAGCGGCGGCTCGGGGTCGAGGGAGGCGAGGAAGGACAGGACGGCTGCGAACGCGTCCTCGATCTCCTGCAGCGCGTCGGCGTGCAGGGACTCGCGGATGTCTTCGAGCTCGCCGCGCAACACGTCCTCGACCGACTGCAGGTCCAGCTGCTTGATGGGCCGGCCGAGATCGACGACCTCCTGCTGCACCTCGGTGGGCAGCAGGGTGAACGGGACGGCGTAGATGATGTCCGCGCCGGTGTCGATGACCTCGATCGCGGCGTCGAAGTAGGGCGTCACCTGCGCGGACGCGAGCCCGGCGGACACCGACCCGAGGCCCGTCCGCAGCCGTTCGGTCAGGTCGGCGAGGTGAAGGTCGTCGAGGAGGCCGCGCACTCTGCCGAGGGCCTCGCGGACTTGCTTCGCGGCGTCCGTCACCTCGTCCGCCACCTTGCCGAGGCCGGTCGTGATGTTGGCGCAGACCCGGGCGAGCATCTCGGACGCCGCGTCGATCGCCTGCTCGATCGCGTCGAGGGTGTCGACGACGGGCTGCAGCGCGCGGGTGACGGCGTCGGCCACCGCGGTAAGGTCGACCTCGTCGACGAGCTGGCGCAGCGCGCGGACGGCGGAGGCGAGCGTCCCCGACACCGCCTCGATCATGCGGCGGACGGCGGTCAGCGGCTCCAGGGCGAGGGCGCCGACGCGCTGCACGGGCGCGACGAGCGAGGCCGGGTCCCACGCCTGAAGGGTGGCGACGAGACCGTCGAGGAGGCCGAACGCCTGCTCGACGACGTCCTTCGAGGTGTCGGCCGGCACGGGCAGCGGCAGGCGCAGCAGGGGGTCTGCGAGCGCGCGGATGTCCGCCGCGAGCGCCGCGACCGCGGTCAGGTCGGCGCGGGACATGGCGAGACGGGCCAGTTCGAGCCCGGCGGCGCCGCCTGCGAGGTCGAGGGCGAGCAGGGCGCCCTCGCCGCCGGCCATCCCCAGCGCCCACCGGCGCTCGACGTCGAGGACGGCGTCGAGGAACTCCATGAGGCGACCGGTGAGGAGTTCGACCGCCTGCGCGTCGTCCGGGTCAGCCGTCCGGATGGCCGTGACGAGGGCGGTGTCAGCGCTCAGCCGGCCCAGGCGCAGCGCCGCGGCGCGCGCGGCCTCGACGTCGAGGCGGTCCGCGAGCGTGTCGGCGCGCTCGACGAGCCGCAGGCTGACGGCCGACGTCGCCGCGAGCCCGGCCACCACGCGCGCGAGCTCGACGAGCCCCCCGATCGCCTTGCCCGTGCGGTCGGTCGCCTGCGGCAGCGAGATCCCCGGCACCAGCCCGAACAGGGCCGCCAGCGGCGTGCGGTCGCCTACCCCGGCCACGGCACCCGCCCGGGCGAGCAGCGCGTCAAAGCCCGTCGAGGGGTCGAGGTCGACCGGCGGCAGGACCGGCCCCAAGGACCCGATCATGTTAGCGAGCCGGGCGATCCCACCCGGAACCTCGGCGCCGGGCAGTCCGGCGGACACCCCGACCCGCAGACGGGCGGACACGGTGCCGGTGACCGTGCCGACCCCGGCGAGGTCCGGTGGCGCGGCGCTGCCGACGATCGAGAGCACGCCTGCGGCGTCGAACCGGACGTCGCCGAGGTCCGCGTGCGTCAGGGCGCCGCCCAGCGTCGTGAACACGGCCGCGAGGTCGATCTGGGCGGCGACCTTCAGCTTGGCGTCGAGCTTCGCCTCGGGCATCGCTACCCCCGCTCGACCGGGACCGTCAGGCGCATGAGGCCGCCCGGCAGGGCCGGGGCGCGCGCGTCGCGCAGCAGCGCCTGCGACGACGAGACCGGGTTGCCGTTGGTGTCGACGAGGTAGTCGCACACGAGGTCGAGGAGCAACGCGCCGCCCACCTTGCCGAGCGCCGTGAGCGACTGGTCGTCGAGCTCCACCGTGAACGTGACCACGTTCGCGTCGACGTCGAGCCGGAACGCCGGGCGCGTGACGGGGAAGCCGCCGTCGATCGGCGCGATGAACACCTGGGCCATCGCGCGGGCGAACCGGGGGGCGGAGCCGGCGTCGAGCTCGGCGCTCCATTCCAGCTGCAGCTTCGCCGCGAGGTCGCGCAGTGCGCCCACGCCGACCGGGTCGACGATGCTCCAGTTGACGCCCTTCAACAGGGTGACGTCCTGGGGCAGGCCCTCGCCCGGACGCCCCGTCTCGCCTGTGTCGCCTTTTTGGCCCTTGTCGCCCGGGTCGCCTTTGTCGCCCTTCTCGCCGGGGTCACCCTTCGGGCCCTGCCCGCCCCCGCCGCCGGTGACGGTCGCGCCGTCGAACAGCCACACGCCGTCCTCGTCCTGTACGAACGTGCCCGAATGGCGGTGGCTGTGCGGAGGGACGAACGCCGACGTGTTCTGGTCGACGGACGGCGCGTCGACTCCGTTCCCGGGAGTCACCGTTCCGACGACGAGGGTGTCGGGGTCGGCTGCGTCCGCTGGGACGACGACCTCCGAGAGCAGGTCGACGATCGTCGCGACGTCCCCCACGCGCGTCGCGTCGTCCTCGTGCGCGACCGCCCGGACGCCGACCGCCACCGGGTCGGTGCCGGCGGGCAGGGACAGCGCCACCGCCTCGTCCCGGCGCACCGGCAGCCCGCTGCGCGTGAACCCGACGCCCGGTGTCAGGACGGCGGACGTGCCCTCGACAAGCAGCCGGAAGCCGATGGCCACGCGGTCCCGCCCGACGACGCGGCGCAGGTCGGCGACGGCGGCATCCGCGACTGCCTGGAGGTGGTTGAGGTGCGCGGGTGTGACGCGCAGGCCGTCGACGAAACGGGTGCCGGGTGGGGCGGTCATGACTCGGCCCTCCGATAGGTCACGCGCACCGTGTCGAACGTGAGGGAGCCCGTGGCAGCGCACGTGGCGCGCAGCAACACCGGCGTCACCCCGCCCCCCAGGCCGGTCGAGACCGGCAGGGGCGAGGCGAGCGTCAGGCGCGCGTCGAGGTCGTCGCCGCCGGGGTTGACGTCGAGGACGTCGGGCGTGCCGGGTACGGCGAGCACCGCCGCCGGCACCGCGTGATCCCGGTCGGGCAGCCCGACCACCCGCAGCGCCGCGTGCAGGGGCCCGAGCGCGGGGATCTCGGACAACGCCCCTGTGCCCCCGCCGGACAGGCGCCGGCGCAGAACCGCACCGGGGGCCGACGGGTGCGTCGGGGACGCGGACGTCAGCGCGCACTCGACCTCGCCGTAGCCGGCCTGCAGTTCCAGCCAGGCCGCCACCTCGACGTCCCCCTTCGCGGGTGCGGGACCCGACGGTGGAGTGGCGGGCGGCAGGATCACCGGCGCGGTGAAGGGCAGCGTGAACCAGGCGAAGGACGGCGCGGAGACGGTCACGGGCGTGACGTCGCCGCCGTCGAGCGGGTCGCCGGGCCGGTCGCTGGCGGCCAGGAGCCGCCCGGTCACCTGCCCGCCCTGCCCGCCGTCCGGCGCGCGCAGCAGCAGGCGGACGCCGCTCAGGGTCCCGAAGCGGGCCGCGAGCGTCCTGGGCAGCCCGACGAGAACGCTGCGCCCGACCGCGAGCACGAGGCGCGCGGCGTCGCTCGGCGTGGGCCCGACCGGCGGCAGCACCCGCTCCGGACCGAAACGGCCGCGGACGACGAGCGCCACCTCGTGCACGGCCAGCGCCTGCGGCGGGGTGACGTCGACGTCGACGACGCCCTCCTCGGCGAGGTCGACGGTGTGCACCAGCCCATCCGGGCCGAAGATGTGCGTGTCGACCCGCAGTGAGCGCAGCTGAGGGGTCAGCCGCAGGGCGCCGGGCGCCGCGGCGCGCAGCGCGACGCGCACGGTGAGGGTGTCATCGCCGGACGCTGCCGCGGCCGCGGCACGGTCGAACGCCTCGCGCACGGCGTCCGTGCGGTCGACGAGGTAGCGCACGCCTGCGGTGGTGCTCGGGGCGGAGGGATCGTCGACGTCCCCGGCGGAACTGCCCTGCCGCTCGAACCATACGGTCCGTCCGTCGACGAGAAGCTCCAGCGACGACGGCGCCGCGGGCAGCCGCACGTGGCCGAACGCGGCAAGCCGGCCCGCGAGCGCGTGGCTGTCGTCGCCCGCGTCCGAGGTCAGCACGAGCAGGCGCTCGGCGGCCGTCTCGGCGAACTCGAGGCCGGTGGCGAGCGCAGCCCAGTCCGTCCCCGTCCAGCGATGCACGGCGTCCACGCCGAGGGACACGGCCCCACCGGTGACCGAGACGGCCGTGAGGACGTCCGGCGACTCCGAGGAGTCCACGAGCCCCCCGATCGTCACGAGCCGGCCGAAGTCGATCGTGGCGGCGGCCTTGAACCCCGGCAGGGGCGTGCTCGCACGGATCGTCGCCACCGACGTGAGTGGCGCGCTGACGACGGGATCGGCGATCACCTCGAACAGCGCCGCCTTCAGCCGTGCGTCGGCGGTCAGCTCCAGGTCGGTCTCGAGGACGGACTCGGCAGGGACGGCCGCCGGGACCGTGTGCGGCACGAAGTGGATGACGCGCCTCGTCCCGATGTGGTGCCCGCCGCCCGAGACGCCGAACAGGCCGGCGCCCGCGAGCGCCTGCGTGGCGACCGCGACCGGCCGGGTGACGGCTGCCGCCATCACGCGCTCCCGAACGTCGTCAGCATCTGCAGGGTCGTGATGGCGGCCTTGACGTCGCGTCCGGGCACGTCCTCGATCGGCACGTCACCGGTCTGGAACAGGTCGCGCAGCACCTGCTCGTCCGTGGGGCTCAGCGGGCCCTCGGCGGCGCGGCTCGCCAGGCGCTGAGCCTGCGGCTTGCCCCGCACGAGACGGTCGAAGGCCTCGCTGACCCGCGTCTGCTGCAGGAGCTGGTGGACGCCCTGCACGATGCCGACGGGCAGAATGCCGGGACGTGCCAGGACGACGTCGACCGTGGTCCCCAGCGGTACCGCACTGCCCGCCGCGACCGACTGGTCGATGACCCGGTAGGCGATGATCGGTTCCCCGGTGACGACCTGCTTGAGGACCTCGGGGTCGATGCGGTGGGCGACGACCGGGACGCCGTCCCGGGCGATGTTCGGCTCGATCCTGCGCGCACCGACGTCGACGAAGACGGTCTCCTGGTTGGAGCGCACCTTGCTCAGGGCCGACGTCAACGCGGCGGCTGCCTTGATCGGGATGTCGCCGGCGCGGGCGGCGAACAGCGGGTTCTCGCTCACGGTCTCTCCTGGCTCGGGTGTCGCCTGGCTCGGGGTGTTCTCGGGGGTGACGTGGGCGGCGCTTAGCTCTCCGTGGCCTCGCGGATCGTGGTCGTGCCCAGGCGCAGGCCGAGGCGCTCCAGGACCTGGCCGGCCTCGGTCAGCGACAGGCCTGCCAGGCTCGGCATCGTGACGACCGGGTCGCGCCGCAGGGCCGAGGCGACGAGCAGGCGGACGCGGCCGGTCCCGCTCGGGACGACGGCACCGGCGTCCGGTAGCTGGCCGAGGACGGGGGCGTCGACGTACTCCGCCGGCAGCGCCGTCCGCGAGATCTCCCGGCCGGTCGTGTCGAGCACGAGATCGGTGTCGATACCGAGCGCGCGCACCTGGTCCATGGCGGCCCGGAGGCTGACACTGAACAGGTCGGGAACCAGCGCGCCGGAGCGGGTCAGGGCGACCGCGAGCGGGTCGGGGTGCGGCAGGGTCACCTCGCGCACCTCTCTGGTGAAGCCGGGGGCCTGCACGTGCACGCGCCACGGGCCGTCGGTGAGGCCGCTGAGCAGGTGCGCTGTCCGCGTGCCGAACGGCGGGAGGGCGCGCACGGGCCGGCCCTCGCCGAGCGGCTCGGCGAGCACGTCGGCTCCCGGCACCGGCTGCCCGTCGGACGTGACCGCCACGTCGAGGCTGGCGCCGCCGAGGGCAATGACGGCGTCGTAGAGCGCGGTCAGCCCGGTGACCAGTGCGTTCCAGCCCTGGGCCGTGACCGGCTCGCCGGGGGTCACGGTCGCCAGCGGCGGGGTCGTGAGCGCCATCGCGCCCTCCTTGGGTGCGGTCCTGTCGTGTCGGTCGTCGTGCTGGTCGTGCTGGTGCCGCGGATCGTCAGCCGGGCGGCGCCGTCCCGTCGGGCCACAGCTGGGTACCGGCGAGGACGCCGCCGATGGACTCCTCGTCGCGCTCGCGCATGACGCCCTGGCCAAGAGTCCACCGTGGGTCGGCGTACTCGACGCGGACGGCGACGCCGGCCGCGCGGTGCCGGTCGAGGAGGCGCGCGAGCGGCTGGCGGACGAGCGTCCCCGCGTCGTCGTCCGCCGCTGACAGCCGCTGGGGGAGCAGCACGCGGACGGCGAACGGCTCGCGCTCCTCCCACGCGAAGCCCAGGCGCAGGGACGGATCGCTCCCGGCGCCGACGACCTTCGCCGCCGCCGGGATCGCGGGCTCGTCGCCGAAGACGCCCTGGTCGAAACGCCCCGCGTCGATGCGCGGCACGGCAGCCCCGCCCTGGACGCCGCCCGCACGCGCCACCCGGACGAGCGCCGCCCACCGGCTCTCCCCGCGCGGCAGGTCCAGGGGACCGACGGCGGCGGCTCCGTGCGGCAACGACGGGGTCGGGTCGAGGGCGTCTGCGATCGGCGTCGTCGTCGCGAAGCGCGCCGCGAGGCCCGCCGGGACGCCGTCCGGCGTCGTGCCGTCGGGAAGGGTGAGGACGCGGTCGTCGAGGCTGAGGATCTGCGTCTCGTCGGCGAACACGGCCCCGGAGAACGCCCACGCGGAGCCCGTCACATCGGTGGCGCCGAGCGTCACGCGGCCCGTCGAGCGGAACGCCAGCTCCACGCCGTCCGGTACCTCGCCCTCGTAGACGACCCCACGGCTCGCGCCCAGGTGCACGACCATCGGCCGGACCGTCCGCGCGCCCACGCCGACGACCCGCACCGTCACCGACACCTCGCCCATCCCGCCGCGCAGCAGGAGCATCCGTTGCCCGTGCCGCATGGGCGTGGGGCCGACGTCGGCGGGGCGGAAGGGGTTCTCCTCCAGCGCGAGGAGGTCAGCGCGGGGCGTGAGGTCCGGCGGCTCCTGCGCAGGTGCGCCCGGCGGGGCCGGCGGCGGTACGAGCCGGACCCGGTCTCGGCAGGTGGCCACGTGCCACCACCCACCCGGCTCATGGCGCACCTGCTCGACGCCCAGGCCGAGGTAGGCGGCCGCGGCGTGCAGCAGGGAGGTCGGTGTCGCGTTGCCGACGATGTGCGCGCCGATGACGCCCAGGAGGACGTCGCGCTCCCGCTGCAGCCGCGCACGATGCCGGCCGGTTGCGCCCGCGGCGTCCACGACGTCGTCCCCGAGCGTCGCCAGCACCTCCTCGTCGAGGCCGGTGAGCTGGGCGAGCAGCGGCAGGTCCGCCGGCACCGGCGGGTACGCGGCGGCGTCGCCCGCGGCGGCCCGCACGGCGGCGAGCCGGCCGGCGAGCGGCGCGAGGGCGGCGTCCCCCAGGCGGTGCAGCGCCGCCAGGGCGAGCAGGTCACGGCGGGTGGGCGCCTCGGCGATGCGCCGGCTCGCGCGGACCGTCTGCAGCTGCGCGGCCAGGACGTCGACGTCGTCCGCGAGCACGACGACGACGCGCCCGAACCGCTTGCCGCCCTCGGCGGCGGCCAGGTGCTGGGGGAACCGGTCGAGGACGGCGACGGCGCGGTGGCTCATGAGGTCACCTGCGTCTCGGTCACGGTGGCGCTGCGCACCCACACCTGTTGCGCGGGTCCCAGCGGGACGGTCACGTCGGCGGCGACGACGCGCACGCCCTCGTCGAGCAGCTCGACGCGGTACGACAGCCGGTCCACTGCGTAGTCAGGCGTCGGGCCGAGAAAGCCGAGGAGGACCGCCGGGCTGAGCCGCGGTGGCGTGAGCGTCAACGCGGCGACGAGCCGTCGCTCGATGTCGGCGCGGGCAGCCTTCAGCATCGTCTCCGCCTCGCCGGACGCCGCGAGCCCGCGCCGCTCGATGACGACGGTGAGGTCGACGACCACGCGTTCGCCGTACGAGGTGACGGCGAGGTCGGCGGGGTCGAGGTGGGCGCGCGTGCCCGCGACCGGTGGCCGGATGTTGTAGCGCTGGAGCGGCTCGCCGTCCGTCCGGTCGCGCGCGCCGATCTCGAGAACGGCGTCCAGCACCCCCGACACCGCCATGACGGCCGCCACGAGCCGGTTGTAGACGACCGGCTCGCCCGCCCCGACGGCGTCGACGGCCGCGAGCAGGGCCGCGCCCGCGTCGTCCTCGAGGCTCCTGCGCTGCTCGCCGGTCAGCGACGTGTCGGCCGGCGTGACGGTCAGGCGTGCCTCCAGCGGGAGGAGCACGCCGTCGAGGCGGACGCCGCTCGCGGGTCCGTCGCCGCCGCCCCCGGAGTCCTCGGCCACGGTGGGGGCCGGCGGCACGGGCACGACGAGGTTGTCCTCGATCCGGACGCCGGCCGGTCGCGCCTCGTCGAGGGCGTGCCGGGCCAGTGCTGCGCGTGCGATGTCGATGGGCGCGGCGATGGTGACCTTGACAACGCCGGGGAAGGCGAGGTGGTCCTCCTCGACGACGACGTCCTGCTCACGGATGCCCTCGACGCTGGTGAGCGCGCCGATGATCGCGCCCGGGGTGGCCCGGCCCGAGCTGTCGAGCGCGCGGGTGACCCGGGCGCGCAGGTCGGTGTCGGTCTCCGTGCCCGACCGGAACGCGAGCGGCTCGGGGTTGAACACCGACTCGACGCCGAAGATCGGGCGGTGCAGGACGCTGAGGGTCCGTGCGGGGGCGACGCCGCCAGGTCCGGCGACGAGCGCGCGCACAGGCGCGGCGACCGAGACGGTCCCGCGCCGCAGGGTTACCGTCGCCGACGTCTCGACGGTGACGGCGAAGGGCGCGGTGGCCGACGTGGAGACGAGGGTGCCCGCGAGGACGGTGATGTCGGCGGGGGCGGGCGTGGAGCGGCTCAGCACGATCTCGCCGCCGGCGACGTCGGCGGTGCGGCGGGTGACGCCGACGAGCGCGGCGAGTTGGTCGAGGTCGCGGCTCGCGGCGGTGGCGACGAAGGCGCCGTCGTACACGCCGTCCAGTTGGTGCGAGAGCACGGAGAGCTCGATCGCGAAGGCCTCCGCGAGCGTGCGCGTGATGCTGCCGGGATTGCGGTCGGTCAGCGCGGGTGGCGGGCCGCCGGGGCGGCGGTCGAAGCCGACCCAGACGTCCGTGCCGAGGTCGGGGACCGTAGCGCCCGGCTGCGGCACGCCCGGGACCACGTGGTGGAAGACGAGGGCACCGTCGTTGGTCAGGGTGGCGTCGCGTCCGAGCGCGAACGTCGCGAACTCTCCCGCGGCGATGCCGGTGATGCGCAGCGTCTCGGCTTGCACGCGTTCGTGCTCGCCGATCCGGAACGGCAGCTCCTCCTCCACGTAGCGGAAGCGAAGCCGACTGACCCCGCCCGTCAGACCGGCGAGCAGGTCCGCGGCGAAGACCCCGAAGGGTTCGGCGGCGAAGCTCATCCTCCACCTCCGAGCGCGAACGGCAGCACGAGGTTGAGCGGGTCGTCCGTCGCGATCAGACGCAGGGTGAGTTCGATCCGGACGACGTCGCGCGGGCGGGGGCCGACGGTCACCTCGCACCGCTCGATGGACACGCGGGGCTCACGACGCAGGGCCTGGAGGACATAGAGCTTGATGAGGTTGCGCGTGCGCTGTGTGTTCGGTTCGCCGATGAGCTCGTGGTGACGGCTGCCGTAGTCCGGGTGGCCGAGCGCGGCGAGCTCGCCCTCACGGGTCATCAGCCGGTTGACGAGCATCTGGGCGGCCTGCTCGACGCGGGCAGCCACGGCGAGGTCGACGGGCGGGCGACCGGGGCCGGGCCGGGTCACCGTGGCGAGATCGGCGTCGACGTAGGCCCCCGCCGTCCCTGCCCAGGACAGCAGCAGGTCGGTGCCCAGGCGTGCGAAGGCGCGCTCGATCTCGGCGGCCGGCCGCGGGCTCACGGCGCGTTCCCGTCCGTGACGAACGGCGCAGCGGGCGGGCCGAGGATCGTGAGGACGCCGGGCCCGCTGGGGATGCGATCACCGACGCGGACGAGTGCTTGGCCGTCGACGGTGACGCCGGTGGAGGCACCGGCCGACTCGACCGGCAGCGTGTAGGGGGCGCCCGAGACGGAGTTCACCATCGTGCACAGGGAGCCGCTGACCGCCAGCGGCATGCCGGATGCGGACACGGTCGACTGGAGGATCGTCGTGATGACACCGCTGTCGGGCGGTCCGGCCGCGCCGGGGGACAGCATGACGGAGCAGCCGAGGCTGACGGGGGGTCCGGACATCGTTCAGCCCGCCGAGAAACTGGTCGTGCCGGCGATGGTCGTCGTCCCGCCCTTGAGGGCCGCCGAGCTTGAGCCCTCGACGGAGACGCTGGACCCCTTGAGCGTCGCCGTCGAGGACGCCTCGAGCGTCAGCTTGCCGTTGGCCTTGATGCTGATGTCCGCCTTGGCCTCGACCATGACCGCGCCGTCCGTCTCGACCGTGACGGTGGTCGAGCCCATGGCGATCGCGAGCTTGTCGTCGGTGACGGTAAGGGTGCTGCCGTTGGGCAGGCGCAGTTCGATCCGGCGCATGCCGTCGGAGTCGGGGACCTCGTAGACGACCTCGTCGGGCTTGGCATCCGGGGGTGAGGTGCCGGCGGCGTGCAGGGTGCCGAGCACGACGGCGCCGTTGACGTCGCCGTCCACGAACCCGAGGACGACGAGGTCGCCGGATCGTGGGACGGCGGACAGGCCGGGGCGTGCCACGGCGACGGGGACATCCTGGAGGACGAGCCCGGAGCCGTGCAGCCGCACGTCGCACTCGAGATGATGGTCGCCGGAGCCGCCGTCGTTGGTCCGGACGGCGTCGACGACGCCGAGGGCGACGCCGCGGTGCGCGGCGACCTCGTGCCGGGCCACCTCGGCCATCAGGGGGACGAGTCCTATCATGCGTCGGCCTCCAGGACCAGGTCGCAGGTGTAGCCGTCGACCGCGTCGAGGACGTGGACGGCGGACAGGATGCGCCAGCTCTGGCCGCGTGCTTTCTGGACGGCGCCCGCCCGTAGGTCCGGGCGTCCGGGGACCCGAAGGCGGGCTGAGCGGCTGCTGCGGGAGGTGGCGGCCGCGGCGGCGGCGGTCGCGGCGTCCGCGGCGTCGCGCGAGCGCAGGCTCACGTCGACGACCTCGACGTCGCTGCCGCTGTCGGGAGACGCCTCGAGGAGGAACCATGCCCGCGAGCTGGACGGCGTGACGCGCGTGAGGGCCGTGCCGGTGGCTCGGGCGCCCGTGCTGAAGTGCAGCAGTTCCGCCCCCTCGCGCAGCTCGCCGTCGCCGGATCCGAAGCCGGCTGCCGCTGCGACGGCGCCAGCGGCGCTCGCCAGGCCGCCCAACCCGCCGCCCGCCTGGACGCCCGGTGCCGCCGCGAACGACACCGCGCCCTTCGCGGTGCTTGTGATCTGGTTGCCGGTGCGGCGGGCGAGGTCGTGCAGGACCGACCACGCGTCGCGGTGCGGGTCTACATGGAACGCGGGCAGCGCGAGGGTGGCGACGACGTCGCCGGCGTCGACGTCGCCCTCGTCTAGCAGGTCCGTGACGACCTGACCCAGGGTGGTGAGACGCCAGGAGCGGCCGACGTAGGTGGAGGAGAGCGCCCGGCTGGGGGCGAAGGCGGTGACGCGGACCGCGCCGGGCATGGTGTCGACGGCCGTCACCTGGGTGGCGAGGACGTCCTGGGGGTCGCCGCCGCCCGTGCCGAGGGCGACGTCGAGGAGGTCGCCGGGCGCGGCCGATGCCAGGGGGGCGCCGGGCCAGACGTCGACGAGGACGCGGTCGTGCGCGGCGTCGACGGACAGGTCGACGCGCACGCGGCGGGCGCCGGACCGGGCGAGGTCGAGGCCGGCGATCGTGGCCGCGGGTCGCTGGATCGTCATGACATACCGTTCAGGCCGCACCGCTGGGCCTCCTGGCGGACCAGTTCGCCGAGCGCCGCCTCGAGCAGGTCCCCCAGCCGGTCCTCGAGCAGGATCTCGAGTCGGTCCTCGAGTCGGTCCTCGAGTCGGTCCTCGAGTCGGTCCTCGAGTCGGTCCTCGAGTCGGTCTCCGTGTCGGTCGTCGTGGTGGTGTCCGAACCCTCCCTCGCCCACGCCACTCCTCACCCGTGGATCAAGGAATCCGCCCGCCGCGTTCTGGTCCACCATCGCCTCCCGCATCTCGCCGCGATCATCCAGTCGACCGTCGAGCGCGCCGCCGGACGTCCCGATCGCCGCTGCCCGTTCCCGCCGTCCGGAGCCGAGCGCGTCGCCTCCGTTCCACCCTCGCCCGCGAGCAAGGGATTCACCCGCGCCCGTCTGCGGGGGGTCGAGGAATCTCGCCGACCGAGCGTCGGACCCGGCCTCTGCCACGTCACGTGGCGCCGATCGGTGCTCGTCGATGGTCAGGAAGGCAGCTCCGTTCGGAGTCATTGCCGCGCGCCGCGGGCTGTCGACGTTCGGCGTCCCTGCTCGATCATGAGCAGCACGCCCGGCGGCATGCCGGGGCAGCCCGGGGGCGGTGGCGGGCGGCGGTGCGGGGACCTGTTCGCTCCCGGGGGAGGGTGCGGGCGTGTGCCACCGGCGCACCAGGTCGGCGAGCGAGCCTGGGCCACGGGTGCCGTTCGTCGCTCCCCGCGTCGTCGTGGGCTGCACCGGGCGGGGTCCGGGCGCGTCGGCGTCTGGTGCCGGGGTCGCCGCCTTCGGTAGCGCGCTCCCCGTCCGTGCCGGTCCCGGTTCCGGTTCCCACCGCATCGCCCCGGATGGGGCGCTGACGCGCGCGGCGAGCCGATCGAGCACCGGCGACACCGCGGCGTCCGCGAGCTGCACCGGCGAGGCGCTGCCGAGCGCCTCAGCCCGCAGCACCGCGCCCCCGATCGCCTCGCGCATCGGCGTCGCCCGGGCGAGCGCGACAACCCCCGGCGCCGGGGCTGCGAGAGCCCTGACGGCACCGGCGAGCGCCCGCCCGCCCGCGAGCACCTGCGCTATCGAGCGGGATGGCGCGGTCGGACTCGCGAGTGTCAGGGCCGTCCACGGGCGATCGATGCGGTTCGAGGACGCGTCCATGTCAGCGGCCCATCCCCACGAGCGACTCACCGGCCGGCGACGTGGCACCCGCACCCGCCTGGACGTCGCCGCGCCCGAGCATCTCCAGGTACAGCAGCAGCTGGCCGACGGTGAGCTCGGCGCACCGCTGCGGCGTCCAGCCGAACTCGCGGGCAAGCACGAAGCACGCCCGCGCGAGCGGCGCATGGACGGCCTCGTGGAGGTCATCCTCATGCACGCTCAGACCGCTGACCCGGTTGACCTCCCCGAGCAGGAACTCGACGAGACCGGCCGGCAGCCGGTGCACCTCCTCCAGGGACAGCCGCGGCTCGACGAGCGCCTGGTGCACCATGAACGCGCCCGCCAGGTCCCCGTCGTCGCCGGCCGCCCGGTTGAGTCGGACGATGTCCGCGAGCACGAGCGGGCGGACGACGACCTCGGCCGCCGCCGCATCGTCCACCGGGCGCACGCCGTCCGGCACGGGCGAGGACGGCGCGAGATGTGATGGCAGGCGCACCCGGTGGGTGAGCGCCGCGCCGGCCAGCAGTTCCTCGGCGGTGAGCAAGGTCATGGCTCAGGCCCCGTCCGGCGCGACGTCGTCGACGCCGATCCACAGCGCCCGGAACGACACGGACTCCAGCACGAAGTCGTCCTCGGGCATCGCGAACGACCATCCGTCGAGTTTCACCCCGTGCACGGTCACGGTCGCCCGCTGGCCCGGCTTGGCCGGGTTCTCGAGCACCAGGCTGAGGCTGAACGTCGGGCTGACGAACGCCCCCGCCGGGCGCGTCCCGCCCGCCCCGTCGCCCAGCATGAGCTTGAGCAACGCGCCGTTGATGTAGGCGCGGCCCATCGTGCCGGTGACGTTGACGTTGCCGGGGCGCAGCTCGGTGGCGTACCGCTGGCCGACCTCGTGGAACGGGCGCATGACCGACGTGACCTGGACGGTGACGCCCGTCGCCCGCCCGATCGGCGTGAGCGCGAAGGCCTCGGCGACGCTGTTCGCGGCCTGTCCTTCGGGCGAGGCCGCGTCGTCGACGGCGACGGTGATCGCGCCGTCCATGCCGGTGTAGACGTTGGTGTTGGGCACGGCGAGGGCTCCCTCACTCGAGGTTCATGGTCACGCGGATGAAGTCGATCGAGAACGTTGGCTGCAGCGTCATGACGACCGAGCAGATCCCGGCGCGCTCCTGCGCCCGCGACGCCGTGACGGACAGCTCGTAGCCGATGAGCATCTCGTCGAGCACCATCTGGGACAGGAAGCCGTCGAGCGTCGCCTGCAGCGCCGCCCGTACCCGCGCGTTGTTGAGCCGCCCGATGTAGGGGTCGGCACCCAGCCGCACGCCCGCCTTCGCATAGTCGACAATGCGCCGGATGCTGATCTGCGTGAACGGGGGCTGCGCGGTGGTGATGCCCTTGACGACCTGCGCGCCGAACTTCGTGCGCACGAGCAGCACCCGGTTGGTGAGCAGGTTCTGCGTCAGCGGCGTCGCGTAGCGGACGGAGGGGCGGACGGCGAGCACCTTGTTCGTGAGGCTCACTTGCGGTGCCAGCGTCGAGAGCTTCCCCGCCACGACCGCCGCCAAGTACGACGGCGGGAGCGCGACGTCGGTGTCGCTCGCCGCGTCCGCGGCGACGACCCCCGGTGCGACGAGGACGATGCGGTCGTCGGACGTCGCACGGGCCTCGGTGAGGACGGCGGTCGCGGACGTCGGCGTGCCGGCCGCGCTCGCGCCCAGGACGGCGATGCGCTCGCGTCCCTCGGCTTCGGTCCGGTCGACGTGCCCCTGCACGATCGTGCCCACGACGTTCGCGCCCAGCCCCGCGACGAGGAGGATGTTGACCGGCTGCTCCTCCAGCGCAGTCAGGCCGCGGGCGACGTCGGCGGCGCTGACGTTCGCGCCGTCCGTGCCGCCGCCCAGCGTCGTCGCCTCCAGCGGCACGAACGCCGCTCCGGCGTTCTGCACGTCGCCGACGGTGACGAAGGACGACGACCCGAGCTTGTCGTGGATCTCGCCCACGTTGGCGCCGGAGTACACCTCGCGCCGTGCCCCCAGGCTCAGCGTGAGGCGCCACCCTGCGGGGTTCGTGGTCGTGTCGGCGGCGATCGTAACCTCGACGTCGCGTCCCCAGGTTCCCGAGCTGCGCGCGACGACGGCCCCGCCGTCGTCGGTGGAGCCCTTGGCGGTCAGCGTGAACGCCGGCTGCCCCCCGGCCGCCTTGATGTCGAGCGTCGCCGGGGCCGGGTTGCCGTTGGCGATGCGGACGGCGAGCACGTTGCGGGCGCCGCCGGTGTACGCCTGGTCGAGGGCCCGGGTGAGGGACAGCGGCGCGTCCGCCAGCCGCGGGTTGCCGAAGGCGTCGGGTGCGCCGAAGGCGTCGACGGCCTCGCCGAACGACCCGACCGGCACAACGGTGTCGACCGGCCCGCGCGCCGCCGTCCCGACGATGCCGATGGTGCCGGTGGGAATGGCGCCGACGGCGATCAGGCCCTCGGCGCGCACCTCGATGTATGTGCCGGGGATGACCATCTCGGCGACGGATTCACTCATGTCGGCGCTCCTCGGGTGACGTCGAACGGCTCGCTCGGGGACCCGGCGACGGCCAGCCGCGAGATGAGGCCGCCGCCGGTGGTGAGGACGGGAAGCTCCACTTCGGCGTCCAGGTGGAAGGTCAGGCGCTGGCTGCGCGCGCGTGGCACGCCCGCATCGTCGGGCAGCGCCGGGACGACCGGTTCCCACGCCAGCGGCCGCGTCCGCACCCCCTGCGCGGGGACGTCGAGCTCGGCCGCCGCGGCGCGCGCGGCGGTGGCCACGGCGGCGGGCGTCGCCGCCACGACGTCGAGGAGCAGCACACCCTGCACCCGGGTGGTCTCGGTGTCCCACTGGCCGACGTGGTAGCCGAGCGTCAGTCGCCCCGTGGGCGCGAGGGGGTCGCCGAAGAGCAGGGTCCCCGGGGCGGGGTCGGGTCGCACCTGTCGGCCCGTCGGGTCGCCCGCGACGACGGTGAAGGGGGCGCCGTCGTCCGCACTCACGTCCTCGGCCGTGAAGGGGAGGTCGGAGGTGCCGTCGGCCCGCACGATCGGGCCGTGGGGGAGGGTGAGCGTGCGACGGTCCGGTGAGAGCAGCCGCAGCGTCTCGCCGTTGCGTAGGTCGAGCACCGGGTCGGCGAGGTCGACGGCGGCGGTGAGGTGCAGGGCGCCGGTGCGGGTGCCGCGGGGGATGCGGCCGAGACCGACGAGTGCCTGCTCGACGTCGGTCAAGCTGAGGACGGCGCACGGCAGGTCCGCCAGGACGACCGGCGTGACGTCGTCCACCCGGACGCCGTCGAGGGCGGCGGCCAGGCGCGGGGCGAGCGGGTCCAGGATGCGGTCGAGGCTCATGCCGGCAGCCCCAGGGCGGAGCGCAACTCCCCGAGAAGGCCCGGGACGTCGCCGACCGCTTGGCGCACGGCGTCCAGGGCGGGTCGGATGGGCTCGGTCGGGTCGGCGAGCGACGGCACGGGGGCGAGCAGCTGCGGGAGGTCGAGTCCGTCGAGCAGGCTGCCGGCGAGGTCGGCGACGTCCGGCAGCTCGGGGAGGCCGGTGAATCCTTCGAACGACAGGTCGGGCAGCGGCGAGGGAGGTGGCGGGGGCTCGACGTACTGCCGCAGCAGGATGCGGTACCTGATGGCGTCCGCCCACTCGCCGGTCTCGACGACCTCGAATCCCACGACCACGACGTCCTCGAGTTCGCTGGACTCGACGATGTCGGCGACGAACGGCACCGGGTCGCCGGCCTGGAAGAGCTGCTGCACCCGCTGGAGGAATCCCGATCGCCGGTCGTCCCCGGCCAGGCTGCCCGTGATGGCGACGGTGAGCGCCTCGGCGCCCAGGTCCTGGTGGAGGTCGCCCGCCAGGCCGGGGACGCCCAGGCGCGCGAGCCGCCGCGACTGGAGGAGCTCGACCCGCTCTATGGCGGGGACCTCCCAGTCGTCGATCATCGGTCGCACGATCACAGGTGCCAGGAAAGCAGGTGCCGCGTCGCCGCACCGTCACCGCGGCGTCACGTGCACGAACCGGGGCGGATACGGCGGTGGTGCAGCGGGGCGGCGGCACCACCGCCGCGCTGCGGCCGGACCCGGAGCTGGATCACCACCGACTGCGCAGGCATCCCCGGCTCCTACTTCTGTGTCCGCTGCGGTGCGCCCGCTGCATCCTCACCGACCGCCTACACGAGCTGCTCGACGACGACACCGGCGCGGGTAGGCGTGAGACGCAGGCAGTCGGCAGGCACTCGTCGATCATGTTGGTAATTGTTCGTTTCTCGGACAAGATCGAAGACGGCTGCTATCGATCTTCAGGCCGGCAGTTCTGGCGTCGAAAAACGTGTAGAAAGATCTCCGTGTCCGACAACCTGCCGGTGGCCGTTTCCCGTACGCTTTGATCATGACGACGGCTCTCGGCGAGTTCCCGGATGACCTCGCTCCCGAGCCTGTCACGCTGACCGGCGCCCTGATCGGCTACGCGCGGGTCTCGACCGCAGGCCAGACCCTGGACCGCCAGTTCCACGCCCTCACCGAGCAATCTGGTTGCCTTTCGCTGGAGGTTCCCTTGAAACGTTCCCGGCCGCCGTCGCTGCGCACATTTCTGGAATCGATCATTGCCCTTGCGGCGGGTTTCTTCGCCGTGCTCGCCGCCGTCTGGCCCGACTGGATCGAGGCGTTCGGCGTCGACCCGGACCACGGGGACGGGAGCCTGGAGTGGCTGATCCCGGTCGCGCTCGCGGCGACCACCTTGATCCTCGGACTCGTTGCGCGGCGGCACTGGCGCATCGACGGGGCGAGGACCATCGGCACCTGACGGAGGGAGACAAGCCATGGACGTGACGATCTACGAGGCCCTGGGCGTCGTGGCGACCGGCGTCACCCCCCACGTGTCGGGCCTGCGCAGTCCCGGCACGATCGACCACGCCCTGGGCATCCGTGGGTCCGGCGACGGTTTCGCCATCGTGGGGCGCGCCGCGGTCAATCCCTTCGCCGACCACCTGGCCTGGGAGCACGCCGGGGGAGCGGTCGTCCGGTTCGACGGGCCGGCGGACGGGGTGCTGATCGAGCGGTTGCCCAGCGACGCCGAGCAGGCAGCCTTCCTATGCGGGCTGGGTGAGCGCTGAGTCGCCCTGCGCGAGCCGGACGAGATCCGGGCCGGGCCGCACGCCGAGTTCGCGGCGCAGCAGGTCGGCGTACTGCCGGTACGCGCGCTGCGCCTCGCACAGGTTCCCCTCGGCCCGGTACACCTGCAGCAGCACCCGCTGGGCGCTCTCCCGCAGGGGTTCTGCGGCCACGGCGACCAGCGCGGCCTCGACGGCCTCGGCGTACCGGCGCAGCCGGGTCAGGCGCACGGCGAGCGCTTCGAGGGCGTGCAGCATCCGCTGGCGCAGCCGTTCGCGTTCAAAGATGACCCAGTCGTCGTACCAGCCGGGTAACAGCGTGAGGGCGTCCACCCGCCACTCGTTCGTGCTGAGCTGTTCGGTCGGGGTAGCGTCGTCGATCACATCGGCGGCCCAGCGCCGCAGCCGCGCCACATCGACCACGGTGGACTCCTGCAACGCCAGGGTGCCCGGGTGGCCGGCAATGACGTCGATCCCGGAGGCTTTGAGCCGCCAGAGGGCCGAGCGCAGATTGCCGGCGGCGCGCTCGTCCGGAACGGCCGGCCACAGTGCCCCGGCCACGCACCCACGATCCACGGCTCCGTCGGCCAGGGCCACGAACGCGAGCAACTTCTTGCTGCCGTTGGGTATCTCGTAGGCCCGGCCGTCGAGGGCCACGGACGGGGCGCCGAGGAGGCGGACCAGCGCGCCGGCGCGGTCCGGCGCGGCGGAGGGCAGGTGCATGCACCCAGCGTCGGCCCGGGCCGTCACCGCGACGTCACGACCGTAGCCGCTGGACCGCCTGCCGTACCGCGTCCAGGGCGATCTCCAGGTCGACGGTCTCGAACCGCTCGACGTCGGGTGCCTGGACGTCCGGGGCGACCGCGACCGAGATGCGCACCTGCGTGCCGATCCGGCTGAGCCGCAGCACACAGACCGACACCGGGGACGGGGTCTCGCCAGCAGTCACCCGGCCACCATGCCCGGGGCGCGGTCACGGAAACGTCGCGAGACCGTCGCCGGCCGGCAGTCGAACCGGCGCGGGCAGCATGAGGTCGAGATCCTCGGACGGGGCTAGGCCCAGCTCCGCGGCGAGAAGGTCGCGGAAGATCCAGTACCGGCGGATCACCTCGGCCACGTTGTGCTCGCTCGGTGCGCGGCTGCGGCCCGTGCAGCGCCCGCACCGCGACAAGGCGCTGCTCGGCCGGTGCGAGCGTGAGAACCCGGCCGGCATCTGCCAGCTGAAAGCCTCCCAACAGCCGTACACGCATAGCTGGGCCGTCCCTCCGCTAAGGCCGTCCTGGCTTCTCTGGCGGCGTCGAGATCGCTGACTGTTCTCTTGTCATCGATTCGGCGCCTACAAGGCGACCGTGGCAGGGGCATGGCGGCGACGGGTGAGTGCGCAGGCAGCGAGTGACCGCTCGATCCGTTCGCGGAACAGGGCAATCAGGGCATCAATGTCAAGAACCAGCTGATTTTGCCATTCTGGCCGGGCTCGCCGTGGCGGCGCCGGCTGGCGGGTCGGTCAGCATGCCAAGCATCCAAGGATCGCCGTTTGCGATCGACGAATACCGCACGATCCGAATAATAGCACCCCGCCAGTCAGGCAGGGCTCTATATGTTGCATTCGATGGCATCCGGCGAAGACTTGGGACAATGCAGCTCAGGTCAGTGCGATCTCTGGTGGGCCGGTCGACCGGTTCCGGGTATTCTGCCTGGTTGATCGCATGATCGCCGGGTATGGAGCAGGTCGGGGCGGTGGCGGGCAGCTACCCTGGTGGGGTCTGTCCGGCCCGACGGCACGCCCTGACTGCATGGGGTCGTGGCGTCGGCGGCCAGGCAGCGACCGACGTGTGGCGATCACGTCCATGATGTCCGAAACATCAGGAATGATATGGGCGCGCCGAGGACGGGTAGCTTTGGCGCTCTATTCACCATAAATGCGGCTTTGAAAAAGAGGCACCTGTCGCCCTGTTGCGTTGCGATGATCGCGGGAAAACCTGGGAGGTGAGTCGGATATAGCGCGGGGTGGGGTTGGCAGATGGGCTTCCAGGGAGCGGCATCAAGCCGGGATCCGCTGGTAGCGGTGCGGGTGGAGCTGCTTCATGAGTCGGGGCGGACTCGGGTCGCTCGGCTGGTGGTCCCGTCTGGGAGTGTGATCCGGAAGGAGCCGCTGGGGCCTGAAGCACCGGAACGTCTGCGGCATGAGGTGGAGATCCTCGAGCGGCTGGCCGGGGTCGAGGGGGTTGTGCAGCTTGCGGTCGGAGTGGCGCCGCCGGCAGGCTCAGTCCTTCTGGTCGATGTGGGCGGTACGGTTCTGTCCGAGCGGGCCGGGCCCCTGGATCCGGCCGGGTTGGTGAATCTTGCGGGGTCGCTCGCGCGTGCCGTCGCGGGGATGCATCACCGGGGCGTGGTGCATCAGAACATCAACCCGGCGAACATCGTGGTGGGGGCCCGCGGAGCGCCCTGCCTGATCGACTTCGCGCTGGCTACGACCTTTGCCGCCGTCCAGCCAGGGTTCGTGCACCACAGCGAGATCGTCGGGACGTTGCCGTATCTGGCGCCGGAGCAGACCGGTCGGACGGGTCGCCGGGTCGATGCACGGGCCGATCTGTACGCGGTGGGGGCGACGCTCTACGAACTGGCTACGGGGGCGCCGCCGTTCGGCACGGACGATCCGCTGCGGATTATTCATGACCATCTCGCGCGGCTGCCGGAGCCGCCGTCGGTGGTGGACCCGACGGTGCCGGACGATCTGTCCGCGATCATCATGCATCTGCTGGAGAAGGAACCGGACGACCGCTACCAGAGCGCGGACGGACTGGTGCATGATCTCGCGCTGCTGCTGCGCGGCGTGCCGGTGCATCCCGGCGAGCATGATCTTCCGACGCGGCCTCTGGCGCCGTCGCGGCTCGCGGGGCGGGAGGAGGAGGTCGGCAACCTGGGCACGGCGTTCGCCCAGGCGATGGCGGGCCGCCTCCCCGGGGTCCTCGTCAGCGGCGTGCCGGGCGTGGGCAAGACGTCCCTGGCCAACGAGCTGCGGCCGATCGTGGCGGGCAGTGATGGCTGGTTCGTGGCCGGCAAGTTCGACCAGTATCGCCGTGACCAGGAGTATGACGCGGTCCGGCAGGCGTTTCGGGCGTTGGGTCGGCTGTTGTTGGCCGAGCCGGAGGATGACCTGGTCGAGTTGCGGGAGCGGATGCGGCAGGTGTTGGGACCCAACGCCGGACTGGCCGCCGCGGTTCTCCCCGAGTGGGCGACGTTGCTGGGGGTGCCCCCGGAGCCGGGGGATCCGCTGACCGCGCAGGTGCGAGTGCAGCGTCTTGGCGTGGCGATGTTGAGGGCTGTCGCTTCGCGTAAAAGGCCGGTGGTGTTCTTCGTTGACGATCTGCAATGGGCGGGGCGGACGGCGCTGGGTTTCGTCGATCTGCTCTTCGGTGGTGAGGAGGAAGTCGAGGGGTTGTTGCTGGTCGGCGCGTACCGGGAGAACGAGGTGGACGCCACTCATCCGCTGGCGCCGATGCTGGCCCGCTGGGGGCGGCAGCAGCTCGGTCCGTATCACCTGCGGTTGGGCGACCTGTCGCCAGAAGGCCAGGCGGGGATGGTGGCCGATCTGCTCCGCCTGGCCCCGCGGCCCGCGGCCGAGCTGGCTCGGCTGATTGCGCCCTGGACCGGAGGAAATCCGTACGACACGGTGGAGCTGCTCAACTCACTGCGCCACGACGGCGTTCTGGTCCCCCGCGACGGCGCTTGGCGATGGGACCGGTCCACGTTGTGTCACCGGCTGGAACACGTGAACGTGACCGGGTTGCTGGCCGCCCGCGCGGCCGCGTTGCCGCCGGCCACCAGGGATGTGCTGGCGGTGATGGCCTGTCTGGCCGGGCACGTGGAGCTGGACCTCCTCGAGGCCGCGACCGGGCTGGCAGCGGACGAGCTGGAGCGCAGGCTCAGTCCCGCGTTCGCCGACGGACTGCTGGTGCTGGCGTCCGACCGCCAGCCTGGCGTGCGGTTCCACCACGACCGGACGCGGGAGTCCGTCCTGCACGGCCTCAGTGCCCAGGCGCTGCGCGCCGAGCGATTGCGGCTGGCCCGCCGCCTGGCCGGCCGAGATGAGTTCTTCGCTGTCGCGGCGGGGCAGTACCTGCCTGTTGTCGACGCCGTGCACGCCCCGCAGGAGCGGCAGCTGATGGTCAGGCTCTTCCGGCAGGCCGCCGACCAGGCACGGGTGCTGAGCAACTACTCGCTGGTGGAGCGGTTCCTGACCGCGGCGGTGACGCTCATCGACCCGACCGACACCGACCAGTCGATCGCGGTCCGCACCGAGCGGCACGCCGCCTTGTGCAGGCTTGGTCGCCTGGAGGACGCGGACGAGGCATACGAGGCTGTCGTCCGGCTCTGTACCCACCCGGCCCAACATACGGCCGCCACCGTCGAACAGGTCACCAGCCTCACCAACCAGGGTCGCGCCGGCGAGGCGATACAGCTCGGCCTCGACCAGCTACGGCTACTCGGTGTCGCCGTCCCGGACCCCGACCGCCTGGACGCGAAGATCGACCGCCGACTGGGCGCACTCCTTCGGTGGTTCGACCAGACCAGCGAAGGAGACGATCTTCGCCGACCGAGGATCACCGACCGCTCGCGGCTCGGAGCCTTCACGCTTGTCAACCGAGTCACGCCCGCGGCGTTCTTCTGCGACCAGACGATGCTGGCCTGGCTGACCGTGCAGGCGCTGGAGATGTGGGAACGGTACGGTCCAGATCCCACCCTGCTCGGGCCGGCCGCCTGTGCCGAGTTCGTCACTATCGGCCGAAGCAACGATTACCGCGCCGGATACCGGATGATGCGACGGGTCCTCGCTGTCGGCCAGGCCCGTGGCTATGAATATGAAATGGCGCGGGCGCGGTTCCTGTACGTGCTCAGTACCGGCCACTGGTTCGACGTTCTCGAGGACAACGTGTCCCAGGCGCGTCACGTGCTGGAGGCCTGCATCCGCGGTGGCGAGCTGAGCGAAGCCTGCTGGACCCACTACGTGCTGGCATACAACCTGCTGGACTGCGCGCCATCCCTCGACAGCTTTGTCGCCGAGATCGACGAGGCGCAGGCCATGGCGGCACGCACCGGCAACAGCTATGCAGGCGAGACGTTCCGGACATGCCGCGAGCTGGCCCACGTACTGCGAGGACAGGCCGCCGAGTCGGTCGGCTCGACGGCCGACGAGACGGCTGCGCTGAGCAGGCTGGCCGCTAACCCGCGGGCCGTCGCCCACCTGCATGTCAACCGGGCGTTCGCCGCGGCCATCCTCAATCGCCCGGCTGAGCTGGCCCGCCACACAGCGGCGGTCGTGCCGTTGCTGCCGACGATGGGACCGCTGTATCTGACAGCGACGGCGCGCCTGCTGCGGGCCATGGCACTGGCGGGACAGGCCCGATCGGTGGACGCCGACCAGCGCGGCGCCCTGTTGGCCGAGCTGGATGAGCTGGTCGGATGGCTCAACGAGCGTGCCGCCGACGCGCCGGTCAACTTCGGGCACCTGCTGCGCCTGGTGGAGGCGGAGCGGGCCTGGGCCGTCGGCGACTTCCGCACGGCGGCTTACACCTTCGACGTGGCCCAGCGCGAGGCCTCCACGCGGGCGCGCCCGTGGCACCGGGCACTGATCCTGGAGCGCGCCGCCCGGTTTCACCTGGCCCACGGCATGGAACAGGCCGCCCACACGCTGCTCTCGGCCGCGCGCCGCCAGTACGCGGACTGGGGGGCGACCGCGAAGGTCCGCCTGCTCGACTGGGCCCACCCGATGCTACGGGCCGAACCCGCCGATACTCCGCCGGCCGCGCAGCCATGGGCGCAGCCGGCCGGCCGCCACGCCGCCGTCACCACTGGCACCCTCGACCTGCTCGGTATCGTCGCCGCCTCCCAAGCACTGAGCTCGGAGACCAGCGTCGAGGGCCTGCGGGCCAGGGTCGTCGGAATCCTGTCGGCGATGACCGGAGCCACCGGCGTCCACCTGCTGCTGCGCGGCGAGGCGCAACAGGACTGGTCGGTGCCGGCCAGCGACGCCGGCACCGTCTCGCTCTCCGAGGCCGGCCGACGGCGTCTGCTGTCCCCGTCGGTCGTCCGGTACGCCGAACGCACTCACGAACCCGTCGTCGTCGACGATGCCACCCGCGACGACCGCTTCCGCCGCGACCCGTATTTTCTCGACCTGGACCGCTGCTCCCTGCTCGCCATACCCATTCTGATCCGGGGTGGGCTGCGGGCGATGCTGCTGCTGGAGAACCAGATGATCCGCGGCGCGTTCACCACCGAACGCCTCGAAGGGATCATGCTTGTCGCCGGACAGCTCGCGGTCTCTCTCGACAATGCCCAGGTCTACGCCTCCCTGGAACAAAGAGTCACTGAACGAACACGGCAACTCGCTACCGCCAACCAGCAACTCGAAACCGCCAACCAGCGACTCGAACAACTCTCGGTCACCGACCAGCTGACCGGACTGGCCAACCGACGACGCCTCGACGAGGCCCTCGACGCCGAATGGCACCGGGCGACACGTCAGCAGGAACCCCTCGCCTTCGCGATGATCGACATCGACCACTTCAAGCTCTACAACGACCACTACGGCCACACCGCCGGGGACCGCTGCCTCCAGGAAGTCGCCGCCTGCCTGGCCACCAACATCCGCGCCACCGACCTCGCCGCTCGCTACGGAGGCGAGGAATTCGGCATCATCCTGCCGAACACCGACCTCGACGCCGCCGCCCGACTCGCCCAGCGTCTGTGCGCCGCCGTTGCCCAGCTCGCCGAACCACACCCGCTGGTCCCCGGCCGCATCGTCACCGTCAGCATCGGCGTCACCGCGGCCACCCCCACGCCCGACGACGAGCTGACAGCCCTCGTCGAACTCACCGACACGGCCCTCTACCAGGCCAAGAACAGCGGACGCAACCGCGTCGAAACGGCCCCCTGGACCGCCTCGCCATAGTCGCGGTCCCGCCGCCGGTGGCTGGCTGACCGGGGAGCGGTCGGACCAGCGGTGTTCGCGTGTCGAGAGCCGTGGCGGCCGGCCACGCAGATGCAGTGGGTGTAGACGCGGGGACTAGCCGAGTGCGGTCTGAAGCGCGTCGAGTGCTCCGGCCTGAAACGCGGCGGTGACGCCGCCGTCGACGAGCAGGTCGGTGCCGGAGACGAAGGCCGCAGCCGGGCTGAGCAGGAACTCGACCGCGGCGGAAATCTCGTTGGGTGTGCCGAGCCGGCGGGCGTTGGAGGCGTCCACCATCATGCGCATGAGCTCGCCGTGCTCGCCGGCGAGCTCCGCCGCGTTCATCGGGGTGGCGATCGTGCCGGGGCTGATCGAGTTGATCCGCGCACCGCGGGCGCCCCAGGCGACGCTGGCAGCCTGCACGCGGACCTGGTTCGCGCGCTTGGCGAAGCCGTAGGCCTGGCTACCGCTGGTGAACTGGTCCGCGCTGGCCACCGGGAGCGCCAGCAGCTCGCTCGCCGGCGTCGTGGCGAGCTGACGGGCGACCTCTGGGGGAAACGGTGGGCTGAGGGCGGCGGCCATGCTGGCAATGACCACTCCGGCTCCGCCAGGCGCGATCACCTCGGCGAACTCCTCCAGCACGAGTGCGACACCCAGCAGGTCGACGGCGAGGATCGCCTTTACCGGAGCCTGCACGGGAGACAGCCCAGCGGTATGCACCACGGCCCGCACGGATCCGAGCGAGGCGGCCTGCTGGGCGAGTGCGGCCACCGGCCCGACGGAGGACACGTCGATCACGGCGGAGGCAACCTCGTAGCCCTCGCCTTCCAGCTGCGTCGCGACCGCGCCGACGTGCTTCTCATCTACGTCGGCGATCAGCAGCTGGTTCCCGCTACCGATCCGGCGAGCGATCGACTGACCCATCCCGCCAACCCCGATGACCACCGCGACGTCATGCTTCATGGGGCTCTTTCTACCAAACGGGCAACATCCGTCACAACCGGTCGGCCTCGCCCCGGGCAGGCCAGCCACCCACCAGACAGGCTGGCTGTAACGGAGTCTGCCCAGCGGGCGCGGCGTGTGGCGCTGAACGCCGCGGCAAGTGACCGGGCGCCGTTGCTCATCTCGTTGGGTGTGCTCCTGGTCGTCGCCGTTCTCGTCGAGGCGGTCGCGGTCAGGCCGCTGCGGGGAGCGTCGCCGCTGGCGAAGCTGGTGGCGACGCGCGCGCAGCTCGTTGCCGACCCGTTCCTGGTCGGAAAGCAGATGATCGAGATCGCTGCGGCCGAGATCGGAACTCCCCGTGATCTTCGCGGGGCCCTGGTCTGGACCCAGGTCCGCCCCGGGCGCCCTTTTGCGCCACCACGACCACGGGAAGGCTGGGAAGGGAGCCGGGGGTAACAGGCGTGGGGCTGGCAGATGGGATCCGGGCTCGTGGGCTCACAGCGATCGGCACTGAGCCGGGATCCGCCGTGGGCGGCGCGGGTGGCGGTGCTTCACGAGTCGGAGCGGACTCGGGTCACTCGGCTGGTGTCCGACGTCGGGACCGTGATCCGGAAGGAGCCGCTGGGGCCTGACGCGCAG